>Ga0335072_10008165_pt1 | contig 15193 bp, 14 predicted proteins | sample Lox_Sample_21_FD_206725 | JGI IMG/M metagenome (GOLD analysis project Ga0335072, IMG submission 206725) | Soil microbial communities from Loxahatchee National Wildlife Refuge, Florida, United States - Lox_Sample_2.1 | ecosystem: Environmental > Terrestrial > Soil > Wetlands | place: USA... | reverse complement strand
CGAGGGCCACGACGCAGCCCGCGATCCAGCGCTTGGTCGGCGCGCGCCGCTCGAGGGAGGCCGCGATCAGGCCGGTGAAGATCGATTGGGACGCGAGCAGCAGCGCCACGTGGCTCGCGGTCGTGTAACGCAACGCAAGCGTGTAGCAGAGCGGGAATCCAATGAAGGCGCAAACGGCGCTCAGCACCAGCCAGCCGATCTCGCGCGACCCGCGCGGCCGCGGCACGCGGAGGGCGAAGGCGGCGGGGACGAGCAGGACGCCCGGCACCACCGTACGCAGGAGCGCGAGCAGCACCGGGTCGATGCTGCGTACCGCGATCTTGGTCACGATCGCCGTGCCGGCCCAGATAAGCACGGTCACGAGCCCGGCGGCATAGACCGCCGCGAGCGAGGAGGCCGTCGGGCCCGCGGCCGGCGGATGCGAGGCGAGAGGTTGCGCGCGGCCAATCATGGACAGGGCCCGATGGAGGTGAGCGGAACGGGTGCGAGGCGGAAGGTTACGCTCGAAGCCAGTGCCGCGGGGCGGCCCGCGTATCAATCACTTCTGGCACCCGGGCGCAAGCCCGTCCGCGCCGGCCCGTGCCGGCCGGATCAAGCGACGCAGCAGGCTCAGGCTTTTTTGCGGAAACGGAAGTCGCACGACGCGCCACCTTCCATGATGGTGCGCGTGCGCGTGAGCTCGACGGTCGGATCGAAGCCCGCGATCATCGCATGGTCGCGGTTGCAGTGGACGAGGAAACCGAGCTCGGCGAGGCCGAGCGCGCGGTAGAACTCGGCATAGCGGCAGCGCGTGACGTTGAAGTCGAGCTTGCGCTCGTCGGCCTCGAGCATCTCGACCTCGAGACTGCCCCCGCCCGCCCACAGTTTCTCGACCACCTGGCGTAGCGCGGGCACACCCGCCCCGAAGCTCGCGGCCCACCGAGCACCGTCCTCGGCCGCGAGTTGTTTGATAGTCGCGATCACGAGCTCGCGCGTCGCGGCATCCCCGAAGCGCGCGCGGCACGCCTCGATGAAGGGGATCAGCACGCCGCTCTCGATCTTGCGCCGCTGCAAATGGCTGATCGGCACGTCCGCTTCGTCGGTCATCGGCGTCGCTCCGTTTCAAATCCGAATTCGATCGCGCGCCAGGCCGCCCGCGCTAGGACGCGGTGCGCGAGCCGAGGTCGCGATCCTCGGCACCCCCTTCGAGCATGTGAGTCAGCTCCTCGGTGCGCCGGATCGACCCGCCCTCGATCTCGAAAAAGGCGTGGACCGTGAACCGGACGCTCGTGCCGTCCTTCTTGCGCGCGCTCACGACATGCCGGGTCGCGACGATGGACCCGCTCGCGACCACTTTCTCGAGCGCGACCGCGCCGCTTTCGAGCGCCCTCTTGAGGACGCGCACGTGATCGACGAAATGCGCGCGGTCGAGCCGCTTGCCGTCGGCGATCTGCACGTAATCGGGCGCGAAGAAGGCGGCGACCGCCTCGGCACTCGCGGCCGGGTCGAACAGGGTTCCGAACACGCGCGTGAGGAATTCGCGCGCCTCTCGATCGGTCATGTGCGCTCTCCGGGCCGGCGCGTCGGGAATTCGAACGGCCGCACCGTATGCCCATGATTGAGCGGACCATGGCCGCGGCCGAAACCGGGCGCGGTGCGGATCGCCTCCCGCACATAGGCGCGCGCGCGCGCGATCGACTCGACGAGATCGAGGCCCTGGGCGAGGCCGGTCGCGATCGCGGAGGCGAGCGTGCAGCCCGTGCCGTGGGTGTTGCGGCTCTCGAGACGCGGGCTTTCGAAGCGCTCGACCCGACCTTCCGTCGCAAGCACGTCGACCGCGTTCGGGCCCTCGAGATGGCCGCCCTTCAAGAGGACGGCGCGGGCGCCGAACGCGAGCAGATCGCGCGCGGCCCGTTCCATCGCGCCCACGTCCGGGATCTTGCGGCCCAAAAGCCGCTCGGCTTCGGGAATGTTGGGGGTCACGAGGGCCGCGCGCGCGATGAGCCGCCGCTTCAGAATCTCGAGCGCGTCGTCGTCGAGGAGCCTCGTCCCCGACGTCGCCGCCATCACCGGGTCGACCACGATCGGGCCTTGGAATTTCGCGCGCTCCAACGCGTCGGCGGTCGCGGCCGCGATCGCCCCCGTCGCCAACATGCCGGTCTTGACCGCGTCGGCACCGGGATCGTTCAGCACCACCTCGATCTGGCGCGCGACGAGCGCGGGCGAGACGGGCTCGATCGCGTGCACCGCGAGCGTATCCTGCGCGGTCACGGCCGTGAGCGCGGTCTCGGCATAGGCGCCGAGTGCCGTCACGGTCTTGATGTCGGCCTGGATGCCGGCGCCGCCGCCCGAATCGGAGCCGGCGACGATGAGGACCCTGCCCTTCATCGCGCCTCCGCCAAGCCGTCAGCGCGCGGCGCGCTCGATCGCGCGCACCACCGCGTCGACCGCGCGGCCCACCAGCGCCCCGTCCTCGCCCTCGGCCATGACGCGGATGAGGGGCTCGGTGCCCGATTTCCGGATCAAAAGCCGGCCTTGGGCGCCGAGCATGGTCTCGGCGGCGCGGATCGCCTCCTGGACCGGCGCCACGCCGAGCGGCGCCTCGCCCTTGAAGCGCACGTTCTTCAGGAGCTGCGGCACGGGCTCGAACAAACGCAGCGCCTCGCTCGCCGGGCGTTTCTCTTCGACCAGGACCGCGAGCGCCTGGAGTGCCGAGACGAGGCCGTCGCCGGTCGTCGTGTAGTCGCTCAGGATCACGTGGCCCGAGGGCTCGCCGCCCACATTGTAGCCGCGCTCGCGCATCGCCTCGAACACGTAGCGGTCGCCCACCTGGGTGCGCGCGAGGCCGAGGCCGAGGGATTTCAGATAGCGCTCGAGCCCGAGATTCGACATGACGGTGCCGACCACCCCGCCGCCCGCGAGCCGGCCGCTCTGGCTCCAGCCGCGCGCGACGAGGGCGAGGAGCTGATCGCCGTCGAGGACCGCACCCTTCTCGTCCACCAGCGCGACCCGGTCCGCGTCGCCGTCGAGGGCGATGCCGATGTCGGCCTCGGAATCGATCACCGCGTGCTGGAGCGCCTCGGGCTGGGTGGCGCCGCAGCCCTTGTTGATGTTGAAGCCGTCGGGATCGACCCCGATCGGCACCACGTCGGCGCCCAATTCCCAAAGCACCGTGGGCGCCGCGCGATAGGCGGCGCCATGGGCGCAATCGACCACGATCCTCAGCCCGTCGAGACGCAGCCCGCGCGGGAAGCTGCCCTTGGCGAACTCGATGTAGCGGCCGAGCGCGTCGTCGAGCCGGCGCGCGCGCCCGAGATGCTCGGGCGTCGCGAGGCTCAAGGCGGCACCGTTCGAGGCGAGGCGCTTCTCGATGTCCGCCTCGACCTCGTCCGAGAGCTTGTAGCCGTCGGGGCCGAACAGCTTGATGCCGTTGTCCTGGTAGGGATTGTGGGACGCCGAGATCACCACGCCGAGATCGGCGCGCAGCGAGCGCGTCAGCATCGCGACCGCGGGTGTCGGCAGCGGCCCGAGCAGAACCACGTCCATGCCGACCGAGATGAAGCCCGCGGTGAGCGCCGGCTCGAGCATGTAGCCCGAGAGGCGCGTGTCCTTGCCGATCACGACCAGGTGCCGGTGATCGCCGCGCGTGAAGCGCTGGCCCGCCGCCATGGCGAGCTTGAGCGCCGTCTCGGCGGTCATGGGCTCGGCGTTGGCCGTGCCGCGCACCCCGTCGGTGCCGAACAGCTTGCGGGACAAGCTTTTGCTCCCCAAGGGTTATTACGCGCCCCTTATATCAGATGGGGCGCCGGGGTCCAGGGTGCCAGCAGGTGCGATGAGCGTTCGTCCCGCCGCTTCCTCATCCTGAGGAACCCGGCCGCCCTCCCTCGAGACGCCTGCTACGCGGGCTCCTCAGGATGAGGCGGCGGGGTGTCTCGAAGGATGAGGTCAATTCGCGGGGTGCCCTCCGTCTAGCCGAGCCCTTGAGCGCCGCGCCAGATTTCGATCGCCTGACGCGTCTCGACCACGTCGTGGACGCGCAGGATCTGCGCGCCCTGGCCAAGCGCTGCGAGGGCGGCCGCGAGCGAGCCGCCGAGGCGCGCCTTGGGCGCGAGCTTGGCCGCACCCGCCGTGAAGCTCTTGCGCGACGCCCCCACCAGAAGCGCGCAGCCGAGCCCGTGGAACAGGGCCAGGCGCTCGAGGAGCTGGTGATTGTGCGCGAAGCTCTTGCCGAAGCCGAGACCGGGATCGATCGCGATGCGCGCGCGCGGAATGCCCGACGCGACGCAGGCCGCGACGCGGCCCGCGAGAAAATCGAACACGTCGAGCGCCACGTCGTCGTAACGCGGATCGTCCTGCATGGTCCTGGGCTCGCCGCGCATGTGCATGAGCACGACGGGCACCCCGCGCGCGGCGACGAGGGCGAGGCTCGCGGGATCGCCCGCGAGCGCCGTCACGTCGTTGACGAGTGAGGCACCTGCGTCGAGGGCTGCCGCCATGACGGCGGCGCGCCGCGTGTCGATCGAGACCATGGCGCCCGCGCGCGCGAGCCCCTCGACCACCGGGCGCACGCGCGCGAGCTCGTCCGCGCTCGAGACCGGCTCGGCGCCGGGGCGCGTCGATTCGCCGCCGACATCGACGATCGCCGCCCCCGCCGCGATAAGCGCCTTTCCATGGGCGATCGCGGCCTCGGGTGTCGGGTGATCGCCGCCGTCGGAGAAGCTGTCGGGGGTCACGTTGACGATGCCCATGACGCGCGGTCGCTCGAGACCGAGCCCGGCGAAGGGCGGCCGCGGCGACGCAAGCCTCGCGAGAATCGATTGGATGAGGCGCGACTCCTCACCCGTGCCGCGCGCGCGCCGGTCGAGCTCGGCGAGGGGCAAAAGCTCGCGCCGCGTGCCCTCGGGATCGCGCCTCAGGATCTCGCAGCCGGTGAAGGCGAAGGGCCCGCCCGCGAGCGGCAAGGCGAGCTTCGCGTCCCGTGCCGCCGTGGCGGCGGCGCCGCTCAACAGCCCGGTCGGGCGCAGGTAAAGCGATTGCGTCCCAGACAACGCAAAGCCCCGGTCGGGGCCGGGGCTTCTTGTTTCGATCGCGGAGGCCGGCCGCGCGCGCACCGGGCTCATGCGCCCGGTTGGGGCTCCGGCTCCAGGCCGCCGCTCGGGCCGCGCTGGCCCGCGGGCTTGCTGGTGGGAACCGAGGAGCGCGGCTTCGACGGCGGCTCGGGCTGGCTATCCTTGTCGTCGCGCACCACGGGCTCGCCGCGCAAGAGTGCGCGGATCTCGTCGCCCGAGAGCGTCTCGTATTCCAGGAGCGCCTTCGCCAGCACATGGAGCTGGTCGAGATGCTCGGTCAGGATCGCGCGCGCCTTCGCCTCGCCCTCCTCGACGATGCGGCGGATCTCCTCGTCGATGATCTTCGCCGTCGCCTCGGAGACGTTCTTGCGCTGGGTGACCGAATGGCCGAGGAACACTTCCTGCTCGTTCTCGGAATAGCGCAGCGGCCCCAGTTTCTCGCTGAAGCCGAACTCGGTGACCATGCGGCGCGCGAGCTCGGTCGCCTGGCGGATGTCGTCGCCCGCACCGGTGGTGACGTCGTCCTTGCCGTAGATGAGCTCCTCCGCGACCCGGCCGCCGAACATCATCGCGACCTTGGCCTCGAGCTCCTTCTTGGCGAAGCCGTAGCGGTCGCGCTCGGGGAGCGACATGGTGACGCCCAACGCGCGCCCGCGCGGGATGATCGTGACCTTGTGCAGGGGATCGTGGCCGGGCGAGTAAAGGGCGACCAGCGCGTGGCCCGATTCGTGATAGGCCGTGGTCTCCTTCTCCTTGTCGCTCATCACCATCGAGCGCCGCTCGGTGCCCATGAGGACCTTGTCCTTGGCCCCTTCGAGCTCGGTCATGGTGACGAGGCGCTTCCCCTTGCGCGCGGCGAGCAACGCCGCTTCGTTGACCAGGTTGGCGAGATCGGCGCCGGAGAAGCCGGGTGTGCCGCGCGCGATCACCTTGGGATCGACGTCGGGGGCGGCCGGCACCTTGCGGAGATGCACCTTCAGGATCTTCTCGCGCCCGAGGATGTCCGGGTTCGGCACCACGACCTGGCGATCGAAGCGGCCCGGACGCAGGAGTGCCGGGTCGAGCACGTCGGGCCGGTTGGTGGCCGCGATCAGGATCACGCCCTCGTTGGTCTCGAAGCCGTCCATCTCGACGAGGAGCTGGTTGAGCGTCTGCTCGCGCTCGTCGTTGCCGCCGCCGAGGCCGGCGCCGCGATGGCGCCCGACCGCGTCGATCTCGTCGATGAAGATAATGCAGGGCGCGTGCTTCTTCGCCTGCTCGAACATGTCGCGCACGCGGGAGGCCCCCACGCCCACGAACATCTCGACGAAGTCCGAGCCCGAGATGGTGAAGAAGGGCACGTTCGCCTCGCCCGCGATCGCGCGCGCGAGCAGCGTCTTCCCCGTGCCGGGCGGGCCGACGAGCAGGCAGCCCTTCGGAATCTTGCCGCCGAGGCGCTGGAATTTCTGCGGATCCTTGAGGAACTCGACGATCTCCTCGAGCTCCTGCTTCGCCTCGTCGATGCCGGCGACGTCGTCGAAGGTGACGCGGCCGGTCTTCTCGGTCAAAAGACGCGCGCGCGACTTGCCGAAGCCCATGGCGCGGCCGCCGCCGGATTGCATCTGGCGCATGAAGAAGATCCACACGCCGATCAGCACCAGGAACGGGAACCAGGAGACGAGCACGCCGAACAGCGACGGCACGTTGTCGTCCGGCGGCACGGCGCTCACGCGCACATTGTGGCCGGTCAGGTCCTTGACCAGCGTGGGATCGTTGGGCGCGTAGGTCGAGAAGCTGCGCCCGTCGGCGAGCTCGCCCGAGATGTTCTGGCCTTGGATCGTGACCCGCTTGACCTCGTTCTGGCTCACATGGCCGAGGAAGTCGGAATAGGCCATCTGGGTCTGGGGCGCCCTGTTCGTCGAGCCTTGAAACAGGTTGAACAGCGCCACCAGCAGGAGGCCGATGACGACCCACAGGAAGATGTTCTTGCCGAAATTGTTCAAGGCCGCCACCTACCCAATTTTGGGCCTTCCCAAGATCCGGGGCCGCCTCGCCCCTCGGCCCCGCCCCGCAGGTTTCCCCAGGCTCAACCCAAGGGCGCGCCGGGTGCGCCGCTTCTTCCCTCAAGGTAATGCGCCGCGCCCGCGAAACAAGAGCGCTGCTGCCGGCCTTGCACCTTTTCTAGGCGCTTGTGGCCTTCCAAGCATTCGTCGCCGGGGCACCCGCGAGGGGCTGCCTGGGCCGGAAGACGGCCCGGAGCCAAACGGTACCAGCTTCGCCCGCGGCCCGTCCAGATTTACCGCGCCCGGCGCGTGGAATCCCCAAGCCGGCCGGGAGGGCGAGCGCGAGCGGCCCGCAACGGTCCGAAAGCGTCGGCAGGCCGAGCCGCGCGGCGGCCGGCATCTGGACCTTGCGCCAGTCGGGTTCGCGCTTCAGGAGCGCACCCCAATCGCGCTCGCTAAGGCCTCCGATTCGAAGCCCGCCCTTGGCACCTCGTGGCCGGCGCATGAGCGCGATCTCGAATCGCCCGTCCCAGCCGAGCGGTTCCCCTGGGTGGATGGGCACCGGCGCTTCGGCGGCAGCCGGCTCGCGGCAGATGAGCAGCAGCGCCGGCGACGCGCGGCTGACGCGCAGAATGCGGCAGCCGCCCAAGGTGCGCCCGGAGGGCAGCCCCTCCTCGACGATCTCGCGGTAGAGACGCGCGAGGCGCGCGAAGCGCGGCGCATAGTCGCCGCCGCCGAGCGTGCGCAAGAGGCGCCCGAGCGCGCGGAGGCCGAGCTCGGCCGGCGCCTCGGCGAAAGGATCGCGCTCGAGGATCGCGAAGCCCGTTGGATCGAGCGTTGCCGCGCGCGCGAGGAGCCGCGCGGTCCGCTCGTCGAGGAGGCGCCGCGTTTCCGCCTGGCGCCGCGCGGTCTCGGCAAGCTTCTTCGGCCCGAGCCCCTCGCGCGCGAGCGCAGGCAAGAGGGCGCGCCAACGCACGCGCCCGTAACGCTCGTCGATGTTGCTCGGATCCTCGATCCAGGGCTGGCCCAGGGCGTCGAGGGTCGCGATCAGGCGCACGCGCGACACGGCGAGGAGCGGACGCAGGAGCCGCACCGCGCCCGTCTCGCTCACGGGCGCCATGGAAGCGAGCCCGTCGACGCCGCTGCCGCGCGCGAGACGCAGGAGCAGCGTCTCCGCCTGATCCTCGATCTGATGGGCGAGCAGGAGATGAAGCACGCCGTTGTCGGCGCACCAATGCTCCAAAAGCCGATAGCGCGCCGCGCGGGCTTCGGCTTGGAGATTGGCCGCGGGCTTGGGTCCGCTCCAACGCAGGGTCACGTGCTCGAGGCCGCGCCCGCGGAGCCAACGCGCGACGCGCCGCGCTTCCGCCGCTGCCTCGGGCCGGAGCCCGTGATCGACCGTGAGGCCGACCGCGCGTCCGCCGAGCGCCTTGGCCCAACGCGACGCGCACAGCATCAGCGCCAGGCTGTCGGCACCGCCCGAGACCGCGACGGCCACGCGCGGACGGCGCTCGAAGGGCCCAAGCGGCCGCATGAGGCGGGCGAACTCGGCCGCGCCGAGTGCCCCGCTCACGTCAGCTGCAGCCCGAGCGCTGGCGCTCGCGTTCTGCCTGCTGCTTGATGCTGGCGGCGGCGTTCGGATAGCGCTGCGCGAGCGCCGAGTAGACGCCGCAGGCGTCCTTGGTGCGGTGGAGCTGGCTCAGCGCCATGCCGAGCTTCAACAGCGTGTCGGGCGCCTTGGAGCTTTTCGGATAGCGTTGAATGCCCTCGGCGAAGGCCTTCGCGGCCTGGTCGTAATTGCCGCGCACGTAATAGGTCTCGCCGAGCCAGAACTGAGCGGCACCGGAAAGCGCGTCGTTCGGATGGACGTTGAGGAAGGCGGAGAACGCCTTCTCGGCACCCGCGTAATCCTGCTGGATCAGGAGGGCGCGCGCGTAATCGTATTGCTGCTGCGGCGTGCCCACGGGCAGCACCTGGCCCGAGCCCGTGACGGGTGCGACGGGTCCGGGCGACCCTGATCCGCCGGAAGCGGGCCTCGCCCCTTGCGTCGCCGGCGCGGGCGCTGGACCCGCACCTGCGGCGGGCGGCCCGCCCTTCTCGAGCGCGCTCAGGCGGAAATCGACGTCCTTCGAGAGCTTGTCGAGCTGCTCTTTGAGCATGTCGGTATTGTGGCCGATCACCTGCAGCTGCCCGGTGAGGTTCTGCATCTCGTCCTCGAGGCGGGAGATGCGCTCGTCGAGTGCCGCGGCCACGGTGGGCGGCGGCGGCGCGTTGTTGAGAGGTGCCGGCTGCTGCACGGGCGCGCTCGAGGTGCCGCCCACCACCTGGCGCTGGAGCGCGCCGACCTCGCTCTCGAGCCGCTCGACCCGCTGCTCGAGCGCCTGGTTCGCCACGTCTTGCGCGCGCGCGGGCGCGTCGGCACCCGCCACGAGCGCGACGCCGAGTGCGGGCAGCACGAGCGCCGTGCGCGCAATTCGGAACCAACTCGGAAGGGCGGCCGGCAATCGCAGCATGCTTGGGCTCGGGACAAGGGTGCTGTCGGCGCACCCGAACGGGCCGGAAACGGATGGCGCGAAGCTGCGCGGCCATCGCGGCAAAATTATGGCGCCTGCCCGCCTCGATTGGCAATCGCCAAGAGGCGCGCAGGCGCCGGGTAGGAACGAGCGCGCCGGGGGCCCGGCCGCTCCGATCGCGTCAGCTCAGTTGACGACCATGATGTCGTTGCGGTTCTGCGCCCACGCGGCCTCGTTGTCGCCGACCACCGACGGACGCTCCTTGCCGTAGCTGATCGTCGCAATCCGCTTCGAGTCGACGCCGAGCGCGATGAGAGCGCGCTTGCCCGCTTCCGCGCGGCGCTCGCCGAGCGCCAGGTTGTATTCGCGCGTGCCGCGGTCGTCGCAATTACCCTCGAGCGTCACCGTGTCCTGCGGGTACTTCTTCAGGAACTCGGCCCACTTCTGGACCTGGGCGCGGGCGTCGGCACGCAGATCCGACTTGTCGAAGTCGAAGAAGATGCGATCGCCGTAGTTCGCCTTCAAGTCCTCCTGGCTGCCGGGCTTGATCTGCGCGCCCATCTGCGCGCTCGAGCCGGTGCCTGCTCCGCTGCCGGCCTTCTGCTCTTCAGCGCACGCGGATAGCAGAAACACGGCGGCACAAACGACGAGAATCGTATTTAAGCGCATTTTGATAGCCCCCTTTAGCGGCTGGCTGGATTTTCCATGAGACAACGCCGACGCGGTCCTTTTGTTTCGACGAAGCGTCGCTTTTCCTTAGACGTTGGTCGGGGTCCCGAAACGCCCGAATCGCGCGGACTATAGGCTTCCGTTTCTAGGGATTCAAGGGCGACCATGCCGGGTCGGAGGCATCCGTCGGCGTGATCACCTCCCGCTGGTTATATCCCGTTAAATCAATGGTGTAAAGCCGGCTGGTAAAGCCCTGGCCGTTGCTCCGGACAGGCGTCTGGCGGAAAAACATCAAGACCCGCCCGTTGGGCGCCCAAGTGGGTCCCTCGACCAGGAAACCCTGAGCTAGCTCTCGTTCGCCCGTGCCGTCCGGGTTCATGACGCCGATGTAAAAGGTGCCGCCGGAGTCGAAGCGGGTAAAGGCGATCAGGTCGCCGCGCGGCGACCATACGGGCGTGCCGTAGCGGCCCTGGCCGAAGCTGATGCGGTGGATGTTCGAGCCGTCGGCGTTCATGACGTAGAGCTGCTGGCTGCCGCCGCGGTCGGAATTGAAGACGATCTGCTTGCCGTCGGGCGAGTAGCAGGGCGAAGTGTCGATCGACGGCGAGTTGGTGATCTGGGTCTGCTTCCGCGTGCGCAGGTCGAAGGTGTAGATGCTCGACCTGCCCTCGCGCGCAAGCGAGAGAATGAGCAGGTTGCCGTCGGGCGAGAAGCGCGGCGCGAAGGTCATGCCCGGGAAGTCGCCCACCACCTCCTGCTGGCCGGTGTCGATGTTGTAGAGGTACACGCGCGGGCGGTTGTTGGCGTAGGAGAGATAGGTGATCTCCTGCGAGGTCGGCGAGAAGCGCGGGGTCAGCACCAGGTTGCGCCCGTTGGTGAGGAAGCGGTTGTTGGCGCCGTCCTGGTCCATGATCGCGAGTCGCTTGATGCGGTGGAGCAGCGGGCCGTACTCGGCGACGTAGACGATGCGCGTGTCGAAATAGCCCTGCTCGCCGGTGAGGCGCTGATAGATCGCGTCCGCGATGATGTGGGCGATGCGGCGCCAGTTCTGCGGCGTGGTGAAGTAGGCGAGGCCGACCATCTGCTGCTCGGCATAGATGTCCCACAGGCGGAACTCGACCCGGAGGCGTCCGTCGGGCTGCTTGTCGACCGCCCCGCTCACCAGCGCCTGGGCGCCGATCACGCGCCAGGAGTTGAACTGGGGCGCGGTCTTGAGCGATTCCGGCGTCTGGATGAAGGCCTTGTGGTCGATCGGCTTGAACAGGCCCGAATGCTCGAGGTCGGCCGAGACCACGCTGGTGATCTCCTGCCCGGTCTCAGCGTCGCTCGGGTCCTGGCCGTAGAGGTCGGTGATCGCGATCGGCAGCGGCTTCACCTCGCCGCGCGTGATGTCGACATGGAGCTCGGCGCGCGCGGGCTCGGGGGCCAGCGTCCAGGCCGCGGCGACGAGCGCCAGAGCCATGAGCGGAATGCGGAAAGCGTTGGGGATCGGAGAGGTCATCGCACGCCTATCTCGGGTTGCCTCGGATCAGAGCATCTGGCTCGGATCGAAGGTGAGGGTCATGTCCTGCCAGTCGGCATAGCGATCGGCCGGAAGCTTGAGCGGTTGGCACAACAGCACCGCGCGCCGGGCGCTCTCGGCCGCGGCGCGGTAGAAGCTGTCGGAGTTCTCGCGCGCCTGGTCGACGATGGTCGCCTCGCGCACCGTGCCGTCGGGATTGAGCAGCACGTGGATGTCGACCTTGAGGTCCTTCGCGTCCTTCGCCCCCGCCGGCACGTTCCAGCAGCGCTCGATCTGGCGCCGCACGTCGTCGATCAGGCTGATGGTCTGGAGGCTGTCGATCGAGGAGGCGGGCTTGGGCTGCGCCTGGGCCAGATCCTTGATCAGCTTGTCGGTCTGGTCGGGCTGGGTACGCGGCTTGATCTTCTCGACGTTCTTCAGGATGGCGTCGAGATTCTCCTGGGGCGGCGGCTTGGGCTTGGCGCGCGGCGCTTCCTCGACGATCGGTTTCGGCGTCGGCTCGGGCTCGGGCTTCTTCTCAGGCAGCGGCTTCTGTTTCGGCTGCGGCTCGGGCTTGGGCGTGGGCGGGATTTGCGCCACCTGCTGCGGCGCGGGCTTCTCCGGGCTCGGCTTGGGCGGCGGCGTCGGCAGCGGCGGCGCTTTCGGAAGCTGGGCCTGCTGGCGCGGCTGCTCGTGCTTGATCTCGGACTTGGGCGGCGTGGTGCGCGCGCCGATGGTCACCACGTCGACCGGGATCGGCACCTCCGGCTCGGGCGGCGGCGTCATGAGCTGGGGCAGGCCGAAATAGGCGAGGAGGATCACGCCGATATGCAACGCCGCCGAATAGATCGGGCCCTCCCGCCGCATGCCTCACTTCGCTCCCTTCTTGGCCGCGCCCGGTCCCGCGCTCGGCAGGTCGGCCACCAGCGCGACGTGCTTGAAGCCGCCCTGGTTGATCGCGCCCATCACCTCCATGATGCGCCCGTAGTCGATCGCCTTGTCGCCGCGCACGAAGATGCGCTGGTCGGGCTTGTTGACGGTGATCGCCTGGAGGCGCGCCGCCAACTGGTCGAGCGGGACTTCCGAGCTCTGGAGATAGACCTCGCCCTTGGCGTTGATCGTGACCACGAGCGGCTCGTCCTGGCCGGTGATGGGGGCGGCGCTGGCCTTGGGCAGATCGACCGGCACGCCGACCGAAAGAAGCGGCGCCGTCACCATGAAGATCACGAGCAGCACCAGCATGACGTCGACCATCGGCGTCACGTTGATGTCGCTCATGGGCGGGCGCTTGCCGCGTCCGCGCCGGGCGCCGTCGGTCCTGATCGCGAACGCCATGGCGTCAGCCTCTCTCTTCCAGCTGGCGCGACAGGATGGCCGAGAACTCGGCGGCGAAGCCCTCGAGCCGGCTCGAGTAGCGTCCGAGGTCGCTCGAGATCTTGTTGTAGGCGACCACCGCCGGGATCGCGGCGACCAGGCCGAGCGCGGTCGCGAACAGCGCCTCGGCGATGCCGGGCGCGACCACCGCGAGGGTCGTGTTGTGCGACGCCGCGATCGACTGGAAGCTGTTCATGATGCCCCACACCGTGCCGAACAGGCCCACGAACGGGGCCACCGCGCCGACCGAGGCGAGGAAGGTGAGATAGCGCTCGAGCCGGTCCATCTCGCGCCCGAGCGTCACTTGCATCACGCGCTCAATGCGGTTCTGGAGACTTCCCCGGACCTCCTTCATATTCACGCCCTTGCTCACCGAGCGGCGCCATTCGCGCATCGCGGCCGAGAACATCGCGGCCATCGGATCCTCGGGCTTGTTGTCGATCCGGTCGTAGAGCTCCTCGAGGGAGCCGCCGGACCAGAACGCGTCCTCGAAGGTGCCGGTGTTGCGCGCGAGGCGTCGCATGCGCAGCACCTTCTCGAAGATGATCGACCAGCTCCAGAACGAGGCGGCGAGGAGCAGGATGAGCACGAACTTGACGATGAGGTCGGCCCGCATGAACAGGGCGACCATCGAAAGGTCGGCCGTGGGCATCGAGCCGGCGAGATTGATGGCGTTGACCGCGGTTTGTTCCATGGCGCTAAGATTGACTCCCCGATTGCGACAAATTTAAGAGCAGTGTGCGGATATCGTTAGGCAAGCGCGCGGGCCGGCCGGCCCGGTCGAGCAGGGCCACGCGCACGGCGAGGCGCGCGATGTCCCGAATTTGTCCCCCCGGGCCGGGGCGTTTGACGGTCTGCTCGGCCCTGAGGCTCGCATGGCCGATCTCGACGACTTTGGTGTGGACCTCGAGCGCGTCGTCGAGGCGCGCGGGCACGAGATAGTCGATCGCGCAGCTTTTCACCGCGAAGGCGAGGCCGCGCTCGGCCGCGAGCCGGCCGATCTCGATCCCGGCCGCGCGCAGCATCTCGCTGCGCGCGCGCTCGGCGAAGCGGAGATAGTTGGCGTAATAGACGATGCCGGCCGCGTCCGTGTCTTCGTAATAGACGCGGACCGGGAACACGTGGGTGTCCTTGTTGAAGGCGCCGCTGGGCGCGAGGTTAGCCATGGCGACCCTCCCCGCCTTCCTCGTCGTCGCTTCCATCGCCCAGCAGATCGAGCTGCGCGGCGCGCCCCGCGGGCGCATCGAGCCCGAGCGCCTTGTAGCCGAGATCCGACAGCATGCGCCCGCGCGGGCCACGATGGAGCAGGCCCTGCTGGATGAGATAGGGCTCGATCACTTCCTCGAGCACGTCGCGTTGCTCGGCAAGTGCCGCCGACAGCGTCTCGATCCCGGCCGGCCCGCCGGCGTAATTCTCGGCCAAGCAGCCGAGATAGCGCCGGTCCATGGCGTCGAGGCCGCGTTGGTCGACGCCGAGACGCGTCAAGGCCGCGTCCGCCGCCTTGCGGTCGATCTCGCGCGTCTTGTCGACGGCGGCGAAGTCGCGCACGCGACGGAGAAGGCGTCCCGCGATACGCGGCGTGCCGCGCGCGCGACGCGCGATCTCCGCAGCCCCCTCTTGGGTGAGTGTCACGCCGAGCACGCGCGCGCCGCGCGCCACGATCTCGATCAGCTCGGCCTCGGAGTAGAACGAGAGGCGCAGCGGAATGCCGAAACGCTCGCGGAGCGGCGTCGTCACCAGGCCCGAGCGCGTCGTGGCCCCCACCAGCGTGAAAGGCGGCAGATCGATGCGCACCGAGCGCGCGGCCGGCCCTTCGCCGATGATGAGGTCGAGCTGGAAATCCTCCATCGCGGGATAGAGAATCTCCTCGACCGCGGGAGCCAAGCGATGAATCTCGTCGATGAACAGCACGTCGCGCGGCTGGAGGTTCGTGAGCAGGGCCGCGAGATCGCCCGCGCGCACGATCACCGGGCCCGAGGTCGCGCGGAAGCCGGCGCCGAGCTCGCGCGCGACGATCTGGGCGAGCGTGGTCTTGCCGAGCCCGGGCGGGCCCGAGAGCAGCACGTGGTCGAGCGCCTCGCGGCGCGCGCGCGCGGCCTCGATGAA
>Ga0335072_10008164_pt1 | contig 15195 bp, 9 predicted proteins | sample Lox_Sample_21_FD_206725 | JGI IMG/M metagenome (GOLD analysis project Ga0335072, IMG submission 206725) | Soil microbial communities from Loxahatchee National Wildlife Refuge, Florida, United States - Lox_Sample_2.1 | ecosystem: Environmental > Terrestrial > Soil > Wetlands | place: USA: Florida... | reverse complement strand
CTCGGCGGCAACAGATAGGCCTGCTCCGGGTTATACTCGTAAAAATTGGGCATCGCGCAGCCTCCTGTGCGCCAGTATAACCGCACTGTCCAGCCCAGTTGCCACACAGACTCTTTAGCTCCGACATTACCACCGCGCTCGGAATGGGCTTCAGCCCCTGAGGAACTGCTTTTTGACGTTGTCCGAATCCCCGACAGCCAGCGTTCGAACGCCACACCACCCGCCGCGAACAACATGGGATACGCTGGCGCTGGATAATACATCCTGCCGTGCATCGTCAGCATGCACACCATGATCACCATCCACGTGATCCCCAGTACCCGCCAGCCTTTGCCCTCGCGATCTCGCAGCAGCTCCAGCAACCCCGCAATCCACACCGGCGCCGTCAACGGGTGCAGAATCGCCGCTTGCAGCAGCAGGAATCCCACCGGCCCCACTTCCGTATTTCGCCCGCTGCGCTGCACATTCCTCAACAACTCAATCGTTGGAAATCCGCGGTGCAGCTCCCACAACAAATTCGGCAGAAAAATCGTCAGCGCAGTCAATCCGCCCAGCCAAAACCACGGCGAGCCAAATTGCCGCCGCTGTTTCGTCAGCAGCAATCCCACCACCAGTCCAAATCCAAAAAATAAAACCGAGTGCTTGTTCAGCAAGCCCACGCCGCAAACCGCCCCAAACAACAACCACCACTTTGCGCTGCTTCCATTGAAAATTTTCAACGCAATCAGCGCCGCGCCCATCCACACCAGCGACTCAAACCCATTCATGGTCAGCAACGAATCCAGCCCAAGGTAAATCGGTGCCACCATCACGCACACGCACCCCAGCACCATTCCGAAGCGCCGCGCGCCCAACTCGCGCGCAATCAACCCGGTCAGCAACACCCGCAAGCCTGCCGCCACCGCCGGCAAAAATCGCAACGCCGGCAACGAGTCGCCCAACGTCACTCGTTCCAGCCAGGTAATCACCGCAATCAGCGGCGGCTGGTCCACATACCCCCAAGCCAAATGGTGCGAGCAAGCCAGGTAATACAGTTCATCCACAAAATACCCATACCGCCCGCTCACCAGCATGTGCGCCGCAAACACCACAAACGACAACCCGCCCAGCACCGCCCAGTCTCCCGGCGCCCACTCTGGCCTGTCTTGCATTCTTCCGGATTCCGCCACCACGGTTTCGCTCACGAGCGCCTCCTCTCGTCCAAACGAAACAATCTACCGTAATGTTTCACAGCCCCCACGTTTCCCACAATGTCCCTCGTCGGCCGCAGGGACACGTCTTTGTAGCGGCCGCCTTCTGAGGCGGGCGTTTCCCGGGCCCCCCATGTTCGGCGTCTGAACCTGAGTCTTGGTTTTTTTTCCTTGGGTGCGCGGGTGCCCCATGCCACCTTTGCATGTGGGGTCCGCGCGTATTGTCTCGCGGCGTTTGTTATAAACAAACCACCGGCGCCAAACACACCCGCAGCGAAACTCAGCGCGCGCACCGCCGCCATCGCTCATCTGTTCAGTGGGATCAACCAACCAGCTTAGAAACTCTTGAACTCTTGAACTCTTGAACTCTTGAACTCTTGAACTCTTGAACTCTTTTACTTTGAAACTCTCCCACTCTCAATCAATCTGTACCGCCGGCCCACCCGAAGTCGCCGCCACTTCTTCCAATCGCGCACTCACCGCTTTCGCCACCCGATACAAACTCTGCGCCGCCGGCGCGCCATCTCCCGCGGCCGCCACGGGCTTTCCGGTGTCGCCACCCACGCGAATCCGCGGATCAATCTCAATTTCCCCCAGTACCGGCACGCCGTACGCAATCGCCGTCTTTGCTCCCTCGCCATGCCCAAAAATATCCACGGGCTTGCCGCAATGGGGACACGCGAACGTGCTCATGTTCTCCACCACGCCCAACACGTCCACATTCACCTGCCGGAACATTTCAATCGCCTTGCGCACATCCGCCAGCGCCACCGTCGACGGCGTGGTCACCACCACTGCGCCGGTCACTTCCACGGTCTGGATCAACGTCAACTGCACATCGCCCGTCCCTGGCGGCAGGTCGATCACCAGGTAATCCAGTTCACCCCACTCCACGCTGCGCAAAAACTGCGTAATCACGCTGTGCAGCATCGGCCCGCGCCAAATCACCGGCTTATCCCCGGGATTCAGCAGCCCCATCGAAATCATCTTGAGCCCCTGCGCCTGCACCGGAATGATGCGCTGCTGCGGCGTCGCCACGGGCTCGCTCGTCGATCCCAACATGATCGGCACATTCGGCCCGTACACGTCGGCATCCAGCAGCCCCACTTTATTCCCCATTTTCGACAGGGCTAGCGCCAGGTTCACCGCCACGGTGGTTTTGCCCACGCCGCCTTTTCCGCTGGCCACCGCCACAAGATATTTCACTCCCGGTATCGGCTGCCTCTGCGGCATCTGCTGTCCTGGCATTGTCCCCGGCGGCATCAGTGACCCCTTCCCCAATCATGCACTAGCACTCTTCGACACGCGAGCGCTCTTCCTCTTAAACTCTTGGACTCTTGAACCTTTGCACCCGACCTAAGCATTCGCCCCGTGGCACTTCTTATATTTCTTCCCCGATCCACAAGGGCAAGGATCGTTCCGGCCCACTTTCGCTCCTGCGCGCACGGGCTTTGGCGCCTCTGCCTGAGCCGGCCCGGTCTGATATTGCAGATCCTTCTGCTGCCGCTCCTGCTTGCGTTCCAGTGCTCGCGCAAAATCCGGCAACCGCGCTGGAGCCTCTTCCACTCGTGCGGCGGCGCTTGCCACGGCCGCGGCCGCGCCGCTCGGCGGCAGATGTCCCGGCGGCGTGGACCGCACTTGCCGCGCCTCCTGCGGCGGGGGCGCTTCGCTCTGCTGCTGAATCTGCACATGATACAAATAGCGAATCGTTTCGTTGTCGATGCGCTGCATCATGTCTTCGAACAGCACAAACGCTTCTTTCTTAAACTCCACCAATGGATCTTTCTGCCCGTAGCCGCGCAGCCCAATTCCTTCCTTCAAGTGGTCCAGCGACAGCAGGTGGTCCTTCCACTGCGTATCCACCACATCCAACACAATCCGCCGTTCCAACCAACGCAGCAGCTCCGGGCTGAACTGTTTCTCCTTCTCCGCGTAGCGGTCCTTCACTGCCGCGGCCGTGGCTTCCAGCAACTCATCGTGGTTCAGCGTTGTGGGATCCGCGCCCGCCGCCTTCGCATCCACGCCAAACTGGCTGTTTAGTTCCGCTAAAAATTGCGCGGTGTTCCACTGCCCCGGATGCTGTTCCCGTGGACAATACGTTTCCACCAACTGCCCCGCCACTTCTTCCGCAATCCCCATCACGTATTCGCGCTGATCTTTGCCCTCCAGCGCGGAACGCCGAATGGCGTAAATGGTCTCGCGCTGCTTGTTCATCACGTCGTCGTATTCCAACAAATGTTTGCGGGCGTCAAAGTTCTGCGCTTCCACGGATTTCTGCGCATTCTCGATGCGGCTCGAAATCAGTTTCGATTCGATCGGCACCCCTTCCGTCATCCCCAGCCGGAACATCAATTGCTTCACCCGTTCCCCGCCGAAAATCCGCATCAAATCGTCTTCCAGCGACAAGAAGAAGCGCGACGATCCCGGGTCGCCCTGGCGGCCTGCGCGTCCGCGCAACTGGTTATCAATGCGCCGCGCTTCGTGCCGTTCCGTTCCCAGGATATGCAGCCCGCCCAGCGCCACCACTTCGTCGTGCTCCGACTTGCACTGTTCCGCAAACTGGTCGTACACCGGCTTCCACTGCTCCTGCGGCACCTGAAAAATTTTGCCTTCGTGCTGGAACAGCACCATTTGCACCGCTGGTTGCGCTTCCGCCCCGTCTCCGTTCGCGCTCTCCACGCCAATCACCGCGGGAGCCGCCGCATACGGCATCGCCAGCTTGTTCTTCAGAAAATACTCCCGGGTCAAAGCCTCCGGATTGCCGCCCAGCAGAATGTCCGTTCCACGCCCGGCCATGTTCGTCGCCACGGTCACCGCGCCCTTGCGCCCCGCCTGAGCCACGATGCGCGACTCGCGTTCGTGCTGCTTCGCGTTCAGCACCTGGTGCGGAATCCCTGCTTTCTTCAGCAATTCCGCGATCGTCTCGGACTTCTCAATCGAAATCGTGCCTACCAGCACCGGCTGCCCGCGTTCGTTGTAATGCCGGATTCCATGCGCCAGGGTGTTGTCTTCTTGCAAAATCCCGTTTACCACCGCCTCAAACTTTTCCCGCTCCGTGCGGTACACCACGTCCCGATTCTCGATGCGAATCAGCGTCCGGTTGGTCGGAACCACTACTACATCTAAACCGTAAATCTTCCCGAACTCCGCCGCTTCTGTTTCCGCCGTACCGGTCATGCCCGACAATTTCTTGTACATGCGGAAATAATTCTGGAAGGTGATCGTCGCCAGCGTTTGATTTTCCCGCTCGATCTTCACGCCTTCTTTCGCTTCCACCGCCTGGTGCAACCCGTCCGACCACCGCCGCCCCGGCATTTGCCGCCCGGTAAACTCGTCGACGATAATCACTTCCCCGTCTTTCACCACGTAATCCACGTCGCGCTTGTACAACGCGTGCGCGCGTAGCCCTTGGTAGACGTGATGGATCGTTTCCATGTGCGCCGGATCGTACAAATTCCCCAGGCCCAGCAACCGTTCGCACTTGCTCACGCCATCTTCGGTCAGCGTCGCCTGCCGGTGCTTCTCGTCCAGCGTGTAATCGATCTCCTGGATCAGCTTGGGAATAATCTTGTCGATCTTGAAGTACTTGTCGGTCGACTCTTCCGAAGGCCCGGAAATGATCAACGGCGTTCTCGCTTCGTCGATCAGGATCGAGTCCACCTCGTCCACAATGGCGAACTGATGTCCGCGCTGCACGCAGCTCGCCAGGTCATACTTCATGTTGTCGCGCAGATAATCGAATCCAAACTCGTTGTTGGTGCCGTAGGTAATGTCCGCCAGGTATGCCGCGCGCCGTTGCACATCATCCAAATCGTGCACGATTACGCCCACCGTCAGTCCCAGCGCCTTGTAAATCGGGCTCATCCATTCCGCGTCGCGCCGCGCCAGGTAATCGTTCACCGTCACCAGGTGCACTCCGCGTCCGGCCAACGCGTTCAGCGCTGCCGGCAACGTCGCTACCAGCGTCTTTCCTTCGCCCGTCTTCATTTCCGCGATTTTCCCCGAATTCAGCACCATTCCGCCGATCAACTGCACGTCGAAATGCCGCATCTTCAGGAAACGTCGCCCGGCCTCCCGCACCAGCGCAAACGCCGGCACCATCACCGGCTCCAAAGCCCGCACCAGATCCTCTTTGTAGCTCGCTTCCGCCGGGTCGCTGTCTTTCAGCGATTCCTGTACCTGCACTCTCAGCGCGGCAAAGCGCTCTTTCAGCTGCTCGTCCCCCAGACCCTGCATCTCCGGTTCTAGCGCGTTGATCGCCGCCACCACTGGCTGCATTTTCTTAATGTCGCGCTCGTGCTTCGTCCCGAAGAAGTACGCGATAACCTTGTCGATTTCCTTGGTTAAATCCATGAACGGTCCGTCGTTTCCTGTTCCTGCTGGGGAGCCGGCACTTACCAGCCTGAGTTTCTGCTCTTTGCACAGGTCATTCTCGCAAACCCGGGCAAACATCTAATTGTAACTGGTTGGATGCGGCCCCGCCAACAACCGCCACTTCCCGCGCTTCCTACCGCGATCCCTGCAACTCCGGAATATACTATCTCTATGGACCACCCAAACCTCGTGGTTATTCGCGACTACAGCACTCGCCCCGAAGCTGACCTCGCCATCGCCGCTCTGGAAGGCGCTGGCATCCCCGCTATGATCCAGGCCGACACCGCCGGCGGCATGCGCGAACATCTCGCTTGGTCCGGCAAAGGTTTTCGCATCCTCGTTCGCGAAGACGACGCCTCCGCCGCCCGCGAAGTCCTAGCGCCCATCTCCGAAGCCAAAAACAACACCGACTGACACCACGATCCATCCGTCCAACCCTGTAGCTCACCCCTTTCAGGGGTGAGGAAATGTAGCGGCCGCCTTCTGAGGCGGGCGCCTCTAACTGCTGACTGGGTTGCCGATTACAGATTACTGATTACGGATTACAGATTACTGATTACAGATTACCGATTACCGGCCACCGATTCCTGATCGCTGATCGCCGGTCTTTGATCCCCCATCCCCAGCCCTCCCCTTGACAACTTAGGAGAGGTACGTTACCTTCCTAACCATCTTAGGAGTCACTCTCTATGCCCCCGCAAGCCGATCTTCTTCCCGGCACTCTCGACTTACTTATCCTCAAAGCCGTCTCCCTCGGTTCCCTCCACGGCTACGGCATTCTCCTCCGCATCGAACAAATCTCTCGCGGCGCGTTTCTCATCGAACAAGGCGCTCTGTATCCCGCGCTCTTCCGCCTCGTCCGCCAAGGTCTCCTCAAAGCCAGTTGGGGCACCTCCGACAACAACCGCCGCGCCAAGTATTACGAGCTCACCTCCTCCGGCCGCAAGCGCCTTCGTGAAGAACGCGAAGGTTGGAATCGTCTGGTCGCCGCCATGGGCTCCGCACTCGCCGCCGAGCCGGAGCAATCATGAAACTACGCCTCAATGCTCATGCCAAATCACAACGCCTTGTCATCCTGACGGCGCGCATTCTGCGCCCGAAGGATCTCAACTACCGCGTCTTGTCGCGCATCACTCCCTGCGAGGCCTGAACCATGCTCTCCTACCTCCGCCAACTCTTTTCTTCTCTCTTCCATCGCGCGCACCTCGATGGCGACCTCGACGAAGAACTTCGCGCCCACATCGCCCGCCACGCCGACGACCTCGAGCGTTCCGGCCTCTCCCGCGCACAAGCCGAACGCCAGGCGCGCATCGCCTTCGGCTCCCACGAAAAAGCCAAAGAGCAATGCCGCGAACAACTCCCCGCCTTCTGGCTCGAAACCCTTTGGAGCGACCTGCGCTTCGGCTTGCGCATGCTTCGCAAAAATCCCGCCTTCGCCACCATTGTTATCCTCACGCTGGCTCTCGGCATCGGCGTCAACACCGCCATCTTTTCCGTCGTCAACACGCTCTTCCTGCACCCCCCCGGCGTAAATCATCCGGACCGCGTCGTCGTGCAGCGCGCCCGCTACGGCAAACTCGGGCTGAAGAGCATCGCCGTCTCCGCGCCCGATTTTGCGCAGCTTCGCGACAGCACCAACATCTTTCAATCCGCAGCGCTGGAAGCCACTTCCGATTTCAACTTCAGTGCCGGCGAATATCCCGAGCGCCTGCGCGGCGCGCAAGTTTCCTGGCAGTGGTTCGATGTTTTTGGCGCGCAACCCCTGCTTGGCCGCGTGTTCACCCGCGACGAAGACCAGCCCAAAGCCAATCAAGTCGTGCTTCTCGCCTATCCCGCCTGGCACCGGTGGTTCGGTGGCGATCCCAATATCGTCGGCCGCACCGTTCGCCTGAACCAGCAAGATTTTCGCGTAATCGGCGTGATGCCCCAGGGCTTCGGTTGGCCCAACCCGGACACCGATTTGTGGACGCCACTCGGTCTCGCCCAAGCCGACTTCGCCATCGACAATACCTTCAACGAATACTATTTCGCCGTCGCCCGCCTACAACCCGGCGTTTCCTTCGCGCAAGCCAGCGCCTACATGCAGGTGCTTTCCCAACGGGTCATCGATAATCCCGCTTCCAGTTACGCTAAGGTTTCCCAGTGGGGCATGTTCCTCGTGCCTCTCACCTCGTCCGTTTTCGGCGATCTGCAGACCCCGATCCTTATTCTCAGCGCCGCCGTTGCTTTCGTTCTTCTCATCGCCTGCGCCAATATCGCCGGGCTGCTCCTGGCCAAGTCCGCTGGCCGCGCCAAGGAACTCGCGGTCCGCGCAGCGCTCGGCGGCTCTCGCAAGCGCTTGATCACCCAGATGCTCACGGAAAGCCTGGTGCTCGGCCTGTTCGGAATCGCCGCGGGACTGTTTCTTGCGCGCGCGGGAATCCGTCTCCTGCTGCTAGTCGCGCCCGAAACTCTCGCCACCGGTTCGCTCGGTTTTCCGCTGGACGGCTACGTCTTGACGTTCACCGTCGCCATTGGCTTCCTGGCCGTTCTGATTTTTGCCACGGTGCCCGCTTGGCACATGTCCAAGTGCGATCCCTCCGAGGCCCTTCACGAATCGGGCCGCTCCAACACCGCCAGCCGCGCGCGCCAGCGTTTCCGTTCGTTCCTGGTTGCGGGAGAGCTTGCGCTCGGTCTGCTTCTCCTCGTCGGAACTGGCCTGCTCTTGAAGAGCCTTGCGCGCATCAGTCAAGTCGATCCCGGTTTTCAGCCACATGGCGTCATTACCGCTGGTCTCGCTCTCCCCGACACGCAGTACGACAAGCCGGAAAAACAAATTGCCTTTTTCCGCGACGTCTTGGATCGCCTCTCCAGCGCACCCGGTGTAACCTCTGCCGGCGCCGGGTCTCCCCTCCCCTTCACAGGTGCCAACTACTCCGCGTCCTTTCAGATCGAAGGTCTTCCCGTCGCGCCGGGGGATCCCGGCCCGTGGGGCAATGTACGCTACGTTACTCCGGGTTATTTCACCGCGCTGCGCATTCCCCTTCTCAAAGGACGCCTCTTCACCGACGCCGACCGTTCCGGCTCTCAGGCCGTGGCCATCATCGACGAAAACATGGCGCGTCAGTATTGGCCGAATGAAGACCCGCTAGGAAAACGGTTGCGCCGGGGCAGCCAGGCTCCGTGGGCCGTTGTCGTTGGCATTGTGGGTCACATCCGCTTTACTCGCCTTGCCGGCGACGATTCCTCCACCCTAGGCTCGCAATCTTCCGGAAGCGGCGCCTACTACTTCCCAATGTTTCAGTCGGAAGCCCCGTATGGCTTCCTGATCGCGAAAACCAATGGCGATCCTGCCGTTCTCAGTGCCACACTTCGCCAAGCGGTCCGTGATGTCGATCCGAATCAGCCCATATCCGATGTGAAGACCATGGACACGCGCATCGCCGAATCGCTCCGGCCACAGCGCTTCGCTGCCACTTTGCTTGCCGTCTTCACCGTCCTGGCAACCGTGCTTTCCGCCATCGGACTCTACGGCCTGGTCAGTTACAGCGTCACCCAACGCACCAATGAAATGGGCATCCGCATGGCTTTGGGCGCCGATCGTTCTCAGATTCTTCGTATGGTGCTGCGCGAGAGCGCGCAAATCGCATTGCTAGGCACGGGCGCGGGTATCGCCGTCGGGCTGTTGCTGACGCGCGCCATGCAAGGCCTCCTTTATGGTGTCAGCGCCTATGATCCAGTGTCTTTCCTGGGCTCCGCGATCATCCTCATTTCTGTCGCACTACTTGCCAGCTACCTTCCCGCTCGCCGGGCCACCTGTGTCGATCCCGTGGTCGCGCTGCGCTACGAGTAACCGATGAACCCACTATCTTATCTCCGCGCTCTGTTTTCTTCTCTCTTCCATCGCGCGCACCTCGATGGCGACCTCGACGAAGAACTTCGCGCCCACATCGCCCGCCACGCCGACGACCTCGAGCGCTCCGGCCTCCCGCGCGCGGAAGCCGAACGCCAGGCGCGCATCGCCTTCGGCTCCCCCGAAAAGGCCAAAGAACAATGCCGCGAACAACTCCCCGCCTTCTGGCTCGAAACGCTCTGGTCCGACACCAAGTTCGCACTTCGCCTCTTTCGCAAATCCCCCGCATTCACCATCACCGCGGTTCTCACCCTAGCCCTCGGCATTGGCGCCAACACCGCCATTTTCAGCTTGGTCAACACCGTGTTGCTCCAGCACTTGCCGCTTCGCGCCTCCAATCGCCTCGTGGTCATCTGGATCAGCAATCTGAAAAATGGCTGGAGCCGCATCGGTCCTGCGGGACAAGACTATTTGGACTGGAAAGATCAGAACCGCTCCTTCGAAGATCTGTTCCTCTTTGAGCACGGCACCGGCACAGTCACCGGCACTGGCGAGCCCGAACAAGTCTCCGGTTTGCGCGTCACCACCAATTTCGCTGACTTTTTTGGCATTCATCCTCTCCTCGGTCGCTGTTTCCGTCTCGACGAAACCTCTGCCAGGCATAACCTTGTTGTACTTTCTTATGCCTACTGGCAGCGCCGTTACGCTGCTTCGCCGTCGGTGCTTGGCCAGAGCATGACCTTGAACGGCGAAGCCTACTCCATCATTGGCGTTCTTCCTTCTTACTTGGCCACCGTTTTCCCCATCGACGTTGTGGTTCCCTTCGATAACGATTGGCTCAAGCGCGCCGATTCCGACCTCGGCGTTTTCGGCCGGCTCCGTCCCGGCGTCAGTTTGCAGCAAGCCTCCTCGGAAATGCAGGTGCTCATGGAGCGCATTAGTCACCAGCGCCCGGATCGCAAGGATTACGGCACTGTCTTGGTCCCGCTGGAATCTGCGCGTGTCGAGTACATTCGCCCTGCGCTCCTGCTTCTCCTCGTCGCCGTCGGATGCCTTTTGTTAATCGCTTGTGCCAACGTCGCAAACCTTCTGCTTTCTCACGCCGTTGGTCGCCAGCGCGAAATTGCCGCCCGCATTGCTCTCGGCGCTGGACTTGGCCGATTGGCCCGGCAATTCCTCATCGAGAGCACGCTTCTTTCCCTCGCTGGCGGTGCCTCCGGCCTGTTGTTTGCCTTGTGGACTACCTACGTCTTGGCCCGCTTCATTCCTTCTCGCATTCCCGTTCCCAATGCCGCTGACTATGTTTCCCTCCCCAACATCCACCTCAGCGCCCCGGTTCTCGCTTTCACTCTGCTCATTTCCCTGCTCACCGGTTTGGTTTTCGGCCTGGTGCCCGTCCTGCAAAGCCTGCATCTCAACGTCAACGATGCGCTCAAGGAAGCGGGTCGTGGTTCCTCTTCCGGCCCTCGCGGTAACCGCACCCGCGCCACCCTCGTCATCGTGGAGAGCGCCTTGGCCTTTGTCCTGGTCATTGGTGCCGGCTTAATGGTTCAAAGCTTCTCGCGTCTCCTGCAAACCAATCCCGGTTTCCATTCCGATCACCTACTTACCTTGCGCATCAAGCTCCCCAACGACGCCAAGAACTCGCCGTACCGGGAACCGCGCCTACAAGCGGCAGCCTTCCAGCGATTCCTCACCGCCGTGCAGGCTGTCCCCGGCGTCCAGTCCGCCGCCTTCACCGAAATCGTTCCCCTCAGCCAGGACGACATGGACATGGGCCAATTCATCATTCAAGAGGAGCTACCTCCTCCACCAGGTCAACACCTCGCCGCCGACTTCCGCGACGTCACTCCCGACTTCTTTCACGCCATGACCATTCCCCTCCTCCGCGGCCGTGTTTTCACAGACCACGACAACCTCGATAATCCCAGGGTCGTGCTCATTGATGAGACTTTTGCCCGCCGCTTCTTCCACGACCAGAATCCCCTCGGCAAGCATCTCCAAATCTCCGACTCCACCCGGCCCCCTCGCGAAATCGTCGGCCTCGTCGGCGCGGTTCTCGACACCGGCCTCGACCAGCAACCGCGTCCCACCGTCTATCTCCCCTCTCTCCAGAGCCCCGATCAAGCCATGAGCCTCGTCGTACGCTCTGCCCTTCCTCCTTCAGCCATCCTCCCCGACATCAAGAACGCCATCTGGTCCGTCGATAAGGATCAACCCATCTTCAATGTCCGGCCCATGGACGAAATCATTTCCAGCATCACTTCCGCGCAACGCGTGGCTTTTCTCACCTTGGACGTTTTCGCATTTCTGGCCCTCGCCCTCGCCGCTATCGGTATTTATGGCGTCACTTCCTATGCCGTCGGTCAGCGTATTCACGAAATCGGCGTGCGCATGGCCTTGGGCGCGCAGCGCTCCGACATACTTCGCCTCGTCGTCCTTCATGGGATGAAACTCGTTTCCATAGGCGTTCTCCTCGGCTTGTTTGCATCGCTGCTGTTAACTCGCCTGATGACCAGACTCCTTTTTGGCGTCAGCGCCACGGACCCGCTCACCTTCGCCGCCGTTTCTTTTCTGCTTGTCCTCGTCGCTCTTTTGGCCTGCTACATTCCCGCCCGCCGCGCCACCAAGGTCGATCCCACCACCGCTCTGAGGTGCGACTGATATGAGCCTTGTCTCCCATCTCCGCGCCCTGCTCTCTTCCCTCTTCCATCGCTCCCAACTCGACGCCGACCTCAACGAAGAGCTTCGCTCGCACATCGCCCGTCACGCCGACGATCTCGAGCGCTCCGGTCTCTCGCGCGCAGAAGCCGAGCGCCAAGCCCGCCTCGCCTTCGGCTCCCACGAAAAGGCCAAAGAACAATGCCGCGAACAACTCCCCGCCTTCTGGCTCGAAGCCCTCTACGCCGATATTCGCTTCGGCCTGCGCATGCTCCACAAAAATCCCGCCTTCACCTCCATCGTCATCCTTACCCTAGCCCTCGGCATCGGCGCCAACACCGCCATCTTTTCATTTGTGTATGGAGTCCTGCTGGCCCCGCTCCCTTATCAGGACGCGTCCAGGCTTGTCGTCCTGAATGAAACGACTCCAAGAGTAGGCAACGTCAGCGTCTCGTATCCCAACTTCCTCGACTGGCGCGCGCAAAGCCGCTCCTTCTCGCAAATGGCCTACATCGAGCAAGTGAGTTTCAACCTCGCGGGCCCAGGCATCAGCCAGCCGGAAAACATAAAAGGCGACAGCGTCTCCCCGAATTTTCTCTCCATGATGGGCGTTCGCCCCTTGCTGGGCCGCGATTTCGAGCCATCGGAGGCAAACTCCGGCGCCCGGGGGGTCTTGCTGCTCAGCTATCCGCTGTGGCAATCGCACTTCGGCGCTGACGAAAACGTGGTCGGCCGCTCCATTACCCTCGATGGAAACGATTTTGTGATCATCGGTGTATTGCCAGGCGATTACCGCGGGCTCGACAGCATCGATGTCCTGCTGCCCATCGGTGTGTGGGCCACGAACAATTCGGATGCGACGTCCAGAAGCAGTCGCGGCGATAGCACGGTTGTGGCGCGCTTGGCGCCTGCACCCGCCCTCACGCAGGCCCGCGCCGAAATGGAAGGCATCGCGGCACGCTTGGCGACGGAGTATCCCGAAGACAATGACCAGTGCGGCGTCCGGGTCCGCCCGATTCGCGATGCCTTCGTCGGCAATCTACAAACAGAGATCCTTGTCCTCTTCGCCGCTGTCATGTTTGTCTTGCTTATCGCCAGCGCTAACGTAGCAAATCTGTTCCTGGTTCGGGGTGCGGCCCGCACCAAGGAAATCGCGCTCCGCCTCGCATTCGGCGCCAGCCGGACGCGCATCATCCGCCAACTCCTCACCGAGAGCTTCCTGCTCGCTTTTCTCGGAGGCGCCTTGGGACTTGCTTTCGCCCTCGCCGGCATTCGCCTCATTCTGCGCCTGATTCCGCAGGAAAGACTTGCCGGCGCCAGCATCGGTCTGAATGGCGCGGTGCTCCTGTTTACCGCCGGTGTTGTGGTGCTGGCTGCCTTGGTCTTCGGCATGGTCCCGGCAGCGCACTCGGCACAGTGGGACGTACAGGCCAAACTCAAGGAGGGAAGTAGAACCGCCGGTGTCGGCGCGGAGCAAAACCGTTTGCGTGGAATGCTCGCCATCGCCGAGATTTCCCTCGCGCTCGTTCTTCTGACCGGCGCTGGTCTGATGCTGCAGAGTCTGTATCGGCTGATCCGCGTGGATCCGGGCTTCCAACCCGATGGTGTCCTGACCATGGAAATGTATTTGAGTTCACAGCGATACTCCCACGACCCCGCGGTGCTTAATTTCTGGCGCCAAGTACTCGACGGTGTGCGCGCTCTTCCGGGCGTGCAAAGCGTGGCGCTGGGAACCCATGTTCCCCTGACCGACAGTCATGGCCGCACGGACATCACCATCGAGGGCATGGCCCTGCCAAAGCCCGGAAGCTTCCCCCATCCGGATGTTCACACCGTCACTCCCGACTACCCTCGCACCCTCGGAATGGTCCTTCAGCGCGGCAGGACTTTCACCGATGCCGACAACGAAACCGCTCCTCTCGTCGCCCTAGTGAACGACAAAATGGCCCGCCAGTATTGGCCCAACCAGGATCCCGTCGGCAAACGATTTATGTGGGGACGCTTCAATCCCACTTCCAAGGACCCGCCGAAGTGGATCACCGTAGTCGGCGTCGTTGACGACACCAAAATGTACGGATTGGCGAAGCTCTCGCGTCTCGAAGTGTATGACCCGCTGTGGCAGGACGCTAACAATGACATGCACCTCCTCGTGAAGTCGCGGCTCGACCCATCCGCACTCACTTCGGAAATCCGCGGCGTAGTGGCCACCGTCGATAAGGATCAGCCTATCTTTGACATTTCCACGATGAACCAGATCGTTAGCGACGGTGTCTCCGCGCCACGCCTCACCTTAGTGCTCCTCGGAGTCTTCAGCGCGCTCGCCCTGTTCCTCGCGGCCATCGGAATCTATGGCGTAATTTCGTATTCCGTCGCCCTACGTACTCACGAAATCGGCGTGCGCATGGCCCTCGGAGCGCAGCCCCTCGACGTTCTGCGCATGGTCCTCGGCCAGGGAGGAAAAATCGCGCTTGTCGGGATTGTTCTCGGAATCGTGGCTGCCTTCGCACTTACCCGGTTGATGTCCAGCCTTCTGTTTTCTGTCAGCGCCACCGATCCCTTCACCTTCGTCGCCGTGGCCGGTCTGCTTGTCCTCGTCGCGATGTTCGCCTGCTACATCCCCGCGCGGCGTGCGGCCAAGGTCGATCCTATGATCGCCCTCCGCTATGAGTAGACCCATGCGCCTCTTCCACTATCTACGCTCCCTGTTTTCTTCGCTCTTTCACCGCGCGAGTCTCAACGCCGAACTCGACGAAGAACTCCTCTCGCACATCGCCCGTCACGCCGACGATCTCGAGCGCTCCGGCCTCCCACGCCCAGAAGCCGAACGCCAGGCCCGCATCGCCTTCGGCTCCCCGGCTAAGGCCAAAGAACAATGCCGCGAACAACTCCCCGCCTTCTGGCTCGAAGCCCTCTACGCCGATATTCGCTTCGGCCTGCGCATGCTGGCGAAGTCTCGCGGTTTCACCGTCGTCGCCATTCTCACTCTCGCTCTCGGCATCGGCGCCAACACCGCCATCTTCAGCGTCGTGGACACCGTTCTCCTCCGGCCCCTGCCCTACAAAAATCCTTCCAACTTGGTCTGGGCTGCCGAGCACTTCCCCTCCACCCATGGACCAACCGTCGTAATCAGCCCCGATT
>Ga0335072_10008163_pt1 | contig 15196 bp, 11 predicted proteins | sample Lox_Sample_21_FD_206725 | JGI IMG/M metagenome (GOLD analysis project Ga0335072, IMG submission 206725) | Soil microbial communities from Loxahatchee National Wildlife Refuge, Florida, United States - Lox_Sample_2.1 | ecosystem: Environmental > Terrestrial > Soil > Wetlands | place: USA... | reverse complement strand
TCGGCCGGCCAGCGGCAGAAGATCGCCCTGGCCCGCGCGTTCCTGCGGGACGCGCCGCTGCTGCTGCTCGACGAGCCGGCCGCGCACCTCGATCCGGCCAGCGCGCGCCGGATCGCCGAGACCATCGAGACCCGGCTGGCCGGCCGGACCGTGATCCTGGTCAGCCACGGCCCGGGCCTGGCCGCGCTGGCCGGCCGCGCCATCCGCCTGGACCGGGGGCGGCTGACCGCGCCCGCCGTCTCTCCGCTGGCCGCGCGTTGAGCACGGCCCGGACCGCGTCCGTCGCGCCGGCCAGCCGCAGGTCGCTGCTGCGCCTGCTGCGCCTGGCCCGGCCCATGCGTATCCAGCTGCTGCTCTCGGTCCTGGCCGGCGCGGGCGCGACCGGATGCGGCGTGGCGCTGCTGGCCGTATCCGGGTTCCTGCTGGCCCGGGCCTCGCAGCACCCCAGCATCGTGGCCATCTCCGTGGCGGTGGTGGCGGTGCGCGGCCTGTCGGTCGGGCGTGGCGTTTTCCGCTACGTCGAGCGCCTGACCTCGCATGACGTGGCGTTCCGGGTGCTGGCCGACGTCCGGGTCGCGATCTACCGGCGGCTGGAACGGCTGGCGCCGGCCGGCCTGGCCGCGTTCCGCTCCGGCGACCTGCTGGCCCGGCTGATCGGCGACGTGGATGCCACCCAGGATCTCTTCATCCGCGGCGTCGGCCCGCCGCTGGCCGCCGCGCTGGTCGGGGCGGGCGCGGTGACCGCGTGCGCGTTCCTGCTCGCGCCGGCCGCCGGGGTGCTGGCCGTTGGCCTGGTGACGGCCGGGGTGGCGGTTCCGGCCCTGGCCGTGGCCGCCTCGCGCCGGGCCGCCCGGGCCACCGCGCCCGCCCGCGGTGAGCTGGGCGCGACCCTGACCGACCTGCTGGCCGGCGCGGCCGAGTTGCATGCGTTCGGCGCGCAGGACGCCGGCCTGGCCGCCGCCGCGGACGCCGACCGGCGGCTGACCGACGCGGCCAGGCGCTCGGCCGCGGCGTCCGGCCTCGGCGCCGCGCTGATGACCGCGGCTTCCGGCCTCACGGTGTGGGGCGTGCTGCTGCTCGGGGTGACGGCGGTGGCCCACGGCACCCTGACCCGGGTGCCGCTGGCGGTGATCACGCTGACCGCGCTGGCCGCGTTCGAGGCGGTCACCGCCCTGCCCGCGGCCGCGCTCCAGCTGGGCGGCGCGCGGGCCTCGGCGAAGCGGATAGCGGCGGTGCTGGACGCACCGGATCCGGTCGGCGAGCCCCGCGTCCCCCGGCCGCTGCCCTCCGGGCCGCTGACCGTTCGGATGCGGGCGGTGCGGGTCCGCTACGAGCCGGACGGCCCGCCCGCGCTCGACGGTGTCGACCTCGACCTGCGACCCGGGCGACGGGTGGCGCTGGTCGGGCCGAACGGCGCGGGCAAGTCAACCGTGGCCGCCGTGCTGCTGCGGTTCCGCGATCCCGAGAGCGGCACCGTGACCCTGGGCGGCGGGACCGACCGGGCCGGTCACGACCTGGCCTGCTACCCGGCCGACGAGGTGCGCACGGTGATCGGCGGCTGCCCGCAGGACCCGCACATCTTCGACGCCAGCGTGCGGGACAACCTGCGCCTGGCCCGGCCCGGCGCGGACGACGAGGAGCTGGGCCGCGCCGCCGCCCGGGCCGGGCTGCTGGCCTGGATCCGGTCGCTGCCCGATGGCTGGGACACGCGCGTCGGGGTCAGGGGCTCGGCCATATCCGGCGGGGAGCGCCAGCGGCTGGCGCTGGCCCGCGCCCTGCTGGCCGATCCCGAGCTGCTGATCCTCGACGAGCCCGCGGCGCACCTCGACCCCGGCGCGGCCCGCGCGCTGGCCCGTGACCTGCTCGCGGCCACCGCGGGCCGCTCCACCCTGCTGATCACCCACGAGCTCGGCGGGCTGGACCAGGTCGATGAGATCGTCGTGCTGGACCGGGGCCGGGTCGCGGAGCGGGGGACCCATCGCGAGCTGATGCGGGCCGGCGGCCGGTTCCGGGCCCTGCACGGCTAGGGCGCGGCCCGCCCGCGATCCGGCGCCAGCGTCACCTGCCAGGGATGACGACACCTCCGGCCCGCCGCAGCAGACTGCCGCGATGGCAGCAGAAGTCGGCTGACCGGCGGGGCGTGCCGGGAACGCCGGGCTGCCGCTGCCGCCGGGGGGTTGCCGATGTCGCTACCGATCGAGGATTACGCGCTGATCGGCGATCTGCACACCGCCGCGCTGGTCGGCCGGGACGGATCGATCGACTGGCTGTGCCTGCCCCGGTTCGACTCCGCGGCCTGCTTCGCGGCGCTGCTCGGCGAAGACCGGCACGGGCACTGGAGGATCGCGCCGGCGGACGGAAGCAGCCGGGTTCGGCGCCGTTACCGGCCGGACACCCTGATCCTCGAGACCGAGTTCAGCACGGCCTCGGGCCGCGCCCGGCTGACCGACTGCATGCCGCCCCGGGACGGCAGCCCGGTGCTGGTCCGGATGATCGAGGGCCTCAGCGGAAGCGTGGACCTCCGGATGACGCTGGCCGCCGCGTTCGAATACGGCTCGGCGGAGCCGAGGATCCAGCGGCGCGCGGGCGCGCACCGCATCGTGGCCGGATCGCAGGCGCTGTGGCTGTTCGGCCCGGCGCACGTGCGCAAGGTGGGCGGGATCGCGGCCGCCGAGCTCACGGTCGGACCCGGTGACCGGGTGCCGTTCGCGCTCGTGGGCCGCGACTCCCGCGACGGGCCCCCGGATCCGCCGCTGGTCCCGGCGGTGATCGAGGACACCGAGCGCTGGTGGCGCGAATGGGTCGCCGGGCTGACCTACGACGGCGAGTGGCGCGAGGCCGTGATCCGCTCGCTGATCACCGTCAAGGCGCTCACCTACGCGCCGACCGGGGGAGTGGTCGCGGCGCCGACCACCTCGCTGCCCCAGCAGGCCTCGGGCTCGAGGAACTGGGACTACCGGTACTGCTGGCTGCGCGACGCCGCGGCCGCGATCCGCGTCCTGCTGCGCACCGGGGCGCTCGGCGAGGCCGTCGGCCTGCTCGACTGGACGGGCCACGCGGTGGCCGGGCCGCCGTCCCAGGTGCAGGACCTGTACGGGGTGGCCGGGGAGCGGCGGCTGCTGGAGATCGAGCTCGGCTGGCTGCCGGGGTACGAGGGGGCGCGGCCGGTGCGGATCGGCAACGCGTCGGCCGGCCAGCCGACGCTGGACGCGTTCGGCGATGTGCTGGGCGCCCGGCTGGCGGTCCGGATGGCCGGGCTGAACGGGTCCCACGACCCCTGGGATTCCGCCGAGGTGCTGAGCTACCTCGAGTCACGCTGGCGCGAGCCGGACGCCGGGATCTGGCAGGCGCGTGGTCCGCTCCGCCAGTTCGTCCACTCCAAGGTCATGGTCTGGGCCGCGGCGGACGCCGCGGTGAAGATGATCGAGCGGTTCGGCGACCCCGGCCCCGCCGACCGCTGGCGGGCGCTGCGCGCGGAGGTCAAGGCCGACGTGCTGGACCGCGGCTACGACGGCGGGTCCGCGGCCTTCGTCCAGGCGTACGAGCGATCCGTCACCGACGCCAGCCTGGTGCGGCTGGCCCTGCTCGGCTTCCTGCCGCCCGGTGACGAGCGGCTGCGGAACACCACGTCGGTCATCGCCAGGAAGCTGGACCGGGCCGGGGTGCTGCTGCGCTGCGAGGAGGATCCGGCGGACAGCGTGGACGGCATGCCGCCGGGCGACGGCGGGCACCTGCCGGCCACGTTCTGGCTGGCCCAGAGCGCGGCCGCGATGGGACGCGGCGGCGACGCCCGGCAGGTGTTCACCCGCCTGCTCGAGCTGCGAAACGACGTTGGCCTGCTATCGGAGGAGTACGACCCGCTGCGCCAGCGGCTGGGCGGGAACTACCCGCTGACCGCCAGCCACCTCGCGCTGGCCGAGACCGCGCTCGCCCTCGACACGGCGGGCGGGTAACTCCGCCCCCGCGTTCTCCGGACGGGCCGCCTGCCGCGGTCCGCCGCCGGCTACGGCAAGGCCCCGGTCCCACGGGGCCGGGGCCTTGCTTGCTCGGCCGGATCCGCTGGCCGCGGATCCGGCGTCAGGCGACTCGGTGTCTGCCCATGGTCGCCAGCGCCCAGATGATGAACACGTTGAGCGCGATCATGATGAACGACCAGATCGGGTACCACGGCAGGAACAGGAAGCTCGCGACGCCGTACAACACGGCGATCACGATGCCTACCACCCTGGCCCACATCATGCCGAGGAGCAGGGACACGCCCGCGGCGAAGATCACCGCTCCGAGGATGAGCTGCGTGAGCCCGCGGCCCCAGGACCCCACCGTGAAGATGTAGTTCGGGTGCACGGTGTAGAAGCTTCCGTGGATGAGCCCCACAAGCCCTTGGAAGAAACCCACCAGGCCGGTGAAGATCATCAGCACGGCGGCCAGGGCCGCGCCGCCGAGCGAGGCCGCTGCCCGTCCCTCGTGCCGCTCGTAGTCGGCGCCCCGGTAGTCCTCCTGGTACCCGGCGCGGTGCGCGCCGCGCTGGCCGGTCGTGCCGGTGCCAGCGGTGCCGGCCTGGCCGGCCGCTGGGGTGTCGGCTGTCCCGGCTGGCCGGTCTTGTGCACTGCTCATGCGGCAGCCCCCTCTCTCACCGGCCGCGACCGCTCGCGGCTCGGACCCGCGACCACCGTTCTTTCCCGGCGGCCCGCGGGTTGCAGTCCGGTGCGATGACCGGAAGTGCCCGGTGCCGTACCCACGCGACGCTACGGACGGCGCCCGGCCGAGAACATCGCCCAAACCGGGTGATCATGTTCCGCCCGCCGGCACCCCGTAACGGAGCGTTAGGAAAAAACGGTTGTCCGACGGCGGTGAGCGCCGCAACGCGCCCTCCCGCCCCAGCCCGCGCCCTGGCTCCGCGTCCCGCGCACCGGCACCACCCCCGCGCCCCGGCTCCGCGTCCCGCGCACCGGCACCCCCCCGCGCTCCGGGCAATCCCACCGGCCCGCGCGCCCGGCACGGCCTTGGGGCGAAGGTGCGGGGCCCCCGTCGCGCCGTCCCGCGCCCGAGCGGGGGGATTTTCATGATCTGGGTAGCTGAGGGGGTGTATTTGCATTCCAGCTACCCAGATAGTGAAACCGGGCGGGCGAGGGCAACCCTGCGCGGGCTGGCGAGAGCCGGCCCATCCGCGAGGGTGAGGGGTGGCGGGGCGTGGGGAGCGAGCGGGCTGGGTCGGCGAGGGCGCCGGATCGCCCGCGAGCCGGGCGATCCGGCGGGGGCGGCCGGCCCGCGCGGCGGCCGCATCACCCCGGCTGGGTGAGGCCATCCGGACGAATCGACCCGCGCGGGGTTGGCCGAGTCTGGCGGTGGGTACGCAGGTCAGAGGGTCGCGAGCGGACATTCATACCTGCAGGCTGAGGTAGCCGACCTTCTGCTCTTTCCTGCAGACGTTGGCCAACGGGGGGGCCATGTCGAGCACGACCAGCGGCACAGCCGTGCGCCGGATCCGGCCGGCGTCCGCGCACGCGGCCGCGGACGGTCCGGAACTTCTCGGCGACAAGCTGCGCGTTCCGCAGCCGGGCGTACCCGTCCTGCGCCGGTCCCGGCTGATCGACCTGATCGAGCGGGCGGCCGCGCACCGGGTGACCGTGGTGTCCGGGCCGGCCGGGGCGGGCAAGACGGTCGCCTGCGCGTCCTGGGCGGCGGCCACGCCCGCCGCCCGCCGGGTGGCCTGGCTGACGCTGGACGAGGCCGACCGTGACCCGGCCCGGTTCTGGAGCTACGTCAGGGCCGCGCTGACCCGCGTCTCCCGCGTTCCCGCCGACTTCGGGCGGGCGCTCCGGGACGAGGTGCCGGACGCCTATCCGCTGCGCCTGGTCGAGGCCGCGCAACTGCTCACCGAGCCGCTGACCCTCGTCCTTGACGACGTGCACGAACTGGCCGACGGCCCGGTGCTGGCCGGCCTGGACCTGCTGTTGCGGCACGTGCCGCCGACGCTCCGGCTGATCCTCAGCGGGCGGTGCCCGCCGCGGCTGGCGCTGGCCCGGCTGCGCGTTTCGGGCGACTTGGCCGACGTGAGCACCGCGGACCTGGCCTGCACGGCCGATGAGGCCGACGCCTACTTCGCGATGCTGGGCCTGGACGTCGACGTCGCAGCGCGCGACGAGCTGCTCGGGCGCACCGAGGGCTGGATGGCCGGGCTGCGGCTGGCGGCCATGAGCGTGCGCAGCCAGGTGCCGGACAGCGGCCGCATTACCAGCATCGCCGGGGACGAGCCGCTGGTCACCGACTACCTGTGGGACGAGGTGCTCGGCCGGCAGCCGCTGGAGATCCGGCTGTTCATGCTGCGCACCAGCGTGACCGAGCAGATGTCCGGCGACCTGGCCGACGCGCTGACCGGCGAGCCGGGCGGTGCGCGCACGCTGGAGCGGCTGAGCCGGGAGAACAGCTTCGTCGAGACGCTCGGCGACGGCCACGCCGCCTACCGCTACCACCCGCTGCTGCGCGACGTGCTGGCCGCCGAGCGCAACCGGGAGATACCGCACGAGGTGCCGATCCTGCTGCGCCGCGCGGCGCGCTGGCACGCCGCGCACGACCAGTCCATCGACGCGCTGCGCAGCGCGGCCCGGGCCGGGGACTGGGACTACGCGGCGCACATGCTGGCCGAGGCCGGGACGGCGGCGCTGGTGCGCAGCGGCGCGACCACGCTGGAGCAGGTGCTGGCCCTGTTCCCGGCCGAGCGCCGGGCGGACGACGCGGCCGTGGCCGCCGCGCTGGCCGCGGTCGGGCTATGGAACGGGGACACCGGCACCGCCGTGCATCACCTCGAGGCCGCCGGGCGCGCCATCGGGCGGTGCGCTCCCGCCGCGCGGCGGATCATCGAACCCTGGCTGGCGGCCCTGCGGGTGATGCAGGCGGCCAGCCGGTCCGCCACCGATCCCGGCCTGCTGGCCAAGGGCTGGGCCCTGGCCGAGCAGGCGCAGGCCACCGCGGGCACCCAGGCCGAGCATCGAACCCTCGGGCTGCTCTGGTTCGCGCTCGGCACCGCGCGGCTGCGCCGCTGGGAGATCCACGAGGCCCGCTACGCGCTGAGCCACGCCTGCCGCCAGCTCACGGCCGGGGGCCTGGCCGAGCTCTGCGCCCGGGCCCGCGGCTGGCAGGCGCTGGCCGAGGCCTGGTACGGCGATCTCACCGCGGCTGAGAAGGCGCTCGGCGAGCCCGGCGGCGTCGGTGCGGTCGGCCTGGCCGGTGCCGGTGCCGGTGCCGGTGCCGGTGCCGGTCCCGGGTCGGGGTCCAGGTCCGGGTCCGGGTCCGGGCTGCTGGCCGGGGGAGCGGGCCGCGATCCGGCCGCCGCGTGCCTGGCCGCGCTGGCGTCGGCGCAGGTCAGCCTGGCCCGCGACGACCTGGCCGGGGCGCGCAAGATGCTGGACGACGCCGACGAGTACACGGCCAGCCGGCACCAGGTGCCCGGCGAGCCCCCGCTCGGCGTGGTCGGCGGCCTCATCCGGGCCCGCACCGCGCTGGCCGACGGGGACGCCACCGGAGCGCGCGGCCTGGTGCTGCGGCTGCGCGACACCGGGACGCCCGGCGACCCGGAGCTGGGCTGGGTGCTGACCATGCTGGACGGCGAGATCGCGCTACGCACCGGCGACGCCGCGCGGGCCCGGCTGACCCTGGCGCCGGACGCGGACGGGCCGCACGCCGCCCGGGCCGGCAGCCTGCTCTGGCGGGGCCGGCTGCTGCTGTCCGAGGGCGACTTCAAGGGCGCGCTCGAGGCCGTGGGCCCGGTGCTAGACGGCACCGCGGACGAGGTGACGCTCGAGGTCAAGCTGGCCGCGGTGCTGGCCGCGGCGGTGGCCAACCGGCGGCTCGGGCTCACCGGGACCGCGGCCGAGCTGCTCGAGCAGGCGCTGGCGCTGGCCGAGCCCGACGACGCGTGCCGGGTGTTCCTCGACGCCGGCCAGCCGGTCCGGTCGGCGATCACCGTGCTGGTCCCGCCGACCAGCCGCAGCGCGGGCTTCGCGGGCCGGATCCTGGAGCGGTTCGACACCCAGCTGCCGCACGCCGACGCCGCGCCGGATCAGGCCGAGGTGCTGCTGACCGACAGCGAGCTCGCGGTGCTGCGGTTCCTGCCGTCGCACCTGACCAACCAGGAGATCGCCGAGGCGCTGTTCCTGTCGATCAACACGGTGAAGACGCACCTTCGGTCGGCCTACCGCAAGCTCGGCGTGGCCTCCCGCCGGGCGGCCATCGCCCGCGCCCGCCGCCTCGACCTGCTCTGATCGGTCAGGCCGGGCGGGCGTCCAGCTCCTTCAGCGCGCGGCGCATCCGGAACGCCACCCCGGCCAGGAGCACCCCGTAGAAGCACAGCCAGGCGCCGAACACCGCGACCAGCACGGTCAGCGAGATGCCCGGCCAGAACAACACGATCGCCCCGGCCGCGATGCTGAACAGCCCGGCGATCACCCGCATCCCGCGCCCGGGCACCTTCCCGGAGGACGCGGCCACGCCCAGGTCGGCGAACCCGTGAATGATCCAGAAGGCGCCCACGAGGAACGAGAGCAGGAAGATGGTCACCGAGTGATGCCGTAGCAGGTACAGCCCGGCCAGGCCGGCGATCAGCCCGATCACCACGTACGCGGCCCGGGTGCCCCCGCTCAGGTCCTTGGCCAGGAATCCCTCGAACAGGCGGTACAGGCCGCTGATGACCAGGCCCGCGCCGAGTAGCACCGAGGCGATGGTCAGCGTCTCCCTGGGCCAGGCCAGCAGGATGATGCCGACCGCCACGGTGGCGACGGCGGCGAGCAGCAGGAGCATCCAGGCGTGCTTGCCCATCTGGGCCATCCGGCTCATCGCGAAGCGTTCCTCGACCATGGGCGGCCCGGGCTGGCGCCGGGCCTCGCGCGTCCCGGCCGCGTACTCGCCGGAGGAATCCGGTCCGGCCTGGCGCGGGACGACCGGCTCGCCGACCTGACCGGTGCCAGCCTGACCGGTGCCAGCCTGACCGGTGCCAGCCTGACCGGTGCCAGCCGGTCCTGAGCTGGGCTGGCCGGACGATCCGGAACGGGGTGCTGACATGTGGCCTCCCTCGTGAACTCCGCGCCCGGCCGCTCGAGATCGTGGCCGGACGCCCGTCCGAGCCTTCGATGATGGGTCGGCGGGCGGCCACGATCACCACCCGCGCCGGGTGAACACGCGCGCGCTGCCCTAGACTTGCGGCCCAAGACGTGCGTGATGAGTAGCCGCGCGTGACCAACCTGTGTCCGGACTCGGCGTGCCGCGTGCCCGGGCGAGGAGCCGAGGAGTGACCCCGACGTGAAGACCGACGTCGAAGAGCTGAGCCCGACCCGAGTCCGGTTCACCATCGAGGTTCCTTTCGAGGAACTGAAGCCGAACCTCGACCGCGCCTACCGGGAGGTCAACCGCCAGGTGCGGGTGCCCGGGTTCCGGCCCGGCCGGGTGCCGCCGCGCGTGATCGACCAGCGGATCGGGCGCGGCGCCGTGCTCGAGCAGGCGGTGAACGACGCGGTGCCGCAGCTGTACGGCAAGGCCCTGGAGGAGCACGACATCTTCGCGCTCGGGCAGCCGGCCGTGGAGATCACCAAGCTCGACGACGGCAAGGAGCTGGCGTTCACCGCCGAGGTCGACGTCCGGCCGAAGTTCGACCTGCCCAGCATCGACGGCATGCCGGTGACCGTCGAGGACACGACGGTCACGCCGGACCAGGTCGAGGAGTACATCGGCGCGCTACGGGAGCGGTTCGCCTCGCTCAAGGGCACCGACCGGCCGGTCGAGACGGGCGACTTCGTCTCGATCGACCTGTCGGCCGAGGTGGACGGCAAGGCGGTCGAGGACGCGCAGGCCAACGGCATCTCGTACGAGGTCGGCACCGGCCAGCTGCTCGAGGGCCTCGACGACGCGCTGGCCGGGATGTCGGCCGGGGAGAGCAAGACGTTCTCCGCCCTGCTGTCCGGCGGCCGGGAGGCCGGCCACCTGGCCCAGGTCACGGTCACCGTCGACAGCGTCAAGGTCCGGGAGCTGCCCGAGCTCGACGACGACTTCGCCCAGGCCTACAGCGAGTTCGACACCGTCGGCGAGCTGCGCGCCGGGACCAGGACCCAGCTGGAGAACATGCGGCGGGCCGCGCAGGTCGGGCAGGCCAGGGAGCGGGCCCTGGACGCGCTGCTCACCCGGGTCGACATCCCGCTGCCCGAGGAGCTGATCCGGAGCGAGGTCGAGGACCGCAAGCAGGCGCTGACCGAGCGGCTGCAGCGTTCCGGCAACACCATGGACGAGTACCTCGAGGCCACGAACTCCACCGCCGAGCAGCTCGACGAGCAGTTCGAGCAGGACGCCCGGCGCTCGGTTAAGGCCGGGTTCGTGCTGGACAAGCTGGCCACCCAGGAGGAGCTGAGCCTGGACCAGGAGGAGCTGGCCGCCTACGTGACCGAGCAGGCCTACCGGATGGGCGTGCCGCCGGACCAGCTGGCCAGGCAGTTGTCCGAGCGCGGACAGCTCGCCGCCGTGGCCGCCGACGTGCTGCGGGGTAAGGCCATGACCCTGATCGCCGAGCGGGCCAAGGTCAGTGACGAGTCGGGGCGTAACGTCGATATCAAGGCCGTCGAAGCCGAGGCCGCCGAGGCCGCGGAGGCCGAGGCCGCCGAGGCGGAGGCCGAGGCCGAGGCCGCGGAAGCGAGCGCGGACGAGGGCGACGCAGCGGCGGCGGACGAACCAGACGCCGACGGCGACGAGTCGACCCAGGCCTGATCGCGACCTGACCGCCGGTGAGCCTGCGCCCACAGCGAACAGGCGCCGGCAGCGGACTTCCCGGCCCTGGGCGCGGGTTAGGGTCACTGACAACGACATTGCGCGGACAAGAGAGCGAGGAGGGCACCGTGACCACGCCTGCCCCTGACGAGTGGCTGGCGCCCCTGGTGGCGCGAACCGCGGAGGCCCCGGCGATTCCGCTGGGCGACCAGCTGTTCCAGCGCCTCCTGCGGCACCGGATCGTCTTCCTCGGACAGCAGGTCGATGACGACCTGGCCAACCGGATCTGTGCCGAGCTGATCCTGCTCGCCGCTGAGGACGACAAGCGGGACATCAGCCTCTATATCAACTCGCCCGGCGGCTCGGTGACCGCCGGGATGGCGATCTACGACGTCATGCAGTACGTGCCGAACGACGTGGCCACGTACGCGATGGGGATGGCCGCGTCCATGGGGCAGTTCCTGCTCTGCGCGGGCGCGGCGGGCAAGCGGTACGCCATGCCGCACGCGTCGATCCTGATGCACCAGCCGCACGGCGGCATCGGCGGCACCGCCACCGACATCAGGATCCAGGCCGAGCAGATCCTGTACCTGAAGCGCACGCTGGCCGAGCGGATCGCCATGCACACCGGCCAGACCGTCGAGCAGATAGAAACCGACTCCGACCGGGACCGCTGGTTCACCGCGGAAGAGGCCAAGGACTACGGGTTCGTGGACCGGGTCATCCGCAGTGCCACCGAGGTCCCGACGGCCGGCGCGGTCTCGTGACCCGGCGACCGGGAGCAGAGGAGCTGACAGTGAACGCAGGCAACCGGCAGGCCAGCCCGTCCGGGCTGTGGCGGCCCGCGGAATCCAGGTACGTGCTGCCGTCGTTCGTGGAGCGCACGTCGTACGGGATCAAGGAGATGAACCCGTACAACAAGCTCTTCGAGGAGCGGATCATCTTCCTCGGAGTGCAGATCGACGACGCATCGGCGAACGACGTGATGGCCCAGCTGATCACGCTGGAGTCGATCGACCCGGACCGCGACATCCTCATGTACATCAACTCGCCCGGCGGGTCGATGACCTCGATGATGGCGATCTACGACACCATGCAGTACATCCAGCCGGACATCCAGACGTTCTGCCTGGGCCAGGCGGCGTCGGCGGCGGCGGTGCTGCTGGCCGCGGGCACCAAGGGCAAGCGGATGGCGCTGCCCAACTCACGGATCCTGATCCACCAGCCGGCCGTGGAGAGCGGCTACGGCCAGTCGAGTGACCTGGAGATCCAGGCTCGTGAGATCCTGCGGATGAGGACCGCGATGGAGCGGGTGCTCGCCACCCACACCGGCAAGGACGAGGATCAGGTCCGCCGGGACGTGGAACGGGACAAGTTCTTCACCGCGGAAGAGGCCAAGGAGTACGGGCTGGTAGATGAGGTTCTGACGACCCTGAAGCGCAGGACCGAGGTAGGGTCGTCCTAACCGGAGGATTCCGTCGCCCGCTGCGGCGCGCGGGCGGCGGAGGTCCATAAGCCACAACGACAGGCGCCGAAGCGGTACCGTCTAGGTCTACGGCAATACAGGCTGGGTGCAGGGCACGCGCCGGGTTCGGCGGGGTCCGCCGACGGCGGCCCCAGGGCAAAGGAGTATCTGGGTGGCACGCATGGGCGATGGCGGTGATCTGCTGAAGTGCTCGTTCTGCGGTAAGAGCCAGAAGCAAGTCAAGAAGCTGATAGCCGGCCCAGGCGTGTACATCTGCGACGAGTGCATCGATCTCTGCAACGAGATCATCGAGGAAGAGCTGGCCGAGCCCGCCGAGCTCAAATGGGACAGCCTGCCGAAGCCGCGCGAGATCTACGAGTTCCTCGACTCGTACGTGATCGGCCAGGAGAAGGCCAAGAAGGGCCTCTCGGTCGCGGTCTACAACCACTACAAGCGGATCCAGTCCGGCGGCGAGCGCGCGGGCTCGGGCGAGGACGGCGTCGAGCTGGCCAAGTCCAACATCCTGCTGCTCGGCCCGACCGGCTCGGGCAAGACGCTGCTGGCGCAGACCCTGGCCCGGTTGCTCAACGTGCCGTTCGCGATCGCCGACGCCACCGCGCTGACCGAGGCCGGCTACGTCGGCGAGGACGTCGAGAACATCCTGCTCAAGCTCATCCAGGCCGCCGACTACGACGTCAAGAAGGCCGAGACCGGGATCATCTACATCGACGAGATCGATAAGATCGCGCGCAAGAGCGAGAACCCGTCGATCACCCGGGATGTATCCGGCGAGGGCGTCCAGCAGGCGCTGCTGAAGATCCTCGAGGGCACGACCGCCTCGGTGCCGCCGCAGGGCGGCCGCAAGCACCCGCATCAGGAGTTCATCCAGATCGACACGACCAACGTGCTGTTCATCTGCGGCGGCGCGTTCGCGGGGCTGGAAAAGATCATCGAGCACCGGATCGGGCGCAGCGGGATGGGCTTCGGCGCGGTGCTGCGGGTGAAGACCGACAAGACCACGGCCGACCCGTTCGCCGAGGTCATGCCCGAGGACCTGCTCAAGTTCGGCATGATCCCCGAGTTCGTCGGGCGGCTGCCGGTCATCACCAGCGTGCACAACCTGGACCGCGAGGCGCTGATCCGGATCCTGACCGAGCCGCGCAACGCGCTGGTCCGGCAGTACCGGCGGCTGTTCGAGCTCGACGGCGTGGACCTGGAGTTCACCGATGACGCGCTCGAGGCCGTGGCCGACCAGGCGATCCTGCGCGGCACCGGCGCCCGCGGGCTGCGGGCGATCCTGGAAGAGGTCCTGCTGTCGGTCATGTACGAGGTGCCGAGCCGCAAGGACGTGGAGCGGGTCGTGATCACCGCCGAGTCGGTGCTGGAGAACGTGAACCCGACGCTGGTGCCGCGGGACGCGCAGCGGCGCACGCCTCGGGAGAAGTCCGCCTAGGCTTCCAGCAGCACCCCGTCCCTGAGCGTTAGGACGCGGTCGGCCACGGCGGGCAGGCTTAGCAGCCCGGTCTCGGCCAGCCCCGACCCGGCCACCTGCCAGCGCGACGCGCCCCGCGAGCGCAGCAGCGCGATCTCGCCCCGCCGCTGGCCGGTCAGCATGACCGTGGCCAGCGCCAGCGTCGCCCCGGCGATCACCAGCAGGATCGCCGCGCCGATGGCCAGCTGGGAGCGGGCCACGACCAGGGCGGTGCCGAGCCCGGACAACAGCGCGGCCAGGCCGGTCGCCGAGGTCTCGTCCGGCAGCGCGGCCGAGGCGCCCAGCCCGGCCAGGTGCAGGCCGCGGGCCAGGGCCTGTGACGCCGCCACGGGCACCGGGCTGGCCGAGCCGGGCGAGGGGCCGGGCCACGAGCCGGCCAGCAGCCGGGCGTGCCCGGGCAGGCCGGCCAGCGAGATGACGTGGGTCTGCGCGTGCGGCAGGCCCAGGCCGGGCGGGACGTCCAGGTAGTCGGAGCTGACACGGCCCGAGCGGGCAGTTCCATAGCCGAGACCGGCCGGAAACCCTTTTGCGCACCCTAACGTTGCCCGGAGTTACTCCGGGCCCGGCACTAGACTCCCTGGCGTGACCGCACCGAACCCTGCCGAGCTCCCGTCGCAGTACGCGCCGGCCGAGGTGGAAGGCCGCCGGTACTCGCTCTGGGAGCAGCGCGGCCTGTTCGCCGCCGACGCGTCGTCGGACGCGCCGGCCTTCTCGATCGTCATCCCGCCGCCCAACGTGACCGGCTCGCTGCACATCGGCCACGCTCTCGACCACACGCTGATGGACGCCCTCGTCCGGCGGCGGCGCATGCAGGGCTACAACGCGCTGTGGCTGCCGGGCATGGACCACGCCGGCATCGCCACGCAGAACGTGGTCGAGCGCGAGCTGGCCAAGGAGGGCCTGAGCCGGCACGACCTGGGCCGGGAGGCCTTCGTCGAGCGGGTCTGGCAGTGGAAGGCCGAGTCCGGCGGCAAGATCCTCGGCCAGATGCGGCGGCTGGGCGACAGCGTGGACTGGTCCAGGGAGCGGTTCACGATGGACGCCGGGCTGTCCCGGGCCGTCCAGACGATCTTCAAGCGGCTCTTCGACGACGGGCTGATCTACCGGGCTCAGCGCATCATCAACTGGTGCCCCCGCTGCCTCACCGCGCTGTCCGACATCGAGGTGGACCACACCGACGACGAGGGCGAGCTGGTCTCGATCCGGTACGGCGACGGGGAGAACTCGGTCGTGGTCGCCACCACGCGGGCGGAGACCATGCTCGGCGACACCGCGGTCGCCGTGCACCCCGACGACCCCCGCTACACCCACCTCATCGGCACCGAGGTGCAGCTGCCGCTGTCCGGGCGGCGGATCCCGGTCGTGGCCGACCCGCACGTGGACCCGGAGTTCGGCACCGGGGCGGTCAAGGTGACCCCGGCGCACGACCCGGACGACTTCGAGATCGGGCGCCGTCACGACCTGCCCAGCCTGACCATGATGGACGAGCGCGG
>Ga0335072_10008162_pt1 | contig 15196 bp, 14 predicted proteins | sample Lox_Sample_21_FD_206725 | JGI IMG/M metagenome (GOLD analysis project Ga0335072, IMG submission 206725) | Soil microbial communities from Loxahatchee National Wildlife Refuge, Florida, United States - Lox_Sample_2.1 | ecosystem: Environmental > Terrestrial > Soil > Wetlands | place: USA... | reverse complement strand
GAAGGAAGAGTGGAAAGGGCGCGGACTGAAGAAGAGAATTCAACTCACTGTGAGCGGATGCTTGGGCCCTTGCGATATCTCAAACGTAGTAAGCATCTCCTCAACCGAGGGAGCGGTGTGGTTGGGAAGGCTTGGCGATTTTAGCGACTACGCCGCACTACTAGAATGGGCCTCTTCCTCCAACGACTCAGGCCGACTGCTAGCGCTTCCCCTTCAACTGTCTACTCTTCGCTTTAATCCATTCATCAATGAGAACTTGAGCTCTCTCGCTGAGATTGCGGAGCGGGACTCATGGAGATAATTCATGAGATGCCTCGAGGCTCCTACACACGCTTTGCAGAAGACCACCCGCCAAGCTGTCACAATATTGCACGTTCCGTGAAGTTCCTCGAAACAACTGCAAGTGGTAACCGGGAGCCGATATGAATGCTGCGACGCTACTTGTATTGGCTTTAGGGATTCGACATGGAACAGACCCCGATCATCTTGCCGCCATCGATGGTCTGACGCGTATCCGACCTCGCGCAATGAATGGTGTTTATTTCGCGCTGGGACACGGTATTGTAGTCATCCTCCTTGCAGTGGGAATCGGACGGCTGCTCGCCGCACGTTTTGCCTTCGTGGGTCCGTGGATGCTCATGCTAATTGGCGTACTGAATGTCTTCCGCCTAATCCGTCCTCATCATGAACACCGTGAAAAACGGCGCCCTGTCGTTGCCCAGCCAGTGCTTCTGGGGATGCTACTCGCGGCGGGGTTCGAAACGTCGTCTCAGCTTTCCGCGCTCATTCTTGCTGGTCAATCCAATCCCTGGCTTCTCGGAGTAGCCTTCGCCGGCGGCATGATTCTTGTCGACGGCATCGACGGTCTCCTCGCATCATCCACTCAACGCCTTGCGCATGAGGGCAGCGCTAGCGCAAAGACCGCTTCGCGAGTACTCGGCATCATCATTGTGATGTTTGCCTTCGGTCTCGGCGGAGCAGAACTCACCGGAGTTGAGCTAAATCGCATTGCCTTTCCCCTGGGTCTGGGGATGTTTGCGATCGTGGTCGCGATTCGAAGTTGGGCACGAGTGGGCCGATCAAGGGCTGATGCGCTCCCGCTGCGGATGGACGGCGCCTTGAACTAGCCATCAATCACATTTGGGAGAAGACACTTCCATGATTTCCGCCATCGATGAAGTCCCGGGATATTCCTACGGCAGCAAAGACATCCAACCCTCATCGATCTCGATGCGGGAACTGGAAGAGCTGAAAGTCACAGTAGGTTGGACGAGCGACGATCCGAACTATCTGCGACTCGCGGGAGAAGTGCTCGCAGAACAGACCAGGCAGATCGTCGATCAATGGCGCAACGGCATCATTGCGAGTATTCCTAGTCTGGCGCGTCACTCGCGGACGCCAGAGGGTGACCGTATCCCTGAATATGTTGCCAACAGCGGAAAGCGATTCGAGCAGTGGATATTGGATACCTGCCTGCGGCCCTATGACCAGGACTGGCTCAATTATCAACAGGAGATTGCTCGTCGGCACACGTCCGTGATGAAGAACAAGGTTGATGGAGTGCGATCGACTGCCTATGTCCCCTTACGAGACATCATCGCATTCATCGCAGTCATGAATGAAACCATTAAGCCGTATCTAGCAGCGAAGGGGCATCCCGCTGATGAGGTTGACAAGATGCACCTCGCCTGGCGCAGATCCCTGCAGCTTCAAACTGCCCTCTGGGCAAAGCTCTATATGGATACCAGCGCCGCGTCCAGTGAATGGTAATCCATCTTATGAGCCTTCGACGCCCAGCGCCAAGCCCCCGGGGGAGAACGATGCATAATGCGACAAATGGAGAAGAGCAACAAATCGGACAATCAAGCTCCCGCACTCAAATCGTATTTGCGGTGGTGACGGCAGCATTGGGATTTGTGGCGGTCGGTGCATTTGCGATTGGGCGGCTCTCGATTCGCCGCATTGCAATTCGGAGTGCGTTTTTGAAAGCCGTTGAAGTTGAGCGACTGGATGTACGGAGTCTCCGCGTCGGTGAATTAGTTGTGAGCAAGTCGCTCCAGCTGCCAGAGAACTCCAACTGCAGGTGAGCATCGCCTCGGAGCGAGCACTGGAGGGTAGCATGTCGAGGCAAACGCGGATGCAAGCTGGCATTCTGCTAATCATTCTGCCCACTGTTATGTATGGAGGCCTTTCGCTTCTCGGCCTTTTGACGAAGAACATTCCAGGCTACAACGACAATCCGCTGCGACACGATATGTGGCGCGCTGGCCATGCTCACGCTGGCATTTACATCGTTCTCTCTCTCATCATGCTCCACTACGTCGATGAAGCGGACCTTCCCCCCTTTTGGAGATGGATAGCAAGCGCCGGCGCTCCGATGGCTGCGATCCTTATCCCAGCTGCGTTTTTCCTTTCCGTTATCTCTCCAAGGGCGACGCAGCCGAATGGATTGTTGAATTTTGCGTACGTTGGAGCTCTGTTTCTCGCTGCCGCCGTAGTTAGCCTCGGAGTCGGTCTTATCCGGTCCGCGCGGCACAGTGGGAGATGAGGAGCGCGAAAATGGATGATCTAGGAGTCAGAGTGATGGATCCGGCGACACGAAGCGCGCTGTCGGTGTCTCTTAGCGACTACCTCGCCGCAGAGCGCACATTGCTTGCATGGATTCGTACCGGACTTGCATTGATGGGATTCGGCTTTGTTGTTGCGCGCTTTGGGGTCTTTCTTCAGGAACTCAATCTCAGGGGGGGGACTTCAATTCCACCGTCTTACGGACGGTCGCTTTGGTTCGGTACTGCACTCATTGTGCTCGGATGCTTTGTGAACATATTTGCGGGATGGCACCATTTGAGATTGGTGCGCGATTTGGATCGGGGTTGCGCTTCGCATTCGCGTCCTTCGAGGCAGGCTGTTGCTATTGCATTTGTCCTGGCCCTAGTAGGGCTAGCCATGGCGCTCTATATAACGGCGATTGGCAGGACATAGCGGTTCACTCAGGGTCTTCTTAAGCTGCATTTAGCAACGCTGAGCGGGGAAAAGCCGGCTTGATCCGGATCTTGGGGGTTCTTGGAGAAAACAAACCTGACACTCGGAGGTAGTCGTGGACTTCAGCCTTGTCGGACGCATAGTCATAGTTGCCGGCGGTACGGGCGGACTGGGCAGGTCGATCGGCCTCGCTTTTCTTGGTGAAGGCGCTAAGGTGGTGGTGACTTATCGCCGAGAAGATGAAGTCACCGCGCTGAAACAGGCGGCCGGTACGCATTCATCCTCACTGGTAGCTCGACGAGTCGATGTCACCAACGAAGCTGAGACAACACGCCTCATAGATGAAGTGCTTGCGATTCACGGTGCCATCGATGTCCTCGTCAACGCCGTTGGCGGTTATACAGGCGGCGTGAAGCTTTGGGAGATGACAGACGAGATGCTCGACCAGATGCTGACTCTGAATCTCCGGCCGGGCTTCACTCTTGCGCGCGCCGCAATGCCCGCGATGTTAAAGGCAGGTCGCGGCAGCATTATAAACATAGCGTCAAAGGCGGCGCTTGATCATGGAGCAGGCGCAGCAGCCTACGCCGCATCCAAGGCTGCCGCCGTGGCGCTCATGGACTCACTCGCAGCGGATGCTCTCGGGACCGGGGTCCGTGTCAATTCCATTCTCCCGAGCATCATCGATACTGTGGCAAACCGTAAGGCCATGCCGAATGCGAATTTCGCGACGTGGCCTAAGCCCGATGAGATTGCAAAGGTTGTTCTGTTCCTGGCCAGCGATCTTGCCTGCACAATTCACGGAGCATCCGTGCCGGTCTACGGCAATACGTGACACCTTGCCGGGGATTCGGCGTAAGTTGTGACCTAACGCTAATCACGCACAGAAGACAAAGGAGAAACTCATGACGTCCTCAGCCGAACGCATTGCCCGCCAGAAACGTCCGCTTTCCACGCCATCGGATCTCGATGCAGATTCAGTCAAGGACATCTCAGGTGCGCTGAACGCCCTCCTTGCCGATGTCTTTAGTCTTTATCTCAAAACAAAGAACTTTCATTGGCACATGAGTGGACCTCACTTTCGTGACTATCACCTGCTCCTCGACGATCACGCCGACCAGCTTTTTGCCATGACAGATGACATCGCCGAGCGCGTCCGCAAGATCGGTGGTACAACTATCCGCTCCGTTGGGCACATTGGCCGCCTTCAGCGCATCTCCGACAATGATTCGGATTTTGTTACACCGGGTGACATGCTGAGTGAACTTCATGAGGACGAGAAGGCAATGGCCCTGAGAATGCGCTCAGTTCATGCTCTCTGTGAACAAGATGGGGATGTGGGAACCACCAGCTTGCTCGAGAACTGGATTGACCAATCGCAGCGCCGCAGCTGGTTCCTGTTTGAAGCAACGCGAAGGTAATCCGGGCCTGCTCGGAGACACTTTCGATTGCCTCGATCCGAACAGGAGTCATTCGCTCGACACCAGCAGGCTGTGGGAAGCCAGGAGGGGGGCATCAAATGCCTCAAAATAGAACTGTCAAAACTCCAAAATGCCTCTTCGGAAGGCGATAGCTACTGCGTGCGTTCTGTCGTTGGCTTGAAGCTTCTGAACTAGGTTTTTTATATGGAAGTTAACCGTTGTTTCGGCAATCGACAATTTGCCGGCGATTTGTTTATTACGATAGCCGTCACGAATAAATCGAAGCACATCGCGTTCTCGGTTTGTGAGAGCTTCCTCTCCCATGTGTTCAGCCAGTCGAGCTGCGACTTCGGGCGGGACACACCGCCCTCGTTCGTGAACACACCGAATCGCTGTCAGTATTTCATCCTTGTGCATGCTCTTTAAAATGTATGCTGATGCACCGGCGCGAAGCGCCCGTTGGATATGCCCGTCGCAATCCGACGTCGTGAGGATGGCGATGCGGGCATCTCGAAACTCGCCTCGAATTGCTACCAGAGCATCCGTCCCGTCCGTTCCAGGTAGGCAGAGTTCCATCAGCGTAATATCGGGCCGGTGCTTTCTGAATTCGGAGATTGCATCTGCAGCGTTTGTTGCTTCAGCAACCAGTAGCATATCCGGTTGTGATTCGAGAATCGTGCTTAACCCCTCCCGAAAGACGGGATGGTTTTCAACGATAAGGACCCGGATCTGCTTTGTCTGAACCCTCGGAGGAGCCTCTGCCGCTCTTGGGAATGGGCTGCTATGGGTCACATGCACGCCGTGATGGAGCGGCCTCTGACGCTGATCCCCCGGCGGAGATGCTACAAATTGACGATCATTGAATTCGGTCCGCTTTCCCGTTGCAGAATGCTGCATTGAACTTTGCATGGAGAACGCCTCCGTTTGGATTGAGGTTTTCCGTTGCTTTAGAACCGAACGAGGAAGGCCAGCCAACCGTGGCGGCTCGCTAAACGATGGTCGTCATCGAGATAGCCGAAAGCGTCAACCGGCCAAGTCACTCAATCGACAATCTCTTCCAATTTGCCCGGACATCCGGAAGCGGTAAATGCAACGGGGATCAATTGCGGGTCAATTGACGCAAATTCCTGTAACTGAAGGAATTTGAGGCGTGTATTTCCCCGCATCCGCTACAATTTGGGTGTCTTCGATCTCATTCGGGCACCTGATTCAATCCCTATCCCCGGACAACGCTTCCCCAATCGAATGAAAATCGGCGAGTCAACCTGGGTAAGGCTCGGGGCATTCGAGCTCAATCTGAAGACGGGTGAGTTGTGCTCTCCAGAGGACGCCTCAAGCCGGAAGGTGCTCCTCCAGGAACAGCCATTCCGTGTCCTGCGCATGCTCATCGATTGCGCCGGCGAAATTGCAACTCGCGAGGAAATTAAGCGGAGGCTTTGGCCGAACGATACGATCGTTGATTTCGACCACAGTATCAATGTGGCCATCGGCACCCTACGGCGGGCATTTAGAGATTCTGCGGCAGAGCCCCGCTATATCGAAACGGTCGCCCGAAGGGGTTATCGGTTGATAACTCCGGTTTCATGCATCGACCCGCCTGTGAATCGGTCGTCCGAAGACGGGCCGCAGGGCCCTCTACTCGGAAATGGATCGCTCTCCCAATCCCTGAAGACGGGAATGATCGGCAGGAAAATCTCCCATTTTCGCATTCTCGATGTCATCGGCGGGGGTGGAATGGGGATGGTCTATAGGGCCGAGGACCTGAAACTGGGCCGCCGTGTCGCACTCAAGTTTCTGCCGGAAGAACTCACTGGCGATCCCGCCGCCCTCAAACGGTTCGAGCGAGAGGCGCAGACGGCTTCGGCGCTCAATCATCCCAACATCTGCACCATTTATACGATCGATGATTTCGAGGGTCAGCCCTTCATCGCCATGGAATTACTGGAGGGTTCGACGCTTCGTGACCGACTGGCATCTGAGGGTGGTGGGGCCTTTACAGCCGAAGAAACAGCGCGACTCGCTGCGCAAATCTGCAGCGGGCTGGAGGCGGCGCATGACAAGGGAGTAATTCATCGCGATATCAAGCCGGCAAACATCTTTATCACCCGCGAACAGGTGCCGAAACTTCTTGATTTTGGGTTGGCAAAACTGATGGATGACGAATCGCTCGCTTCGCCGGCAGAAGGAGGCAAAGCAGGCAGTCAAGATTCGCACATACCATATGATTCGAAGGCCAGCCTAACGACAACCGGCGTCGCCATCGGCACGGCAGGCTATATGTCGCCGGAGCAGATTCGACGTGAGAAGCTCGACGGACGATCGGACCTCTTCTCCTTCGGCCTAGTTCTCTTTGAAATGACAAGCGGGCAGCGAGCGTTCCAGGGAAATTCGATCGCGGCGATTCAAGAGGCCATCGAAACACAAGATCCTACTCCCGCGCTCAAGGCCAGCCGGACGATTCCTGCGGGGCTGATCAACATCATTTGCCGCGCGCTCAAGAAAAACCGCGAAGACCGTTTCCAATCAGCCGAGGAGATGCGGCTTGAGTTGGAAAGACTTTTCGCTCCGAAGAAGCTCTTGCCCATCCGAGTCGTGCGCGCGGCCGTCGCCGCTTGCCTTGCGATCGCCGCAGTGGTAGGAGGCATTTACTACTGGCACATCCGAAATGCGGAGCAGTTAGCCCTGCATGACACTGTAGTGGTTGCGGACGTAACGAACAAAACAACCGACCCAGTGCTGGATGACGCGATGAATATGGCGATAAACATCGCTCTGACGCAGACACCGTACTTCGATGTCCTGACACCGGACAAGGTGCGCGCCGTGATGTCAGAGCTCCGCCAGGACCCGACCGGAAAAATCAGCCCGGAGATCGCACACCAAGTCTGCTTTCGGACGAATAGCAAAGCGGTAATCAGCAGTTCAATCGAAGACATGGGCAATGGGTACGGCTTTACGCTCGATGCGCTCGACTGCAGCAGTGGTAAGTCTTTCGCTCAGGTGCGTGGAAGCGCCACACGCGACAAGCTGATCCAACAGCTTGGAACTGCGGTGGAACGGTTGCGCCGTAAAGCCGGGGAACCACGAAGCTCAATTGCGCGCTATAGTAAGCCGCTGGAGATCGCATCAAGCGCATCCCCCGAGGCGCTGCATTACTTGGCCGAAGCCTACAGACGCCATATGTCACTCCAACGCTCGGCGATCCCGGAATATCAACTCGCTATTGATGTGGATCCAAACCTTGCCTTGGCTTATGCGGGCGTCGGGGCCATGTCCGACAACATTAACCTTACTGATCAGGCTCGGAAATACACCAGCAAGGCCTACGAGCTTCGTGACCGTCTCACGACTCGGGATCGTGATCTAGTTGAAACCCTTTACGCGAAACTCGTTCTTGGTCAAACCGAACCGGCGATCCCGGTTTTCCGGCAATGGGTTGAAGAATTCCCCACTGATGTTCGAGCTCGGGTTAACTTCGCTTCCGCCCTTGTGCTCCTCGGGCAATTCGATGAAGCGGTCGTCCAGGATCGTGAAGCTGTTAGATTGTGGCCGGCGCAATTGCCCTATTTTGATCTGATAGGCCAACTTGCTCTTGCGGGACGGCTAGATGAATCGCTCGCGGCGAGCAATGAAGCCAAGAAACTACATGTCGATAACCCTACGATTCGCCATTGGGCACTCGTCGTCGCCGAGGTATTGGGATCCAACTCTGAAATTAAAGATGAAGAGGCATACGCGAAACTCCATCCAGATTTTCTATCTCAAGTGGAATCCGTTGAGGCGGATTGGGAATATAACCGCGGCCATTTTCGGCAAGCAAATGCGCTGGACAACGACGGAAATTCGCATCAACCCAAGGACCGTCGTGATCGAGGCATGATCGATTCCCATTTCTACCGCGCCGGACTCTACATTGAGGCGGGAGACCTATCTAACGCAAAACGCGAGCTTGCCGCAGCAGCCGCAATGCCAAAGATAGGCCTCAATGCTGATGAGGACTTTCGTCTCTCTTTAGATTTGGCTCGATGCGGTCTGCCGGATCTCGCCGAAAAATACCTGGCCCTTGCGGTTCAGGACAAGCCACAGAAGGGCATACAGCGGCTTTATGAAGAAGGCGTTATTCGAGCCGTGATTCAACTGGGGCGCAACGATGCCGCGGGCGCGATTCGGACTCTCGAGCCGCTTCGCCCGTACGATGACGCATATTTCGGTGATGCCTTTACTGGCCTCTTTCCTGCCTACTACCGCGGGCTCGCCTATCTCAAGTTGGGAGATGGTCGTTCCGCTGCAGCCGAGTTCCAGAAGTTCGCAGGCCATGAAGTCCTGGTATCGAAAGGGTTCACGAGTCTCAATTCACTCTGGCATTTGCAGTTGGCACGTGCGCAGATGATCGAGGGCGACAAGGATGCTGCAAGGAATTCTTACCAGCAGTTTCTGGCTCTTTGGAAAGACGCGGACTCTGATCTTCCGGCCTATCGGGAAGCTAAGGCAGAATACGCAACACTGCTCCAGAGTCTGAATCGCAAAGACTGATGGGTTGTGGATAGCGTTACCTGTCTTCGCAATATCAGAGGATGGGAATCATCGCTCTGCGCGGCAAGTCCCTGACCAGTTCAGCTTGAAGCACGAAACAATCACTATACTCTGCAAGGCTCGCTGAACTTCTCCGTTGCGAATTTCATCTAAAAATCGGCAACGATAGGCTGTTCGTGATGTCCATACATGCGGCTACAGTTGCGGTTAGGCGCTGCACATGCCCCGAACAGAGTCTCTAGCGCAGAGCTAGACATCGGATCGTCGAGCTTCCCCCTATAGAAAATTAGGGGAGAGTTTCCGTAGTTCCGTGGGTTCTCGAACGATTGAATCCCCCCTAGCATCTTGTTCAAGTAGGGAATGCTGTTGCGTTGCGAAAGAGGCCGCACTTCATCCGACTGCAAGGACCGCTCAACAACTCTTTGAAATACCTCTGATGTTGACGGACCTAAAGAGGAGGGAGGAACGATGAATGTACTCAGCTCGGTGAAGAAAGCGGAAGACGTCCGGAAAGAGACCGATAGCCTGGGCGAGGTCGATGTCCCAAGCGCAATGCTGTGGGGAGCACAAACGCAACGATCTCTCCAACATTTCAGCATAGGTAAGGACCTGATGCCTCGTGAAATGATCGCAGCATTTGCGACGCTCAAGAAGGCCGCTGCCAACACGAACCATGCTGGCAAGCGCCTCGATGATCAGCGACATGATTTGATCGTTCAGGTATGTGACGAGATCCTCGCCGGACTGCATCAGGACATGTTTCCCCTGCACGTATGGATGACAGGCAGTGGCACGCAATTCAACATGAATGTGAACGAAGTAATTTCGAACCGATGCTGCCAGCTTGCGGGCACGCCACTCGGCAGCAAGGCGCCGGTTCATCCGAACGACCACGTCAACATGTCGCAGTCCTCGAACGATGCCTTTCCCACGGCGATGAACATTGCTGCCGCTATGAATGTTCGGCAACGGCTCATCCCTGCAGTACAGGCCCTCCACGACGCGATTGCCGAAAAGGCGGAGGACTGGAAAGATATCGTCAAGATCGGCCGCACTCATATGCAGGACGCTACGCCGCTCACGCTAGGGCAAGAGTGGTCAGGCTACGCGGGTATGCTCAGCGACAATCTCGAGCGCGTAGACAATGCATTGCACGGCGTATATCTTCTCGCGCTTGGCGGCACAGCCGTTGGAACTGGCATCAATACCGCTCCGGGATTCGGCAACGAGGCCGCCGCCGAGATTGCCAGACTCACAGACCTGCCGTTTGTGAGCGCTCCGAACAAGTTTACCGTTCAGGGTGGTCACGATGCCCTGGTGCAGCTTTCGGGAACTCTTCGTACGCTCGCAGTTTCGCTCTACAAAATTGCCAACGACATTCGGCTGATGTCTTGTGGGCCGCGCGCCGGCTTCGCCGAGTTGCTGATACCGGAAAATGAGCCGGGCTCCTCGATCATGCCGGGCAAAGTGAACCCAACCCAGGCCGAAGCGCTGACGATGATCGCTGCACAGGTGATGGCCAACGACGTAGCGGTCGGTTTCGGTGGGGCAGGTGGCTACCTGGAGATGAACGTCTACAAGCCTCTCATCATCTTCAACGTGACGCACTCGATCACAGTCCTGACTGATGGATGCACCAACTTCAGGAAGTTCCTCATCGAAGGGACGAAGCCAAATCTGAAGAAGATTGCAGAGTATGTGGATCGATCTCTGATGCTCGTAACCGCGCTCTCGCCGGTCATCGGCTATGACAAAGCTTCAAAGATCGCGCACTACGCGCTGGACAATGACCTCACACTCAAGCAGGCTGCGCTGAAATTGGGGTTTGTGACGGAGGCAGAGTTTGACCGAGTCGTAGATCCGACGAAAATGGTCCACCCTTACGTTGCAAAGGCCAGTTAAGAAGCGTCCAGGTCCATTGACCGTTCTGCTCGGAACCATTCAAAGCTGAAGGAGAATGACAATGACGCCAAGTAAGCGTGGAATGGAATTGCTTCACGATCCATCTCTCAACAAGTCAACGGCCTTCACCGAGACGGAGAAGCAGGCCTTGGGAATCGTGGGTCTCGTGCCCGACGTGACCGAGAGCGAAGACTTGCAGTTAAGCCGGGTGATGATGCAGCTCGGTCACAAGAACACAGACCTCGATCGCTACATTTATCTGATCAATTTGCTCGATCATAACGAGACCCTCTTCTACCGGACCATCATGTCCGACCCAGCGCGTTTTCTGCCAATCGTCTACGACCCGACCATTGGCGAAGCCTGCCTCAAGTTTGGCCATATTTATCGCCAGGCTCGCGGCATGTATCTCTCGATCACACGCCGCGGCAAGGTGAAGCAGATCTTGAGAAACTGGCCGCAGAAAGATGTGCGATTCATCTGTGTCACGAATGCTGGCCGCATCCTCGGCCTCGGAGACCTCGGCGCGAACGGCGCGGGAATTCCAATTGGAAAGCTGCAGTTGTACACCGCATGCGCAGGCGTGCCTCCGCAATACCTCCTTCCCATGTATCTCGACGCGGGCACCAACAACTCGCAATATTTGAACGATCCCCTCTATCTGGGCATGCGCAAGACCCGCCCGTCGACTGAGGATCTTTACTCCTTCGTGGATGAATTTGTCGAAGCAGTGCAAGAGGTGTTTCCAAAGTGCTGTATTCACTTTGAGGATTGGACCGGCTCAGACGCCGTCCATCTTCTTGAGCGCTACAGGAACAAATATTGCGTTTACAACGACGATGTGCAAGGTACGGCGGGCATAACTCTTGCCGGGATGATCAACGCGGCGAAACTCAAGGCTACGAAGCTGAAGGATGAAAAATACTTGTTTCTTGGGGCCGGCTCAGCTGGAATCGGCCTTGCCAACCTCCTCTGTTCCGCTCTTGTTGTCGAGGGTTTGACTCTTGAGAAGGCGCAATCGCAGGTATACATGTTCGATATCAACGGCCTCCTGGTGTCATCCCGAGAGGACCTTGCCGATTTTCAACGGCCCTATGCACACCGTCACGAGCCAACGCAAGACTTCGTCGATGCGATCGAAAGTATCAAGCCGACTACGATCATTGGCGTGAGCACGATCGGTGGTGCTTTCACACAGAAGGTTGTTGAAACCATGTCGAGGATCAACGACCGGCCCGTGATCCTTGCACTCTCCAACCCAACCGAACATGCTGAGTGTACGCCGGAACAGGCTTATAACTGGTCAAAAGGCAAAGCGATCTACGCGGCAGGCGTTCAGTTCGCCCCGGTTCATTTAAATGGGCAGACATTCCTGCCGGGGCAAGCAAACAACTTCTACATATTCCCGGCCGTTGGCATGGCGATCTTTGCCACACAAGCTACGCGTGTCACAGACGAGATGTTCATCGAGGCCGGGCAGGCGGTGGCAGACCAGGTTCCGTCAGAGTTGCTAAAGCAAGGCCTGCTTTACCCGCTGCAATCGGACATTCTGGAAATCGAGATTCAGACTGCTGCGCGCGTCGCCAAGCTGGTTTTCGATGCGGGACTTGCCCGTGTTGAGCGTCCCGCTGACATGGTCGGGTTCATTCGCAAACACGTCTACAAGCCCGAATACACCCTCGAAGCGGACGGTCGCGCGACCACAGCGCCATGAGAACGGGCGATACGAAATATGCAGCGATTATCGTTCCAACTCTCGAGGCTATTGTGGGCCGCGTTGTGCCTCCTCCCTGTTCAGGCGTATTCCCAGCAAGCACACGAGGAAACACTGGGCGGACCGGATAGTCATGAGACGGGCCAGGGTCCACACGGTCACCTCTTCGGGAATTGGGGTGGCGAGAGGTCCCGGTTGTCGGAGCGCGGTGTCAGCTTTGATTTCCAATACATTAGCGATTCTCTTTGGAATCTCAAGAGCGAACGGCGTGATCGGTTTACGAGTTGGAATCGATTCCGGGGAACCATTGATATCGATTTGAGTAAGCTGGCCGGCCAGCATGGAATGTATTTTCATGCGACCGCGCTGTGGCAGGGAGGAGGCAACCTTGGTACGTACCTTGGATTGCTGACCAGCCCGAGCGGCATGTCGAGCGCGAATACATGCCGCCTCGATTCATGGTGGATCGAGAAGCGATGGCTCGACGAACATATCACAGCACGTGCGGGTCAATTCGCGGGGCAGGATTTCTACGGAGCCCAGCACTACGCAGCGTCCTTCATCTTTGAGCCGATGGGCTATGCGTTGGGCAATCTGTCTACCACCGCTGAGTCTTTCGATCCACCATCCACGCCGGCCCTAGAGGTCCGCAGTACACCTTTCCAACATCTCTATCTGAAGTCGATGGTCTTGGCCGCAGTCCGCTCTCCCTACTCACAAAACTCAACCGGTCTCGTGCCGCAGTTCAATGGAACCCCAGAAAGCGTCTCAGAGATCGGGTTTACACCAGGTAAGAAGGCATCGTCAGTCCGCGCCTTCGACAGTGTTGAAGGCCGCAAAGGATATTCCGGCCTCTATCAGTTCGGAGCAGCTTACAATCCCGGAAAATTCAAATCGCCAATTTCCGCGACAGCGCGTTCTGGCAACTACCTCTTGTATTGGATGGCGAGCCAGGCATTGTGGCGCGCAGACCCTCTACGTGCCAAAGGACTGGATGCCACAGTCGCGTATGACTGGAGCACGGCGGATGAGAATCGGAACAACCGCATACTGACTGTCGGTCTGCGGTTCAATGAACCTCTCCCTATCCGGGATCACAACACCATGTCTTTGGGATATGTGCGTAATTACCTCAGTCCGCAGTTCCAACTACATTCGGCAGCCCCATGGAAAGTCGAGCAGGCATTGGAATTCAACACGCTCATTGACGTGTTGCCAATGATGTATTTGCAACCGGTGGTTCAGTACTTTGCAAATGATGGCGGCGGTGGCGAGCGATCTTTGGTATTCGGCTTCAGAACCAAAGTCGAATTCTAGCTGTTCCGATCCATTCATCCCGCTGACGCAGCAACTTTGCACTACCTCATGGAGGGATCTTATGAACGTGATCGGATTAGTGGGAGCTCTGCTCCCTGTCTTCTTCGTTCTTGCGTTGGGGTATTTGGCTGGAAAGCGTCACGCCTTCAATGCTGTCCAGGCCGCAGGATTCAGCAAATTGGCCCTTGGCTATGCGTTGCCGGCGGCGCTGTTTGTCAGTATGACCGATATACGTCGAGATCTTTTGCTTCAGCAGGCTGGACTGGTGTTGGCACTGCTGATTTCTCATCTGGGATTGTTTCTGCTCGCGTGGGTTTGCCTCGGACGAATTCCCGCTCTGAAAGGCGCCGGATCAATACTTCTTGCGCTGACGCTCTCCACTTCGGCAACACCCGTTTTCGGAATTGCTGTCCTCCAGCCGCTCCTGGGGAATACAAGCGCGGGGACTGTCGGCCTCGTTGCGCTGGCGATCAATCTTGTTATGCCGTTGGCGATTATCGTTCTGGAATTGAACGCCGCGAAGTCCGCAGCATCCATTGCTACTTCTGAGCCGGTGCAAGGTTCGCCAGTCGTCGCTGGACTCAAGGCGGGCCTCACGTCTCCGTTGCTCTGGGCCCCGATTCTGGGAATAGTTGTAGTCTTGGCGGGAATTCACCTCCCCAAGGAAATCTCGAGTTCACTGGAGATGATCGGATCGGCAACGTCTGGAGTTGCGGTCTTCACCGTTGGGCTGACACTCGCGGCTCACTCTTTCCTCATCTCTCCAGCCGTAGTCTTCGGAACAGTCGGCCGCATCAGCGTTCAGACCCTTTTTCTCTTTCTCCTTTTTCGCTTAATCGGTGTCAGCGGAATATTCGCGCGTGAAGCTCTTATTTGCAGCAGTTTTCCCATGGCGACAGCTGTTGTCCTGTTTGCAGCCAAATACCGTGCTTTCGAAGCGGAGGCCTCATCAATTCTTCTACTTTCTACAGTTTCCCTCCTGGCCACAGTCCCGCTCACAATTGCTCTTGGGCACTAGCGGAGTTTTAAGATCTTGACCGGCATCGTCAGTTTTAGGCCGGATTGTCGCCGCTAGCTAAGCGCCCAATTTTTCTGAATCGCTAGACCGACCGGTCAGCAGAATGAACTCCCGGTAGACCGCAAGCGAGGCATTTGTACAGCGGCCTGCTGCACAATTCCGAGGGACTGTTCCCGAGCGTGGTGGGCGGCGACGACAACCTGGTTGTCTACCGCGCTAATTGCGGCCGAAAGGCGATCTCAATACAGAACGAGCGGGAAGTGATAGATCAGGTCCGGGGGATCGCCGGCAGACACAAATGACGAACGA
>Ga0335072_10008161_pt1 | contig 15196 bp, 17 predicted proteins | sample Lox_Sample_21_FD_206725 | JGI IMG/M metagenome (GOLD analysis project Ga0335072, IMG submission 206725) | Soil microbial communities from Loxahatchee National Wildlife Refuge, Florida, United States - Lox_Sample_2.1 | ecosystem: Environmental > Terrestrial > Soil > Wetlands | place: USA... | reverse complement strand
ATGCGCCGCCATCGCCACGTTTGCGGCCGCCTGAATAACAGGCTCGCTCGCACAACTCGCACCAGAGATCACTAAAGGTTTCTTGGCCGCCTTGAGTGCACGGGCAATCTCACCCACCAGAGGCCACTCTTGTGACGCAGGCGCTCGCGAATCGAGTGCGTGGGCTACGGCAAATCCGAAGCGGGCCAAGTCGTCAGGTGCGGCACGGAAGGTTGCCGTGGCAACGTCGTCGAGTCGAGTGCGGCAGGGCGTCGCAATAAAAAGTGGGCCCTTCGCGTCCTGCATCGCATCCCGTACACCGAAATCGAGCCACAAAGGAACTTTTAGCTTCTTGACGGCTTCCATCGGCTGCTGACGCACCGATTGCCGGACCGACAAAGCCATCCGAGGAGCAACATTGGTCAAATCCTCGCCGAGGATGAAGACGACGTCACACTCCTCGATCTCGTGCAAGGTAGGCGTCCGCATTGGACCGCGCCGCAGGATCTCGATCATGAGCCGTACCAGCTTTGCTTCATGATCGGCCGTGCCAGAGTAGAAGTGATCCGGGCCCACGAGGGACCGCAAGGCGAAATTGGATTCCAGCGAGGCCCGCGGTGAGCCAATTCCGATCACTCTGCCCTTCGCGACTGCCTCGTCCAGATGTTGCCGCGCGAGCACTACAGAAGTTGAGCGACCCCGCAGAACGGGCTGGCGAAGACGCGCTTTGCTGTTGACGAACTCGTATCCAAACCTCCCTCGGTCACACAGGAAGTAGCCGTTCACTTCGTGGTTATAGCGGTTCACGATTCGGCGCACAGTCCCGTAGCGTTCACCGGCATCGACATTGCAACCGAGAGCGCAGTGCACGCAAACCGACGGAGCGAACTGCTGGTCCCACTTGCGGACATAGTGGCGTTTCAGAGTCTTATCGGTAAAGACGCCGGTGGGACAGATTTCCACCAGGTTGCCGCTGAATTCATTCTCCAGAACGCCGTCTTCTGAACGACCGAAGAAGACCTGATTCCGTGACGCAAAGGCATTCAGGTCATTCCCGCCGGCATAGTCGCGATAGTAGCGGACGCAGCGGTAACACTGGATGCAGCGGTTCATTTCGTGATTCACCAGCGGCCCCAGATCCTGATTGCGGAATGTGCGCTTGTCAAACTCGTAGCGCCGATAGTCGTGACCCGTCATCACAGTCATATCCTGAAGGTGACACTCACCACCCTCATCACACACCGGGCAATCATGAGGGTGATTCAGCATGAGTCCCTCAATAATGCCGGTGCGAAAAGTGACAGCCTCGGGATCAGCAATAGAAATCCGCGTGCCCTCAGCAGCTGGTGTCATGCAGGACATGACGATCTTTCCCTGAGTATCTTTTTCATCCTTGAACTGCTTGACCGCGCATTGACGGCAAGCTCCCACCGAACCCAGGGCTGGATGCCAGCAGAAGTACGGCAACTTGAAACCGTTCGAGAGACACCCGTGAAGCAGGTTCTCCTCCGGGTTCATCTCGTACGGTTTGTTGTCGACGTATACGGTCGCCATGCCTAACTCCACGGGCAGCGGTGTTCGCGGATGTGCCGCTCGAAATCATCACGAAAGTATTTCAACGCACTCTGTACCGGCTCGGCTGCGCCCGGGGCCAGTGCGCAGAATGTGTGGCCCGGAGCCCACATCTTCGTCTGGAATTCCAACTTGTCGAGATCGCCCGACTTACCGAGGCCCTCTTCCATCGCCTTTAGAATGCGGTCCGCCCATCCCAGCCCACTCCAGCACGGAGTGCAAAAACCGCAGGATTCCCGGGCAAAAAAATGTGTGAGGTTCCAGGTCATGCCGACCGGGCAAGTGTGGTCGTCGAGCACAATCATGGTGCCAGTGCCCATGCGGCTGCCCGCTTTGTCGAGGGACGAAAAATCCATAGGCAAGTCGAGGTGCTCTTCGACGATGAAGTCAGTCGAAGCTCCACCCGGCAGCAATCCGCGAAACTTCAGTCCGTCCAGCATCCCTCCGGCATGTTCCTCCAGAATTTCGCGCACTGTCGTTCCCATCGGCAATTCCCAAAGTCCCGGACGTTTTACTTGTCCGCTCACGCCAAAAAGCTTCGTGCCACCATCTTTCGTTCGGCCCAAACCCTGAAACCAGGTCGCTCCGCGGTTGATGATGTGAGGTACGCAGCAAATCGTCTCGACGTTGTTGACGATCGTGGGTTTTCCGAACAGGCCGACCGAGGGCGGAAACGGCGGCTTCGACCTGGGATTGGCGCGCTTACCTTCCAGCGCATTCAGAAGCCCGGTCTCGTCCCCGCAGATGTAGCGGCCGCCGCTGAGGTGGAGATAGAGCTCGAGATTGTAAGCGGAGCCGAAAATATGCTTTCCGAGGTAGTGGCGTTCGTAAGCTTCTGCAATAGCCTGTGCGAGGCGTTCGGCGGCCAGTGTGTATTCCCCGCGCAAGAAGATCCAAACAATATCGGCTTCGATCGCGAACGCGGCCACCATCGCGCCCTCTATGAGCTGGTGAGGGTCTCGCTCCATCAGCAAGCGGTCCTTGAAAGTCCCGGGCTCCATCTCATCGCCGTTAACAACCAAGTAAGTCGGATTGGGAACATCCTTGCCACGCGGAACGAACGACCACTTCACGCCCGTCTGGAAACCAGCCCCGCCGCGTCCGCGCAGGTTCGCATTCTTCACTTCCTCGGTCACTGCCATCGGTGTCATGCCAGTTCGCAAGACTTTCCGGATTGCTTCATATCCTCCTGACAACTCGTACGCCTGCAAGCCCACGACGCTTCCATCGGCTCGCATTCTCTCGGTCAGCGGTTTGTCGAAGTTGCCGGTCATTTGTATTTCTCGAGCGCGGAATCAATTTTCTGGGGATTCAGGTCACCATGCAGATCGTCATCCACCATCATGGCCGGAGCATGATCGCAGCATCCGAGGCACACAATGGGCAATAAGGTGAAGCGATCATCCGACGTGGTTTCGCCGTGTTCGATTCCGAGCCGCTCCTGCAGATGAGCCCGGACGCGCTCATACCCCATAATCCAGCAACTCACGCTGTCGCAAACCATGACGACGTGACGGCCGACCGGCTTGCGAAAAATCAGGTTATAAAACGTGGCGATGCTGTCCACGTCCGTAGCAGACATGCCGAGGTGTTCCGCGATGTCGCGAACGCTGTCATCCGAGACCCAGCCCCGGTGACGCTGCACGATCTTCAGGGCATCGATACAGCCAGCTTCGCGCTTCGGATAGTGCACAGTTTCTGCTTCAATTTCCCGAATCTCTTCGGCTGTCAGCATGGTCCCTTCTTCACCGGTCGATATCTGCGAGAACAAAATCCAGGCTGCCCAGGATCACGACCAAGTCGGGGATCATTAGACCCTGCGACAACAAGGGCAACGTCTGTATGTGGGCAAACGACGGTGTGCGTATGCGAGTACGGTAAGAAACCGTACTGCCGTCGCTCACCAGGTAGTAGCCGTTGTTTCCCTTCGTGGCTTCGATTGCTCCAAGCGCCTCTCCGGCGGGCAACACTGGGCCCCAGGTGACACTGAGGAAATGGGTGATCAGGGTTTCGATGTCATGCATCGTACGGTCCTTCACCGGAGGAGTGGCCAAGGGGTGATCCGATTTGTACGGACCCTCGGGCATGTGGTTCACGCACTGCTCGATAATGCGGAGGCTTTGCCGAATTTCCTCGATGCGTACGACAGCTCGGTCGTAACAGTCGCCGTGTTGAGCCGTTGGAATGTCGAACTCGAAGTTGTCGTATCCCGAATAGGGCTGGCGCTTGCGAAAGTCCCAGTCCAGGCCACAAGCGCGAAGGTTGGGACCGGTAACTCCCCATTCGACAGCCTCGTCGACTGTCAAGCTACCGATCCCCTTCGTGCGCGCTTTGAAAATGAAATTCCTCATTATTGTCCGGTCATATTCGACAAGACGAGCCGGAAGGTAGCCAATAAAGTCGCGGAACATTTTTTCCCAGCCACTCGGCAAATCCGCGGCAACTCCGCCAATTCGAAACCACGACGGATGCATGCGCGCGCCCGTGATCGCCTCAATCATGCTGAAGGCGCGCTCGCGATCATTGAAGGTGAAGAATACGGGCGACATTTGTCCGACGTCCTGCGCAAAAGTGCCGTACCAGACTAGGTGGCTGATAATGCGGAACAACTCCGCCAGCATCACCCGAATGACCTGGGCGCGAGCTGGAACCGTGATACCGGCCAATTTCTCCACCGCAGTGAGATAGGCCAAGTTATTCATCACTCCACCCAGGTAATCGATACGATCGGTGTAGGGGATATACGTGTGCCAGGATTGACGTTCGCCCATCTTCTCAGCACCGCGGTGGTGGAAACCGATTTGGGGAATCGCGTCGACAATTTCCTCCCCGTCCAGCTGCAGCGCGATACGCAAGACACCATGCGTGCCTGGGTGCTGCGGGCCCAGATTCAGAAAAACGAAATCCTCGCCGTCGCGCTCCCGGCTCATTCCCCACTCTTCCGGGCGAAAGCGGAGCGCCTCTTGGTCGGCTAATTCTTTTTTCGGAGACAACTGATACGGACCTATCTCGGTTGCGCGGGCGGGATGTTCCTTCCGGAGCGGGTGGCCCACCCAAGTGTCCGGCATCAGGATGCGCCGAAGGTGTGGATGCCCGTCGAACGCGATCCCGAACATGTCCCACACTTCCCGCTCGTACCAGTTCGCGGCAGGCCAGATCGGCGTGATGGTTGGCAGCGAGAGGCGGTCCTCAGCCAGGGCCACCTTGATGCGGACGTACTCGTTTCGCTCCAATGAAAGAAGATGGTAAACAACTGTAAAATCGCTCGCCGGCTGCCCGTCGCGATGTTGTCTCATGCGCTCGTCGATTGCCGAGACGTCGTAGAGCATCTTGTACGGCCGGTCTACCTCCTCTTTGAGAAAACGCAGAAGACTGAACATGGAGTCTTTCGCCGCCCACGCAGTCGGTATGCCATCGCAGGAATCCTGGAACTTGACGGCGTGACCAAATCGGTCGCTGATTTCCTCAGCTATGTTTGCGGCCGTTATCATACGTCGTCCGGCTCCCTCAAGCTGGTTGCTTTCTGACGCGACGGCCGCATGAGGTCGCGCATCGACGGAAGCGGGGATCGAACCGTTTCTTGCGCGCCCACCACCCAGCTCAACGGACGTCGTTCGGTCCCAACTGCCTTTTGCAACAGCAGCAATCCTTCAAGGAATGCCTCGGGACGCGGTGGACAGCCGGGGACATAAACATCGACGGGAAGAAACTTATCCACGCCCTGCACCACGCTATAAATGTCGTACATACCTCCGGAGTTCGCGCACGAACCCATCGAAATCACCCAGCGCGGTTCCATCATCTGTTCATAAAGCCGCTGAACGATGGGGGCCATTTTTAGAAAGACCGTTCCCGCAACCACCATGAGATCCGCTTCGCGCGGAGTACCTCGAATAACTTCGGCTCCGAAGCGCGAAACATCGAACTTGCTCGTGATGCTGGTTGCCATTTCCACGTAACAGCAAGAGAGACCGAAGTTGAATGGCCAAACAGAATTCTTGCGGCCCCACGCCACCAGATCCTCAAGCCGTGACAGGATTACGCTGCGACGCATGCTTTGTTCAAGGGGTTCCTGCTCCGGAGTTGCGACTAGGCCTGTAACGTCGGGTTTGGTGAGGGACCACTGCATCAGTTGCTCCCTTTGAAAGACCGTGGCTTCCGCGCCCAATCGAGCGCGCCAATCTTCCACAAATAAATGAGCGCCGCCAAAAGCACGCCAACAAACAGCAGGACCTCGCAATAACCGGTCCAGCCCACTTGGCGAGCGGCTACCGCCCAGGCGAACAGGAACACCGCCTCCAGATCGAAGACGACAAAGAACGCCGCAATCAGGTAATAACGCGCTGGGAAGCGCACCCGCGCAGAACCTTGCGAAACGATCCCGCCCTCGTAAGGCTCACCAGTAGCGGGTTCAGAGTGTCTTGGCCCGAGCAGATAAGAAACGACGAGCGTTGCCGTAACCAGAACAAGCACGAACGCGAAATATGCAAACAGTGGCCACATAAGAAGCGCGACTGCTTTACCTGCCGAATCGATCAACGAACCCTGTCACAAGCAGGCAACCGTTGTATCGCAACCGGAGTACCAAAATGTGACGCGACGAAAAGCCTTTTCCGTAATAGAAATCACAGCGGTAAAGCGCCAGCTACTTATGGATTGGCTGAACTGAAGCATCTTGAGTCGTGAACCATCAGCAACACTCGCTCAACGGAGACAGACATGTGGCTCTGCTAGTCAGAAACCTGCCAGCCACCAGAGACTCAGGCATTCACTGTAGGAACATTTGCAGTTTTCCACGGATGGGACGGGACTTGCTAAACGAGACTTCGGATGTGACACGTTCACAAGATCTATGAAACGGTTCAGGTGAATTGCTTCCGCAATCGTAGTTTGTTCCATGCCGTCACTCGCTTCTGCACAACAATCCACGACTCTGCAGCAGCAGCTCGATCAGTTGAAGCAACAGTACAAGCAGACGACAGAGCAGATGCAACAGAGAATTAGCGCGCTAGAGCAGCAGATCCAACAACAAGAGCAGAAAGCCGCCAAGGAGAAAGTGGAAAAAGAAAAAGAGAATACGGTTTCTTCCGCGGAATTGGCCACCCAGCAAGAGGCAAAGAAGATCATCTCGGGAGAGTCAAAGCAGGTGGGAGCGAAGTTTCAGGGGCAACTGGCGCAAGCACCAACCTACGACCTATTGCAGGAGGCCGACACCAAGATCAAAGGACTTGAGCGGCAAGTCGGCAACTTCGAATTCCATGGATACTTTCGATCTCGCACCATCTCGCGCCGGACCGATCGACACGGGTTGCCACCGGCGCGAGATGAACGACGCTGCCGCAGTACTGGACCTGCAAATTGAAAAACGTTGCGTGCTGTCACGGCCGCGGGCCAGAACGCTGCTCCCAAGCGCATACGCCACTCAGCTGCCAAAGCCAGTTCACGCAGGAATCAAGAAAGTAGCAAGGCGGTGGTTCGGGGATGCCGCTTCTGCAATCGGTTTCAGAGAAACTGCCGTGATCGCTGACATGCCATCCTCCGCTCGTGCCAACACTCAAATCCCATGTTGGTCTTGCATCTGCCATTCCACTTGGTGAAGAAGTCATCTCCGGGAGATAGTCGACACGTGGAATGGAAGCCACAGGCCTGTGATTCGTGGAAACCACGGCAGCACTCTGTCGCTACAGACCGTTCTCTGACTCCCGCAGAGCTGCCCGGCGCCCCGCCACGCACGCATCGCGCTCAGATGAGTTGCTTATCAGCGGTCCTGCGATTGGAACAACACGTGCGTCTTGCCGTGACAGGAGGCCGCATGGCAAGCGCAACTGTGACTATTGATGAACAATTCGAGAATCCGAGCAGGCAGCCCGCAAATGAGGCATTTGGGCACATTTTGTCCAACCGCTTGCCCTCTCTTTACAGAGGAGCCTACCGGCTTCTGGGTAATGCAGCCGACGCAGAAGATGCCGTTCAAGATGCGCTTCTCGCGGCTTATACGCACATGGACCAGTTCCGTGGCCAGGCAAAGATGTCTACTTGGCTCGGAGCCATTGTGCACAACTCTGCCCGCATGCAGCTGCGCCGGCGACTCCGCCACGTCTATGTTCCTCTCGATCAGCCAATTCGAGAGGTGGAGAAGGACTGCGCTTTGCAGCGATTAGCCGATCGAAGACCTAGTCCGGAGGATGAGTGCCGAAATCGCGAGCTAAGCCGGCGCTTGAGTCATTTCCAAAGTCAGCTTAGCCCGACCTTGCGCAAAACGTTTCAGCTCCGCGATCTGGATGGTTTGTCGATCCGCGAAGCCGCTCGAATTTTGGGCGTGCCGATTGGAACGGTGAAGGCACAATCGGCACGTGCACGCAAGAAGCTTAGGCAGTGGATGCGACGAGCACTCAGACCTCAAACCCGGAATCTAACAACTCCCACTGTGCGGCAGGCCTCCGCGAAGGTATTACGGTGAAGTGGATCGAGTGGATTCTGGCTTACGTGTTTGACTGCCCCCATCGGCACACAAACTGGCCGCGTAGCGATCGTCGCGGCCTCGATTGCAGAGGGGAACTCCATATTCGACGCGACGGATGAGCATTGTAACAATCAAGGAACCGACCAAAGTTCGCGCCTTTGACAGGTGGGAGGAACTCGGCAATGCGGGAACTGGCGCTGCCACCAGACTCTCTCGAGATCGGGTCCGTGCCGCAAGAGAACTAGTCTGCGGTCACTCGCTAGCGAAACGTAAGCTCGGATTGGAGAAGATGCAAAATACTGTCAGTGGTCTCCTGCAACACACTATTGCGGCGGCTATGGTCGTCTTCTATTCGAAAAATTTGTTGGCCGCAGCCATTCGGTCTTTGATTTCAACTTAAAGGCAGAAAGTTGGGAAAACGGCGGACATACCGAGGCTGAGCCTTGCTGTCGGTCAAGCGAGAGGTTTTGGTTGCTGGGCCTGGTGCTGAACGATCCCGTCAGGTATGGGCTATACAGTTGCCGACCGGGGACTGGTCTCTGTAATATTTCTAGCGCTTGCCCGGCTTGTATCCAGCTTCAGGTTGCAGTAGATCAGCAGTTAAGCACAGATGTCGGTGCGCAGAAATATCGATCGACACCTTTGTCCAATAGCGTTGTTCTAACGATTCTGCTAACGAAGTGATGGCGGATCGATGTTTTCGGGTCCACGCGACCATCAGCGCCTACTGCTCCGAGGAGAAACTCGTGGCCGATGCGGTCAAAGTCTTCCTTCTCACCTTCACCGCACTTTTCCCCATTGTCGATCCACTGGCGGGAAGCCCGATTTTCCTGTCGATGACCCAGGAATATCCACAAGTAACGAGAAGATCACTATCTTGGCGGATCGCGCTGAATAGCTTAATTCTGATGATTGGATCCTACTTTATAGGTACACATGTACTCAATTTTTTCGGCGTGTCGCTTCCGGTCGTTCAGGTCGGAGGAGGTCTCGTCGTCGTGTCAATCGGTTGGGGTATTCTTCTCCAGAAAGACGATACTCCCGAGACAGCCCGGCGAAACGTGGCGTGCTCAGATCCGCTTCACAGCGCTTTTTACCCACTGACCCTGCCTTTAACTGTTGGGCCCGGTTCAATCTCTGTAGCGATTACCTTGGGAGCAAACTCGACCCGCCATTACGGATTCCACCTGCCGATAATTGCAGCAGCGCTGTTGGCAATGACGACTATCGCTGTTAGCATTCTGCTCTGTTATGGACTGGCGGACCGACTTGCGCGTCTGATCGGTAAAACTGGAATGATCGTGATCGTCAGGCTTTCATCCTTTCTGCTAGTTTGCATCGGCGTCCAGATCATGTGGAACGGGATGAGCGTGCTTCTCACTTCCCTTCACGTTTAAGGCGCTCTTTGATTATTAATTATTATTGGCCACGCCGAAACTCACGAACAAGGCAAATTCCCAGAATAGTAGCTTTCGCTATCCTGGCCTCAAGAGCGGACAAGTGAGGCCTTGCCGATGGACGAAAACCTAAGCTGCCACTTCAACAGCCATGAGTTTCAAAAGCGCCTGAGCCCCCACGGTCGATGACGCAGGATTCTGTCCAGTAACGAGGCGGCCATCAGTGATGGCAAAAGGCCGCCAGTTTCGCCACCTTCTCAAAGACGGCCCCGAGTCGCAGCAGTTCGTCTTCAACGAGAAACGGCACCACCTTGGTGAGTTCTACCTCTTCTTCTTCTCCATTGGTAAAACCGGTGACATGTTTTCCCCTCACCAGCGGAACCCCTTTGTACTTAACATGGCGAAGTACCCCAGGTGCGTGGCAGACCAATGCGATTGGCTTCGGGCAGATCGCTCTTTGGATCGATCGGAGGCTGGCCGCTTTTCGGAGATGCCAGCGTCACATCAACACCAGCGTCTTTGAAAACGAAGTACGGTGCTGCAAACTCTTCAAGCCAGAAACCGATTTTGCGGCCCGTGTTGCCGAGCACATCGTGCGATGTGAGCACCATCAAGATTTTCATTATTTCTTCTCCTTTGCCTGTGCTGTGGTGTTCCGACGGTTCGGATAATCCATGACAGCAAACGCACGGGAGCAAGACAATTGCCCAATGGTATCGCCGATACCTTGGTATGAATTCGCAAATGCGATCCTCGAGGCTTTCTGCCCAACGCAGCTCTTAAGTTACGCAACATCGAATTCCAGACTTGAACGAGACGCGAAACCAAGATGTCTCGATCCTAGGGATGATTTCTGGCTTGCGATTTGATTCTTGACGCTGTGGAACCGTGGTTTCGTGGATCGTCTGTTGAGTTGATGTATTCGAGGCCAAGTGGTCCGATCGCTGATACCTGCGTAATGTACTCGCCAGATTTCGCCCAATGAAAGTGGGGTGTATTGCCTGGCAAAATGATCACAGCTCCGGGTGGGTACGCCTGCAATTTGTCGGCCTCGAATTCGTCGCCGAGGCCAATGTAAAAAACGCCCGATAAAACTGTGTAAATGCGATCTTCCGGATGTTTGTGCGGCATCAATTTCACACCATGAGGTACTCGAACCCTGATTACGTATGGTCCCGCTTCCGATGGCTGACCGACAACAACCGCGAGCCGCACGGAAGGAGGAAAGGCAGCGAATGGCTTCCAGTCAATATTCTCGCTAAGGATGGCCTTGAAACTGGATTCGGCGGGTTGATGACGTCGCAAGGTTCGTTTCAACATTAAGAAATTACTAGATCGTCACATCCTCCAAATCAAGTGATCGATGGTATTGGCGACACTTTCGTATCACCCTCGTTTGATTGAGCGTTTTGTTTTCGTTGGAGGCCCGCTGCGGATTTTTCGAAACGTATCTTCCCCCTTGATCCAATGGTATCGGCGACACCTTCGTCCAATAGATTCTGTTGCGGACTTCTGGCTTAATTACCTTCAGGAACTGAGATGCAACAGAGGGCGACAAATCTCGGACCAGAAAGGTGAGCCATGGAAAGCATCACGTTCAGCAGCGGAGCGGTACGAACACCTTGGCAAGGCCCGACAGATACTAATTTGTCCAGCGCCAGAACAAGCCCCATCGTCTTCCCATCAAGGGACTACCAGCAATATGGCCAGGCACCGCGACGAACACAGGAATTCGTTGAGCAAAACCTCTCCCTAGAGGGTAACCCTATGATTGAAAGGGAGTTTCGAGGCATCGTCGGCAACAACTCGAGACTCAAAGCGGTCATCGAGAACATTCAAATCGTGGCCCCAGCGGACTCAACTGTTCTCATTCTTGGGGAGACCGGTACCGGGAAGGAGTTGATCGCTCGGGCGATTCACGACCTCAGTCCGCGCAAGAATTATCCCTTCGTAAAAGTGAACTGTGCCGCCATTCCTTCTGGACTGCTGGAGAGCGAATTGTTCGGCCATGAAAAAGGTGCATTCACAGGTGCCATTGCCCAAAAGGTCGGACGGTTTGAGCTCGCCAGCAAAGGAACGCTCTTTCTGGATGAGATCGGAGACATACCTCTTGAATTGCAGCCAAAGCTGTTGAGAGTTTTGCAAGAGCAGGAGTTCGAACGTCTGGGAAGCACTCGTACGCAACGCGTCGATGTCCGCGTGGTAGCAGCGACGAATGCCAACCTTGGGCCGATGGTCGCAGAAAAAAAATTCCGCTCTGACCTTTTCTATCGCCTCAACGTCTTTCCAATAGCGGTCCCTCCGCTTCGCGAACGTCGGGACGATATCGAACGTCTTGTTCGCCATTTTGCAAATAAGTATGCCCAACGGATGGGAAAGCACATTGTGAGCATACCCAAAACCACCATGGATGCTCTTTGCAGGCACACCTGGCCGGGCAATATCCGCGAGTTGCAGAACCTGATGGAGAGAGCAGTGCTGTTGTCCCCCGGGCCGCACCTGCGAGTACCCTTGACCGATATCGCGCCTGCTTTCGCAGTGACGGACGACGGCCAGTCCAGTGCCTTGGAACAGGTGGAGCGGGAGATGATCGTGCGAGCATTGCAAGAAAGTAACTGGGTTGTTGGGGGCGTTCGCGGAGCTGCCGCTAGATTACGGCTGAATCGCACAGGACTCGCGTACAAGATGAAGAAGTTTGGAATTTCGCGCCCGACATAGAAAGCTTGGACCGGGGTAAGAGAGCCTGCATTTTCGACCGCGGGAGTAACTATGTCACAAGGAACTTTTGAGTCTCGAGCACCGAACCCCCTGGACATCGTGCCCGATAAAATACCATTCGACATACCTTACGGCCCCCCGATATCCCTGGAAAGTGCTCAGACAGCAATCAATGCGGTGGTGGCAGAGGCCAAGAAGCGAGACTGGAAAATGAATGTCGCCGTCGTCGATTCCGGAGGAAACCTGGTCGCCTTCCAACGCATGGATGGAGCGATGCTTGCCTCGATCCAGATCGCAGAGCACAAAGCACGCGCGGCCGTGATTTTCCGCCGCGAAACCAAAGTCTTTGAGAACGCTGTCCATGTCAACGGTTTTAACTATCTGACGACATTGGATGGATTTATCGCATCGCGTGGCGGACTTCCACTAATCGAAGAGGGCCAGCTGATAGGGGCAATTGGTTGTTCGGGAGGTACCGACTCACAGGATGAGCTGGTTTGTAAGGCAGGCCTCGCAGTGATTAAATGATCCGGGCTGGAAACCAGCGAATGTCAAGCGGGAGCGGCTCAGCACAGCTACGAATCCATTTGATGAACATATCAGCGAATGCGAACGTAGTGACAAACACCAAAGAAGGGACGACATTACGCTCATCTGGGGCGCAGCTGGCGACCTAAGAGTTGGCTGCCAGCGATCAGGTCGACTTCAAGGCTACAGTATCGGGCGCCGCTTCCCTAGCACCGCGCTCCATCTCGAAACTGGCGAAGGCGTAAAAGTCCAGCCAGGCTTCCTCCATCTCCGGGGTGAAACGATCACCGAGAGTGCGCTGGAACATCCAGACTAACGCCGAACCAACTGGAGCGTACTGATCGATCTTGACGTTATACCCACTGTGGCGCGCGCCCATTGCTCGCAATTCCTGACACAATTCGTGGGGCTGCTCCAGGTGCGCAATCACCCACGCGAGCATGTCTGAGAACTTCTTGACTTGCAGGTCCGGCTCTCGAGTGAACATTGACCGAACTTCGGGCGCGAGCTCGAACAGACGCCTGTAGAACTCGTGGACCGGTGCGAGATCTCCTGTGGGCAGCATGGCAACGCTTTCCCGCAAATTCCTGATCGTAATCGAGTCCATGTTGGCCTATCGACTAAAAGACTTAATGGATGCTCTCGCTACCCGCGTTATCGCTATGCAGGACTGCGGAGAGGTCGCCGCGGATCTGCTCGGCCAACCGTTCCTGAGTGGCGAAAATGTCGTTTATGGTGGCTTGATAGATATTGGAAAATCGCATCCAGCCACCGCCGGTCAGTTCCATCAGGTGGAGAGTCACCCTGATCTCCGCGCCGTCGCGTCGTACGCTAGCCTCCAATAGATAGTGTGGCTTCGGTCCATCTTTTTGTTCAAGCCAGCCAGCAACCGATTGAGTAATCACCCGTAGTCGATGATCCTGAGAGAGCTTGTGGATAACTTCCTCGGTCAGCCCATCACAAAAATTCTGATCGCCCGGATCCGGACTGAGGCTGCGGAATAGGGGCACCAGTACGGAGAGGTCGGAGGCAACCTGCGCTGGCGCACCTTCAACCGGAATAAACTGGGGAACGTATCGGCCCTTAGGGATGTCGATGCGTACGCGATCGGGTGGCGTGAGTTCGTAGTATTCACGCAACCGGGCCCGTAATCTGGCGGCTTCCACACGTACAATCGGATCCGTGCGTGGGTCGTAGTCCGCGCGGCGGTCGTACACAGCGACTGCGATATCGAATTCTTTGATGGTCGCTTCGGGGGATTGCAGCGCCGCATCCACCACAAACCGTAGAAAACGGGACTGACGTTCGGCTTTGCGAAACAGCGGCGAACGCAAGGCCTGATCCAGGTGGTGATTAACGACGGCCGTATTCAGCGACAAAGGGTAGCCCCCAAATTTCTCCCAAGATCGCCCGGTTTTTCGATTATACCAATTCCCCTCGAAATCAACTGAGGACGGGCACCCAGGTCTCCAGCGCCCCAGACGATGGTTGAAATTCGTGGTTACGTACCGTAAGTTACGCGGCCGTTACTTCCGGAAACCCCAGCACCCGGGTAGTTTCTTCTCAGAAGGCAATCAACCCAAATCAGAGGCTCTTCAATGAACAACCGCACGGCTGAACCAAACCACAAAAATAGGAGACTGCTATGACACCAGCAAGTTCGCATGCCACGCCAATCGTGTTCGTTGTGGACGATGATATCTCGGTACGCGAATCTCTGGAATTGTTACTCCGCAGCGAAGGATGGCAACCGGAGACGTTCGCGTCGGCTCGAGAATTCCTCGTCCAGCCTCGACCTGTTGTCCCAAGTTGCCTGGTGCTTGATCTGTCGCTTCCCGATATTAACGGTCTCGACGTCCAGAGGCGCCTCGCCCTTGAGCGGACTGACATGCCGATCATGTTCATTACGGGCCACAGCGATGTGTCCAGTTCGGTCCAAGCCATGAAGGCAGGTGCGGTCGAGTTCCTAGTGAAGCCCTTCAAGCAGGACGTTCTGTTGGACGCCATCCGCGAAGGCCTCGAACGTAGCCGCCTAACCCTCGCTCGCGAGATGGAAATGCATACCCTCCGGAACCGCTATGCCGCACTCACTCGGCGTGAACGACAAGTATTGGTGTTGGTCGTCTCTGGTTTGTTGAATAAACAGGTCGCGGGAGAGCTTGGCATAAGTGAGATTACCGTGAAGGCACACCGGCGCCGGGTGATGCAAAAGATGCAGGCCCAGTCCTTCGCTGATTTGGTAAGGATAGCCACGAGGCTTGGCCCACACCGTGCCGTGAACTCGGCAAGCTTAGCTAACGTCGCGGCATAGAAAAATGATTAATAGCTTCTTGTCACTGACCACGGCCAAGAAGAAAACCGCCATGGAAAGCGAGTTTGGTCGCCTCAGTGAATGCGCTCCCGGATTAGTGCGGACGACCAACTTGATGCTCGATTCGATCTAACGTTCTGTGTCTAACGTTCTGTATGGAGGTGAAACCGTGACCGAGACGAAGAATGACTCCACTGTTGAGGCCTCAAATCCCACAGCTCCACTAGA
>Ga0335072_10008160_pt1 | contig 15197 bp, 14 predicted proteins | sample Lox_Sample_21_FD_206725 | JGI IMG/M metagenome (GOLD analysis project Ga0335072, IMG submission 206725) | Soil microbial communities from Loxahatchee National Wildlife Refuge, Florida, United States - Lox_Sample_2.1 | ecosystem: Environmental > Terrestrial > Soil > Wetlands | place: USA... | reverse complement strand
GTCCCGATCTGTCGGCGCGGCAGCTTGGGGTGTTCCTCACCTGCTATCTGCGCGACGGCGGCCACACGGTGCGCGGCCTGGCCGCGGAGTTGAACGTTTCTAAGCCGGCCATTACGCGTGCACTCGACCGGCTCGGCGAACTCGACCTCGCCCGCCGCAAGGTCGATCCGCTGGATCGCCGCAGCGTCCTGGTGCAGCGCACGATGAAGGGCGCGGGCTTCCTGCGCGATCTGCGCGCGATCATGACCGAGGCGGCCGGCGGCGGGAACGGGTCGCGCAAGCCCGCGGCATCCTCGACCAAGGAAAATGGCCGCCGCGCGACCGCAAGTGCCTGAGTTTCGTTTGGCTGCCGGCCATCGATTATCTGCGTGATGCTGATAGATTGCTGGCCGGCGACCGGAAATTGATGCCGCGCTGTTATGAATTTTGCCTGCCCGTCGCAGATGGCCAAGCTGGCCGACCTTGTAGAACCGATAACAGCAGCCACGGACCGGCATACATGACCGATGTTGGACGCTTGGACCGCGGCGACGGCGTCCAACTCGCCTGGAGCAAGTTGCCCGGGCGCAGTCCGACCGTCGTGTTCCTCCCGGGCTACCGCAGCGATATGACCGGCGACAAGGCCACCGCACTGGCGGCGTTTTGCGGCCAGCGCGGCCAGGCGGCGCTGCGCTACGATTATTCCGGCCACGGCGCCAGCGGCGGCCGGTTCGAAGACGGCACCATCGGTATTTGGACCGCCGACGCACTGATCGCGATCGACCGCCTGACCAAAGGACCGTTGCTTCTGGTCGGCTCCTCGATGGGCGGATGGATCGCGCTGCTTTGCGCCCTGGCGCGGCGGGAACGCGTCGCCGCATTGGTAGGCATCGCCGCCGCCCCCGACTTCACCGAAACGTTGATGTGGCAGGCACTCAGCTTCGCTCAACGCGCCACGGTCATGGAACAGGGTATCGTCCACATCCCCAACCAGTACGGCGATCCCACCCCCATCACCCGCGCCCTGATCGAGGACGGCCGCACCCACATGCTCCTGTCGGAGTCGATCCCATTGCAGTGCCCGGTGCGATTGCTCCAGGGCCAAGCCGATCCCGACGTGCCCTGGGAGATGGCGCTGCGGATCGCCAGCCAAATCGAAAGTGCCGATGTGCAGGTGACCTTGGTGAAGGACGGCGACCATCGCCTGTCCCGCCCGCAGGACCTCGTGCTGCTACGGCGCGTGGTTGGCGATCTCCTGGGCGAGGATGGCGCGTAGCCCATCGCGATAGCTCGGGTAGCGCCAGGTATAGCCAAGCACCGCTTGCGTCTTGCGGCTCGCGACCTTGCGGTTCTCCGCCCAGAAACTGCGCGCCATAGGGCTCATGCCCTGCTCGGCCTCGGCGAAGGGAATGGCAGGTGGCAGCGGCATGCCGAGGAGATGGGCAGCTTCCTCCATCACCGGCGCGGTCTCCGCTGGTTCGTCATCATTCAAATTGAATGTCCGCCGACCCACCCTGAAGGGCTGCAGCATCGCGGCCAGGACCGCACCGGCGATGTCGTCGCGATGGATACGGCCGAACGCATGCCCTGGTTTCAGAATGCGTCGTGCCCTGCCGCCGCGAAGGTCGTCGAATGCCGAACGTCCCGGCCCGTAAATTCCCGCAAGACGAAAAATGTCCACGGCATGGGCGGAGGAAAGCACCCCCCAGGCGGCTTCCGCCGCGAGACGGCGATGCCCGCGTTCCTGGCTGGGCGCCGGCGGCGTGTCCTCGTCCACCCAGCCGCCCTCGCGGTCGCCATAGACGACCGTGCTGGACAAGTAGCCGATCCATTGCAGCGACGGGGCCGCGATAATGGCGTTGGCATAGCATTGCAGCACCGGTTCCGACTGAGCGCCCGGTGGGACCGTCGACAGGACATGAGTGGCCGCCGCGATGGCCGGACCGGCGTTATCGAATGGAACGGTGCCGGCGCCGCTGGGCCGGCGCACAGCACACGTCACGGTGAAACCGGCGTCGCGCGCGGCGGCGGCGATCGCCGTCCCGCAATAGCCCAGGCCGAAGATCAGAAGACGCATAGGGCAGACCGATACTGAACCACCGCATCGACCTTGTCTGCCACACGCCGACAACGCAAATGCCGCCCCGGCTGCGAGCCGCCGGGAGCCTACTGGAACGGGTAGTACCGGAAGCTGACAAACACCATGTTCTCGTCGGCCGATGGCTCCCCGCCGACGCCGGGGAATACGTTGCGGCGGATATAGGCATACTGCGCGCCCAACTGCATCGTACCAAAATTGCCGTGCAGGAAGCGCCACCAGAATCCAACCGTTCCCTCCGTCAGGCCAGCGGTATTGCCGGTGCAGGCGAGCGGGCTCAGTTCGACATCGCAGCCGCTGTTGACGAACAGTGGACTGCCGTACCCGAAGGCCTTGCCGCCGGCGGTGAAAGCCGTCTTGTCTTCTTGCTCGGAGCCGAAATAGGCATAGAGATCGACAGTCGGGATCGGATGTCCGATCAGGCCTACCAGACCCTGCACTTCTGGAATCGCCCACGGCGCGCCATCCGGCTTTATCGTTGCGTCGGGCAACTGGCCCGCGCCGTAACGGCCGATGCCGTATCCGGCCAGCACGCTTGCCTGCAAACTCAACTTGCCAGGGATCAGCGGCAGGATGGTTGCCGCGCCGATGCCGCCGGCCGGTGTGGTCTCGCCATGGCCGCCGCCAACAAAATCGACGCGGTCATGCAGGAAACGGGCAACGCCGTACAGTTCATAATGGCCGAAGCCGGGATCCCAGGCCAGCTTCGCCACCACATCCGGCGCGACCTCGTCACTGTAGTTGACCGTCGGCGCGAAGCCGCTGCCGCCGGCGTTGTTGATGTTGACGAATGTGCCGTTAGGCAGCGTCACCAGGTTGGCTGTGCCCGACGTCGAACTGGTGAAGCCGCCGGTGGTGAACACGGTCTGTGGGTTCTCGATCGACACACCAACCGCAAGCTGGTTGTCGATCAACTGTTTGACCACCCGCAGTTGAGGCTGGCGCGACCAGGTGAAGCCAGCGACGTACTGGCCTTCGATAGTCAGCGGCGGTTGCTCGGTGCGCTCCGTGATGCCGTGCGCGTCGAGCGTCAGCAGGCTCCAGGCCTGTCCGGCGAGAATGTTCACGCCCCAGTCCTTGCGGTCATAGGTCAGGTAGGCCTGCCGCAGCCGCGGCGTGTAGCTGTTGCTTTCGTTCGAGTTCGCGGTCGGCGCGGCCCCCTGCAGGTCGATCTCGCCGTAACCGGCGATCCGCGTGACGTCGTCGGGCTGGCCCTCGACCAGCGCGGTGAAGCGGCTTTGCCGGGCCGTGAAGCGCAGCTCGGTCTCGTGCCCCTGCGGGGTGTTGCCAAGTGGAATGCCGGAAAACGTCGAGGAGATGTCGGCGGTCTCATTCGGCGAGCGGAAGATGCCGGCCGTTTCGATAAATCCACCCAGGGTGATGGTCAGTCCGCCGAGTTTGAACTGGCCTGGCTTGCCTGGCGGTGCCGGCGGCGGGGATGGCGTGGCTTGCGCCAGGCTCGCAGCCGGCAGGGTGGTGTTGAGCGGCGAAGCAGCGGCAGCGGCCCGCGCTGCGGCGGCCTGCGCGGCCGCCTGCGCAGCTGCTGCCTGCGCCACGCCTGCCTGCTGCTGTGCGGCACGCAAGGCTGCATCGCGTTTCGCCATCTCGGACCGCATTTGCCGCAGCTCGCGTTGCAGCTCGATGATCTGATGCTCGATCGCGTTCATGCGCGCGGCGTCCGGGTCCTGCGCCATCGCCGGTACAGTGAGCAAGCAGCAGGCAAGCATGGCAGCGCCGATCGGAACGGCGCGCGACTCCATCGGGTTCATGTCTTCTCCCGCACGTTGCGCGAAGCCAGCCGTTACAGAGCATCGCTCACTTAGCCGCTATCGTTGTGACACTTGTGCGAAATCATGGCGATAAAGGCGGCCGATCGTGCGATTTTATAAAACTCACACCGCCACGAAAAAGCACGCTATGTACAACTAACAAATCGTCTCGTACACGTTGCAGGCGATGAGACGTGCGGAATGTTGTTCCTTCGACGCAGCTATAAATCTGCAACACCCGTGTCTTGCTCTTGTCATCGCACCGTCATCGACCGATCATGGCGGCTGACACGGAGCCTCTCGCCATGCACTACACGCCGTCGCCGCACATCACGCAGTACTGGGAACTGACCAAGCCGGCGGCAACAGGCCGCCGCGGCATGGTGGTGTCGCAGGCACGCAGCGCGGCGCAGGCCGGCGTGGCGGTGCTGGATGCCGGCGGCAATGCGGTTGATGCGGCGGTGGCGACCGCGCTGGCGCTGGCGACGGTGGAGCCGTGGAATTCCGGCCTCGGCGGCATCGGCTTCGCGCTGGTGCACCGCGCGGGCGAGTCCCGCGCCCAGGTAGTGGATTTCGGCCCTCGCGCGCCCGCCGCCACCGACCCCGCCCGCTACCGCCTCACCGGCCGCATGACCACCGATCTGTTTGCCTGGCCGGAGGTGGAGGGCGACATCAACGTCCACGGTCCGTTGTCGGTGGCGATCCCGTCCGCCGTGGCCGGCTACGATTACATGCTGCGACACTGGGGACGCCTGCCGCTGGCGGACATTATCGCCCCCGCCATTGCCCTGGCGAAGCGCGGGCTGCCACAGGACTGGTACACCGGCGTGAAGATCGCCAATTCGGCCCGGGTCATCCGCAAGTATCCGACGACCGCTGCCATCTACCTGCCGGACGGGTTGCCGCCGGTACCGCCCTATCAGGGCACGCCCGGCTTCTTCCGCCAGGGCAACCTGCCGGCAACGCTGGAACAACTGAGCCAGGCCGGGCTCCGCGACCTGTACGAAGGCGAGATCGCCGCGTCCATTGCCGCCGACGTCATGGCGCTGGGCGGCGTGTTGTCGGCCGAGGACCTGCGCGCCTGCCAGCCGCGCACCTGGCCGGCGGAAGAACGCGGCTGGCGCGGCCGCACCCTGCAGCTCACCGGTGGGCTGACCGCCGCGCCAACGCTGCAACGGGTGATCGAGGCGATGTCGGATGCTCCCTATGGCGGGCCGGCACCATCGCCGGCCTGGTACGTGGCGCTCGGCCGCGCGATGAAGGCGGCCTACATCGAGCGCTTCGCCCGATTGGGCGAAAGCGAGCCTGACAGCGCGGAGAGCTGCACCACCCACCTGACGGTGTGCGACGCCGAGGGTACCACGGTCGCGGTAACCACCACGCTGATGTCGTCGATGGGCAGCCGCGTCTTGCTGCCCCAGTCCGGGATCCTGCTGAACAACGGTATGATGTGGTTCGATCCCCGCCCCGGCACGCCAAACAGTATCGCGTCAGGCAAGCGGCCACTCTGCAACATGCTGCCGATCATGCTGACAGAGGCCGGACGGCCATTCCTCGCGGGCGGCGCCTCGGGTGGGCGGCGGATCATGGCGGCGGTCTTCCAGCTCATGACGTTCATCGCCGATTTCGGCATGGACGTGGAGACCGCCGCGCACCATCCGCGCATCGATGTCTCCGGGGTGGATCGCGTCAGCGCCGACCGCCGGCTGCCGGCGGCGGTGCTGGATGCGCTCGTCGCGGACGGTGATGTGGATGTCGTGGAGCACGGCGCGGTGCCAATCAACTTCGCCTGCCCCAATGTGATCGTGCAGAGGCCGGATGGCACGCGGGTGGGGATCAGCGACGCCGCCTCGCCGTGGTCGGCAGCGGTGGCGCAGGGCTAGGCCGACGCGAACTGGTACGCCGGTCGGGGGGATATGCCGGGCGAGCAGTCGGACGCGCGAACCATCACCGTGCTGATGACGCCGACGATCGCCATGGCCGTGGTCTTATCGGCGAGCGAGTCGACCCGCGGTCCCAGTGCGTTCGCCGGTACCACGAGTAGGCGGCGCGTTCAAAACGACGGTGCGCCCTTCGACTTGAGATTGCGGCGCCAGTTCCGGATCGGGAACGGCGTCGCTGTCCGCCAGCACCATCGGCCGGATGGCGACCCTCGCCGACCGCCTGGAATAACGGACCGGCTGTACCACGAGACGGGGCGTGCCTGCGATCACCGGCGCACCGCCGCCGTCGGCTTGGCCAGGACCGCATAGGTGGACGCGATCCGGTGCGCGACGAGCTGAACGTCGTCCTGCCAGGCGACGCCATCGATCGCCGCAACGATCTCGATCGCCTTGGCGAGCAGGGCGACATCAACGCCCGGGCCTGGCGGTGCGGGAGCGAGACCCGCCTGCGGTTCGCTGAAGCCCGATGGCGGCGCGGAGGGCGAGCGGGACTCGGCATGCTCGTCCGACCCGAGGCCTTGCGGCTCGCCGCCGACCAGCCATTCCAGCGATACGTTGCAGGCCGCCGCCAGCCGCGCGAGCGCGCCCATTTTCATGCCGGTGCGGGCGCCGACATAGTTGTTGAGGGTGCCGAGCGGTACACCGGCGCGTACCGCGACCACCCGGTTTCCGCCCGCCGCCTGCACCGCCTGGCGGAGTCGCGCTGCCACGTCGCGATTTTCTTCGTCGCTGGCCGCGGGACGGATTGCGTGATTTTGCACGTTCAACCTCCACACAATCGCTGATCTTGCGGCGAATCGATCATTTTTTGATCCTGTTCTCCCGAATTCGGCAATTTTCCTTGACGCTGAGTTGCAGATTTGCTACATTTTCAGCGCAGGTTTTGAAACCCGTGCCATCCCTCCGCAAGCAAGACCCCGCAAGCAAGACTTGGAAAATCCTATCCGGAAACGCCCATAACATGACACAATTTTGGTTCCCCATCGGCTCCCGGGACAATGCGATTATGCCGCCTGGTTTGATCCAATTCACTGCATGCCACGCCGAAATCGTCTCTCCGCGCGCATTGCCCGGACCACGCTTGTGGTGCCCCCCGACTGGACCCCGCTCATGAAACCCACCAGAAAAGTCCGGACCTCCCGTGTCGTGCGAAAGCTGTCGAGGCAGGCGGCCCAGGCCGCGGCTCAGGCACCCGATCCACTCGCCGATCTGTCGGCCGTCATCAAGCTCGCCTTGCAAAGCGAGACGGACCCCTACGTGATGCTCGGCGTCCTGGTTGAGGGGATGACGCAAACCCTGGTCACGCGCATCCCGCCCGAGCGGCACCGGAGCACGCTGGCTGCCACGCTGGTCACACTGCGCCAGCGCCTCGCCGACCGCGGCGCCGCGCCCGGGCCGAAGGATCGCTGCGATCAACCGTCAAGCTGCAACTGAGCGCGGTCGTGACCCATGCTTCGGTGGTCGCCGAAGCATGGCCGGGTGCGGCGGCGGAGCGGACAGCCTATGGTTGGGGCGATCCAGGTCAGGGCCTTGCCATGAGCGACATCACTCGTATCGCCGCCACAGCCTCCTTGCTCGGTGACGCCGCCCGCGCCAACATCCTGGCCGCACTGATGGATGGGCGGGCGCTCACCGCCAAGGAACTCGCCTTCGCCGCGCACGTGTCGCCGCAGACCACCAGCGGCCATCTCGGCAAGCTGACCGAGGCCGGATTGCTGATCCCGCATAAGCAGGGCCGCCATCGCTATTACCGGCTCGCCTCGCCCCTGGTGGGGCAGATGCTGGAGGGCATTCTCGCGGTATCGGCGACGATCGACGCGCGCCCGCCGGCGCATCGCAGTACCTGGCGTGGCGGCGAGGCGCTGCGCAATGCCCGCAGTTGCTACGATCACCTGGCGGGCCGGCTGGGCGTCGGGCTGGCGGACTCGCTGTGCGAGCGCGAACTGGTCGCGCTGACCCCCGACGGCGGCGAGGTCACCGCTGCCGGCCACCGCTTCCTGCGTGATTTCGGCGCCGAACCCGAACCCGGCAAACGCGTGTTCTGCCGTCCCTGCCTGGATTGGAGCGAACGTCGCCCGCATATCGCCGGCCGCCTTGGCGCGGCGCTTGCCGCCCGCTGTTTCGAGCTGGGCTGGATTCAGCGCCAGCGCGACACGCGTGCCGTCGCCATCACGGAGATCGGCCGCGCCGGGCTCGCGGAAAGATTCAGCGTGCACCTCTAAGCCTCGAGTCAAACGCGTGCGCCAAATCCAAAACCTCGCCCACGAAGTGGGGTTGAGCCGCGAAGCGGATCAACGCGAGATGCGCAGCATCGAGGGCGAGGGCGGGTCGGTACGCCATCCACGATGGCCTTAAAATTGACGACGGCCGCGTACCGACCAGATCACCTTCACCCTCGACGCTTCGCGTCTCGACTTCTCCCGCGCGCGGCGCGGGCGAGGTTTTCTACGTCCTGAGCACTTCGGCTTCCGGGCCGGCCTCCAGCTCGCACGCATTCACCGTCATGCACAGCAGCGCATAGTACCCGATCGCGCCGGTCAGCTGGATGAACGCGTCGCTGCCGAACCGTGCCAGCATCGCCTGCGCTGTCGCATCGTCCACCCGATGCCGGCGCAGCAGTTCCCGCGTGAATGCGACAATCTGCAGGTCCTCCGCCGGCATGCCGTCGGCGCGGTCCTCCCGGATCGCGGCAATCGTCGTCTCCGGCACGCCCAACCGCCGCGCACCGCCGCTCTGCGCGCCCCACACGTACAGTGCCTCGTATTCGCGCGCCACCGTCATCGCCGCCAGCACGCGCACACGCATATCCAGCGAGCCCTCGAATCGCACATAGGCGCCGAGATGCGCAACCCGTTCCGCCAGTTCCGGCGCGTGCAGGAACATGGTGAACGGCCCTTGCACCGCGCCGCGGCTGGCAACGATCGACGCAAACGCCGCCTGATCTTTCGGCGCCACCTGCTCCTTGGTGGTAATATAGGGAAGCCTGGCCATGACCGTTTCCTCCACCGGTTGTTATTGGCTATGCGAACCTACCCGCCGCGCACGTGGCGCCGTGCGACGATGCGCAGATGGTCGCGGAAACTCGGCCGCAGCCGGTCGGTCCAGGGCGAGTTCGCCGCCTGTTTCCATTCCGGCGACGCCTGCACCTCGGGCGTGGCAAGATGGTACAGCGCGAGATAGCGATGCGTCCCCTTGCTGTCGCGGAACCGGCGCGCGCACAGGGTCCCCGGTACGGCGGCAAGCGCAGGGATATGCTCGTGGTCGTACCATTCGTTGAATTCCGCCTCGTGCGCCGGATCGACGTTCATTGCGTTCACCAGCAGCGCGCCGGCTCCCGCGGGCGCCGGCTGCGAACCCGGCAGGATCTGCTCGCCCTCGAGCCGGATCAGCCGCGTGCACATCGCGGTGACGCGCTTCGACCACACCGACAGGTTCTCGCCGCCGATCGCGCGATAGGCCGGGCTTTGCAGCACATCGAGACTGTCGAGCTCATAGGTGGCAACCGCCTGTTTCGGATTGCCGGCGCCGATCCAGCGTTCGCACGCACCGAAGCCAGGCACGCGCTGGCGCTCCGGCACATGCTCCAGGTCGTACCAGTCGTGGAATTCGTCCTCGTGGGCGTTGGTGAAGTCGAAGCCGACCAGCAGGATGCCTTTGGCCATGGGGGTTTCCTCCGAACAATCCCGGCATCTTCGCGCCGGCCCAGGCACGGCGCCAGCGGGGGTAAAGCAGCCGGGGTAAAGCAGCCGGGGCAAAGCAGCCGGGGCAAAGCAGCCGGGGCAAGGCAGCCGGAGCAAAGTGGCCGGGGCAAAGTGGCAGTTCAGCGTTGCGGCAGCACGTCGTAGACCCGCTCGACGGGGCGGCACAGGCGCACGCCGCGCGGGCCGGCGACAATCGGCCGTTCGATCAGGATCGGCTCGGCCAGCATCGCATCGATCAATTCGGCGTCGGTCTTCGCCGGATCGTCCAGCCCGAGCGCCTCGTACGGCGTGCCGCGCCGGCGGAGCAATGCGCGCGGCGCCATGTCCATCCGGCGAAGCAGATCGACCAGTTCGGCGCGGCTCGGCGGGGTCTTCAGGTATTCGACCACCCTCGGCGCCGCGCCGGCATCGCGCAACATGCCGAGTACCTTGCGCGACGTCGCGCATTTCGGATTGTGGTAAATCACGACAGCAGCCGGGTTTGTCATCGTGGCGCGCCCTCCCCGCGGCAACTGTAGAATCACGCCGGGATTCACGGCAATCCAACGGTGCGCGGCGCAACCGGCATGATGTCGCGATATCACCACGGCAATGTCACGGCGCCGCATCCGCATTAGCGCCGCAATGACCTTGCGATCATGGTAGTGTCTTGCAACGATAATATACAAATCGGGTACATCTCATTTCGGCCGTGGCCATATCGAAATATTGTCGCATTAATCGCGCACGCTGCACCGCACAATTGGCGATCGGTTGCGTCCGGCCCGGCCACACTGGCCTCCGGCAACCAACCGGGGGACAGCCATGACGACGGTCACCGTCGCCGGAGCGGACGGCAAAACCATCCATCTGGATTACACCTCGAGTGCCAGCGTCGCCATCGCCAAGCAGCTCGCGGCGGCGATCACCGCGGGCGTCGACGATGGCGCGATCATTCCATTCCAAAGTACCGGCGGGCCGCCACCATCCTTGCCGCCCGGCAAGACCGGCGAGTTCATCCAGTCGACGGATGGCGTGACCATCCTGCCGCACGGCTACGACGCGCTTGTCGTCACCGCGCAGGATGCCGTGGTGTTCGGTTCCGGCGATGCGAATGAGAAAGTGCTGTCCTCCACCGGCAACCTGACATTCTTCGCCACTGGTGGATCGGGCAGCATTGCCGCCGGCGGCGGCAATAACAGCTTCATCATCCCGGTGTCGGACAACGGCAACTGGCTGATCGCGGGCGGCAACGGCAACGATTTTTTCCAGGCCCTGGGCGGCGGCAACGATACCATCGAGGCCGGCTCCGGCGGCAACAGTATAATCCTGGGTGGTGGCAGCGACCTGGTGCAGTCGTCGGGCGACGACAGCATCCTGGCGGGCAGCGGCCCCGCGACGATCGCCGCGATCGGCAACGCCAACGACCTGATCTACGGCGGCTCCGGCACGCTGCTGTTCGTTGGCGGCGCCGGTTCCGCGACAATCCTGGGCGGGCGCGGAAGCGAGACCGTGTTCGGCGGCGCCGGCACCATGTTCGTCTCCGGCGGTTCCAACGGACACAACATGCTGTTCGCCGGTACCGGCGCGGCGACACTGATCGGCGGCGGCGATGACGACGAGCTGTTCGCCAATGGTTCGCAGGCCCAGTCCCTGCGCGCCGCCGGCGGCAACGAGACCCTGTTCGCCGGCTTTGCCAGCGGCAGCGTCACGTTGCAGGCCGGGTCCGGCCACGACCAGCTCATCGCCGGCCTCGGCAACGAGACGCTGATCGCCGGCACCGGGTCCGCAACGATGACCGGCGGCTTCGGCAATGACCGCTTCGCCTTCATCAAGGGCGAGGCCGGCGGCACCGACCTGCTGTTGAATTTCACCGGCCAGGACAAGGTGGATTTGATCGGCTACGGCAGCAACGCCGTCAGCGATGCCTTGAAGACGCAGAAGGTGTCGGATGGCTCGGTCACCATTACGCTGGCGGACAACACGAAGATCACATTCGCGGGCATCACGTCGCTGACCCGCAGCGACTTTGTCACCAACGGAGACGGATCATTGGGGCACCACCATTGGGACGATCCCAATCACTGGCATGGTCACGGCCATTAAGCTGGCCGTGATCTTATAAAGTGAGACTGGCGTGCGTGAGTGGCGATCGGCCGGCAGGTACGGTCCTGCCGCCTGACGTGCCTGCCGCCGCGGAATGACGCGCCGGCGCGCGGCCGCTCAACTGCTGCCAATCAGCAGTCCGCAGGCGAACACCAGTGCGCCGCCGAACGCGACCTGCAGGGTGGCGGATACCGGCGGCGTGTCCATGTATTTCCAGCGTATCCAACTGATCGCTGCCAGCTCCACCACCACCACGGCGATCGCCACCGCCATCGCGGTCCAGAAAGAGGGGATCAGGAACGGCAGCGTGTGGCCGATCCCGCCCGCCGTGGTCATGATGCCGGTGATGCCGCCGCGCAGATAGGGCGCGCCGCGGCCGGTCAGGCTGCCGTTGTCCGACAGCGCCTCGGCAAACGCCATCGAGATGCCCGCGCCGATCGATGCCGCGAGGCCGACGACGAACGCCTGCCACGGATTGTGCGTCGCCAGCGCCGCCGCGAACACCGGCGCCAGCGTCGAGACCGACCCATCCATCAGCCCGGCAAGCCCCGGCTGAATCACCCGCAGAACGAAATTGCGGCGGGCGTGCACGTCCTCCTCGCGCCGCACGTTCTCCGGCAGGTTCTCGTCGCTCAATTGTTCCGCGCGATGCTCATGCTCGACTTCGGATTCGGCCAGGTCGCCGAGCAATTTGCGGATCGAAACGTCCTGGCTGCGCGCGGCGGCGCGGCGGTAGAACTGCTGGGTTTCCACTTCCATGCTTTCGGCGAAGGTGCGCACTTCGTCGAGGTTCAGCGGCAGGATCTGCCAGACCGGCTTGTGCTGGATGAAACCGCGTACGTCCTGTCGGCGAATCAGCGGGATATGCTCACCGAACTTCTCGCGATACAGCTCCAGCAAGCGGCGGCGATGCGTCGCTTCCTCGTCCGCCATTTCCGAGAACAGGTTGGCGCTGCCGGGATAGTCCTGCCGCAGGCCCTCGGAGATGTCGGTGTAGATGCGGTTGTCCTCTTCCTCATTGGCAATCGCCAGGGCGAGGACCTCTCGTTCGCTCAGGTCGGAGAAATTGCGCATGGCCGGGAATGTGGCGCCTGCGCCGGGCGGGTCAAGCGGGGGACGAAATGGTGCGAACCGTTCGCATCAGGCCATCGCGGCGTTCGCGGCGTTGTCCGGCACTTCTCTCTCTGTCACGGCTTTGTTGGCCGCGGCATCGTCCATTACGGCTTTGTCTGTCCCCGTTGCCGCCGGTGGCCTAAGCTGCGCCGGCTATGACCCGGCATCGCATCGGCATCGACCTCGGCGGCACCAAGATCGAAATCGTCGTCCTCGCACCGGACGGCAGCGAGGCGTTCCGCCACCGCATTCCCAACCCGCACGGTGGCTACGACGCCACGCTCGATGCCATTGCCGCGCTGGTGCGTGACACCGAGACACGCTTCGGCATCACGGCGACCGTCGGCATCGGGATTCCCGGAGTGGTCAGCCCGGCCACCGGACGCGTGAAGAACGCCAACTCCACCACGCTGAACGGCCATGCCTTCGATGTGGATGTCGCGCGCAGACTGGGCCGCGAGGTGCGCGTCGAGAACGATGCGAACTGCTTCACCCTCTCGGAAGCGGCGGATGGCGCGGGAGCGGGCTATCGCCTGGTGTTTGGCATCATTCTCGGCACCGGATGCGGCGGCGGCATCGCCGTGGATGGACGCGTGCATCGCGGCGCGCATGGCATCGCGGGAGAATGGGGCCATAACCCGCTGCCCTGGGCAAATCCCGACGAATACCCTGGCCCGGACTGCTGGTGCGGCCAGCGCGGCTGTCTGGAGACCTTCGTCGCCGGCCCGGCTCTGGCACGCGACGCCGACGGTCCCGATGCCCTGGATGCCAGCGCATTGCCGGCGCGCGCCGCGGCGGGCGAGGCACGAGCGGCGGCAGCATTGGCACGGCACACCGATCGGCTGGCGCGCGGCCTGGCGCAGGTCATCAACCTGCTCGATCCCGATGCCATCGTGCTGGGCGGCGGACTTTCCAATATGGCGCACCTGTACGTGGAACTGCCGCGCCTGCTTCCGCGGCATGTGTTCAGCGACGTGATCGCGACGCCGATTCTGAAAAACCGCCATGGCGATTCGTCCGGCGTGCGCGGGGCGGCGTGGCTGTGGCCGCCGGCGTGACCATCGTGGCAATCCGAAGCGACGCGGACCTGCCTGCCGGCTTCGCCGACCTGCGGGCTGATGCGCGGAGAGAAGACCATACCCATGTCGAACGGCTGGCAGACGGTCACAGCCACATCCGCCGTTTGTCCGGTGACTGACATGAACGCGGTCTGTCGCGATTGTTCGGCAGTCCAGGAAGCCGCGGCAAAGTGTCCCGCGTGCGGCGGCATCCGCATCATCACGCATCCGGAACTGCTGTCGCTGACGCTCGCCCATATCGATTGCGATGCGTTCTATGCCAGCGTGGAGAAGCGCGATCGACCGGAGCTTGCGGCGAAGCCGGTGATCGTCGGCGGCGGCGTGCGCGGCGTGGTCACCGCCGCGTGCTACGTCGCGCGGCTCTACGGCGTGCGCAGCGCCATGCCGATGTTCAAGGCGTTGAAAGCGTGCCCCGACGCGGTGGTGATCCGCCCCGACTTTCCCAAATACGTCGCGGCCTCGCGCCAGGTGCGAACGCTGATGGCGGCGCTGACGCCGCTGTTGCAGCCGCTGTCGATCGACGAGGCGGTGCTGGACCTCGCCGGCACCGAGGCGCTGCATGGCGCGCCGCCCGCCGCCGTGCTGGCGGCATTCGCCCGCCAGGTGGAGCAACAGATCGGGATTACGGTGTCGATCGGGATGGCGCCAAACCGGCTGCTGGCGAAGATTGCCGCGGGCCGCGACAAGCCACGCGGCTTCGCGGTGATCGGCGCGGCCGAGGCTGCCGAATTGCTCGCACCCGAGCCGGTGCGGCTGCTGCCCGGCATCGGACCGGTGCTGGCGCGGCGGTTGGAGGCGATGGGCATCACGCGGCTGGGCCAGTTGCAGGCGCTGTCTGACCGCGACGCGGTGCGCCGGCTTGGCGAGGACGGCCCCGCTTTGGTGAGACGCGCGCGCGGCGAGGACGTGCGCCGTGTCGATCCCGGCCGAGACACCAAGTCGATCAGCGCCGAAACGACATTCGATTCCGATCTGTTCTTGGTGGAGGATCTGGAACGCCCGTTATGGCGGCTGGCGGAAAAGCTGGCGCGGCGGCTGAAGGAAAACGAAGTCGCCGCCGCCGGCGTGGTGCTGAAATTGAAGACGGCGCAGTTCGCCATACGCACCCGCGCCGCCCGCCTGCCCAGCCCGACGGCACTCCCCGATCGGCTGTTCGTTGCGGCACGCGACCTGCTGTTGCGTGAGGCGACCGGCACTGCGTTCCGGCTGATCGGCATCGGCGCCAGCGCCCTGGTGCCGATGGAGGAGGCGGATCGGGGGGACCTGGCGGATGTGGCCACCCCGCGGCTGGCGGCGGCGCAGGTGGCGATCGATACGCTGCGCGAGCGATATGGTGCCAGGGCGATCGGGCGTGGGCGGGGGTTTGGCGGGGGGTGATGGAGCGTGAATGGCAGAACGCGCGTCGCTTTAAGAGGCGATGCTATGGTGCG
>Ga0335072_10008158_pt1 | contig 15200 bp, 16 predicted proteins | sample Lox_Sample_21_FD_206725 | JGI IMG/M metagenome (GOLD analysis project Ga0335072, IMG submission 206725) | Soil microbial communities from Loxahatchee National Wildlife Refuge, Florida, United States - Lox_Sample_2.1 | ecosystem: Environmental > Terrestrial > Soil > Wetlands | place: USA... | reverse complement strand
GTTTCCGGGCTGGGATTTTCATCACGCGCCGGGCCGGGTGGAAGAGCTGCTGGACGCCATTCGCGCGCGGCCGTTCCAGGTGGAGCGCGAAGAGGCCGAGCTGCACCTGACCTGCAGCGCGGGCGTGGCGGTGTACCGGCCGGAGGTCGATGCGCCCAGCATTCGGGAGATTCTCAGCCGCGCCGACACGGCGCTGTACGTGGCGAAGAACTCCGGACGGAATACGGCCAGCTTCGAGGCGCGTCCGACGCTCTGAGCGCCGCCGAAGCCGCTCGGATCCATTCAGGATGAGTTGTCGGAGCGCGTGTATGATGGGCGTGCCGCGGAAGGCTCTGTGATTCCGCGGGAACCGCAGCCACGCACGCCCGCGCTGCGCAGTTCTTCGGGCTACGGACTGCTGTTCAACAGGCAGTGACCCGGAGGATTCCATGAAACGAGTCATTTATCCGCTGGCCTTTGTGCTGGCGATGACATTGTCCGCGGTTGGGCAAAGGCCGCAGGGCCATCCGGCGGGGGGCGCAGCGCCGCCCGCGAAGGGAGCGCCGGTGCGCTCTGCTCCGCGCCAGGCGGTGGGGGGCGGGTATATTCCCCAGCATGGCCCGAGACAGCACACGCCGGTGCCGACCACTGGTAAGCCGGACCAGCCGGGTCATCCGGCAGCGCCGCATGTGGACGCAGCCACTGGGCGCTGGCAGGGGCACCCGGCGGCGGGCGCGGCGGCGTATCACCTCGATCATCCGTGGGAGCATGGGCATTTCCCGTACGCGATCGGAGCCAGCCATGTGTGGCGGCTGGGCGGAGGCGGACCGTCGCGCTTCTGGTTCGACGGCTACTACTTCAGCGTGGCGCCGGCGGACGTGGCGTACTGCGACGGCTGGCTGTGGGACGCGGATGACATTGTGCTGTATCCCGATCCGGACCATCCGGGGTGGTACCTGGCGTACGACGTGCGGCTGGGCATCTATGTGCATGTGATGTATCTGGGAACATAGTTGCACAGGCGGCGCGGGGTGAGGCCGCCGGCTCGATCACCCCGCGCCGATGTCCGACAATGCAGGAGATGACGGAAAACGCCAACGCTTCCATCCTGAGCGTGACGGAGCTGCGCAAGCGGTACGGGGAAACCGTGGCGGTGGACGGTGTGTCGTTTGCCGTCGGGATGCACGAGATTCTCGGCCTGCTGGGGCCGAACGGCGCGGGAAAAACCACGACCATCAACATGATCCTGGGCGTGCTGGAGCCGACGTCGGGAAAGATTATCATCGACGGATGCGATCTGGCGCGGCGGCGCCGGCAGGCGCTGGAGCGGACTAATTTTGCGGCGGTGTATGCCCCGCTGCCGGGCAATCTGACGGTCGGACAGAATCTGCGCGTCTTCGGACTGCTCTACGGCGTGAAGCGGCTGAACGAGCGGATCGACGGGGTGCTGAACGAGTACGATCTGGTGCGCTTTCGCGACACAAAGTGCGGGGTGCTGTCGTCGGGCGAGCAGACGCGCGTGGCGCTGGCCAAGGCGATGCTGAACCAGCCGCGGCTGCTGCTGCTGGACGAGCCGACGGCTTCGCTGGATCCGGCGACGGCGCGGGAGATTCGGGCGACCATTCGCGATTTCGCTGCGAAGTGCGACGTGGGTGTGCTGTGGACCTCGCACAACATGATCGAGGTGGCGGAGGTCTGCCACCGGGTGCTGTTTCTGTCGCGCGGGCGGATTCTGCTGGAGGGCGATCCGCGCAGGCTGCCGGCCGAGCACGAGCACGAGACGCTGGAAGACCTGTTTGTGACGGTGGCGCGGGAGCCGCTGACCATCCGGCGCACGGAGGAGGAATGAAGGCGGTGTTCGTGCGGCGGACCTCGGCGCTGCTGCTGCGGCAGTTCTACCTGCTGCGCGGCAGCCCCGCGCGGATTGTGCCGCTGTTTGCGTGGGTGGCCATCGATATCGTGCTGTGGGGATTCATCACGCGCTATCTGAATGCGGTGTCGGCGGCGCGGTTCAACTTTGTGCCGGCCATGCTGGGCGCGGTGCTGCTGTGGGATTTTATGGCGCGGGTGATGCAGGGGATCACCACGGCGTTTCTGGAAGACGTGTGGTCGCGGAATTTCCTGAATCTGTTTGCCTCGCCGATGTCGGTGACGGAGTATCTGAGCGGCCTGGTGCTGTCGAGCATCGCCACCAGCCTGGTGGGGCTGGTGGTAATGGTGGCGCTGGCGACGCTGGTCTTCGGGCTGTCGTTCTTCGTTTACGGCGCGATGCTGGCGGCGTTTCTGCTGGTGCTGTTTCTGTTCGGGATCTCGCTGGGGATCTTCGGAAGCGCGCTGGTGCTGCGGTTCGGGCCGGCGGCGGAGTGGTTTATCTGGCCGATTCCGGCGTTCATCTCGCCGCTGGCGTGCGTGTTTTATCCGCTGGCCACGCTGCCGCACTGGATGCAGTGGCTGGCGCGGCTGATCCCGGCGAGCTACGTCTTCGAGGGGATGCGCGGGGTGTTGGCGCACCGGGCCATCGCGGCGACTCCGCTGGCGATCGGGAGCATACTGGCGGCGCTGTATCTGCTGCTGATGGCACGGGCGTTCACGGGCGTGTACCGGCACGCAGTGCGGACGGGGCTGATCGCGAGGTACAGCGCGGAGACGGTGTCGTAGAGCGGGTTTCTCCTGGCGGCGGGTACCTGGTCACGCGGCTTTGGGAAAGGGCTGGACGCGGGGCCTCTTTCTGCGGCTTGCCTGCCACAGGTCATACTGAATCTGGAGATCCATCCAGAGCCTCGGGTCTGTACCGGTTGCCTGAGCAACACGGAGAGCCATATCGGCGGAGATGCCCGCTCGCCCATTGAGGACTCGGGAGAGAGTGGTTCGCGCGATCCGCAGCCTGGCCGCCGCCTGCCCGACAGGGAGTTCGCCAAGATATTGCCGCAAAATGCGTCCCGGGTGCGCCGGATTATACATTGTCGCCATCGTGCCCTCGACTAGTGATAGTCCCGATAATCGACCAGAATGGCATCCTCGCCAGTGAAGCCGAAAGTCAATCGCCAGTTGCCGCTGACCTTCACGGACCAGTGCCCGCTCAGGTTTCCCTTGAGGGGGTGTAGATTCCAGCCTGGCACATTCATCTGTTCCGGCCTTCTGGCCACGTTCAGGACGGCGAGCTGTTCCTCGAGCCGGATTGCGTGCTTCGGCTGAATACCCGCCTTGCTGCCGGTCAGGAAGAACTTTTCCAGTCCCGCGTGCCTGAAAGACCGGATCACCAGAAGGATTGTACTGTGTAGCGGCTCACAGTACAACAAAAATCCTTTCGCGGAAATGGATGGCGACGCCGGGCTCTGCCCTGGACGGCGTCTCCGGTCCGCGAACCACAACTTGCCGGGCAGATAGAATGAGAGGGCGGAAGGCTCTCGCACCGGACTTCGGTGCGAGATTAATGAGAACCTATTTTGAAATCCGGCAAATCCACATTCAAGGGACTGCAGGCCCGACAGAGCGCCCGATCTGGTGCAGGCGAGGCGCCTGTCCTTGCCATTGTCGGACGGCCCAATGTCGGCAAATCCACGCTGTTCAACCGCCTGACGGGGAGCCGGCGGGCGATTGTGGGCGACGAGCCGGGGATCACGCGCGACCGCATCTACGGCGAGGTGTCGTGGGCGGGGCGGACGGCGCGGGTGATCGACACCGGCGGAATCATTCCCGACGACGAGGCGCTGATTCCGGCTGAGATCTTCCGGCAGGCGCGGTTTGCGCTGGAGGAAGCCGACGCCATCGTGATGGTGGTGGATGGGCGGACGGAGCTGGCATCGCCGGATCTGGACCTGGCGCGGCTGCTGCTGCGCACCGGCAAGCCGCTCTTTCTCGCGGTGAACAAGATCGACGCGGACGGAATGGACGCCGCGGCGGAGAACTTCCGGCAGCTGGGCATCCGAGACCTGGTTCCGGTATCGGCGGAGCACGGACACAACGTCGGAGATCTGCTGGACGAGGTCTTCGCGGTGCTGCCGGTCGCGGCGCAGCAGGAGGAGTCGCCGGCGGAGCCAGAGGATGAGCCGGAGAACGCGCGAAGCGCTTCCGCCCGGATGGCCAGTCCACGGACGCACGGGGAGTTTAAACAGCACGAGACGCGGGTGGCGATTATCGGGCGGCCCAACGTGGGCAAATCGACGCTGCTGAATGCGCTGACGGGCTCGGCGCGGGCGATTGTGTCGCCGGTAGCGGGGACGACGCGCGACGCGGTGGACGAAGTGATGGAGTTCAAAGGGGAGAAGCTGCGGCTGGTGGATACGGCGGGCATCCGGCGCAAAGGCAAGACGCGGCTGGTGGCGGAGAAGCTGTCGGTGGTGATGGCGCGGCGGCATCTGGAGATGTCGGACGTGGCGCTGCTGATGATCGACGCAACGGAGGGGGTGACGGCGTCGGACGCGACCATTGGCGGGTACGCGCACGAGAGCGGCCGCAGCGTGGTGATTGTGGTGAACAAGTGGGACCTGGTCACGACAGGGCGGACGGACGGGAAACCTCCGGCGGACAAGGCGATCTTCGAGCGGCAGCTGCGGGCGGTGCTGAAGTACCTGAGCTATGCGCCGGTGATTTTTATTTCCGCGAGCGAAGGACGCAATGTGGCGCGGGTGCTGGAGGCAGTGCTGCGCGTGGCAGCGGAGCGGAGGAAGCGGATTTCCACCGGGCAGATGAACCGGTTCCTGGAGCGAATCGATTTTCAGCGGGCAAGCGTGCCGATGGCGAAGCGGATCAGGATTTTTTACATGACGCAGGCCGCGGTGGCGCCGCCCACCTTCGTGCTGTTTACGGATCGCGATGTGAAACTGCATTTTTCTTTCGAGCGATTCCTGGAGAACCAAATTCGAGCAGCGTTTGGATTTGAAGGGTCGCCGATTTGGTTTAAGGTGCGTGCGCGGGGCGGGGCGAAAGAGCGGGAGCAGAAATAGTGGCAACGCGAAAGCCGCGATCGTTATCGAAACAGGTATAGGAGGAAACGCTTGAAATCCGACCAAAGAGGATGGATGTCCAGAAACCGGACGAAACCCACTGAATCGGCAACAAAGCGCGGTGTAGGAAAGGACCCGCAGAGCATTGTGGGGAGGGTGACTCGAGCCGAGTTCACACCTTCTGGGCCTCTGCTCGAATACACCGGCCGTTCGGGAGGAAACCTGAAATGGTGCAACACCTTCTACGGAGGCGAATCGAGAGCGGGCTGAGATGGCAGGTGAAGACGGTTCTTCATCCTGCCGGATTGCAGGCCCTGCCCTGAGATAATCGGTGGCCGGCGGATCACCGCCGGAAGACGAGGCTCAGGACAAAATCGAAGCGGGCTGTTCGGAAACGGACAGCCCGTTTTCTTTTTGCGCTGGAAGATCGGATCTGAACCGGCGCGCTCCGATCTTCGTACTGTCTCCACGAGGGACGAAGCCAAATTCTGAAGCGGATGCATCTGCTGCTGAATCGAAGGGTGCGGCAAGCGGCCGAAATTTGCCGCGCGCGAAGATAAAGCCTGACGGGTTCCTGTATCCTGAGTGGATTCCACGCCGAACGACTGCACCGAACTGCTGTACTTTTTTTCGCCAGCATCCTGAGGTCCAAGGTTTGAAGACGCGACAATACATACCTCTGCTCGCTGTCACTTCCCTGCTCGCTGCCGCAGGGACGGGCTGCAACAACGCGCGGCCGCAGCAGGCCGCCGCCGGGCCGCAGGCTCTGCCGGTGCAGACGATGACTGCCGAGGCGGTTCCGGTGCCACAGTCGGATGAATACGTGGCGACGATCAAGTCGCGGAATTCGGCGACCATCAATCCGCAGGTGGACGGGAACATCACGCAGATTCTGGTGCACTCCGGCGAGCAGGTGCGGCCGGGGCAGATCCTGATGGAGATCGACGCCTCGAAGCAGGAAGCGACGGTGGCGTCGCAGGCGGCGACCGCCGATCAGAAGCTGGCGGTCTACAACTACGACAAGCTGCAGGTGGAGCGGCAGCGGAAGCTGTTCGCCGACGGAATCATCAGCAAGGACGCGCTGGATCAGGCGGAGCAGGCCTACGCGAACTCGAAGGCGGACTACGACTCCGAGGTGGAAAGCCTGCACATGCAGCAGAAGCAGCTGGGCTATTACAAGATCGCGGCGCCGTTCGACGGGATTGTGGGCGATGTGCCGGTGCACGTGGGCGACTACGTATCGTCGACGACTCTGCTGACGACCGTCGATCAGAACCGGGACCTGGAGGCCTACGTCTACGTGCCGACGGAACGGGCTTCGGAGGTGCGCAGGGGGCTGCCGGTCAACATCCTCGACAACAGCGGAAACCTGATCGAAAAGACGGCGATCGATTTCGTATCGCCGCAGGTGGATGACACGCTGCAGGGGATTCTGGTGAAGGCGCCGGTTCATTCGAAGACGCTGCGCAACGACCAGCTGGTTGAGGCGCAGGTGATCTGGGGCACGGCGCCGCATCCGGTGGTGCCGGTGCTGGCCGTCTCGCGGCTGGGCGGCCAGGCGTTTGTCTTCGTGGCGCAGAGCGCGGGAACGGGGAAATTTATCGCGCGGCAGCAGGCGGTGACCCTGGGCAATACGGTGGGCAACGAGTACGCGGTGCTGAACGGGCTGAAGGACGGCGATAAGGTGATTGTTTCGGGGACGCAGTTCCTCGTCGACGGGGTCCCGGTGATCCCGCTGCCGCCGGCGCCGGCGAGTGCGGCTGCGCACGCGGGCGGATAAAGCCGAAGCGACGAAACGCGAAGCGAGAGAAAGAACGAGGCCAGGTTGGTCAACTTTTTCATTCATCGCCCGGTATTTGCCACGGTTTGCGCGCTGCTGATCATCCTGGCGGGCGCGGTGGTGATCCCCACCCTGCCGGTGTCGCTGTATCCACAGCTGGCGCCGCCGCAGGTGACGGTGTCGAGCGAGTATATCGGCGCCAACGCACAGCAGGTGGAATCGGCGGTGACCATCCCGCTGGAAGAAGCGATCAACGGCGTGCCGGGGATGCGGTATATCCAGTCGACCAGCGCGAACGACGGATCGAGCGCGATCACGACGACGTTCAACACCGGCTACAACCTGGATATCGCCGCGGTAGACGTGCAGAATCGCGTGTCGTCGGCCAGCGGGCAGCTGCCGGCGGAGGTGAACCAGACCGGGATCACGGTCAGCAAAGCCACGAACACGAATATCGTGCTGGCGGCAGGGGTTTTCTCTGACAACGCCCAGTACAGCGATCTCTTCCTCAGCAATTATCTCGACGTGTACGTGAAGGACGCGCTGAAGCGGCTGCCGGGCGTGGGCGATGTGGTCATCTTCGGCGAGCGCAAGTACGCGATGCGCGTCTGGCTGGATCCGGTGAAGCTGGCGGCGCGAGACCTGACAGCGACCGACGTGGTGAATGCGCTGCAGGAGCAGAACGTGGAAGTGCCGGCCGGCCAGCTGGGGCAGCCGCCTTCCAATCCGAAGCAGCAGTTCCAGATCACGGTGAACGTGGTGGGGCGGCTGACCACGCCGGAGCAGTTCGACGACGTGGTGGTGAAAAGCACGCCGGCGGGGATGGTCCAGATCAAGGACATCGGCTACGCGGAGCTGGGAGCGGAGACGTACTCGAGCGCGCTGCGGTTCAACGGAATACCGGCGGTGGGCCTGGCGGTCGAGCAGCTGAGCGATGCCAACGCGCTGGCGGTGGACCAGGAAACGCGCGCCGAGCTGGCGCGGCTGTCCAAATCGTTTCCGCCGGGAATGCGTTATGTGGTCGCGTTCGACACCACGACGGTGGTTGGGGAATCGATCCACGAAGTGATCAAAACGCTGATTGAAGCGATTCTGATCGTGATCGCGGTCATCTTCTTCTTCCTGCAGGACTGGCGGGCGACGCTGATTCCCGCTGTGACCATCCCGGTATCGCTGGTGGGGACGTTTGCGTTCATCAAGATCTTCGGGTTCTCGATCAATTCGCTGACGCTGTTCGGAATCACCCTGGCGACGGGGCTGGTGGTGGACGACGCGATCGTGGTGATCGAGAATGTGCAGCGGCATATCTCCGAGGGGGACCGCGAGCCGCGCCATGCAACGTCGATGGCCATGGGCGAAGTGACCGGCGCGGTGATTGCGACTTCGCTGGTGCTGATCGCAGTGTTCGTGCCGGTGTCGTTTTTCCCGGGAACGACGGGCATCCTGTACAAGCAGTTTTCGCTGACGATTGCGTTTTCCATCGCTATATCGGCCTTCAACGCGCTGACGCTGTCGCCGGCTCTGTCGGCGCTGCTGCTGCGCAAGGAGGAGGGCAAGCACGCGCTGCTGCACGCGGCCGAGCGCGGCGTGAAGGCGATGGGCGCGCTCTACGCGCGGACCATCCATGGCGTGCTGAAGATTCGCTGGGCGATGCTGGCGCTGTTCCTGCTGGGGCTGACCGCGGCGTGGTGGGAGTACACGCACGTGCCCACGGCGTTTGTGCCGGCTGAGGACCAGGGGTACATCATGATCCTGATCCAGGCGCCGCAGGGGGCGTCGCTCGCCTACACCACACACATCGGCGAGGAAGTGAGCGCGGTGCTGGCGCGAGACAAGGACATCCAGCAATCGTTCTTTGTCGGGGGGTTCAGCTTCTCCGGGTCGGCGCCGAATTTCGGGATGCTGTTTGCGAATCTGGCGCCGTATGAGCAGCGGCGCGGGAAAGATCAGTCGGCGGCGGCGATTGTGGCCGGGCTGCGGATGAAGCTGTTCATGATTCCGGGAGCGCTGATTGTGCCGCTGGAGCCGCCGGCGATTCAGGGCGTCGGGGCGTTCGGCGGATTCCAGTTCGAACTGCAGGAGCGCGGCGGAAATTCGATCCAGGATCTGGACCGGATCGCGCATACGATTGTGGCGCGCGGAAACCAGAATAAGGATCTGACCGGGCTGTTTACCAGCTTCACCTCCAACGATCCGGAAGTGCTGGTGCGCATCGACCGCGTGAAGGCGAAGGCGCTGGGCGTGCCCTTCAGCCAGATCTCCGACGCGCTGCAGGTGTACATGGGGTCGGAGTACGTGAACAATTTCGACTTCAACAACCGCAGCTATCGCGTCTACGTGCAGGCAGAGCAACAATACCGGCAAAATGCCACCGATATCCGGCAGTTCTACGTGCGGTCGAATACGAACCAGATGATCCCGCTGGACAATCTGGTGACGATCGAGGAGACGTCGGGGCCGCAGGTGATCAGCCATTACAACCTGTTCCGTTCGGCGGAGATCGATGGGTCGGCGGCGCCCGGGGTGAGTTCCAGCCAGGGCCTGAAGGCCATGGAAGACGTGGCGCAGGCCAATATGATGCACGGCATGGCCTACGAATGGACGGGGCTGGCGCAGGAGGAGATCGAATCGGCGGGCAAGACGGTGCTGATCTTCGGGCTGGGCATCGTGGTGGTGTATCTGACGCTGGCCGCGCTATACGAGAGCTTCGCGCTGCCCTTCATCATCCTGCTGGCGGTGCCGATGGCGGTGCTGGGCGCGCTGCTGGCGCAGTCGTGGCGCGGATTTGCGGACGACATCTACTGCCAGATCGGGCTGGTGATGCTGATCGGGCTGGCGGCGAAGAACTCGATCCTGATTGTGGAGTTCGCGGAGCAGCTGCGAGCCAAGGGCCGGTCGATTGTGGAGGCGGCGATCGAGGCGGCGGAGCTGAGGCTGCGGCCGATTCTGATGACGTCGTTTGCGTTCATCCTGGGCGTGATTCCTCTGGCGCTGGCCTCGGGCGCGGGCAAAGCCGGACGGCAGTCGGTAGGAACGACCATCATCGGCGGCATGTTCGTCTCGACGGTGCTGAACCTGTTCTTTATCCCGGTGTTGTACGTCATGATGCAGACGCTGCTGGGCTCGTTCCGGCGAAAGCCGCAGGTGCCGCACGCGGTGCCGGCGGACTGAGAGCGGGGTCGCGGTTCAGGCTAACGGGATTTCTGCGACCAGTTCTGCCAGGAAAGACCGGGCACGCGCGCAAACTCAGCGACATTCGCTGTTACGAGAACCAGGTCTCGCCGGAGCGCCTGCGCCGCAATCAGCAAATCGTAGGGTCCGATGGAATTGCCTGTGGATTCGAGGGCGGCGCGGATCTCTCCGGCGATGACAGCGTCCTCTTCGTCAAACGAGACAACCTGGACGTTCCCGGCGAGAAAGGCGCGCACGCGTTCCGCATTTTCCTTTTTGCGCGCGCTACGCTGAACGCCGTGCCACAGCTCGTAGAGGACGATCGAGGGAACCAGCACGCCAGCGCCGCGCGCCAGCGCTCGCCGCAGCCGTTGGCGCACCAGCGGAGGCTGGTCGCGAAGAATGGCGACCACCGCACTGGTATCGAGAAGGTAGTTCACCCGAAGATTTTCTCAGGAGGGGGCATGACCGGCTGTTGGCGTCCTTCATCCATGAACGGCACATCCGCAAATCGATCCATCTCGGCAAACCATGCGTCGATATCGGTGACGATCGGCTCGAGGAGGAGGCCATCGTGAAGGCGCCGCACACGAACCCGGCTGCCGGGAAGACGAAATGCCTGAGGCAGACGCACCGCCTGGCTGCGTCCATGCATGAAGATTTTTGCGGTGCCGGTTTCAGCCATGGGCTCTCCTTTCTCGATATACACTTTTAGTATATATCAATCCGATTTGTAGCCCAGAGAGTGCAGGAACCTGCGGTCGGCGTCGGTGAGCTCGGCCGCGGCGAGCAGGTCGGGGCGGTTGCGCAGCGTCTTTTCGAGGGCGCGCTCGCGGCGCCAGCGCCGGATCGCGGAGTGATCCCCCTTTGTGAGCACATCGGGCACCGGAAGACCGCGAAAGTCGGCGGGGCGGGTGTAGTGGGGATAGTCGAGCAGGCCCCCGGAGCCGTGGGTAGAGCGGGGCGGAGCAGCGGCATCGAGAGCGGCGCCGGGATCGGGCGGACCGAAGCTCTCGAATTCGCTGGAAGCGTCGTTGCCGAGAACGCCGGGGAGCAGGCGGACGACGGCGTCCACCACCACGGCCGCGGCCAGCTCACCACCGGAGAGGACGTAGTCGCCGATGGAGAGCTCGCGGTCGCAGAAAAGCTCGCTGACGCGCTCGTCGACGCCTTCATAGCGGCCGCAGAGGAGGATCAGGCGGTCAAGGCCGGCGAGCTCGCGGGCCGAGGCCTGGGTGAAGCGGGGTCCCTGGGCGGAGAGCAGCACGACCTGCTCCCGGTGGGGGTCGCGTTCCGATTTTGGGAGTAAACCAAGGGATTCGATGGCTTCAGCGAGGGGTTCGGGCTTGAGGATCATGCCCTCGCCGCCGCCGAAAGGCCGGTCGTCGACGGTGCGATGGCGGTCATGGGCGAACTGGCGGAGGTCGTGGGCCCGGACTGAGACCCGCTCGGCGGCGATCGCCCGGCCGAGGACGCCGTAACGAAAAATGGGGGTGAACAGGTCCGGGAAAATGGTGATCAGGTCGATGCGCATGGCTGGAGGGTGCGGTGAAACGGGCTCCGGAAATTCCCGCAGCGCGCACGCTGCATCTTATTTTGGCACGGCAAAGAACGCTGAACGAAGCGAAGACGGGGAATCCTGGTAACGGCAGGCGCGCTGTTGCTATAATCCGCGCGGCGGAGTTTTGCAGGAATTCTGGCATACTCATAAAGCGGTTCAAAACTGACTCGGAGCCCGGAGGGCATATCTGATGCAGGACGATTACAGACTTTATGCAAACGCGGATGGCGAGTTCGAGCCGGAAGCCGAAGATGAGATGGAAGAGCTGGAAGACGGATTCGGCGAAGACGAGGAAGAAGAGGAAGTTTCGACTGCGGTGTCCTCGGACGACGACGAAATAATCGACGAGGAAGAAAGCGCGATGGTGATATCGACGCCGGCTTCCGCAGCGCCGCCGGCTCCGGCAAAACCAGCAGCTCCGGCAAAGAAAGCTGCCGCAAAGAAGGCAGCTCCGGCACCGGCAAAAAAGGCGGCTCCGGCAGCGGCAAAGAAGGCAGCCCCGGCACCGGCAAAGAAGGCTGCCAAACCGGCGAAGAAAGCGGCGAAGAAGGCGCCTGCGAAAAAAGCGGCGAAGAAGGCAGCGAAGAAAGCTCCGGCGAAAAAGGCCGCAAAGAAAGCAGCGAAGAAGGCGCCTGCAAAGAAGGCGGCGAAAAAGGCTGCGAAGAAAGCGGCGAAAAAAGCACCCGCAAAGAAGGCAGCGAAAAAGGCAGCCAAGAAGGCCGGGAAGAAGACAGCGAAGAAGTCACGCCGGTAATCGGCAGCGGGCATAGCCGTTGCGAGGGCGCCAGCCGAACCCCGGCCGGCGCCTGAACCATCCCTGGGATCGCTTCTCTTTTAGTGTGAGCGTATGGGCACGTTTGTCTTCGATTTGATCCGCCGCGGCAAAAGCAAAGAGCTGGCGGAGCAGATCGAGGCTCAGCCGGAGCTGGCGCAGGCGCGGGACGCGCAGGGCGTGTCGGCGCTGCTGTGGAGCGTGTACGCGGGGCAAACCGCGATGCGCGATCTGATCAGAGGGCGGGTTCCCGAGCTGGATCTCTTCGAGGCTGCGGCGCTGGGAGATCCGGAACAATTGCAGACTTTAATAGCAGCCGATCCGGAGGCAGTCCGGCAATTTTCAGGCGATGGATGGACAGCGCTCCATCTGGCTGCGGCATTTGGTGGCCCGGAGGCCGTACGCCTCCTGCTGGCGCAGGGCGCGAGCGTGCAGGCCGTATCGAGGAATCCGCAAAAGAATCAGCCGCTGCACGCGGCGCTTGCCCTTGGGCAGGAAACAGAGGCGATACGGCTGCTGCTCGATGCGGGAGCCGACGCGAACGCGCGGCAGGCGGGGGGATTCACGCCGCTGCATTCCGCTGCCGCTGCCGGAAAAGGCGAGGCCGCGGCGCTGCTGCTGGAGCGGGGAGCGGATCCGGGGCTCGCAGACGACCAGGGCAAGCGGCCGGCGGACTATGCGCGGGAGCGCGGCCATGGCGCCGTGGCGGAGATGCTGGAATCCGCAACGCGAGCGGTGCCGGGGGCCTGAACCGGGGCTCACTCAGAGCCAGCGAGTTCCTGCTTCTCTGCTTCGCTGATGGGATTGTTGATTTCGAGAAGGCCTTCCGGGAGGCGCATTTCGACGCGCCGCGCGGGGAGGTCGATGTGAACCAGGTAATCCCGGACGAAGGGAATGAGCACTTCGGAAGCGGCGCTGCGGGACGCGCCCGGGGACTGCACGACCAGCAGCTCGGTACTGGACAAGGCGCGATCGACGTCGACGATTTCGCCGGCCACGGCGCCGTCGCGATTCAGGTCGAAGACGCGGCAACCGATGAGATCGCTGACATAGACCGAGCCGGGCTCCAGAGGAGCGCGCTCGGCGGCGGGAATGACCACGTCGTAGCCGCGCAGAGCCTCGGCATCGTTGATGGAATCGACTCCCTGGAATTTGAAGATGATGCGGCTGCGCAGAAACCAGAAGTTGTCGAGATGGACCTCGCGTGGCCGGGTCCCGACACGTTCGGGGGGAATGAGGAAGAGCCGCGATCGCTGATGGAAGCGCTGCGGAAAATCGGTGAAGACCTCAGCGACGATCTCGCCACGGCGCCCGTGCGGGCGGACGAGGCGGGCCAGAAGCACCCACGGCTGCGAGGGACGCGAAACGGCAGGCGGGGCGGAGGACGAAGCGGACCGATCAACCAATAGCTGCCCGCTCCCGCCGTGCAGGGAAGAGGCAGCGGCGGAACTATCCTGATCTTCGCGCGCGATAGCTGGACGGGGGGATGGCATTCCTTCCGGCGCTCGCTACTCCTCGCTGTGGGTGCTTCCCTGGTGATCCTCTTCCAGAATGTCGAGCGTGTAACGATGATGGTGCTTCATGCTGACAGCGCCAAGAATCGTCCGAACCGAACGCGCAGTACGGCCCTGCTTGCCGATCACCTTGCCCACGTCGGTAGGGGCAACGCGAAGGCGGAGTACGGTGCTTTCGTCTCGCTCAACAGCTTCCACAAGAACCTGCTCGGGAACATCCACTAACGCCCGCGCGATCTGGGTTACTAATTCGCGCATGTCATCGGGTCTGTCTGTCGTCTGTTTCATCTCGCCCCCCAATGGGAAGACACACGTCATGCTGCTTCCGGGGCTACGCGGATACTATCCTATGGCTGCGACGGACAAAAGAAGAATTCGCAGACTTTTTCGTCCCGGAGGTGGTCAAAGGTAACCTGTGGGAGGTATCTGGAGCAGGGGAACGGGCGACCCCTCCTTGAAAATGGCCGAGAAATTGAAGCTTAAGCCGCCGCTGAGGCGTCGAGGTTGTCCGCCGGCCCGGGGGTGGGCGCCGGGGGCTGACCAGCTGTCGAGTTGCCGGAACGAAGGAGCTTCGCGACGCGGTCGGAAAGCTGAGCTCCCTTCCCTCTCCAGTACTCGATACGGTCGGTCCTGAGGTTTACGGACGCGGGGGTGGTCCGAGGATTGTAGGTGCCGACCACTTCGACCGAGCGCCCGTTCCGGGCACGGTCCTTCTCAATCACCACCACGCGATAATACGGTTGTTTGCGCGCACCCACGCGCGCCAGGCGAATCATCAGCACAATCGGGCTTTCCTTTCCTTCTGGGTATTACGAAATTGCGAACCGGGATCTGCCGGGCAGCGTAACAAAACGCTGCAAAGGTCTCAGCTTCCTAATATATCAGGGATTTACCTGCGAGCCTATGGCACCGAAGAGTGGGAGAGCGCCAGGCCACGGCCGGGCGGTGAACGTTTCACGAGGAGGGCCTTCCGGACACCGGTGCCACGGCCTCCGGCCGGGTAGCCGCAGGCAGGGGCGCAGCCAGCACCGGCCTTGATCTTTCGCCCCGCTGAACACATTGGCGGAAGTAGTCGAGCGAGAGCTCCAGCCCGGCCTTCAGGTCGATTTTGGGCTCCCAGCCGAGCAGCCGCCGCGCCCGGGTGATATCGGGGCGGCGCTGAATGGGATCGTCGATGGGCAGCGGCTCGAAGCGGATCTGGCTGGCAGATCCGGTAACGGCCAGAACTTCGCGGGCGCATTCGAGGATGGTCCACTCCTCGGGGTTGCCGATATTCACGGGCCAGTGTTCGCCGGAGCGCGCGAGACGGAGAATGCCCTCGACTTCGTCGGAGACATAGCAGAAGCTGCGGGTCTGCGTGCCGTCGCCGTAGATGGTGAGGTCTTCGCTGCGCAGCGCCTGGGTCATCAGGTTGGAGATGACGCGCCCATCGCTGCTCTGCAGGCGCGGGCCGTAGGTATTGAAGATGCGAACGAGA
>Ga0335072_10008157_pt1 | contig 15201 bp, 10 predicted proteins | sample Lox_Sample_21_FD_206725 | JGI IMG/M metagenome (GOLD analysis project Ga0335072, IMG submission 206725) | Soil microbial communities from Loxahatchee National Wildlife Refuge, Florida, United States - Lox_Sample_2.1 | ecosystem: Environmental > Terrestrial > Soil > Wetlands | place: USA... | reverse complement strand
CCTCGCTTACATTCCTCGCCGCCACACACGTCATACTTTCCTGGATCGCTATCGCCGTATTCGGCATCGCCCGGACGATCGGGATCTTCGCGCCGACCTGGGCCGCGATCTCATCGATCGAAATTCCCGTGACAACCGATACCAGCACATGCGTTTCCGCCCGGAACTCCTCTTTCAACGTCCGCAGAATGTCATTTACCTGGTAAGGTTTTACCGCCAGGATCACCAGATCGGCATACCGGACGGCCTCTTCATTCTTGTCACTGACCAACACGCCGCTCCGCTCCAGCTCGTTCAACGTCCGGATGTTGCGTTTGGTGATCAAAATATGTTTCGGCTGGACGAAACCGCTCCGGATCAACCCCTCCGCGATAGCCGTTCCTAAATTGCCGCCACCGATGATCGCGATCTTCTTGTTCATAAAAATGCTCCTTTAGCCAGATAATGTCTTACATAATCATCCACGCCTTCCTCGAGGGTATAGAATGGATCACCATACCCGGCTGCCCGCAATTTACCCATATTCGCCTCGGTAAAATACTGATACTTGTCGCGGATATCCTCCGGCATGTCTACATACCGGATATTCGGCGGCAGGTCGAGCCCGCCGAACGTAGCCTTCACAAGGTCTTCAAATGTCCGGGCTTTCCCCGTACCCAGATTATAAATGCCCGACGCAGGCCGGTGCTCCATTAACCAATAACAGACCTTCACGACGTCCTTTACATATATAAAGTCCCGCAGTTGCTGCCCGTGCCTAAAGTCCGGGCGATGGGATCTGAACAGCCGTACTTCCCCATCCTTCCGGATCTGGTGAAAGGAATGGAAGATGACGCTGGCCATCCGGCCCTTATGATATTCATTGGGACCATAGACGTTGAAGAATTTCAACCCCGCCCAGAAGGGGGGGCCAGCCTTCTCCCGCAAAGCCCATTTATCAAACTCATTTTTCGAGACCCCATACGCATTCAACGGCTTGAGCTCAAACGGCAGGTCATGCCGGTCGTCATAGCCCATCTCCCCCGCCCCATATGTCGCCGCCGAAGACGCATAGACCAACGGAACCGCATGTTCCGTACACCAACGCCAGATCTTCTTACTGTACTCCACATTCAGCCGCTCATGCACCGAATAGTCGAACTCCGTCGTGTCGGTCCGCGCCCCGATATGAAACACGAACGATACCTCAGGCTTGTTCTGCGCCAACCATTCGAAGAAGACCTCCCGCTCGACCTTCTCCGCAAAATCCTTCCCCGCCAGATTCGGCTCCTTCGCCGCCTCCCCGAACTCATCCACCAGGATCAGATCCGTATACCCTTTCCCGTTCAGATAACCTACCAGATCGCTTCCGATAAATCCCGCGGCTCCCGTTACTACGATAAATTGCCTGTCCATGATGTTTATTTACTGAGAACTACTCCGCCTCGTGAAATTTACTCCGCGTCGTGAAATTTACTCCACCCCGACTTGCGAAGCCATGACCCGTCCGATCGCCATATCGTAACTTTCCTTCCATTCCTGCACCCTGCCCCAATCTTCATGGTTGACCCTCAAAGTCCCACCCGTTACCTCTCCCAGCTCCGCACAAGGAAAACCTTTTACAGCCTTCAGGAATTCACCTTCCAGCGCGGGATTTACGCTCACCACCACTCTGCCCTGCGCCTCCCCGAACCAAAAAGCGTCCTGATGGACAGTGCCGGTCTCCACAGCGACAAAACCCAGCCCCCGCGGGAACGCGCTTTCCACCAGCGTGACAAATAATCCGCCTTCGCTCACATCATGCGCAGAGACGATTAGCTTCCGGGCGATCAGCTCCGTTACCTTCTGCTGCAGCCGGAGCTCTTCTTCTATCTCGAAATACGGCGCCGGGCTGTATTCCACACCAACAATTTTATGCAGGTATTCAGATGACGCGATATCCTCCCTGATCTCCCCCAGCAAATAAATGACATCTCCTTCCGCCTTGAAATCGAGCGTCATTTTTTCCTCTACATCCTCCAGCAACCCAACCATCCCGATGGTCGGCGTCGGATATACCGCTCCGTCAGGGTTCTGATTGTAAAAGCTGACATTCCCGCCGGTCACCGGGGTATCGAACCGCCGGCACGCATCCCCCATGCCCTTGATAGCCTGCACGAACTGCCAGTAAACTTCCGGATCATATGGATTCCCAAAATTGAGGCAATTGGTAACACCTAGCGGCCGCCCGCCACTGCAAACGATATTCCGGGCTGCCTCGGCTACCGCGATCATCGCTCCTTTATACGGGTCCGCAAATACATACCGGCTATTACAATCTGTCGTCATCACCAGGGCCTTGCGTGAACCTTTTACCAACACCACAGCCGCATCGCTGGGTTCATTGGTGGAAGCATTCGCGGCGCCGACCGTGCTATCGTACTGGACCGCGACCCAGCGCTTGGAGGCGATATTGGGCAAAGCGACCAGCCGTTCCGCAATGGCTCGCAACTCCTGCGAATCTTTCGGCCACGGTACCTGCGCCGGATCGAACGCTTTTATCTTTTTCAAATAGGCCGGCTCGCTATAAGCCCGCTCATACTGTGGCGCTCCGCCGCCCAACACGAGCTCATGCGCAGGGATCTCCGCTTCCAGCTTCCCTCCCATATAGAATTTCAGCAAGCCGTCATCCGTCACTTCCCCGATCACAGCAGCAGGCAGATCCCACTTCTCAAAAATGGCGATGACTTCGGCTTCCCTTCCCTTCTGTACCACCATGAGCATCCGCTCCTGGCTTTCGCTAAGCAGCAGCTCCCACGCTTTCATATTGTCCTGGCGGGCGGGCACCTTATCGAGGTCGATGCGCATTCCCGATTCCCCTTTCGCACTCATCTCGGAAGTAGAACAGATGATCCCCGCTGCGCCCATATCCTGCATGCCGACGACACCCCCGGTCCTGATCACTTCCAGGCAAGCCTCCAAAAGCTTCTTTTCCTGGAACGGATCACCCACTTGTACCGCCGGCAGTTCTTTGGTGCTTTCACCGGTAATATTGGCGGATGCAAACGATGCCCCCCCGATCCCATCCTTACCCGTTGCGCTGCCGACAAAGATCACCGGATTACCGGTCCCCTTGGCCGTAGCCGAAATAGTCTCGCCATTTTTCAAAATGCCCACGCTCATCGCATTGACCAAGGGATTGGTATAATAACAATCTTCGAAATAAATTTCGCCTCCCACGGTTGGAATCCCAAAACAATTACCATAATGCCCGATGCCATGCACCACGCCCGACAGCAGATGCTGCGTTTTGCCTTCCTGTAATCGCCCAAAACGAAGTGAATTAAGCGAAGCGATCGGTCTTGCCCCCATCGTGAAGATGTCCCGGTGTATCCCCCCTACACCCGTCGCCGCCCCCTGAAAGGGCTCGATCGCCGAAGGATGATTATGGGATTCGATCTTGAATACAACCCCATAGCCGCCGCCGATATCCATCAACCCGGCATTCTCCTCGCCGGCCTTCACCAGCATCTTTTTCCCCTCCCGCGGAAGGGTCTTCAACCACTTGATCGAATTTTTGTAGCTGCAATGCTCACTCCACATCGCACTGAAAGCGCACAGTTCCGTGAAATTGGGGGTTCGGCCAAGCTTTTGCCTGATCAGCCCGAACTCCTCAGCCGTGAGCCGAAGTTGTTCAGCCGTTTTTGCGGTGATATCCATGGCCGCAAAAGTACGAACCGTCATCCAATTTCCGAACCCCCACCCAATTTCTACACCGCCATCCAATTCCCGAATCCGCGTCCAATTTCCGAACCCGCGTCCAATTTCTCTCCCCGCCGCCCCGATTTTGCATAAGTCAACCCGAATCGCTAGGTTTGCTGGTTATGGCCACTATGAAAAAGGTCGCTTTTGTTGCCAATACAAGCTGGAGTATCTATAGGTTCAGGCTATACGTGATCAGTAAATTAGTGGAAAAAGGATTTGACGTATATGTCCTCGCGCCCCGCGATCCTTATACCGAACGATTCGAAAAATTACCCGGCCTGACCTACATCCCGCTCCACCACTTCAATGCCGGATCGATTTCGCCGATAGAAGACCTGCGCTTGTATCAAGAGCTGTTAGCCCATTATCGGAGGCTCCGCCCAAACCTCATCTTTCATTACACGATCAAGGCCAACATTTTCGGTTCGATGGCTGCAGCAGCAGCCAGGATACCTGCCGTCAGCATCATCACCGGCCTTGGATACGCGTTCTCCGGGAGAGGCTTGCTGCGGTCTCTCGCCAGGATACTTTACCGCCTGGCCTTGCGGAAAACGAAGGAGGCGTGGTTCCTCAATGAAGACGACCGCGACCTCTTTACTTCCCTCGGACTTGTCCCTGAAGCGAAGACTTTCATCCTGCCTGGTGAAGGGGTCGATACGACCGCTTTCTATCCGGCGCCCTACCAGCCCGATCGGAAAGAGGTCACTTTCCTGCTGATCGCCCGTGTCATCCGGCACAAAGGGATCTATGAATTCGCGCAAGCTGCCGAACAGCTCAGGGGCCTGTCCGTCCGGTGCCAACTGCTGGGAGTTTTCGATGACAATAACCCCGTGTCTATCCCGCGAAAAGAAGTGGACTTATGGGCCCGTGACAATACCCTGACCTACCTGGGATATACCGACGACGTACCCCCCTTCATCGAACAGGCGGATTGCATCGTGCTCCCTTCCTATCGGGAAGGAATGCCCCTGAGCCTGCTGGAAGGAGCCAGCATGTGCAAAGCGCTTATCGCGGCCGATACCCCCGGATGCCGTAGCTTGATCGACGACGGCGTCAACGGCTACCTCTGCCGGCCAAAGGACAGCGAAGATCTGGCAGCTAAAATGACAACCTACTATCATCTGACTCCGGCAGCCAAAAAGCAAATGGGGATCGCAGGCAGGGATAAGGTCCTGACGAACTTTACCAATGAGCAGGTAATGGCGATATATTTGGAAAAAATTGGCAAACTGGCTGCGCCTGAATAACATGCACATTGCCCTCTTTATTCTGTATTCGATCGCCTGCGGCTACGGTCTTGTAAAGCTTCCGTGGGTCCGGAAAACCGGCATCCGGCCACCCGTACTTTTGGCGCTTTTTGTGCTCCACGTCGCCGTGGGCTGCCTGCACAACGTGATCGCATGGCGCTACTATCCCGGTCATGGCGATATCTGGGATGACTATCAATGGAGCCTTGTCCTTCGAAAATGGCTTCTCACTGACCCGAACCGCTTCCTGCTGTTCAACTCCAAATGGACCTATGTAACCCATAATGGGATCATCTTCATTCAATTGTTGTTCAACTTCTTCTCGGCTGACAATATCTACATCAACACTGTTCTTTTTAATTTCTTTCTCTTTCTCGGGAATGCGGGACTTTACCAGGTATTCCGGCGGCATTTCCCCGCCGACCCACTCACAGCGCTGACCGCCTTTCTTCTGCCATCCACCTTGTTCTGGACCTCCTGCATTCACCGGGAAGGAGTAATATATCTGCTGCTGGGTCTTTTCTTTTACGAGTTCGACCGGGTCCGGCAAGCCCGATCCAGGATCTTCGCGCTCATGCTCTTCCTGCTCCTTTTATACTTCCGGTTTACCATAGCCCTCCTGCTCCTTCCTGCACTCCTGGCGGGTCTGCTGACGGAGCAACATTTTGCCCTGAAATATCGCCTTATTCCTGCAGCCGCATTGGCAGCAGCAATCCTGATCATCCCACTTGCTTTCCCCGCTTTGACTCATCTGGTCATTACCGGGCTTACCGGTTGGCAAGCCGAGTTCCAGGTGCTTGAGGGGCATTCCCGGCTCTACCTGCCATCCCTGGATGGCACCTGGACCAGCCTTTTACGGGTCTTTCCATACGCCTTGCGTAACGGACTTTTTGAACCGCTGCCGGGATCCGGCGGACGACCCATCTATTTGGCTTTCTCCATCGAGCTGATCCTGATCTGGATGACCGCCCTTGCTGCCCTGGTAATCCTCCGTCAGGTCCGCACCGGCATCCCCCGCCCGACCGATTCCGTGCCCCATCGCGACGGCTTTCCCCCCTTATTCCTGACCTTCTCCATCTTGGGAATGATCTTCGTCGGGACTTTCGTCCCCTTCGCCGGCGCCATCGTCCGATACCGCAGCCTCTTTCTCCCCTTCCTCCTCGCCCCTGCTCTCCATTCCCTCCACCACCTCCCGTTCATCCAACGGATAAATAATAAATTACAATTTTTTATATAGCAAGATTTTTATTGCGAATTATTCATTTTTATCCCTACATTCCCAAAAAATTGTTTAATAACTCCCAATCCTTTAGCTTCGCGCTAAATTTTACGAGGATGTCATCATTAAGATTTAAAGCTATTGATAACCTGACCACCACATCCGACGGGCTGATGCCGGGTGCCGCTAAGATCACTGCGATCTTCGGCGAGAACGTTTTTACATTAAAGACTGCGCGCGAATTTTTAAGCGACGAAGCCTACAAGAGCCTGCTGGCATCTATTAAGAGCGGCAAGAAGATCGACCGCGCCGTCGCCAACCAGATCGCATCCGGTATCCGCCAGTGGGCCGAAAGTAAGGGAGTTACTCACTTTACCCACTGGTTCCAGCCACTCACCGGAACAACCGCAGAAAAGCACGATACTTTTTTCACGATAAAGAGCGATGGCACCGCCATCGAAGAATTCGACGGGGCCGCGCTGATCCAGCAGGAACCAGACGCTTCCTCCTTCCCGAGCGGCGGACTGAGAGCAACCTTCGAAGCCCGCGGCTATACCGCATGGGATCCGTCCTCACCCGCATTTATTATGGAGATCGGAGCCGGTAAAACCCTCTGTATCCCCACCATTTTCGTCAGCTATACCGGGGAATCCCTCGACTACAAGGCACCGCTGCTAAAGGCCCTCGCCGCCCTCGATAAGGCCGCCGTCGAAGTTTGCCATTACTTCGATAAGAACGTCACCAAGGTATCGGCTACCCTGGGGTGGGAACAGGAATACTTCGTCGTCGATGAAGGTCTGTTCAATGCCCGCCCCGACCTGGTGATGAGCGGCCGGACTGTATTCGGTCACGCCCCCGCCAAAGGCCAGCAGCTGGAAGACCACTATTTCGGCAGCATCCCGGAACGGGTCTATGCCTTTATGCGTGATTACGAAAATGAAGCCTACAAATTAGGCATTCCCCTTCGCACCCGGCACAATGAAGTCGCCCCGGCACAGTTCGAATGCGCGCCGATCTTCGAAGAGGTCAGCGTCGCCGTCGATCACAATATTCTGCTCATGGATATCATGGACCGCGTCGCCCGCCGTCACAAGCTGCGCGTCCTGCTCCACGAAAAGCCCTTCGCCGGCATCAACGGCAGCGGCAAGCACAACAACTGGAGCATGGCTACCGATACCGGTGTCAACCTCCTGGCTCCCGGCAAAACGCCCAAGACCAACCTGATGTTCCTTACCTTCTTCGTGAACACCATCAAGGCCGTACATGACTATGCCGACGTTCTGCGCGGTTCCATCGCCTCTGCCGGCAACGATTTCCGTCTGGGCGCAAACGAAGCGCCCCCGGCCATCATATCCGTCTTTATCGGCGAATACCTGACCAAAGTCCTCGCAGACGTAAAGGAACGTGTAGGGGAGAAATTCGATGAGCAGGACGAAGCGATCCTGAAGCTGGACCTTCACCGTAGTATCCCCGAGCTGCTGCTTGACAATACCGATCGGAACCGCACCTCGCCCTTCGCCTTCACGGGTAATAAATTCGAGTTTCGCGCCGTCGGCTCCAGCGCCAACTGTGCCAACGCCATGATCGCGCTGAACTCCATCCTGGCCGAGACCCTCAAGAAGTTCAAAAAGGACGTAGACGCCCTCATCGATAAGGGAGATAAGAAGGAGATCGCGATTATGCACGTCATCCGCGAATACGTTGTAAACAGCGAAAAGGTATTGTTCGAAGGCGACGGCTATAGCGAAGAATGGCATCACGAAGCTGAAAGGCGCGGCCTGCCTAACGTCCGCACGACCCCGCTGGCCCTTGACGCCATGGTTACCGAAAAAGCGAAGCACCTCTTCGAAAGCAACGGCGTCTATACCCATGTCGAACTGGAAGCACGCCATGAGATCGAGCTGGAGAAATACGTGAAACGCGTTCAAATCGACGCCCGGATCATGGGCGAGCTCGCCACCAGCCATGTCCTGCCCCCGGCGATCAAGTACCAGAATACCCTTATCCAGAACATCAAAGGTCTGAAGGAGCTCGGTCTTCCCGCCGCGGCCTATACCAATCAGCAGCAGATCCTGGAAAACATCTCCAAGCATATCGGTAAGGTCAGCGAACTGGTAGAAAAGATGATCGAAGCCCGGAAAGTGGCCAACAACGTTGCTAACTCCCGCACCAGGGCGATCGAATACAACAGCCAGGTGAAGGAACCCTATTTTGACGAAATTCGCTATCACGTCGACAAGCTCGAACTGCTGATCGACGACAAGGAATGGGTCCTGTCCAAATACCGCGAATTGCTTTTCCTCCGATAGTTCCCAACCTCACGATACCGGAAAACCCGTCTTTTTGAACTGCCCCCCGAAGTTCAGACGGGTTTTTTATTGCGCCATTCGTTCCTTCACCCACCCCTCGGCAATGTGCAGCTGCTGCTTTATCGTCAAATGAGAATTGTCCAGCACAACGGCATCATCCGCCTGTCGGAGCGGACTGATCTCGCGGTGCGAATCGATGTAATCGCGATGCGCCAGGTTTTGTTTTACTTCCGCCAGGGTGATATTGGGGTTTTTTTCGTAAAGCTCCTTAAAACGGCGCTGGACCCGGATCGCCTCCTCCGCAGTCATGAAGATCTTCAGTTCGGCATGAGGGAAAACGACCGTGCCGATATCCCTCCCGTCCATGACGATCCCTTTTTTCTTTCCCATCTCCTGCTGCCGGGCGACTGCAAAATCCCTCACCGCCTTTACCGCCGCCACTTCGCTCACCTTCTCGGCTACGACGAGATCGCGGATCACATATTCAACATTCTCCCCGTTCAGCCACATCTCCGTTTGACCGTTCTTGTGATTGGCCACAAAATCAAGCCGGATATGCTTCAGTGCTTCCTCCACGGCTTTCCGGATCGTCCAGTCCACGTGGTGCCGGATGAAATACAACGTAATGGCCCGGTACATCGCCCCGCTGTCAATATACACGTAATTAAGCTCTTTGGCCAGCTGCTTGGCCAGGGTGCTCTTTCCGCAGGAGCTCCACCCATCGATCGTAATAATAATCTTCTCCATAAAACTAAAAAGCCGCACCAAAGGTGCGGCCTTTTTTCATTCGAATCTATTTTAAGCTTCACTCTTTTCCTTTGCCTTCTCCTTCAACGAGAATTTGATCTTCGACAATTCTTTGTCCAGATCGGCCACCAGGACATCCCCGTTTTTGATATTCATGTTGAGTATCTCTTCAGCCAGCGGATCTTCCAGGTATTTCTGGATCGCCCTGTGCAGCGGCCGGGCGCCGAACTGCTGATCATAACCCTTGTCGGCAATGAAGTTCTTGGCTTCATCGGTCAGCTCCAGCGTAAAGCCCAGATTGGTGAGCCGCTTGAGCACTCCCTTCATCAGGATGTCGATGATCTGGAAAATATGCTCCTTGTTCAGCGCATTGAAGATAACAATATCGTCTATGCGGTTCAGGAACTCCGGGCTGAACGTCCGCTTCAATGCCTTTTCGATAACCGCCTTGTTGTTGTCATCCGCGTTCTGGGTCCGCGCGGCAGTGGCAAATCCAACCCCGTCGCCAAAATCCTTCAACTGACGCACCCCGATATTGGAAGTCATGATGATCAGGGTATTCTTGAAGTCGACCTTCCGGCCAAGCCCATCCGTCAACTGCCCGTCATCCAGCACCTGCAGCAGGATATTATAGATATCCGGGTGTGCTTTCTCGATCTCGTCCAGCAGGATTACAGAGTATGGCTTGCGACGAACCCGTTCCGTCAACTGCCCTCCCTCTTCATATCCAACATATCCCGGAGGCGCACCGATCAGCCGGCTCACCGTGAATTTCTCCATGTACTCGCTCATATCGATGCGGATAAGCGAATCTTCCGAATCGAACATATAGCGCGCCAATGCGCGGGCCAGTTCCGTCTTCCCGACGCCGGTAGGGCCGAGGAAGATAAAGGTGCCGATCGGTTTTTTAGGGTCCTTCAACCCGACACGGTTGCGTTGAATGGCTTTGACTACCTTCTGGATCGCATCGTCCTGACCGACAACCATGCCCCGCATGTCAACAGCCATGTTCCGCAGCTTTTCCGTTTCTGCCTGGACCATCCGCTTAACCGGGATCCCCGTCATCATGCTGACGACTTCCGCGATATTTTCTTCGTCGATCGGATAGCGTTTGTGCTTGCTTTCTTCTTCCCATTCTGCCTTCGCCTTCTCTAACTCTTCCTGCAAGCGTTTTTCCGTATCCCGGAGGCTGGCGGCTTCTTCGAACTTCTGGCTCTTGACTACCTTGTTCTTTTCATTCTTCACATCTTCGATCTTCTTTTCCAGATCGACGATATTCTGGGGGACATTGATGTTCTTCAGATGCACCCTCGCGCCTACCTCATCGAGCACATCGATCGCCTTGTCCGGCAACAACCGATCGGTCATATAACGGTCGCTCAACTTGACGCAGGCATCAATGGCATCGTCAGAATAAGTGACGTTATGATAGTCCTCGTATTTTGACTTGATGTTGTTGAGGATCTGGATGGTCTCTTCCACGCTGGGCGGATCGACCATGACCTTCTGAAAGCGTCTGTCGAGGGCGCCGTCCTTTTCGATATACATCCGGTACTCATCCAACGTGGAGGCCCCGATGCACTGCAGTTCCCCGCGCGCCAGCGCCGGCTTGAAGATATTGGAAGCATCCAGCGAACCACTGGCCCCGCCGGCGCCGACAATGGTATGAATCTCATCGATAAAGAGAATGACATCCCGGTTCTTCTCTAATTCGTTCATAATGGCTTTCATCCGCTCTTCGAACTGGCCGCGGTACTTGGTACCCGCCACCAGGGCGGCTAAGTCAAGGGAAATGACCCGTTTGTCGAACAGCACCCGGGACACCTTGCGCTGTACGATCCGGAGCGCCAACCCCTCCACAATGGCTGTCTTGCCTACACCCGGTTCGCCAATCAGGATCGGGTTGTTCTTCTTGCGGCGGGAAAGGATCTGGGAAACCCGTTCAATCTCCTCCTCCCTGCCTACGATCGGGTCCAGGGCCCCCATTTCGGCGAGTCTGGTGATATCGCGCCCGAAATTGTCCAGTACCGGGGTCTTACTCTTGGCATTACCCGCGGACCTGGCTTTTTGCTGGGAATACTTCTTCTCTTCGTCAAAATCATCGTCATTTTCCTCCGCATACTCGCTGCGGACATCATTGCTTTTCACGACCCCCAATTCGTTCCGGAACAGGTCATAATCGACATCGAATTGGTTCAGGATCTGGGTCGCGATATTTTCCTTGTTCTTCAGGATGGAGAGCATCAGATGTTCGGTCTCTACGGTAGGGCTTTTCAAGGCTTTCGCCTCCAGAACGGTTACTCGTATCACCTTCTCCGCCTGTTTGGTCAGCGGCAGACTATTGATGTTGGCGATGTTTTTACCGGTCTTATCCTTAACTGCCATTTCTACCTCCTTTCTTAACTCATACAGGTCCACGTTGAAACTCTTTAAAATGCGGACAGCCGTATTGTCTCCCTCACGAATCAACCCCAGCAATAAGTGCTCCGTACCGATAAAATCGTTCCCCAGACGCAAAGCCTCCTCCCTGCTGAATGATATGATCTCCTTTACCTGGGCTGAAAAATTATTATCCATTTTTAAGTTATTGAGCTTTATACAATAATAACGAATATTTTTGACTTCTGTTTCTGCTACTTTATTAACGGCCGTTAATATCTTTAAGTATCTTTAAGTAGAATATGCAAGTCAAAATTGATACCAGAGAGAAATTTCATGCCATTACCATCCTTGAACCGGTCCTCGCTGCTAATATGACAGAGGATCTTGATAAAAGCTTATTGCCCATCCTGGAAAAAGACGTTAAAAACGTGGTTCTCATATTAAAAGACATTCCGGAGGTCCAAGACGCTGCCGCGGCAAGGCTGGTAAAGATCCAGCAGTCCTTTTACGACAACGACGCATCCTTCGTGATCTGCGAGCTCACGCCTGCCGTAGAGCTGTATCTGGAAAATAACGGCTACCTGGAGCTGATGAACGTCACGCCCACGGAGAGCGAGGCCGGGGACATCGTCCAGCTGGAAGAGGTCGAACGAGAGCTATTCAACGGCCCCGATCTCTAGGCTCCCCCAACCCCGCCAGCTCCTTCGCCGCACCTCAACCGGCCTGCTGCCCTGCAATCCCGCCACCCTGTTTCGCCGCGCCTTAACCGGCCTGCAACCCTGTTTCGCCGCACCTACCCCTGCCTCCCTGCAACCTCACCGCCCTGTCTCTCTGCAACCCCACCACCCTGTTTCGCCGCGCCTTAACCGGCCTGCCACCCTGCTACGCTGCACCCCGCCGCCTTGCCTCCCTACAACCATCACCCCGCTTCGCCGCACCCTCCGGCCCCCCACTCCGCCCTCACCCCTGGCCGCTTTCAAATACTCCTGCACGGTTGTCCGGTCGAAAGGGGGCAACAAGACAGAAAGTCAGCCGATTATATCAAACTTCGGAGCGCACAGCCCGCATTCTACCACCGGGTCCCCTGCAAACCCGACTCCCGGCAATCGCCATCTGTCAACCATACCCGGCGGGCAGTTCCAATGTCCCCGTGGATTTATTTACCCACACGATAACCAATCCGTAATTTTCCCGGCTAAAGCAGCAGATATTTTGCGCCCGTCGTCTATACTCGGGACTTCTAACTTAAAATCGCGTAATGCTGGCCGTCACCATTTTAGGCAATAACTCGGCTCTACCGGCTTTTGATCGTCATCCGACTGCCCAGATCGTCACCATGGAAGACCAGATCTTTCTGGTCGATTGCGGCGAAGGAACCCAGATGCAGATGGCCAAATACAAGATCCGCCGCAGTAAGATCAACCATATCTTTATTTCCCATTTACACGGTGATCATTACTTCGGCCTGATCGGCCTCCTGACCAGCATGGGCCTGCTCGGCCGTACTCAGGAACTTCACATCCACGCCCCTGCCGCGCTCCGGGAGATCATCGGTCTTCAGCTTAAGGTCGCCGATATTCATCTCCCCTACCTCCTGCAATTCCATACACTCTGTCAACCACAACCGGACCAGCCGACCGTCCTCCTGCACGAAGCACGTTTCGAAGTCAGCTGTTTCCCCGTTATCCATCGAATCGAATGCTGGGGATTCATCTTCCGTGAAGTACGTCCCTTACGGCACGTGAATCCGGAGAAAGCCCGTCAGCATGATGTCCCCGCATCCTTCTTCGATCGATTGAAATGGGGCGAGAGCTACCAGAAAAAAGACGGCACGATCGTCGATAACCAATGGGTGACCGAACCCGCCGCCAAAGCCAGGTCCTACGCCTACGCAGCCGACACGATGTTCGACGAACGCATCGCAGCCTACGTTCGCGGCGTCGACATGCTCTATCACGAGACAACCTACCTCAAAGACCTGGAGACACAGGCCGGCAGGCGCTTTCACAGCACCACCGCCCAGGCCGCGACCATTGCCCTCCAGGCCGGCGTGCAGCGCCTGCTCATCGGCCATTTCAGTTCCAAATATGAGAAATTACAGGCCTTCGAACAGGAAACCCGTGAGGTCTTTCCCAACACCGACCTCGCGCTGGAAGGCGTGACTTATAAATTATAACCCGGCGACCGCCGCGACCTCTCCCCCTCAACCCCGCGACTCTCGCGACCTTTCCCCAACCTCACCCCGGCAAGCCCCTCGACCCCTCCCCCCAACCTCACCCTGTAAAAGAGCTCCATGTCGCCTCACCCCGGCAACAGAAACCCCAGCGAGAAGCTGGATTTCACCCCCACAAGCAACGAATGCAAAAGGTAATAAGAGAAATATCGTTCCTTATCCCGCTTGTAGTCCACCTTCCCCGTCCGCTTCGATACCGGCAGCGACTTGTCTTTGTTCGGCGGAATGATCAGCTTTTTCAGTGCAAACGACTTTAATTTGTCCGTCTTCAGCCCGCCATTTTTCTCTTTCAGCTTGTCGGCAACCAGGTCATGATATTCGCCCACGATCTTGCCCATAGCCCGGTCCTCGCCCATTTCGAATTGGAAGTCAAGGAGGTTCAGCATCCCCGACTCGAGATGCAGCTGCCCCATATTTTCAGCAGCGTTGTTGAGCCTCGTTAGATCCAGATCGTGGAAGGCGCCCTCTACCTCATAGAACGCGTTTTTATCCAGCGGCATCCGCATCCGCATCGTCGCCGTCACCAGACCTGAACCCATGAGCAAACCTTCGGTTGTAACGGTGATAAATGCGGGATCGCCTTTGCCAGGCCTGTTCAGCAACGGCTCGATCGTGCCCTTCAATCCGTCGATCACAAGGACTCCAGTCTTCCCGCCCTCTTTGGGGTATTCCTCGTACTGAAACCGCGTTGGCCCCATCCGGACCTTCCCCACCCTGAGATCGAAGGGAAGGCTTTCCAGGGACGCCATGGGCATTGGCTTTTCGCCTGGTTCCAGGGGCAGCCGCCGGTCCCGAAAGGCATAGATCCTGCCCTTGCGCAGGCTGATCTGACCCGCGTCCAGCCGACGGCTAAAAAGCCCCGCGACATCGATGTCCTGTGCTTCTATCCCGCTGATCGCTACTCTTTCCACATCGACCTCCTGGGCATTTTTCTGGTCCCGCGAATAGCGGACTTTCACCCCCTCTATATCGAGCGACCCGGCCAACACGTCGGCTTGCAGTAAACGGTATTGCCCCTGCAAAGTCGGCGGTAACGCCCGCAAGGCTTCATCCACCTTTTTCCGGATGAAAGCATTCGCAATAAAATAAAAATAACCGGCGATCAGGAACAATAGCAGAAAGCCGGTTATATCCCTATTTTTTCCCCAGGTAGGATACCCATTTGGCCTGAAGGCCCGCGCTCAGCGGCACCACGGGCAGCCGCAGATGATTACCGATCAGTCCCCCCTCGGCCATGGCACCCTTGACACCGGCCGGATTATTCTCCGCAAACATAATCTCATAAGCAGGTATCAGCCGGTCGTTGACAACTTTGGCCGCTTTGAAGTCTCCTTTTAGCGA
>Ga0335072_10008156_pt1 | contig 15201 bp, 12 predicted proteins | sample Lox_Sample_21_FD_206725 | JGI IMG/M metagenome (GOLD analysis project Ga0335072, IMG submission 206725) | Soil microbial communities from Loxahatchee National Wildlife Refuge, Florida, United States - Lox_Sample_2.1 | ecosystem: Environmental > Terrestrial > Soil > Wetlands | place: USA... | reverse complement strand
GTTCCAGTTCCGCCAGCTCATCAGCCCCGTCGGGCACGGTCCCTCCTAGTCTGAGTGTTAATAACACTCAGACTAGGCCCGCGGCCAGCACCGATCCAGAACCCCTACGAATCTGACGCACACCCGGCAGGCCGCGGCGCCGACGGGTCTGTCGGCGCCTGTGGTTAAGCTGGTGAGGCCCGCGGCCAGGAAGAGCGCCCCCACACCGCATCGTGGTCGACTCTCCCATGGCCGTGGTCCCTAGCCCTCGGCCTGGCCGGCTTCTGCTTCTGGTGGCTTGACCGCCGCCTGGCCTGGGCAGGCCGGCCCGCTGCGCGTCGCGCCCCCCAGCTGATCGTTCCCTTGGGCGACACGTTCGCGCCTGTTAGTACCCGCGGGCGCGGTCGACCACGTTGAGGAGGGGCCGGCCGTCTAGGTACCGCCGGAGGTTCTCGACGAACAGCCGCCGGAGCGGCTCGGCCACGTTCGTGTCGCCGCTGCCCGAGATATGCGGCGTCAGCAGGATCTGGGGCAGCTCGAGCAGTTCCGCCCGGGGCGGCCGGCCGGCGAGTTCACCGGCGTAGACGTCTAGCACAGCGCCGCGGATCCGCCCGGCTTTGACCGCCTCGATCAGGGCGTCCTCGTCGACCTCCTCGCCCCGGGCGACGTTAATGAGCAGCGCGTCGGGTTTCATCGCCGCGAAGACCGCGGCGTTGATGAACCCGCGCGTCTGGGCGGTCAGCTGAGAGCACACGACGAGGAAGTCGCTCTCGGCGGCCACCTCCAGGATGCGATCGGCCGGTAGCACCAGGTCCGCCCCGTCTGCGTCCGGCAACGGCACGGTGACCGAGCCGCGGGTGCCGATCACCCGCATGCCGACCGCACGCGCCAGCCGGGCCACCTCCCGCCCGATGCCGCCCAGGCCGACGACCCCTATCGTCGCCCCGCGCAAGCTGGACATCGCGTAACCCTCCCGGGTGAACTGGCCGGCGGCCTTCTGCCTGGTGGCCTCGTGCAGGCCCCGGGCGAAGTGCGCCGCCGCCGTGAGGGCGTACTCGGCGATAGCCGTGGCCGCCATCGCGCCGCGGCTGCTGGTCAACGTGACGTCCGAGTCCCACAGGTCCGTTCCGGCTAGGTTCGAGACTCCCGCCTGGGTGTGATGCGCCCAGGCCAGGCGCGGGGAACGGGCGGCCAAGTCCGCTAGGACAGGAAAGCCGAATAGCAGCACCTCCGCCTGGGCAAGGACAACCCCCAGGCGGTCCGCGTCGCCCTCCGCCTGACCGTTCGGTACCTGCCATCGGCCCGGCGCGGCGAAGTTGGCGTCGAGCACCCGGACACGGGCGTCAACTTCGCTCACGAACGACAGATCCGGCCCCAGGATCGGGGCGATGACCGCAACGTTGACCTGGTTCATGCAACCTCCGTCGTTCCTATGCCTCGGTTTCGGCCGTCGGTCGCAGGTCGAGGATCTGCCGGGCGATCTCGCCGGCCGGCTGCGCCACCATCTTGTCTAGTTCGACGAAGAGGGACTCTGCCTTCGCGGCCGGCCAGTCGGCGGGCAGGTGCTCGGCGGGCAGTCGCGGGTCGGCCCGGATCACCTGCAGCCAGTCGCTCGCGAGCAGCAGCTGGACGGCGAGCGGGTCGCGGCAGCGCGGCGGCATGTCCGGACGCATATCCGGGCCCTGCCACCGCGCGAGGAAGCCGCGGTAGCGCCCCGCGACGGCTTCCAGGTCCCAGTTCTCCTGGATCATCTTCGCGATGTCGGTGCCCGGGACGGCCTGGGCGTAGAAGGCCTTGACACGCGACTCGAGGCCGAGACTGGCGACGAGGCGGGTGACCTCGACCCGGCCGGGGGCGACCCACAGCCCGTTGAACAGCGGCCCGAAGCCTGCCCAGGTCAGCTGGGAGCGCAGCTCGTGGCGCTGGCGCTGCCAGGACTCGGGGAGGGAGAAGCCGAGCAGGGTCCAGGACCCGTCCCAGTCCAGGTTGACCGCCCCCGAACGCCAGATCCGGTCCTCCCCGTCGCGCAGGATCCGCTCGGCCTGCGGGGTCAGGCCGAAGTACATGGCGCGGCCATGCCGCTGGCGGGTGAGCATGCCGCGGTTGACCATGCGGCCCAGCGTCGAGCGGGCGGCATGCTCGCCGACCCCGGCCCGCGCGAACACCTCGATGACGCTTCCCGCGGACACCACCGTCCGCCGGCCGAGCAGATAACGGCCGAGGAGGTTGAGCATCAGCGTCTGCGGGCGGACGACGCCGTCCTCGGCCACGGCGCGCCCGGCGGCGCCCCCCGACCTGGCCGGCCGCGCCCGCCCCTCCCCCGTCCCCACCGGTCTCCCCGCGCCCTTTCGTTGGCTCAGCCGTCACGATATAGCACCGCACGTTGCGGCCGTCATTATCGATCTTCGGCGGATTATTGACTGCTGCATAGACCATGCCTAATGTTTGCGGCACGGGACGAGCCCGTTATCGCGAGAGGAAAGAGGTGCCCAATGACGGACGCCATCGATCTGTCGGGAAAGCGCAAGAGAAGCAGGCTAAGACTCATCTCGCTGGCGTCGGCGTTCGCCCTGACCTGCGCCGGCGCGGTCGGCGCGGAGGCTGCGTCCGCCTCCGCCGCCGGGACCGCCAGCTACAGCGGCACCCTGGCCGACAGCGCCCAGTGGATCGCCCAGGTCCCGGCCGACTGGAACGGCACCGTGGTCCTGTACAGCCACGGCTTCGGGCCGCTGGTGGCGGCGGACGCGCCTTCAACCGGCAGCGGCGCGCAGCTGCTCGCCCAGGGCTACGCTCTCGTCGGCTCGTCCTACGACGTCAACGGCTCCTGGTGGGCACTGGACACCGCCGTAACCGACCAGTTCGATTCGCTCGCCGCGTTCCTGGCGGCGAGCGGCCTGCACCCGCAGCGCACGCTCGCGGTCGGCACGTCCATGGGCGGCCTGATCAACTCCCTCATCGACCAGGAGTCGTACGGCCGCGTGCAGGGCGCGGTCACCTTCTGCGGCCTCGTGGCCGGCGGCGTGGACCTCAACAACTACCAGCTCAACGCCGAGTACGCGATGACCGAGCTGCTGCCGGGCGCCGCCGGCGTGCCGATCCGCGACTACGCGTCGATGGCGGCGGGCACCGACGCGGGAGCGGAGCTGAGCGCGGCGGTCGCCTCCGCCCAGTCCACGGCGGCCGGCCGGGCCCGGATCGCGCTCAGCGCGGCGCTGCTAAACGAGACCGACTGGACGACCGGGGCGGCGCCGCCCGCGGCGGGCGACTTCGCGGGCCAGGAGCTGCAAGAGGAGGAGATGCTGACCAGCGGCCAGCTCCAGTTCATCGAATCCGGGCGGTACAGCATCTCGCAGGCCGAGGGCGGCGACAGCGGCTACAACATCGGCGTCGACTACGGCGCCCTGATCCGCGAATCGCCCTACTACGGGCAGATCGAGGCCCTGTACAAGGCCGCGGGCCTGAACCTGCGCGCCGATATCGCGACCCTCGACGAACACGAAACCTACGCGCCCGAGGGTAATTCGCTCCACCGCACCCAGGCCACCTCCGTCAACACCGGCCGGCTCCAGGTCCCGGAGCTTGACGTGCACACGGTCTCAGACCAACTGGCCCCGGTGCCGTTCGAGGCCACCTACGCGGAGCGGGTCGCACTGGCAGGCAGCTCGCCGCTGCTGCGCCAGGTCTACGCCAACGCCATCGGCCACTGCAACTTCACCGACGCCGACATGGTGGCCGCCATCGACGCCATGAACAACGTCGTCGTCCAGCACCACTGGACCCCCGGCGTCACCGTCACCGCTCTCAACGATGCCGCCAACGCCCTCGACCCGGCGCTCGGCGGCGGCAACTTCACCACCGACCACCCCAATCCCCTGGTCGTGCAGAACGGCCTGGACCGCTAGCAACCCCGGCGGATCCTCGGTCCACCCGGCTGCCAGCGCGGAGGAAGCCGGTCGGGAACGGGCCGGGAAAGACGAAGCCACGCGTGCGTTCAGGAAAATTCACACTCATGTCACCCTGAACGCACGCGTGGCGGCCGCCCGGACGCCAAGATGACTCTGACCTGCGGTAATCGGACCTAGCACGACACGGTCAGACGAAACCCGCATGGATGGCATGCAGAAGGTCAGGATGGTCGGATCGGTGTGGAGATAAGGCCAGGTCGTGCCGTTCAGGAGCGGCGCGTGTCGTGCCTAGTCGCGGCCGGGGCTCGCGCTGGGCTGGGACCGCAGCCGCAGCTTTCCCTGATGATGAGCTCGGTGGGGAGGCGCTCGGTCCGGGGCGGCAGGGACGGGTCAGCTATCCTCTGCAGCAGGCGAGAGCAGGCGCGCTCGCCGAGCAGCTGCATCGGCTGGCGGATCGTGGTCAGCGGCGGCGTGAACAAGGCGCTGAGCCTGATGTCGTCGAAGCCGACCACGGCTACGTCAGCTGGGACCCGAATCCCGGCCGCCTGCAGCTCGCGCATGGCCCCGATCGCTGTCTGGTCGTTGCCGCAGATGATCGCGTCCGGAAGATCCCGGCGCGGCCCGGCCAGGATCTCGCGCACTGCCAGCTGGCCGCTGATGGCGGCGAACCGGCCCTCGAAGGACCCGGCCACGATCGCCCCCGGATGCTCGGCTACCGCCTCCTCGAACGCGCTGCGTCGACGGAACGGTCGCCTTCGGCGGAGAGGAAAGCGCCGATGCCTCGTTCCTCCAGCGCGACGGGTCGGTGTGGAGCACCGACAAGGACGGCATCATCCTCGCGCTGGTCGCCTCGGAGATCACCGCGGTCACCGGGCAGACACCATCGCAGCTGTATCACGGGCTGACCGAGCGCTACGGGGCGCCGGTGTACGCCCGGGTCGACACCCCCGCCACCCGGGAGCAGAAGATGCTGCTGGGCAAGCTGTCACCCGGGCAAGTGCCGACCAGCGAACTGGCCGGCGAGAAATCCTAGCCAAAATGACCACGGCACCGGGCAACGACGAGCCGATCGGCGGGCTGAAGGTTGTTGCCGAGTCCGGCTGGTTCGCCGCCCGTCCGTCCGGCACCGAGGACGTCTACAAATTGTACGCCGAGTCCTTCCGCGGCCCGGAGCACCTCGCCGCCATTCAGGAAGAAGCGCGGGCCACCATCGCCGCGGCCATCGGTGACTCGACCGCCGCCCGCAGCGGATCGGAACCTTAGCGCGCTGCGCCGGCAGCAGGGCCCAGCGCTTGCAGCGGCGCGGGCGGGACGGGTGGACGGACCAGCCATCCTCAGCACACGCGCGTTCCCGGCCTCCCGTCGCCCGCAATCACGGCCCGGCGAACCAGATGCTCATGACCTGGTCGCGTGTCGGGCAGATCAGCGTGCCTGCGGTGACGGGATGACACGGACGCGTCACGGGGCGAGTCCCGCCATGCGCCGTACTCGGTAAGTACGCTGAGTTCCGTCAAGGTCGGGTCCTGTCGTCGGACGGCATCCGGACAGTTGCGTACTATCCAGATCCCCACTGGGCGCCCACACTCTCACCGCCGCCGACCCTACCCGACGACTTCCGATACGCTACGCGGTTCACGGTGCATGTCCACTCGGCCGGAAGCAGCAACGCTCGTGGCTCAGACCGGCGGAAGACCTGCATTACTTAGCCCTGATGAGGGTTTCCGCAGAAGCTGCTCCTGTGCGGAAGGCGCCGGAACTCGCTATGCCGCGACATTCGGCTTTTTCCGCCTTACGATTCCAGTGGGGAATCAACGCGGAGGACGGTCGGTATGCCGAACACAGCACAGGAGAGCGGTCAGTTTCTCCCATTTCTCGTCGTGGCTGATGACGGCAGCCCTGACGACACTATGGGCGGCCTATTCCGTCGCGGCGACGAAACGATCGTGCTGCGCCAGATACCGGCTCGGATCTTCCGCGAAAGCCTGAGCCGCACCATCACGATGCTGTCTTCTGTGCTCGGAGAGATCGCTGACGAGTCGCTCGGCATGCCGCTGAAGGAGGTCCAGATCGGCGTCGAGGTCACTGCGTCCGGCGGAATCCAGCTGGTGGGCACGGCGCAGGCCGGGACCACTGGCGCGATCACCTTGGTCTTCCGGAGGGACTGACGGTGGCCAGGTTTCGCGCGCTGCTGATAGGCATCGCGGAATACGATGACCTGCACATCAATGATCTGTCCTTCGTCGCTGACGGCGTCAGCGCGGTCGGCTTGGCTCTAGAGTCCCGCGGGTACGTCATTGAGGAGGGAAGCGGGGCTCCCGGCTGGATAAGCGGCACTGACCTGCGCAAGAGGGTCTGGCGTTTCATTGATGACGCGCAGCATGGTGACACTTTGCTGATCTTCCTGAGCGGCCATGGCGCGCATACGAAGGGCGTGGATTACATCGTGCCGTCCGACGTCGACCTTAACTACCCCAACCTTGCCGAGATCTGCGTTCCGGTAACCGCGTGGAGTTCGGACCTGGAAAACACGCGAGCAGCCTCCGTCGTCTTCCTCATCGACGCGTGCCGTGAGGGTTTCGACGAGCAGGTGCAGGGCGGCTTGAGCCGGGTGCAGTGGAGTAAGTCGAAGGGCCTTGAGGTCGCGAACCGCAAGATCGCCTTCGTTTTCGCGTGTCCGCCCGGCGAGGTGTCCCGCTTTGGGACAGGCGCGGACGACAACGGCGTCAAGGAAGAGTTCAGCCTGTTCAGCCGCGCCATTCAGCAGATCGCCGGGGATCCCGACGGCCCGAGCACCCTATCCGAGTTCCACGAGTCGCTGGCGGACGCGATGCGCGAGATCGCGGACGCAGCCAGGAAACCCCGCCAATCCGTCAGGGTTCGCACCGAATCCGACCATGACACCTTCGTAGTGCTGCCGCGGGGCACCCAGAGCGCCGAACGGGACAGCTGGCGTCAGCTCGCCACGAGCCATCCCGCTTGGGACTGCGTCCCCTCCGCCGACGGCGCCAGCGAGTTCCGCGCCCTCGCTGGCGGGCTCGCGGCGCACATGGCAGGCGCCTATCGGCAGGCGGCACGCGCGTGTGCCGACGACCCTTGGCGCGACCCGGAGCTTGGCGCGCGGATCAGTGAGCGGACCGGCTTCCTGCTCAGCAAGGTGCTGGCAAACCCAGAGCTCTCACCGGCCGACGCCGCGCTTCTCGCCACCGTCCCGTTCATCTACGTAAGCTACTGGGCTGCGGACAGCGCGCGCCTGCGCGCCGTGAGCCCAGGCCAGTTGGACCCGCGCCCCGGCGCGGACGGGGACCGCGCCGCCTTCGAGCGGTTCGCGCGCGGGTACCCCCGGCTGCTCCGTCGCGCGCGGGCTGCGCCGACGCGGGCGGTGCCGGCTCAGGGCACGCCGGAAGGCGCTAGCGCGGCCGCCGAGATCGGCTGGTGGATCTTCCATCGCTGGCTTACCCGCCGCCCGGAGTCCTATACGGCCTCATCGCTCGACACGCTCTTGCGGCCTGCGATAGATGACAGCTCCCTCGCGGCCGAGGTCTGGGATCCCGCCCGGCTGATAGAGCTGCTGCGCTGCCTCGGGGCCGACCCGGGATTCCTGTCCCGCACCGACAGGAAGTCCGGGCTCAGGCCAGGCCGACCGGTCGCGTCGGGAACGAAAGACGACCAGACGGTCCGGGAGCGGCTCATCGCCTACATCCTCGCGGTCGCACACCGCCTTGCGATCGAGCCGGGCCTGCTTCCCAGCGCCGTCTCTGAGCACCTTGGAATCAGCGACCCGGTATCCCTGCCCGGCCTGCTGCGGACAGTAGCGACAGCCCGGTGGGAACCGCGCGGCCAGAGCAGGGCGCTGAGCGCCGCATGCGAGCATCCGGCCATCGAGGTCGCCCTGCGCGAGCACGTCCGTGACCTCGACGGGCTGCTGTCCGACGCGCACCGCCTCGTCGATACAGAGGCCGACCTGGCCCCGCTCGCGAAGCTCCCCGGCAAGGCCACAGCCGAAGCCGTCGGGCCAAAGGAAACGGCCGAGGGCCCCGCCTACTCTGACGCCGGCGTCCGGTTCCGGCTGGACGAGGACCGAGTGCAGCAGCTCCTGATGGGCGAACATCTCTATGGTGACCGTTCCCTGGCGATCCGCGAGCTGTACCAGAACGCCCTGGACGCCTGCCGCTACCGCCAGGCACGGACGGAATACCTGCGCCGGACAGAGGGAGAACCGCCCGGCTGGACCGGGCTCATCTCCTTCAGGCAAGGGACCGGCACCGACGGCCGACCCTACATCGACTGTACCGATACCGGCATCGGGATGGGGATCCGCGAGCTTTCCGAGGTGTTTGCCCAGGCGGGCGCGCGCTTCGCGGACCTCCCGGAATTCCTGGAAGAGCAGGCCGAGTGGGCGCGGCTTAGCCCGCCCGTCAAGCTGTTCCCTAACAGCAGGTTCGGCATCGGCGTGCTGAGCTACTTCATGCTCGCCGACGAGATCACGATCAGTACGTGCCGCTTTGGCCAGGACGGTCGACCTGGCCGCCGGCTGCTGGTTTCCATCGCGGGCCCCGGCACCCTGTTCCGCGTCGTCGACCTAGGCGCTGCGGAGACCGCGGGCACCACCGTGCGTCTGCACCTGCGCGCGGACCAAGAGCCGGTTTCCTGCGCGGAAGCGCTCGGTGAGGTCCTGTGGGCTGCCGAGTTCCCAACGCGCGTCATCGACGAGACCGGGGAAACGTACTGGGATCCCGGGGAACTCGCCTTTCACCCGGCCTCGGATCACCGCGGCCGTGCCCCGTCAGAATGGCCGACGATCATCGCCAGCGGCGACGCGCCGGTGTGGTGGACGAGCGAGGGCGGCAAGATCCTCGCGGACGGCATCGCTACCGACATGGACATCGCCGGCGTCGTCGTCAGCCTGAGCGGCCCGCACAGCCCTCCACTCTCGGTTGACCGCCGCAGAATCATCGGACTTCGCCCGCTGGGGGTCGAGGCGCTGCTTGAGCAGGCGGTGCCTGACCTCCTGCGGGAACCGGACGGAATCCTGACCTGGGACTGGCTGTGCCGTCTGGCGGAAGACGCCCCGGGCGTGGCCGACCTGATCGCCCAGGCTGTCATCGACACCGACCGTACATGGCGGATCGGCGATGCCGCCTATAGCGGGCGTCGCATCGGCTGCTTCCCTCCGGACAACACCCTGCTGCCCTCCGGGTATGGCAATATTGACTACGGTGTTCTCCCCGACGAGGTGGCCGCGTGGCGGGCGAGCGCGCTGGGATGCGGTGCCGTTGACGGCACCGACCTGCGGGTGGTTCCGGCGCTACCGTCGGACCTGATCTTGCTTAGCCATCGCGTGGGCGCAGGCTCCAGTTGGCTGGACCCGGCCGCTCCCGTACAGGTGGGGCACCTGGTGGCGGCGGCGCTGAAACTCCGCCGCCCCGTCCACGTGGTGGCGGCGCGCCTTTCCGAACTGGGCTACCAGGTGCCTGACGCCTCCACGCTTCCAGGCGAGGTGAGCTGGGAAGATCTCGTCCTGGCAGAAGGCAACCTAGGTGCGGACAGCCTCTTCAACGACGTCGACCGCAACTGGCTCGCCGAGCCCCCTCGCTGGTACAACGACTCGTCGTCGAGTAAGCCGTTGCTGAATAGCCGCTCCGACGATGAGCACCATTACCTGAGCCAGGACGAGCCAGTGCCGCTCGGTCACATCATCGGAGCCGCGGTAGGGCTGCGCCGTACGGCAGTCGAGGTAGCTGAGCGTCTGACGTCACTGGGGTACCGCGTCCCCAATACATCCGCCCTGCCCGGAGACCTGGATGTCGAGGACCTCTACCTGGTGCACGACTATCCATGGGACGCCGCGTCCTGGACGGAATTTGACCGCCACACCTACCTCGACCCGGCGGAGAAAGCGCCGCTCGGGCACCTCGTGCGCGCGGCACTGCAATGGGGACGGAGCGTCCGTGACGTAGCGGACCGCTTGCAATCCCTCGGATTCACTGTGCCCGACCCTTCCGGCCTCCCAGACGATCTCGGCTGGGATGACGTCGAGCTGATGGGCAGTGTGGCGGACCGGCAGCCGACCTGGCTGGACACCACGACCCGCGTCCCGGTCCCCCACGTGCTTCGCCAAGCCGCGCAGCACGAAGTCACCGCCTCCACGGTGTCAGCCCGGCTGGCAGAGCTGGGATTCGAGGTCCCCGACTTGCCCCACATCACCCCCGGCCCCCTCACTGCCGCCGACGTGGCGCTCATCGACCACGTCTACGCTGAGGGGGAGACCAGTTGCAAGTCCCGGGCACCGGTGCAGGAAGCGGAACTACTCAGGATCGCGGCCAAAGTCAGCCGCGATCCCAGCCTGGTACGCGAACGACTTGCCGCCCTCGGGTGCGATGTGCCCAGTACCGTCGAGGCCGCCGACCCCAGCAAGGACGCCGCGCTCATCAGCCTGGGCAGGACTGAAAGCCGACTTGATAACCTGCTCGGCAGGACGAGCCCAGACGGGCACACATGGCTTGATCCGGCCAAGCCCGCATCATTGCTCGACGTCCTGCGCGGGGCTATCCGGCTAGGCTGGCCGCTACGACAGGCCGCCGATCGCCTTCGCGCCCTTGGCTATGAGACGCCCAATCCTCCCGAAGGCCCTGCAGACTTGTCGCCAGCGGATCTTGACCTTGCGTATGACACCCGCGTGGGGAGAGGCAACGGGCAGGACGTTCCGCTTTCGGGGCTGATCTATGCTGCGGTAACCCGCGGGCGCCACGCGCGTGAGCTCGCCGACCGCCTCGCGCTGCTCGGTTTCACCGTGCCAGCGACTTCCCAACTGCCCGACCTGCTCACTCCCGAAGACGTCGCCTTGACGAAGGGCTACGAACTGACAGCCACCGGCGAATACGTTCAGTCGCCCGGTGCCCAGCCGCCACTGCCCGTCGGCGATCTCCTGCGCCTCGCGGCAGAAATCGACCGTGATGTCGCCTACGTCACGAGCCGGCTTGGTGAACTTGGCTACCAGCGACCAGATCCGTCCGGGCTTGAACGCGCCGACATGGAGCTGATCAGGCACGTTGGTATGAGACCGCGCCGGAGGCTCTCAGGAAGGCCATCGACATACGATCATCTGGACTTGGCGCCGGCGCCGACGCCGGTCGCTCGTGTCGTCCAGGCCGCGCTAGAGCTTGGCCGGCCAGCAACCGAGATCGCAGACCGGCTCCGCTATCTCGGCTACAACGTCCCAGACCTAGGGCCACTGTTGCCCAGGAGGCGCCCTGGTGAGAAAAGCGCGCCCACGTGATCGGAACAGCCAGGCGTCACCAACCTGCGCCATGACGCGTCAAAGCCGCTGATCAGCAGCTCTTGATCAGGCACGCCCCCAACGCAAAGGGCAATTTCTGCTTTGAAGTCACGCTGGGTTACCGGCGTGTGGAGCGGGGCCGGTGAGCGCCGGGGTGCCGACGGGGCCGCTGGAGTCCGACCCGGGCGGGTTCTGGCCGCAGGAGGAGCGGCTTGCGGTCCTGGCGGGCGTGCTGGACGGCGTCGAGCTGGGCGCGTGGGACCGGCGGGTCGCGGGGTGGCTGACGGAGCTGGACACCTCGACGCTGGCGACGGTCGCCTCGTGGATCGCCCGGTCACGGGCTGCGGGGCAGTCCCGGTGAACGAGGTCATGATGCAGCCTGATGGCATCTGCCTGCTGTTGGACGTTAACTGTAGTAGTTTCATGTCATGCCTGGGGATCGCCGTGCTGGCGCGGCCGAGCACGCTGAGCACGTCAACGCGGCCGCGGGCCTGCTGGAAGCCGGGATGCCTGCGGCGGAGGCGGCCCGGGTGCTGGCCGGGCGGCTGGGCTGCTCGCAGCGTCAGGCCCGCCGCTATCTTGCCCGGGCCGCGGAGACGGGCAGGGTCGAGGTCCCGGACGAGTCCGCGGTGTTCACTGTCCGGCTGCCGGTGCGGCTGGCCGCCGCGGTGCGCGAGCATGCCCGCGCCTCGGGCCGCACGATCTCGTCGGTCGCCGTCCAGGCGCTGGAGGAGTTCCTGCACCGTGCTCACGAAGACCGCCGGTCCAGGTGAGGGAGCTGGCGGTGGAGGCGGAGCACGTCTTCTCCCGCCATGCCGCCGCGGAAATGTCAGTGGCCTACGGCATCTTGGTGCCGCAGCGGCGGCCCAGGACCGCCGCCCGGCCGGCGGAGGGGGAAGAGCGTGACGGCAGCGATCTACGCGCGGGTTTCCAGCGCCCGGCAGGCGAAGGACGAGACGATCGGCTCCCAGCTCGCAGCGACGCTGGTGCGGCCCGGGCCTGGAGGCGCTGCGCGACCTGGCCGCCCAGGGCTGCCTGGACGTGGTGCTGGTCTACTCCCCGGACCGGCTGGCCCGCAAGTTCGCCTACCAGGCACTGCTGATCGAGGAGCTGGCCCGCTGCGGGACCCGGGTGGAGTTCGTGAAGGGGCCGCGGGGCGACAGTCCCGAGGACCAGCTGCTGGTGCAGTTCCAGGGCATGTTCGCCGAGTACGAGAAGGCCCAGCTTGCCGAGCGGTACCGGCGCGGCAAGGCCTGGCGGGCCAAGTCCGGCAGCGTCAACGTGCTCGGCGGCGCCCCGTTCGGCTACCGCTACGTCCGCAAGACCCCCGAGTCCGGGGCCCGCTACGAGGTCGTCGCGCACGAGGCCGCCCTGGTGGCGGAGATGTTCCGCCGCTACGCCGACGACGGCGCCGCCATCGCGGACCTGCGCCGCTGGCTGATGGACCAGGCAGTGCGCACCCGCACCGGGAAGGAGCGGTGGGACCGGTCGGTGATCTGGGGCATGCTCCGCAACCCCGCCTACGCCGGGACCGCGGTCTTCGGCAAGACCCAGGTCATCCACGAGCCGGCCGGGCTGAACCGGACCGCCCGCCTGGCCGGCCGCACCGTTCCCCGCCAGGTCAGGGTGCAGGACCGGCCCCGGGAAGAATGGACGGGCATCCCCGTCCCCGCCCTGGTCGACGAGGAGACCTTCGACCGGGTCCAGCAGCGGCTGGCCGACAACAAGCGGTTCGCGGCCAGGAGCACCAAAGTCCCCTCGCTGCTGCAGGGCATCGCCGCCTGCGCGTCCTGCGGCTACGGCTACTACCGCACCCGCACCACGACCAGCTCCGGGAAGAAGATCTACTACTACCGGTGCCTCGGCTCCGACGACTACCGCTACCAGGGCGGCAGGGTCTGCCAGAACAAGCCCGTGCGCGCCGACTACGCCGACGCGGTCATCTGGGACCACGTCACCGCCCTGCTCGCCGACCCGGCCCTCATCCGCGCCGAAATCGACCGCAGGCTCCAGCGGGCCCGCACATCGGACCCGGTCACCCGCAAGCGCGGTCAGCTCCAGCAGGCTCTCGCCAAGACCACCACGTCGATCGCCGCGATGGTCACCGCGTTCTCCGAACAGCTCATCACCATCGACGAGCTCCGCGTCCGCATGCCCGCGCTCCGCGCCCGCGAGGCCGGCCTCAAAGACCAGATCGCCGCCCTCGACGCCCAGGCCACCGACCGCGACGCCTACCTCAAGCTCGCCGGCGACCTCGAGGGCTTCCTCGAACGGCTCCGCGGCAGCGCGGCCACCGCCACCGTCGAGGACCGCCAGCGCGTCCTGCGCGCCGTCGTCCAGGACGTCCTCATCGGACCAGAGAAACTCACCATCCGCCACCGCATCCCGGTCCGGGAACCATCCAGCGGCGGCGGCCACCACGACAGCACAACCGACACGGAGGGTGACATGCGCGAAAGTTCGCTGTTGCGTTGGGGGCGTGGGCACTCCAATTCGCGGCATCTGCCCCGTACAAGCACCAGGCCATCGGCGATACGGTTTGGCACCCAGCATCGACGGAACACTTCCGGTCAGGCCGGCCAGCTGATAGCGCGATCCGCCCTTACCGGAGGCCTCCATCAGGCGCGACTGCGCAGCCAGCACGACCGGCGTCAGGTACCTGAGGAGCGCCTCGCGCACTGAAGAGATAGCCTAGTAGGCTGCAGGCGCGCAACGCCCCAAGCTGCAGTCAACTGAGTCGGGTCTGTCAAGTTAACTTGACAGACCCCGATCGCCGGGCCGCTCTTTTACCGCCGGTGGTTTTCGCGGCAAGAGCTTGACGACGCTTTTGTTCGTGGCGTCGTCGAAAGGGCCCTCGGCTGGGATTGCAGCGGCGACGGCTAGACCCAGCTTGAACCTTGGCTTGCGGCTGGCCGCAAGACCAGCCCCGGAGAGGTATGCCGAGGGCATCCAGTGGCGCCCTTGCAGACCCCGCAACGTAGCTACGGTTATGGTTTTCTTTTGCCGTGCCGAGGCCCTCAGAGATACCGCTGGGGAACGGTTGGCGGCGGTCCAGTACGACAACGGCAGCAGCGAGACGTTCCTGCGCTGGCTCTGGCACGAGCCGTACGGCGACGAGCCTTTCGACGCCGACAGCTTTTCCGGCTTGCAGGGACTGGAGCAGCGTCAATCGGCCGCAGTCGTGGCGTGGTTGAACGCGCTGAGAAGCTGGTTGTGCCGGGGTGTTGGTTGATCAGCGGACGTCGTGGGCGTCTCGCGTGCCGGTGTTGTCGGCGGTGCGGGTGGCGGCCCAGCTGGCCAGTAGTTTGAGTCCGTCGGCCGCGGGGGTGCCCGGGTCGGCGGTGTAGAGGTTGAGGAGCAGGTCGGGCTCGGACGGGAGCTCCATGGCCTCGAAGTTGAGGTCGAGCTCGCCGACGGCGGGATGGCGGAGTCGCTTCCGGCCGCTGCGATGGAATTTGACGTTGTGCGAGGCCCAGTGCTGGCGGAACAGCTCGCTCTGGGTGGAGAGCTCGCCGACGAGGGTGATGAGGGCTTTGTCGTGCGGGTTGCGTCCGGCTTCGAGCCGGAGCATGGCGGCGGCGTCGGTGGCCATGCGGTCGTAGTCGACGAAAAACTCCCGGGCGGCCGGGTCGAGGTAGATGAACCTGGTGGTGTTGGCGGCGCGTTTGGCTGTCGCGCCGGCGACGGCGGAGTCCAGGACCGGCGAGTAGAGCGCGCGGGCGAGCGGGTTCATGGCGAGGATGTCGTGCCGGGCGTTGCGGATCCAGGCTGGTGCTTCGGTGATCGCGTCGAGGACCTGCTGGATGACCGGCCGGACCGTGGCTGGGCTGGGCCGGGCGCGGCGCGCCGCGGTTGGGCGGGCGGACCGGGCTAGCGCCCGCAAGTGCTCGCGCTCGGCCTCGTCGAGTTGCAGTGCGTCCGCGACGCCGTCGAGGACCGCCTCGGAGGCGCCCGCGAGGTCGCCGCGTTCCATCCGGATGTAGTAGTCGATGCTGACCCCTGCGAGCAGCGCGACCTCTTCCCGGCGCAGGCCCTTGACCC
>Ga0335072_10008155_pt1 | contig 15201 bp, 11 predicted proteins | sample Lox_Sample_21_FD_206725 | JGI IMG/M metagenome (GOLD analysis project Ga0335072, IMG submission 206725) | Soil microbial communities from Loxahatchee National Wildlife Refuge, Florida, United States - Lox_Sample_2.1 | ecosystem: Environmental > Terrestrial > Soil > Wetlands | place: USA... | reverse complement strand
CTTTGGCCCGAAAACATCTTCATCATAGGTAAATCCGAGATCGCGGGGGTGGCTATGCACACCCAATTTCGGATCGAACTTGAAGGAAATCCTTTGGTTGTGCCGTCTCACCGATCAGTCCTTTGCGCTAACAAGGACCGGAGCACCCCGCTCCTCGACGATCCGCGCGTTGAACCCGTGGCCCCCCGCGATTTCGTAATCATGCCCCGCATCGCTGGGCCAGCAAGCTGTGACCCGAATCGGAACCTCTCCCGTATTTACAATGCGATGCGCGACTTCGCCGGCAATATAGTGCAAGCTCCCGGGAGTCATATCTTCGAACCAGGTTCGACCGCTGGCATCCATGAGAACGAGCTTCCCGGTGCCCGTAATGGTTCCGTAGAATTCAGCGCGATTGCGGACCACGTGCCGGTGTCCGCGCGTCATGAAGTACTCTTTCCCGACCCGACCGGGTTGGATTTCAGTTAGTCCCCAAAACAGCCCGCCTTCAGTGCCGGAAGGGACTGGTTCCCACCACCAGACTCGATACACTATTGTTTCGGGGTCGAGCCGACTCCAGGCTTGCTGGTCGCGAAAGATTCCGGTAAGTTGTCCGAGTTTCTTTTCCGATACTTTTAACCCGGGGACCTGCAACCTGCCGTCGGCCCAGTCTACGAAAGCAGGCACGGGACTCATAACGATATAGGCTACTGAGAGAACCTCTCGAAAGCAACCGAAAAGCAAAAACTTATGATCATTATTTGAGTAAAAGACGATTATTATTGGTCCCTCAGCATGAATCAGTCCGTTCCCCGATGACTCGATCTGCCATTGCCGTTGATTTAGGTGGCAGCCACGCCACCATCGCCGTCGTCAAGAACGATAGGATACTGGCGTCACACCGGGTTTCCCTTGATTCCGCTCAGCCCCTTCGGCCAGCGCTCAATGCCATCGCAGCGGTGGTTCAGAAACTACTTGGAGATTTGCACATGAACACGACAGAGTGCGATGGCTTGGCCCTCGGATTCTGTGGGCTTGCAGATGCGCGGATCGGCCGGGTGGTCTCGACCAATAAGAAGTATGAAGATGCACCCTCAATCGATTTCATTGCGTGGAGCAGACAAGAATTTGGGTTGCCCTTTGCCATTGAGAATGACGCGCGGATGGCGCTGCTCGGTGAAAGGTATGCCGGAGCCGCACGAGGTTGCGACAATGCGGTGATGATCACGCTGGGCACAGGGATCGGCGGCGTTGCGATGATCGAAGGCAAGCTGCTTCGTGGCAAGCATGCCCAAGCCGGTTGCCTTGGTGGCCACTTGCCGGCAAAGGTTGACGGGCGCCTCTGCACTTGCGGCGCGATTGGCTGCGTCGAGGCCGAAGCTTCCGGATGGGCGCTGCCTTTCTTGGCACGCGAGTGGAAAGATGTCTCAGGTAGCAGGCTGGCTGGGCAGCAAAACATCAATTTCCAGACGCTCTTTGACCTGGCGGACGCGGGCGACCGGGTTGCGGTCGAGATTCGTGATTACTGTCTGAAGGTTTGGGCAATGGGTGTGGTGGGATTGATCCATGCATACGATCCGGAACGGGTCGTGATGGGAGGTGGTGTGATGCACAGCGCTGTCGCCATACTCCCCAGCATTCAAGCGTACGTGAATGAACACGCATGGACACCCTGGGGGAAAGTCGAGGTTGTAGCTGCCCAACTAGGAAACGACGCCGGCCTTTTTGGCGCCATCCCGTTGCTTGCTGGAAACGTGTAATCCCGTATGCCCGTGCAATTTCCCAATGCCCAGCTTTCGCGTCCGATTCCGGGTAATGAAAGCCTGCGCTTCTTGAATTTTCGTGGCCACGCTCTGGGCTGTCGTGGCGACGTCTTGTTGTTCAGCCCGCCGGGAATCGAAAAGCTCGATCGGATACCACTTCTCCTACTCTTGCACGGAGTATACGGGTGCCAGTGGAATTGGTGGCTAAACGGGGCTATCGATGTAGTCGCGATGGAAATGCTCCAGGAGGGAGCGACAATTCCGATGATGATTGCTATGCCATCCGACGGACTATGGGGCGATGGAAGTGGGTATGTTCCTCACGCGCACGCCGACTACGAAAGATGGATCGTCGATGACGTCCCGCATTGTCTACATGAGTTGTTCCCGCAATTGCGCTCCGAAAAGTTCTTTATCGCGGGCCTCTCAATGGGTGGTTTCGGCGCTTTGCGATTAGGCATGAAATATGCGGCGCGCGTGCAAGGAATCTCCGCTCATTCCTCGATCACTGGAGTTGAGCAGTTGCCGCGGTTCATTCCATTCCCCGCCCAGGCATTCCAGGATGCGGGCGAAGTCGATGCCAACCCGCTGCACTGGGCGAAAATAAACTGCCATCGTCTCCCGCCCATGCGTTTTGACTGCGGCACCGAGGACCCGCTGATCGAAGCCAATCGTCAGCTTCACGCAGCGCTCACGAAATTGGGCGTGTCACATGTCTACGAAGAGTTCCCCGGCGGTCACGACTGGCAGTATTGGACGCAACACGTTCGTCAGACACTCGCGTTCTGCAAACATATTCTCTTAGAGTAGCTATTTGTTGGCTGTCTCCGGCATCGGCATGCGCACTACCTGGGGGAGGTAGATGTTTGTCTCCGTTTCCAGTTTCTTCGGCTTCATCGTGTTGCACACATACGTGAACACAAGTTCGTCACGTCGCTCGAACTCAGGGTGCTCCTTGCCGGCATAGCAGAACGTATCAGGGTCATATTTTGGATCGTTCTTCTGCATAAGCGGGATCCGGTAGATTACATCACCGGCGGTCCAAGGCCCGGTCATGCTGGAAGCGGTGCGGAGGATTACTTTGTCGGAAAAGATCTGTGGATCGACCATCACGGCAAGCCACCGCTTCAGTTCCGGGTGGTAGCGCACCGACATCTCCGAGGCTCCGGTCTTCATGATGATCTTCGCTTTTGAGGGGTCAATCCCAGCATGCCACTCGTTATCGCTGGCAAGGTACTGCAGGTTTTTCTTCGGGTCGTCCAGCCCTTTCAGTGGAATGCGCGTCAGGATCTGCGGCCGGCTCGCTTTTTCGTACAGGGTGTAGATGTAAAGATAGTCGCCCGCGATCAGTGTGGAAGCTGAAGGATTCGCGTGCACTCCATCCGGAACGAGCGGGTAGTACGTAACCTTCCAATCCTGAGGATCGTCTTCCAGTCCGCTCACTCGCGCCATATCGGTTCCGCAGATCTCGAAGCCAAGTGCAAACGCGTTCGAATTCGGCATATTGCGCACGCATAGCAACGTGATCCACAGTTGATGGTTATATTCCACCCCATCGAGCGCCCAATAATACGTACTTTTATTCTCCTGTGGCTTGAAGAAGCTATCGAAATTGCCTTTGGAGTTTCGTTTGATCGAGTAATTGATCTCCCATTTACCGTTCTTACATATAGAAATGCCTAGGCTGTTGTGCACCATGTCCGGTTCTTCGCCGGTGACCACGCGTTTATCGCCATACAGCGTGTCACCGAAAATCCATAGATCGCGCCCATCATGCAAGGGGATGGAGTAGGCGGCGTCCGCTCCAAGCCACGGAGGCCGCAAGGGAAACGACGGAGTACAACTCGAGTCGCGACCCTGTGCGAACACCGATACGCCTGAAAGTATCGTGAGAGTACAAAAAAAGATCCATTTCACGGCCGGTTGCATAAAACTCCTTCCCGAATGCCGCATTTCGCCAGCAGCAGACGTTGATGATCCAATGGATGTTCCTACAACAGTGCGCGGAAGGCGAAGCTGTTCGACAAATCCGGCTGTCGCTTCCGCCCTCCTTGGGTGTCCTCGTGAATATCCCTTAGAGGAGCCTTACCGCGATTTTCGCGAGTTCGCTTGCGGAGAGAACTAATGTGTTTATGCAGCAGCCTCTCGGCATATAGCAAGTCTTCCAGCACAGCTTTGCGGGCCAGTTCTGGCCGGCGATCGCGAATAAGCGTAAACACGCGTTCGTGCCGGCGCCAGTGCTTATTCCAATTGTCAATGAATGGCAGCACAGCCCTTCGAGCTTCAGACGTCGCGTGATACAGCATGCGCATGGTAGTGTGAATCGCGGCGTTGCCGGATGCCTGGGCAAACGCGTCATGAAACTGAATATCAAACTCCTGGAACAGCTCGGGATTGCCTTGGGCATGCGCCATCCCGTCGAGAGCAGCTTCCAAGCGCCCAAGGTCGCCGGAGGTAGCACGCTTTGCAGCAAGAGCCGCCACATCCGGTTCGATGATTTTCCTCAACTCGTAGACTTCGAGGTGCTTCACTTCGTTCAGCAGGATCATCCATTGAAAATGCTGATTGAGAACCCGGCTCAACGAAGACTGAATATAAGTGCCATCCCCGGCCCGCGACCTGATCAGGCCGAGATACATCAATCCCTTAAGCGCCTCGCGCAATGAGCCACGGCTTACCCGAAGCATCTGAGCGAGATCCGGCTCAGGGGGCAAGCGGTCGCCTGCCTTGAGTTCGCCGCTTCGCACGAGTTGTTCGATCCTACGGGCGACCATATCCATTACGGTCTCACGATGGATCGGCTCAAGCTGGGTCGCAGTAATTGCGATACCGCGGTTCGAGGCCATTTGCTTCCTTCTTGAAGCTTGTCCTACAAATTGACTCCCCGTGGATCTCAAGCGCTCGGAGGCGACGGTCGCCTTGCATGGGACATTGAATGAGCTGCAATGTCTCAGTCCTCAAATCCTTGACCCGAAGACAAAATCACTATATATGTTCAAATGTCCTACAAACAACTAACCAAGTTTCGCACGAAAAGGTTCGGGATGCGGCCTCAGATCGCCTTGGAAAGGTTCGAGATCTTTGCCGAGGGGCTTGACCATCCCGAGGGACTCGCATTTGATGCGGACGGGGACCTTTGGGCAGGAGGGGAACTCGGTCAAATCTACCAGATCAGTCGAAACGGTAGAGTTCGAACGGTAGCTACCCTGGGAGGCTTCAACCTTGGGCTTACCTTTTCGGCCCGTCAGGAACTGTTTGTTTGCAATTTCAAACTCGGAGCGCTGATAAAACTTGATCGATCCGGCAAGACGATTTGTTCCTGGGAAAGGACCGGGCGGTACAGTTTCCGCAATCCGAATTTCTCGGTCTTCGATCGTGAGGGCAATCTTTATTTTAGCGATTCTGGGGTGTTTCGTAAGCACGACGGACTTCTGTTCGTCTTGCGGTCGAATGGTGAGATCGAGCAACTGCTGGATCACCTCTCGTTTCCGAATGGACTATCGCTCAGTGCGGACGAGCGAACTTTATACGTCGTGCAGAGCACGAAAGACAACGTATTGGCGGTGCCAATTCTGGCCCCGGGATCGATTGGTAGGCCACGGGTTCACGCGTCCGGATTACATAATGTACCCGACGGTGCGGCCTTCGATGCGGAAGGCAATCTATACGTTACCTGTTACGCGTCACACAATGTCTACCGGGTGGCAGCGAATGGGTCCGTCTCGCTATTTGCATGCGATCCGGAAGGAACCATGATTGCCGGCCCCACAAACGCTGCATTCGGCGGCGCAGACTTCGACGAAATGTATTTCGCCAACCTGAGCCGCTGGCATATTTGTCGCGCGCGGGCCGGCATTAGGGGACAACGGCTTGCCAACCAACACTAGGCGAAGACTCAATGAAGATTACCGACATTCACTGGACTCCTGCCTTCATACCAATTGAGGCCCCTTTGCGATATTCGGTCGGCTCGCATCCAGGATTCTCCCGCATCGTCATCGAAGTGGAAACCGACGAGGGGGTCACCGGCCTGGGTGAGTGTTACAGCGGTGCCAGCCGCATCGGTCAACTCGCGGATTTGAAGCCGTTGCTGATGGGCGAAGACCCGATGAATCTTGAGCGGATCCGCTGGAAGGTCGCGGCCCCAGGGTCCGTAAAGCTTTTCGGCTTTGCGCTTGGATTTGCCGGGCTTGAGTTCGCAATCCTAGATATTCAAGGAAAAGTATTGAAACGGCCTGTATGCGACCTGCTTGGAGGCCGTATTCGCGACCACGTTCCGTTCTCCGCGTACCTTTTCTATCGCTACGCAAATGATAATGGAGTTGGCGAAGTTTCGAATATCCGCCAGATGGTCGAATTTGCCAAAGAAACCGTCCTGAAGCATGGCTTCAAAACGTTGAAGTATAAAAACGGTGTTCTTCCGCCTGAGGAAGAGGTGGACACTTTCATCGCGCTGCGTGAGGCGTTCCCGAAGCACCGCATCCGGCTCGATCCCAACGCCGTCTGGACGGTGACCACGGCCATCGATGTCGCACGCCGCCTCCACGACTTCAACATAGAGTACCTGGAAGATCCGGTGTGGGGCATGCGCGCCATGAAGCGGGTAAACGCAAAAGCGCCCTGGGTGACTTTGGCTTCCAACATGTCCGTGTTCGCATTTGAGGATCTTGCCCCTGCCATCGTAGCGGATGTGCTCGATGTTGTTCTGCTCGACCCGCACTGGTACGGCGGCATTCACCGTGCCAAGCTTGCGGGACAAATTTGTGAGGCGATGGGTGTGGATGCGGGTATGCACAGCGGCGCGGAATTCGGTATCTCGCAAGCTGCCATGCTCCACCTCGCGGCTTGTCTGCCGAATCTGACGCTGGCCGCTGACTCGCACTATCACCATCTGACCGATGACATTATTGAGGGTGGCAAGATGGGATACAAGAACGGCGAGATGACTGTGCCAACCGGCCCGGGCCTGGGGGTAGAGCTCGACCGCGACAAGCTTGCCCGCTATCACGAGCTTGCCAAGCGTCAGGAGATGGGAGCCTGGACAGACGACCCGCGGCGGCCGGGCACGGTCATCACGCAGCCGAAATGGTAACGATGAAAGGGATTGCCAAAGCGGTCACGGCTGCTCTGCTAATAACGGCCACTCTACAGGCAGCGTCGCATGCGACCGACAAAGAAATCTGGCAGATCGGGCGCTTCGACGGCTCTTCGGGCGAGTTTAAGAGTCAGGGCATCGACTACGCAGATCCGAAGAGTGATCTGGTGTTTGTGGTCGGCCAGAGCCGCGACAAAGACTGGTATCGATTTCAGCCTGGACCTGCCAATGGAATTGCCGGCGCACGCCTGCACCCGTTCACGGTGAAATTCGCTTTGAAAGACGCCCCGCGCGGCCTATATCGTCTGAAGATCGCAATCCTCTATGAGACTCCACGTCTTTCGTTCCTGAAGCTCGAGGTGAACGGGCATTCTGGATTTTTCTATTTCCACCCCAGGCTCGACTTCCGCGCCGGAGACTGGGAAGGCACTTTCGTTCCGCAGACTTCGACTGACGAAAAAACAATCTCTATCCCAGCGGCCTGGCTGCGGAAGAGCGAGAACACCTTCGTTCTCACTGCGATGGATGACCCCGCCACTGCGCAGATATCCCTCGGCGCGATTGCCCCCGGGCATACGGGTCTGATTTACGATGCTCTGGAGTTCGTTCAGAATGATGCGGAGCAATACAATCAGGGTGCCTTCACCGCGCGGATTCAGCCCACCATCTTTTATCAAGAGACAAGAGGGCGAATGCTGGAAGTGGTGGATGTTTTCCTGAGCGCTTCCAGGTTTCCCAAGAGCAGCTATGCGGAGTTCAGCGCCGCCGGGTACTCGTTCCGCACATCTTTCTCGACAAAGAACCAATTCGGGGAGGCGCGACTCGAGTTTAAAGTGCCGGAATGGAGCGGTCCCATCGAAGCCACGGTACGCTTGGGCAAGCTCGCCGCCCCCCCCGAGAGGATAGAGCCGGCGAGGAAGTGGACTGTAGCACTCATTCCGCATGAACATCTCGACATCGGATTCACGGATTATCCCGCTAAGGTGGCGGAGCTGCATTCACAATCGATCGACCAGGCACTGAATCTGATCAAGAAGACGCCTGATTTTCGCTGGACGCTCGACGGGAGCTGGATCGCCGATCAGTATTTGAACGGACGAAGCCTGGAAGCGCAAAAACCGTTTCTCGAGCGCGTGCGCGACGGCAGCATCGTCATCCCGCCAGAGTTTGCGAATCTACATACCGGGAACGCCTCGTGGGAAGCCCTGGCCCGCTCGTTCTACGGCCAGCACCGATTAGCCAGGGAATATAAATTGCCGGCGGCGGATGCAGCGCAAATCGTTGATGTCCCTTCTTATACATGGGCCTATGCTTCCGTGCTGCACGACGCTGGCATCAGGTACTTCATGGCGGCAAGCAACAGCTGGCGGGCTCCCGTGATGTTGCTCGGGCGCTGGAATGAGAAGTCGGCTTTCTACTGGGAGGGCCCGGATGGCGGGCGCGTGCTGATGTGGTACTCGCGCGCTTATCTGCAGGCCCACACCCTGTTTGGGAGCCCATGGCGGATTGAATCTATTCGTGATTCGCTTCCCATTTTCTTGCAAGCTTACACACGTCCTGACTACACGGCCAACACCGTAATCGTTTTTGGAACACAACTGGAGAACACGCCACTGGCGGAGGACCAGAGTCAACTCGTTTCGAGTTTCAGTCACGAATATGCCTGGCCGAAATTTAAATTCTCCACAGTGCACTCCGCTATGCGGCAGATTGAATGCGAGTGGAAAGGGAAGTTTCCTGTGTTTCGTGGCGACTTCGGTCCTTACTGGGAGGATGGGTACGGCTCCGACGCCGCGCACACCGCCATTCACCGAGAAAACCAGCACCGCATTACAACGGCTGAGATCATGGGTTCTGCTGTTTCCTCGATCGACCCACGGGTGCGCCCCGATGAGAGAATGCTCGACGATGCATGGAATAATGAGCTCCTTTATGATGAGCACACTTGGGCCTATGCTGGAGCTACGACCCAGCCTGAAAGTCGCCAAACCGAGGATCAGATTGCGCTCAAGCGTTCTCGCGTCACGCGGGCACGCGACGATATCAACGAATCGATTGAACGTGAGTGGGCACAGCTTGAAGCCCTCGTAAAAACCAAAGACAATTGCATTGCGGTCTTCAACTCCTTGAACTGGCCGCGCACCGGTATGGTCGAGACCGATTTGCCGGACGGCACTGTGCTCGTTGATCCGGCGACCGGCGCTGGGGTTCCGATGGAGGTGCTCTGGAGGGGCAAAGGCATCCCCCTGCCGGGATTCGGCCCGGTCAATGTACGTGTTCGCTTCCTCGCCGCTACTGTGCCCGCCGTAGGATACAAGCTCTACGCCATCAAGCCCGTTGCGAAAGAGCCGGTTCGTTCCGAAGAAATCCGCGGGAACGCTTTGGAGAATCGCTTCTATCGAATTACGCTCGATCCATCATCCGGATCGATCGCAAGTATTTTTGACAAACGGCTGGGACGCGAACTCGTCGACCAGACGAGCTCATACAAATTTGGCCAGTATCTTTACGTAACGGGAGCGGACGACTATCCTGAAAACTCGCTATACAGGTTTGGAGCGGGACTGCAGCCACCAAAGTTGACGGTTCATCCGGCGCAGTTGGGAACGCTAATCACTATTAAGAGGACTCCGATCGGTAGTATCGCGACGCTCAATTCGTCGGCCCAAAATACTCCATCGATTCAGACCGAAATCCTGCTACCGGACGCCGAACGCGGCATTTTTATTACGTATCACCTGCACAAGAACCGCGTACTCGCAAGGGAGTCGGCGTACGTTGCGTTTCCTTTTGTCCCGGCCAGCGCGCAATTCGCGTATGGTTCTGAGGCGGCGTGGGTAAACCCGGCGAAAGACGAGCTCGCTGGAGGAAGCCGCGAATGGTACCTGCCCACGACCTGGGCCTCGGTTTCCGATCCCCTCTTTACAGCAGCAGTCGTTCCGCTGGATGCACCTCTGGTCGCGTTCGGTGACATCGTTCGTGGAAACTGGCCGGCTGCCTTCAAGCCGAAGAGCGGCACGATCTTCTCGTGGCTGATGAACAACTATTGGGGTACGAACTTTCCTGCCTGGCAGGGCGGCGATTTCACCTTTCGCTACGCGATCACCAGCGATGAGCAGTTCAAACCTGAGTCGCTGACTCGTTTCGGGGTGGAGGCCTTGACTCCTCTCGAACCCGATGATCTTTCAGCCTCGCAGGATGCTTCTCGATTGCCAAATCGAGAAGCAAGCTTGCTCGAGATTGCCAATCCCGGGGTGAGTTTGCTGACGTGGAAGCGCGCGGAAGACGGCGATGGCACCATCTTGAGGTTGCAAGAGACCGCGGGTGAATCGTCGGAGATCAGCATTCACAGCCAATACCTGACATTTGGGCGGGCATGGCTGTGCAATTTGCTTGAAGAAAACCAGTCCGAAATCGAGACCAACGGCGGTGCTCTGAGCGTTCCGATAAGATCCTTTCAGGTTCTCACTCTCAGAGTACGCACCCTGCCCCACCTCAGACAAGGTGACGCTGAATGAATATCGACTTCACTGGCAAAGTCGCAATCGTAACCGGCGGTGCCAAGGGGATTGGGGAAGCCACGGCACGAAAGCTAGCTGGACTCGGGGCGGCCGTAGCCATTTTCGATATCGATCTTGACGCCGGCTATAGGAGCGCCACCAAGATCGCGAAGAGCGGGGCCGTCTGCGATTTTTTCCCGTGCAACATCAGTGTCAGCGCTGAGGTCTCCCAGGCGGTCGCTGTCGCCGTCAGCAAGTTCGGGAAAATCGACATACTGGTCAGCAATGCCGGAATTCAACTGTATGGCGATGTTATAACGACCACCGATGAGGACTGGGACAGGTTGATGGGAATCAATTTGAAGGGGGGCTTCCTAGTCTCGAAATTTGTCGTGCCACACATGCTCAGACGAGGCGGCGCCATCGTGATCGTTGGCTCGGTGCAAAGCATGACAGCAATCAGGAACTCGGTTGCCTACGTCACGTCGAAGCACGGCCTTCTGGGACTTACGCGCGCCATGTCACTGGATTATGCAGACAAAGGGATCCGCGTGAATTGCGTGTGTCCCGGAACGATCGACACTCCCATGTTGCGTTGGGCCGCTGCTCTGTCAGACGATCCTGAGAAGGTTATACAAACCTGTAATCGCATGCATCCGCTGGGCCGTATCGGCAAAGCAGAGGAAGTGGCCGACGCAATCGTTTATCTCGCATCGCCAATGGCATCCTTTATCACCGGAGCGGCTTTGATTGTGGACGGGGGCATGCTTGTGCCTGCCGGAGGCATGGGCTTTCAGGAAGGCGGTACGGGGGCTGCGACCCACAAATGATGCTTCACAGCAAGACCGCCATTATCACCGGCGCGGCTCAGGGAATCGGCGCGGCCTCCGCGGTGTTGTTCGCGAGGGAGGGGGCGAAGATCGTCGCGGTTGACATCGACCAGAAACTTTTGGATCAGGTATCAGAGCAGATCGAAAAACTAGGAGGCAGCTGTCTTGCGGCCGTTGCCGATGTGAGCCGAAAAGAGGATGTGCACGATGTGCTTCGCTCCGCGGCGGAGAGATTCGGACGAGTCGATATTCTATTCAACAATGCGGGCATTGTTCCAGCGGGCAAGATTGACGCAATCCGCGAAGAGCAATGGGATCGTGCCATGGCGGTCAATGTGAAAAGCATGTATCTGTTCTGCCATGCGATCATTCCGAAATTCAAAGCGCAGGGCGGAGGAGTGATTTTGAATACTGCTTCCGCAACCGCTTTACGCGCGGTTGTGGACCGCGCGTGTTATACGGCGACAAAATCAGCGGTGATTGGGCTTACGAAATCGATGGCGCTCGACTACGTTCGCGACAATATACGAGCGAACTGCCTGTGCCCGGGCACGGTCGATACGCCGTCGCTTGCGCAGCGCCTTGCCGCGTTTCCAGATCCAGCCGAGGCGCGGAAGAAGTTCATCGCGCGACAACCGATGGGGCGATTCGGAACTGCGGAAGAGATTGCGCAAGCGGCACTTTATCTGGTCTCATCGGCAGCTGAATTCGTGACCGGTATTGTCTTCCCTATTGATGGCGGTTTTACTATCTGAATGTAGGATTTAACTCTTGTTATGGATTCGTGCGCGCGTATGCCTTGATCGTTGCGCAGCGCTGCCCTTCGGACGGCCCATGAGGCCGGATTACATAATCGCCGGCGGCAGCGGGAACAATAAACGTTTCTGCGTAGTGAACCACGAGCGGTGGAAACTTTCCGCTCGGGCTCTCAACCATCGCCTCTCGTCCTTCACATAGGTTCAGGACATTTACGCCCCCATTGGTGGAGTGCTGCACCGGGGCGGTGAACCAATGCCGTCGTGTCTCAATAAATTCACGTTCGTGAAGTCCGGTACGCTCTTCCTGCCAGCCTGGGCCGCTGGCAACAGGCTTGATTACATTGATGAGATTCTTCTCGGCCCAGTGTGTTGTCCGATCCCATTGGATATTTCGAAACCCATGCTGGAGATGGATCGGGCGCGGAGTGCCATCCAGGCCAAGCCGTCCCCAGTCCCACATTTTGAAAGTAAAAATGTAGGGGGTGGCGCTGATTTCCAGCACCATGCTGTTCTTGCCCGAACAGTGCGGCGTTCCGCCCGGAATCAGGAAGTGGTCGTGCTTTTTGGCGGGGAACCGATTGACGTACTTGTCGGCGTCAAATGGAATCGTACCTTCCTGCGCCTCCAGCAGGTCGGCCATCATCTGCTTTCGGTCAATATTTTCCTTCAATCCGAGAAATACACATCCTCCTTCCCCCGCATCCAGAAGGTAGTAGCTTTCATCCTGCGTATAGTTCATCCCAAACTGCTGTTGAATGTATTCGGTAAGCGGATGTACCTGGAACGAAAGATTGCCGCCATCCATGGTGTCGAGAAAATCGAAGCGGATGGGAAACTCGGTCCCAAACCGCGCGTGTACCGCTTCTCCGAGGAGTTCATGCGGATGCTGGAAAACCAGATTTATAGACGGGATTTCTACCGTCAGATCACCAAAGTTCAGCAGCAGGCTGTTTTCTTCCGGTACGCAATCAAAGCACCATGCGTAGTTCTCCGCCTCGCGTGGAAGATCACAAACCTCTTTCATCCACTGTCCGCCCCATGGCCCGGGATCGAAGAAAGGGACGACGCGAAAAGGTTGATGTACCGAATTCTTCAAGCCTTGCAGATGCTGGCTGCCGGTGATCATTTTGGGAAGGTCACGCTGGTTTGTATCCAGCAGAAAATCGATTCGTGAAATCAACGTTTTTTTCAAACGATCGGCAACTCGCCAGTCGAAAAAGAATGCCCGTTTATACTTCAGCTGCGGACGTTCGGTACAATTTTGCAAACCGAGATTCGAAACTTCGCCGGCCCGCTGGCGTTGCTGGATCTCCCACCTTGCCATGTCGCAATAAACCAGCAAATCCCACTTTTCAGCGAGCAGAGTTGCACCTGTGCCAATTACCAGCGTGAGGCCCGAAGCACACCCCAAACGGCTTCTTTGTTCCGCCAGTTCTCGCTCGTCCAATACTTCGATGAGCTCATATTTGCCCATGAAGGCAAAAACCGGATCGTCGCCCAAATCGCGCGCGCAGAGAGATTGAATGGCGCTTTCTGGGAGGTAGCATTCCTCTGCCCGGAGCACCATCTGCGGTTCAAGCACCCTGACCAACTGCCTTTCAATCTCTTTTTCGAAACAGCCGGGATAGCACTCGATACAAATCACGAAACGGCCTGAACGCACACTGGCTTTGAGGCGCTGGCCGATCGCCGGCCACCCCGTCTCGCAGCCTTCGCGCGAGTCCGAGGCGCGAACCACGGGATGCTTATCGTAGTTCGAGATGTATGGCTTAGACATTTACCTTCGGATTCGCGAGCGCTTTGACAAAGACGGCAGCAACGTCAGATTGTTGCTGCCGTGGTTGGGCGTGGGGGTAGTGGTCAGAAAATGAACTTGAGCGAAAACTGAGTTTGGCGTGCCGTGCCGCCACCGATCTGCGTGCCGTCCTCGTCGGCAACGGTTTGGCCAACTCGGCCGAAATTGGGATTCGGAGTGCAAGTTCCCGGCCCGATCGCCGTACAGATTCCTCCGTCGGGGTTCGAGAAATTCGGATGGTTGAAGAGGTTGAAGATGTCGGCCCGGAACTGCATCTTCACCCTTTCGGTGATTGGGAAGTTCTTCATTCCCGAAAGATCGAACTGAAAGTAAGCCGGGCCCCGCAGCGCATTTCGCCCTACGCCTCCGATCGTAGCGCCGGGAGTCCCATCATAGGTTGGTTCAATCTGGAAAGCGTTGAGGTTATAGCTCGAATCTGGCCAGCTATGGTTGGGAACCCATAAGGGTTGATTCGGCACGTAGTCTGGCCGCACGGGATTGCCAAAAAAACCGCTGATCAGCGTGATGTTAGTCGGGAGCCCGGAACGAGTCTGAAGAATGCCCGATGTCTGCCATCCGCCCAAAACTTCGCGAACCAGCGAACTGGAGCCCTTCAGGTCTGGCAAGCTGTACACGACGCTGCTGGTGAGATTGTTTCGTACATCCCAATCTCCGCTGCCACGATCGTAGATGGGAGTGTAAGGACTCTCGAAGCCGGGGCTGAAAACGTTCACCATATCGTCGATTTCGTGGGACCACGCGTAGTTTGCTTCGAGCGTAAGCCTGCCTACTTCGCGGTGCAGCTTAACCTGAAGCGCGTTGTAGTTGGATCCGAGTCCGTCGGAGTCTATGTTCTCGTTGGCAAACCCCGAATACTGACGAGCCTGGGTGAAGACATTGGCAGGATTGGCGTTCAGCGCGGCGAAATCAACGCCAGCCTGCATGTGGTGCGCATTATTGCCCACATAATCCACCGTCAGGATGGTGTTCCGCGCTACCTCCTGCTGGATGCCGAACAACCAATTCGCTGAAACCGGATCTTTGGGGTTCTGCGGAAACGCGTTTACGTTGGCGGTTCCCGGGGGCAGGGGCGGATTCGGCGAGGGATAGGTGATTACAGCCTGAAAGAGATTGACGTTGTAACTGGAGAGCGCAGGCACATTGGAGGTCGTCGTAAAGTTGAAGTGCATCGGGTTGTAGAACAACCCGGCATACCCGTGGATGGCGGTCTTTCCTTTGCCGAATGGATCCCAAGAAAAACCAGCGCGAGGCGCCACGTCGCCTTTCGGCGCCGTGTATGCAGCTTGGTTGGCGGGCAGAAGCGACTGCGTGGCCACATCGAAATTCTGTCCCTGGTTCGGCCCCGTCGCCCATACGGTGTTGTAGTCGTATCGCAGCCCGAGGTTCAGAGTTAGAGTGTTGCTCACCTTCCAGTCGTCCTGGAAATAGAAATCCCAGTTGGAATTGTGGTTGCCGACGAA
>Ga0335072_10008154_pt1 | contig 15203 bp, 13 predicted proteins | sample Lox_Sample_21_FD_206725 | JGI IMG/M metagenome (GOLD analysis project Ga0335072, IMG submission 206725) | Soil microbial communities from Loxahatchee National Wildlife Refuge, Florida, United States - Lox_Sample_2.1 | ecosystem: Environmental > Terrestrial > Soil > Wetlands | place: USA... | reverse complement strand
AGGTCGGTCGAGCACAACACCAAGTAATTCCACTTGGCGACGCCGTTGCTGCCGCAGAAATTAAGACTATTTCCGTTCATCGTCAGCCCGGCAAAGACCGGCGGCGGTGTTGGCGAGGCGACGACGCTCAACGAGCCGCTGCTCAAAGCGCTTGTGTCCCAGGCGAGGTTGAGCGCCGGAATCGCCGGAATGATGTTTGTGAACGCGCCCGAATAGCCGGCGGCATTGAACAACTTGAAGCTGTCGCCGGCGGCATACGAGCCGCCGAGATTGGTAATGACGAGCGTGCCGCCATAGGTCACCGCGCCCGTGACTTGGGCCGCGTCGTTCTTTAATTGCGATTTGTTGACTTCGATTTTTGTCACGCTGCCACCGTTCAAAGTAAGATTGTTATTGAAAGTCATCGTCGTCAACGCGCCGCCGGGCGCGAGTGTCGCGCCGCTGCCGACAACAACATTTCCGTTGGCCGTGCCGTTGCCGGTGAGTTTCTGGCCGTTGGCCAAAGTGAGCGTCGTGTCGCTGCGAGCGCTGGCGTCCAAAGTTCCGCCGGAATTCACCGTGAGCACCGGGCTGTTCGCCAGCGAGCCGTTGCCGCTCAACGCCAATTTCCCGGCGTTAATGGTCGTGTTGCCGGTGAACGTGTTCGCGGCCGTCAGCGTGGCGGTGCCGGAACCGTTTTGCAGCAAAGCGCCGTTGCCGGAAATAATTCCCGACAAGGTTTGTGCCGCGGAACTGCCGGAGTTGAAAACGCCGTTGTTGGTAATGTTGCCGGCATAATTGCCGCTGCTTAGTTGACCGGCGCCGCCAATAGCCAGCGCGCCGCCGCTGATGGCGATGCCGCCGGTGAAAGTGTTGACGGCGGTGAGAACGTTGCTGCCGCCGCTAACCAGCAGGACGCCGGAGCCGCTGATGACATTCGCGATGGTGGTGCCTTTGCCGCCGGCAAAATTCAAAACGGCCTTGTTGGTCACGTTGCCGGTGCCGAACGGCGAGGTCCACGCAGTTGTGTCGCCGGCCAAGCCGACCTGCAGAACGCCGTTGCTGACGATGGTGCCACCAGTGTAGGTGTTGTTGTTGTCCAAGGCCATGACGCCGTTGCCGGTTTTGAAAATGCCGGTGTCGCCGGCGCTGGTGCCGTGAATCAGCGAGCCGTAAACAATCAAATCAACACCACCGGCTGTGCTACCGTTGGTGATGTTGAAAATCGTTCCGCCAGTCTGGGTCGGGTCGGGCAGACAATTGGTGATGATGGACGTGATGGACGACGGCGGATTTCCAACGCAGACGCCGCCGTCCAAATCCCAAGTCCCATATTTGGTGTCGTTCTGGTAATTGCCATTCATGGTCAGCGCGCCGCCATTGAGAGTGAGCAGGCCGCGGAGGTGGCTGTTGGAACCGTTGCCGGCGTCCGCGCTCGCCGAGCCGGTAAGCGAACCGCCGGCGTTGATAACAATCGGCACGACGTTGGCGCCGGAACCACTCAAAGCATTGTCAATGTTGACGGAAACAATGCCGTTGGAATTGATGGTCAGCTTGCTGCTTTTGTAAATGCCGCTGTTGCCGGCGTTGCCGCTGGCCATCACGAGCGTCGCGCCGTTGACGGTGGTCGAGCCGGTGAAAGTTTCGGCGTTGCTCAAAGTGAGCGTGCCTGGACCATTTTGAATCAGCGCACCAGCGCCGGAAATCAGCGCGTAATTGGTCTGCGCGGTGGAACTGTTGTAAATCAAAGTGCCGGTGTTGGCGATGGCCGCAACGGAATTGTTTTGTTCGTAGCTGTTGCCACCCAATTGTCCCGCGCCGCCGATGGTCAGCGTGCCGTTGTTGTTGAGGTTGCCGGTGAACGTGTTCGCGCCGTTCAAACTCACCGCGCCGCCGGTCGTCAGCGTCGCGCTGCCGGGACTGGAAACAGTTCCCGACAGCGTGAGCGGGTTGGCAGAATTGTTGGCGATAGTGAGATTAGTCGTAACGGAAACCGGAGCCGAGATGACGTCACCAACACTCGAAGAAAGCTGTGTCAGCGAGGCGGCGTTGGTGCCGTTGAAGGTGAGCGAACCACCATTGGCGGCAATTGTGTAACTTGCTAAACCGTTGGCGTCGCCGATTTGCAACGCGCCAATGGTGATGGGCTGGTTCAAATTGATGGTCTGCGGCGCGGCGAGTCCGGCGTGGATGATTGCCAGTTCGCTGCTGGTGTTCGGAAACACGGTGGCGTTGGTCCAGTTGGCGTTGACGTTCCAGCTTTGCTGGCCAGAAGTAATGGTGTTATTCCAGTAAGCCGTTATCGGCGCGCCCGAGATGACGAGTGATACCGTCGCGGTGTTGGTCTGGTTTCCGTCAACACCGCTGATGAGCAGCGGATAGGTGCCCGGCGGCGTGTTGACAGAGGTGGTGATGTTCAAGGTCGAATTGCCGGAATTGCTCAACGATGGCGGAACAAAACCGCCGTTCGCGCCGGAAGGCAGGCCGCCAACGGTAAGAGTCACGCTGCCGGTGAAGGCGCTGTTGGTCGTAACTGTGGCCGTGAAGTTTGTGGCGTTGCCTTGAATCACGGTTTGCGATGATGGGCTGGCGGTGACGAGAAAGCCGCCATTCATGACGCTGATGTTCACGGCAGTGGAGGTGGCCGTGTAATTGTTCGTGTCGGTGGCCACGGCGGTCAGTGCCCAATTGCCGGCGGGCACGTTGCTCCAAGTCACGCTGTAAGGGCTGTTGCTGCTGGTGCCGAGGTAAGTGCTCGCGTTGGCATAAAAGTCCACCCGGCTGATTTGACTGTTCGTTGAGCCGGCGGCAGCTTGCAAAGTGATGTTTGTGCCGGCAGGGAAAGCGGAGCCGTCGGCCGGATTGGTGAGGGCGACGGAAATGTCCACTGGCGCGATGGTGTATAATTCGATGCCGTTGCCGGTTCCGAGATTTCGCGAGTATTGTTTGTTGGTAGAATTGTTCCAATGTTCCCAGACTCCGAGGCTGGAAATCGGGACGCCGTCAGGTTCATAAACCGTGCCGGAATAACTTGCCCAGGAAGGCCAAGTGTTGGTGTTGGCCAAGGCCGCTTCTTCCAGATAATTGTCGCAATTATAGCTGTCACCGTTACCGAGGCTGGTGCCGAATTCGCTGGTTAAAAAATCCACGCCGACTGAATCAATGGCCACCGGATCGAGCGACATAAAATAACTGGACGACCACTGGCCGTTGAAGAGATTATTCCAAGCCGCGTTCGATGCCGTGACGGTGTCGTTCGCGTTTTTTGTGCCGAACAACCCGTCAATCATGAACAAAATAGTTTTGCCGCCGAGTTGTTTCGTGCTGATGAGGTCCACGAGCGGGGAATAGCGGCCCATGGTATACTTGTAGTCGCTAAGGTAGGTGTTGTGGTCGCGGCCATTGACGCTGCCGTAATGATTTTTGGCCGTCAGTGTGACACCGCCGTTCGGATGACCTTTCATCAAGGACATATTGACGATGTAGGTGGAATTAATCACCTGCTGGGGGATATTGGTGCCACCACTGCCGGCCTCGGTGTTGACAGCAGAATATTGGAACCCGCTGGGCACCCAAACCACTTTCTGGCAAATTCCGTTCGAACCTTTTGAGTCCATCCAAATTACGCTTGGAAATTGCGACTGGCAGTAGGTGATGATGTGATTGGGAAGGTAACGAACGGCTTCATAGACCATGATTTTGTTTTGCGGTACGCCCGCTTGATTGACCAGTTCGTTGAGCATCGCCAGAACGGATTGAGGATCGGCGTCAATTTGATTCAAATTGGTTTCGCCGGTGTTCCCGCCGTAGGCGTTGTTGCAATTGATTTTCAGGGCAATGGATTCGCCCGTCTGGTAGCCGACGTTGCCACGACCGTGAGTGTTGTTGTAATAATGGAAAATCAAATCCCACGCCTGGCTGTCATTGGTTCCGCCGGTCAGCGCCTGCAACGAACGCGACATCATGCGCTCCACCACCGACTGATTGATGTTGGTCGTGTCCCAATAATGGTGGCCGATGGCGGAAGAAGTGCCATCCCACGGCGTCGCGTTGGTATCGCGAATCCACGTGACACGACCGGGGAAAATACCCCTGGCCGCACCTAACGGCGAATTGGCCGGCGGCGGGGAATAAGGCGGATTGGCTGCCATCGCACGCCAAACCCAAGTTAGCAAAACCAACGCCATCAAAATTCCCGATCCAGTAAAGACGAGACGCCGACGTTTTTTCCACCACGCGCCCAGCCATGCCGCCAGACTGGCTTTTAAACCCAAGAGCCAGATGATGCACGTGGACGCCATCGGAAACGCCGCCTGTTGACAGGGATAGGTGGCGCGAATGGGTTTGGGAATGACGCGCACGAAGAACCACGCCACGGACATCGCGCCCATCACCTGAACCACGAACCGGAACCAGCGCAACCGAAGGCGGGATTGTTCACACGACTGGCCGTTGCCAGTCCAATCGTGCCAGAGCTTGAAGAAGGTTTTCATAAGTTACCTGTCCGCGGCATTGCAACCGGCGCAAATTTCAGACACTTCCAGACACAAATACAAAACCACACGGTCTCGTAGAAATTTAACGTCTCCACAACAATGACGCTTCCACTTGATTGCCAAAAACTAACCGTAAATTGTCATTTCCGGAGAAGCCCAACCGGCAAGATTTGGAAAAACGAATTCAGGACTCTTTGAAATTTTAATGATGTCACAGTTTTAACAGCATCAAGCCACGCTTCTTTTCATGCACCGCGAATAATTCAATGCCCTTGCCCCTGCGGTTCAAATTGCGGCTATATTGTTTGTTGATCACGTGGGTTCCAATGTTCGTGGACGCCGCCGCCGCTGCTGACCAGAAATGTGCCGAACTCGGAATGCAGAAAATCGCAACCAAACCGAATCAATCGTCAACAGATCCCGCGGCTTGAAAGAACCGACAACCATTGGCCGCCAAAATAATTTTTCCAGCCCGCGAACCCTGCGATCGCCAGGTCGTTTGCGTCGCGTACGACATATAGTTTTGCGGTTTGCCCAGATTATTTCTCATCCGGCGCGATGCCTTCCAATTCCAATTTCAGCGCGTGCAGGGAAAGGTTGATATCGCAGATGAAGGCGACAAGCGACGCAAACAGCGAAGCCATGCAGCCGACAAAAAGCAGCCCGATCAAAATTCCCTCTTGCGATTGCAGCAACGCGGTCACAAACAAAGTTATGATCAGCACCGCCGCCAGCGACGCGCTCGTGGCCGCCAAAATGATGCTGAAGCGGATGATTTTTGCACGACGATACAGCATCGCCACCTGCGCGAGCGTTTGCGCGCGTTCGTGGCCGGCGCGGTCGGAGAGATCGCGCTTCAATAGCCGCGCACGGTCAATGGCCCGCCCCAGCCGGTTGGTCATGGTGAGCAACAGCAACCCAACGCCGGAAATCAAAATTACCGGGCCGATGGCCTCCTGAAGTTCCGGGATGATTCGTTCAAGCGAGGTCGGTGGCATTTTTTGTATTGTTGCCGTTCATGCACCGCATGGCAAGCGTTGGAAAGACAGGCTGTTGAATGTCTTTGCCGGCCTTCGGTCCGGGATTATTCTAATTTTCATTGAGGGAAATTTACAAAAACAATTCCGGCGCAGCTTAACCTCATTTGCCCTTTGCTTCGCAATTTTTGCAGCATTCCTCAAAAAAATTCGCTTCGAAGCGCTTTTTACTTCAGCAATAAACGATGCGTGTCGGCCAATAATAGAGAAGCGCCTTGCCGTTCGTGGAATCATAGTTAGCACGATAGATAAACACTCGGAGCACATTTTATGACAAAATTACCGAAAATATGTTTGGTGGTTTCAGCAGTGACGTTTGTGATTGGATCCACCATGTGGTTTGGCTGCATCAGCGTTGCGCCGGCATGGACGGTGGTGATGCCGATCAGCGCCATCATGTTTGGCCTTTTTCTGATCACGTTCGTGCTGGAAAAGGAAATGACCGGCTTCGACGCCAACGAAGCGAAGAAAACGAAATGGATTGAACGCAATACCACCATGCTCGCACCAGCATGGAAACCGGCGCTGGCACCGGTCCAACTCAAAGAAAAAACATTTCCGCATGATTGCTGAACTGGCTCCAGTTTCTTGCTCCGCAGACAAGACCGTCCCGGATTTTCCCGGCTCGGCGTTTGGTCATCCGCGTCAGTTTTTAGGCAACCGCTTCGTCTACACGGTCGTGTCGCCGCGCGCGCGCGGCTTGTCCATCGGCGTGAACATGAACCCGGACCGGCGCTGCAATTTCAACTGCGAGTATTGCGAAGTGGATCGCGCCACGCCCGCGCCGGAAACGTCGCTGGACGTGGAAGTGATGGCGGACGAATTGCAGCGCACATTGTGGCTGGCCTGCTCCGGCGAACTGCGAAATTTTCTTGGCTACCGCAACACACCTCCTGACTTGCTCGAACTGCGGCAGGTGGCGTTGAGCGGCGATGGCGAGCCGACGCTTTGCCCGAATTTTCTCGATGCGGTCCGCGCGGTCATCCACGCACGCGCGCTGGGACGGTTTCCCTTTTTCAAAATCGTGCTGTTGACCAACGCGACGGGGCTGGATTCGCAGCCGGTGCAGGACGGATTGAAATTGTTCACGCAGGAGGATGAAATCTGGGCCAAGCTCGAAGCCGGAACGCAGTATCACATGAACCGCGTGAGCCGCGCGAATTGTTCGCTGGAAAAAATTCTGGCGAATATTCTTTTGATCGCCCGGCAACGGCCGGTGGTTATTCAAAGCCTTTTTCCGCTGGTGAGTCCCGGGGAGCAGTCCGTCGAGGAAATTGAAGAATACGCGCGACGATTGAATGAACTGAAACAGGCGGGGGCGCAAATTCCGCTGGTTCAAATTTATTCCGCCGCCCGCCCGACGGCGCATCCCCAATGCGGGCATTTGCCGTTGAAGGCGCTCGCGCACATCGCCCAGCGCGTGCGCGAAATCAGCGGACTGAAGGCGGAAGTTTTTTAATCCGGCGGTGGCCGGCGAACACAGAACCAGTTGAAACAACATCGACGAAAGGAAATTGTCATGGAAATCAACGCGACCAGATTGGCGGCGCAACCTTTTTTCAAAGGGTTGTCCGGGCAACATCTTGAACTTCTGTTGGGCAATTCCATGCCGGTTGATTTTCCGTCCGGCAAATCAATCTTCCGCGAAGGCCAGCTGGCCAACCGCTTTTACCTCATTCTCGAAGGCGAAGTCGCGCTGGAATCAGCGGCCGGGGAAATGGACGGAGACCCTGAACTGATACAAACCATTGGCGCGGGCGAGGTGCTCGGCTGGTCCTGGCTGTTTCCGCCGTATTACTGGCATTTCGACGCGCGCGCCGTGACGCCGGTAAAGGCCGTCTTCTTTTACGGCACACGCCTGCGCGAGCAATGTGAACACGACCACGAATTCGGTTACGAATTGATGAAGCGGACGGCCGAAGTAGTCATTGGCCGGTTGCAAGCCACGCGCCGCCGCCTGTTGGACAAAAAGGCAAGTCTGGTTTAATCGGCGCCAAAGGACAGCAGCGGTTAGGTAGTTTTGCCTATTGCCGCATAAGAGTTTTATCTAGTTCACCTAATTATTTCTCCCTAAAAACAATCAGGCGCAACCCCAATTGTTTGTTTTGCCGACTTACCTTATTTTGCTCAAGTCAAAGCAAGATTTGGCACAAAGAGAAAGAAGATGATTATGGCAAAACATTTAATTGAAGCGTTGGCCGGAGCAAAAATCTATCAAGACTACGAACGGGCGTTCAGTGAGGCGACCGGCCTGCCCGTCGCGTTGCGGTCGGTGGAATCGTGGCAACTGCCGCACCACGGCAAGCGTTTTGAGAATCCATTCTGCGCGATGCTCGCGCAAAAGAGCCGCTCCTGCGCCGCCTGCCTGCAAACGCAGCAACGGCTTTCCGAAACCGCCGCGCGCGAGGCGCAGACAGTCACCTGTCCGGCGGGCTTGTGCGACATTGCCGTGCCGGTGCGCATGGGCGACCAGTTGATCGGTTTTCTGACCACCGGCCAGGTGTTTTGCAAAAAACCAACCGAGGCGCAATTCAACCGCACGGCCAAATTGCTTGCCGAGTGGGGCGTGCAAACGAACGTCAACCAACTGCGCGACGCCTATTTTGACACGCGTGTCCTGTCGGCGCGGCAGCACGAGTCGGTCGTCAAACTCCTGACCATTTTCGCCGAGCATCTCTCGATGGTGAGCAACCAAATCATCGTGCGGGAGCAAAATGCCGAGCCGCCGCTCATCGCACGCGCCAAACAATTCATCGCCGAGCATCAGACCGAGGAGCTCTCGCTGGAGCAGGTTGCCAAGGCGGTTCATACGAGCAAATTTTATTTCTGCAAAATGTTCCGGCGCGCGACCGGCATCAATTTCACCGATTATCTTTCGCGCGTGCGCACCGAGCGGGCGAAAAATCTTTTGCTTAACCCGAACCTGCGCGTGAGCGAAATCGCCTATGAAGTCGGCTTCCAGTCGCTGACCCATTTCAACCGCGTGTTTAAGCGCATTCTCGGCCAGTCGCCAACCGATTACCGCGGCCAGCTGGTGCGGGCTTGAGCCGGCCTCTTTTCGCGTGTTTCGGCGCCGGATTTTATTATTATCCGGCGAATGGAAAATTACGGCCAGTGGACGCGCGCCGAATTGATCGAACTCGTCAAGGAATTGCAAAAAAAAGCAATGGCCAACGTGGCGCAGCAAGCCAGGCAGACCGACGCTTTGCGCGACAGCGAAGAGCGGCTGCGGGCGATTTTGGAAACGGCAGTCGAGGGCATCATCACGATTGACGAGCGCGGCACCATCGAATCCTTCAACCCGTCGGCGGAAAAAATTTTTGGCTACAGCGCGGACGAAGCCATCGGGCAAAACATCAAATTGCTCATGCCCGAGCCGTATCGGCAGGAACACGACGGCTACCTTGAAAATTATCATCGCACCGGCCGCGCAAAAATCATCGGCATCGGACGCGAAGTGGTTGGCCGGCGCAAGAGCGGCGTGATTTTCCCGATGGATTTGTCCGTGAGCGAAATGCGGCTGGCGGACCAAAAAATGTTCACCGGCTTTGTGCGCGACATAACGGAGCGAAAACAATTGGAAAGGGAAATCATCGAAATCAGCAACCGCGAGCAACAGCGCATCGGCCAGGATTTGCATGACGGTTTGGGCCAGGAATTAACCGGCATCGAATTGATGTGCCAGGCGCTCGAACAAAAACTGGAGGCAAAATCGAAGACCGAGGCGAAACAAGCCGGCGAAATCGGACAACACATCCGCGATGCCGTGTCCCACACACGCAAGCTGGCGCGCGGGCTTTCGCCGGTTGAATTCGAAGCCAACGGCCTGATGTCGGCACTGCACGAGCTGGCGGCGCACGTGCAAAAATTGTTCCGCATCGAATGCCGCTTTGAATGTGCCGAGCCGGTCTTGATTCGGAACAATGTTTTTGCGACACATTTGTATCGCATCGTCCAGGAAGCCATCAACAACGCCATCAAACACGGCAAGGCCGGACACATTCTCATTTCGCTGAAACCGGCGGGCGACCGGTTCGTGCTGGCCGTGACCGATGACGGCATGGGATTTTCCGAGGAAACAAAAAAAAGCGGCGGTATCGGCCTGCACATCATGAAATATCGCGCGAGCGTCGTGGATGCGGCGCTCGAAGTGCGTTCGGGTGTTGACGGCGTGGGCACGGAGGTCACGTGTATTTTCCGGAAAAATTTATGAGCAGAAAAACCGCGGCGAAAAACAAGAAACGTATTTTGATCGTGGATGATCATCCGATGATGCGGCAGGGACTGGTCCAGCTTATCGGCGCGGAGTCCGATCTGGCCATTTGCGGCGAGGCGGAAAACGCCGAAAGAGCGCTCGACGTCATCGGCACCTTGAAACCCGACCTCGTGCTGGCGGACATTTCGTTGCCGGGCAAAAGCGGACTCGAATTGATCAAGGATTTTCAGGCCGTTCAGCCCGGCCTGCCCGTGCTCGTCATTTCCATGCACGACGAATCACTTTATGCCGAACGCGTGCTGCGCGCCGGCGGACGCGGTTACATCATGAAACAGGAAGGCGGCAAAAAATTGATGCAGGCGATCCGGCAGGTGCTGGACGGCAAAATTTACGTCAGCGAAAAAATATCGGCTGAGATTCTGGAAATGTTTTCCGGCCACCGCCCGGCCGGGGAAAGTTCGCCCATCGAAAAATTAAGCGACCGCGAATTTGAAATTTTTCAACTCATCGGCCAGGGCAAGCGCGCGAAAGAGATCGCCGACAAGCTTTACTTGAGCGTCAAGACCGTTGAAGTTCATCGCGCGAACATCAAGAAAAAACTGACGCTGGGGTCCGCGTCTGAGCTGATGCGCTTCGCGGTGCGTTGGTCGGAATCGCAAGTCGCGGGAGCGCAGCCAAATCACGAGGCAAAAAATGGTTGATGTTTGGCAAAAAAAGTGGAGTCAAGAAGAGCCCGGCGCGTAAGTTGAGGCGTATGAACGCGGCGTGCGTCAGGCCGAAACCGAAATTGCTGGCCGATGTTGCTGCCCGCTTCAATGCGAGTGACAACATTTTGCCTGAACATTCAGGGCCGGATTCGCTCTATTCCATTGAGGAAATTCATGTTCGCGCGGAAACCATGACGCCGCTGCTCAAGGAAATCCTGGATTTCCATCCTCCGGAACATTGGGAGATTAACGAGTAAATCAAACGAACTTTTTGAAAAATGCGTGACAGCATCGCAGATTGTCCACAAACTGACACGAGCATGAAAACCGCAATCGGCGTATGGATGTCTTAACTTTGTCCCGCATCCAATTCGGGCTGACTATAGGCTTCCACTATCTTTACCCGCCGTTGAGCATCGGGTTGGGCGTGATGCTCGTCCTCATGGAGGGCCTGTGGCTCAAGACGAAAAATCCGCTCTATCACCAGATGGCGCGGTTCTGGACAAAAGTGTTCGCGCTCACGTTCGCCATCGGCGTGGCGACGGGCATCGTGATGGAATTTGAATTCGGCACGAATTGGGCAACCTATTCACGTTTCGTCGGCGACGTGTTCGGCAGCGCGCTCGCGGCGGAGGGCATTTTCGCGTTTTTCCTCGAATCCGGTTTTCTCGCCGTGCTGCTTTTTGGCTGGGACAAGGTCAGCCGCAAAGTGCATTTTTTTTCCACCTGCATGGTTTGCCTTGGCGCGCATTTCAGCGCGGTATGGATTGTCGTCGCCAATTCCTGGATGCAAACACCGGCCGGCTACCATATCGTGACTCATGACGGTGTGGCGCGCGCGGAAATTACAAATTTCTGGGCAATGGTTTTCAACCCGTCCTCGATGGATCGGCTGTTTCACGTGTTGTGCGGCGCTTGGCAAACCGGAGCGTTTCTGGTCGTGAGCGTCAGCGCGTGGTATGTGCTGAAGAAACGTCACCTGGATTTTGCGCGGGCGTCGCTGCGGGTCGGCTTGACGGTCGGTTTGATCGCCTCGCTGTTGCAACTCGTCAGCGGCGACAGCAGCGCGCGCGAAGTGGCGAAATATCAGCCGGCCAAGCTCGCCGCGTTTGAAGGACTTTACCACACCACTAACGACGCGCCGCTCACCCTTGTCGGCTACGTGGACGAAAAAGATCAAAAAGTTGTCGGTCTGCAATGGCCGGGATTGTTGAGCTTTCTGGTGGCCCGCAACACGCAGGCAACGGTGACCGGGCTGGACGCCTTCGCGCCGGATGACCGTCCGCCGGTCGAGGCGTCATTTGTGTTTTTTCACGGCATGGTGGGAGTCGGGTTTACGATGATTGCCATCGCCATGCTGGGCTGCTTCTACTCGTGGCGCAAGGTGTTGTTTGAAAAACGCTGGCTGTTGTGGATTTTGGTCTTTTCCGTGCTCGGCCCGCAAATCGCCAACCAGCTCGGCTGGTTCGCCGCCGAAGTGGGCCGCCAGCCGTGGATTGTTTATGGTCTGATGCGGACGCCTGAAGGACTTTCCAAAATTCTAACGGCGAACGTCGTGCTCACGTCGCTGATTTTGTTCACGTTCATTTATTTCCTGCTGTTCTCGGTTTTCATTTATCTGCTCAACGACAAAATCCAGCACGGCCCCGACGAACAGGATTTGATTCCGTCCGGCAAACTGACCCTGCCGGATGAATTGACCCGCCACGAAAAATCATGAATCTCGATTTAAACACCATCTGGTTCGTCCTCGTCGGCGTGCTGTTCACTGGCTACGCCATTCTCGACGGCTTCGACCTCGGCATCGGCGCGCTGCATTTGTTCACGAAAGACGACACCGAACGCCGCATCCTCATCAATTCCATCGGGCCGGTTTGGGACGGCAACGAAGTCTGGCTCGTCACCGGCGGCGGCGCGCTCTTCGCCGCGTTTCCAAATGTTTATGCAACCGCCTTTTCCGGTTTTTATCTCGCGCTGATACTGCTGCTGGTGGCGCTGATTTTCCGCGCGGTGGCGATTGAATTCCGCAGCAAGCGGCCTGAACACTGGTGGCGGCAGATGTGGGACGTGAGTTTTTCCGTCGGCAGCGTTTTGTCCGCGCTGCTCATTGGTGTTGCGCTCGGCAACATTGCCTGCGGCGTGCCGGTTGACGCCAACGGCGAATTCGCCGGAACATTTTTGGGACTGCTCAAGCCCTATCCGCTGCTGGTCGGCATCACCACGGTGTCGCTGTTCATGATGCACGGCGCGATTTACGGCGTGATGAAAACCGAGGGCGGACTGCACGACAAGCTGCGCGTCTGGGCGATGCGCTGCATCATCTTCTTCGTGATTTGCGCCGTGACACTCACAATGGCCACGCTGCTTTACGTGCCGCAAATGGCCGCGCGCGTGAAAGAATATCCGTGGCTCTTCAGCATCGCGCTGGCCAACATGCTCTCGATTGCGAACATCCCGCGCGAATTTCATCACAAGCGCGACGGATTTGCCTTTCTCTCATCGTGTGGGGCGATGCTCACGCTCATGGCGTTGTTCGCCGTGGATGCTTATCCGTATCTCATTTACAGCCAGCCAAACCCTGAAAACAGCCTGACGATTTACAACGCCGCGTCGTCGCAAAAAACGCTCGGCATCATGCTCGTCATCGCGTGCATTGGCCTGCCCGTGGTGCTCACTTACACGGCCTGTGTCTACTGGATTTTCCGCGGCAAGGTGAAAATGGACCGGATGAGCTATTGAATTAGGCCAGAAAACAGGCCCACAAGAGATCGGCGGCGGTTCGCAATCTTAGCGCTAATCAATCGTTTCGCCATTGGAATCCATCCGCCCGCGCTTCGTGGAAAATTTGAAGATCGCCCAGCAAATCAATGAAACCAGCAGCGTAATCCAGCCAATCCAAAACAACATAAATAAAAGCAGGAACAGGATAAATCCCAACTGCGGCAATTTGTCATTGAGCGGGGCAAGCGCGTATAGTCCGCCCAATGCCAAAAGGACAACAATGGCACCTACCGCAGCCCACAAAGCTGGATGGCTTGACCGCATAAATGTTTGTTTACCAAAGCGCTTTGGCATTTGGTCGTTGTTATTTTATACGATCGGAAATTTTCCAAGGCTCCACCTAAATTGTCGGTGATTGCTCATTTCTTGCCGTCGTCAACCGGGCACGACAGTTCGACGCCATGCTGGATAAATGGCAAATAAGGGTCGGAGTTGACCAATTCATGGTTGGCCAAAAAACGGCCGGTGCGGATAATTTGCAGGAGTGAAAAAGAATAAACAAATGAGCGACGCGGCCATCAAGCTGGAATACGCGCTCGAAAAATTTCCCGTTTCACTGAAACTCCGCGATGGCACCGGCGTGGTCATGCGCTCCTTTTACCCGCGCGACGAAGCCCGCCTGCACAAATTTCTCACCGCCGTGCCCGAGGAGGAGCGGTTGTTCATCAAGCGTCCGATTTTTGAGCGCGCGATGTTCCGCGAGTGGCTGCGGCATCCCGATTTCAAGGAAAACGTGATGCTGTTGATGTTGCACGGGCAAAAAATCATCGGCGAAGCGACGTTATGCCAGCGCCCCGGCGGTTGGAAACGCCACATCGGCGTGGTCACCGTCTTGACCCATCCCGATTATCGCGGACGCGACGTGGCGAAAATCCTTGTTACCGAACAAATCGAAATCGCCCGCGCCCTCGGGCTGGGCAAATTGGAATCCGAATTAAACGGCGAACGCAAGGTCGCCATTCGCGCGCTGGAGGACATCGGCTTTCATTTTCTCATGCGCCGTGAAGATTACGTGCTCGACATGAAAGCAATCTCCCACGACTACATTCTCATGGGCATGGATCTGAAAGTGGATGAAGAATACGCCGGCGTTGGCGGGTGAACGAACCGCCGGAAGGGAACGTTATGAACGCCACCTTGAAGTTGATTGAGAAGCAAATCGCGATGTCGGACATCCGGAATCGCCTGGAAGAAACCACCCCGCAACCGGGCCGTTATGTCACCGAAGACGGCGTGGCTTTCGGACCCTGTCTGCTGATTTCACGCGAATGCGGCAGCGGCGGCAGCCTGCTGGGGCAGCGAGTCGGCGAACGCCTCGGTTGGAACGTCTTTGATGCCCGGATTGTTGACGAAATCGCTCAACTTGCCAACGTCCATCAACGGCTGGTGCAAAGCGTGGACGAGCGCGTTCGCTCTCATTGGGAACGGACGTGGCGCGACATTTTGCTGGACGACCAGGCTGACGAGAAATACCTGCGCCACCTCAAGCAAGTGGTCATGGCGCTGGCGCATCACGGCAATGTCGTGTTCGTCGGACGCGGCGCGCAATTCTTGCTTCCTTCACAATGCGCGTTGCGCGTGCGGCTGGTTGCGCCGCTGGAAACGCGGATTCATCGGTTGACGGAACGTCATAATTTGTCGCCCGAACAAGCGCGATTGAAGATTAAGCGGGTTGACACGGAGCGCGCGGCCTTTGTTTGGAAAATTTTCAAGAAAGACGTTGGCGCCGCCCTGAATCACGACCTGCTCATCAACACCGATGAAATCAACGCTGAAAGCGTCACCGAACTGGTGTTGGTTGCGATGGAAAGGAAATTGGGTGTGCGTTTGCAGCCGGCTTTCGCCGAAAAAGCCGCCCAAATCCGTTGACTGCCTTTTGTAACCGCCAGCCGCCGCCTGTTCGTTTTGCCATTTGTCTTTCGCCGGAGCCGCGCTAAACTAGTCCCATCAAAGCAGGCACTCGCATCAAGTTCTGGGGTGTGCGCGG
>Ga0335072_10008153_pt1 | contig 15204 bp, 16 predicted proteins | sample Lox_Sample_21_FD_206725 | JGI IMG/M metagenome (GOLD analysis project Ga0335072, IMG submission 206725) | Soil microbial communities from Loxahatchee National Wildlife Refuge, Florida, United States - Lox_Sample_2.1 | ecosystem: Environmental > Terrestrial > Soil > Wetlands | place: USA... | reverse complement strand
GTATCGCCGCCAAACCCAGGCCGCGATCCGGCAAATGAAATAGGAATAAAGCAGCGCGATGAGCCATGAACCGAGAATATCGCTCGGGTAGTGGGAACCGGTATAAATGCGCGAGTAGCTGACCAGCGCGGCCCAGAGCCAGACCCACGCGGCGCGCCAGCCGAAAACGGAGCAAGCCATGAAGGCCAGCGCGACATTGTTGCAGGCATGGCCCGACGTAAAGGAATTACCCTGCCGCGGATGGCTCAACACCGATTCGGTTACTCCGTGGATGGTAACGACGCGGATATGGGGCTCCGTCTCATTGGGCCGCGGCCTCTGCACGGTGGCTTTGATGGCATCGCTGATCCCTTTGTCACCAATAAGCAGGCATGCGGCCATCAAAATGAGAAAAAGCCGCGCGCGAAACCGGCCGAAAATCAGCGTCAAGGCCACGGCGATGATAACGGGAATGCGCCAGGTGTCCCAGTCGCTCGCATAAGCCATGACGGGATCGAGCCAGGGGCGGCTCCACATGACATTGATCAGGTAAAGCAGATGCAGATCGACCGTGTGAAACCAAACCGGCAAAGACATGGGACAATTTCAGAACTTAGTACCCTTATCAAAAGTAGCCAAGACGCGGGTTTGCGGCGCGAGGGCCGGCGGGGTTATTGCGCGTATTGCGCAAGGTAGGCCGTTATTTCCCGGCAAGTTCTCGTGGTATCAAGCTTGAGACCCGACCCGATAGCAATCATGGTGGAAACCGGTTCTCCCAGCGCGCTCAAGCCGGTGGGAGCGGAACCACTGCCGGCGCCAGTGGTATTGTCCGGATTGGGAACACCGGTGCGGAAGGCCAGCACATATTGAGTCTTGGAAACATCCAAATCGTAAACGTAGACGTTGGTTTCCAGCGTGGTCTCGCCAAGGCCGGCGCCGAGAGTGGCGCGCAACGCCCGGCTGCCTTGGTCCACCGTGACAAATTCGCCGGCCACGAGCCAGCCGTGATCAGGCAAATCGTCGGTCCAACGTGGTTCGCTCGGCGCGAGCTTCATCAAACGGGTCTGCAATTGATGCACAAAATAGGTCTGGAACTCCTTTTTGAAGTAGTACAATTCTGTGCCCTCCCGTCCCACCATCCACTTGGCTGTGGTGGTATCGAATGGCGCGACGTAGATATGTGGAGGGTTGGGCGTAAGCCGCACGGTCGAGCTGGGAAGAGGCGCGGTCTGAATCGAACCGCACCCGGAAAGAAAAAATGTAGTCGCTATTGCCAGTGGCGCGAGACTGGCCAATAGGGCGGCGGAACGTGGCATATATTAGCGTTTAGCCGAAAAGCTGTGGAAATTGCAAGAGAATTTACATTGAATTATGGAAAATCTCTTCCAATCACTGGTTTTTGTTCCATGGCAAATACTGTTATGAGGCAAGCCATTTGAGGTTACCGAGCAATGCGATAACCCAATTATCGCTCGCGGAATATTCAATAGCGACCTCACTGAAAAGATCGCCCGCCGCACCCCTTCCGCCGTTCCAGGCCAGATTGAGATCAGCGCCAAGGTCATCGTCACTTACCGACCTCCTTAACACCCAGCAGATCGGACCGTTTCTTTTTGCATGCCGAGCCGCTTCGCTTCTGTTACAGTGATGGGTCTATGGCAACCGTCATCTCCGGACCCGCCTATGTGGTCCAGCATAATATCGACACCGACCAGATCATCCCCGCGCAATACCTCACGCTGGTGCCAACCATCCCCGAGGAATATGAAAAACTCGGCGGCTACGCCCTCTGTGGCCTGCCCGATTCGCTTTACCCGGTCCGCTATGTGGAAGAAGGCTCGGCCAAGACGAAATACCCGATCATCATCGCGGGCCGCAATTTCGGCTGCGGTTCTTCGCGCGAACACGCCCCCATCGCGCTCGGCGCGGCGGGCTGCCAGGTTGTGGTCGCCGAAAGTTTCGCCAGAATTTTCTTCCGGAATTGCATCGCCACCGGCGAACTCTACCCCTACGACAGCACCGTGCCCCTGAGCGAAGTCATCAAGACCGGCGACCACATCGAAGTCGATTTCGACAAAAACGAAATCCGCGCCAATGGCAACGCCTACGCGCTGAAACCCTTGGGTGAGGTGAAGCCGGTCATCGATGCCGGCGGTATTTTCGACTTCGCCCGCCAGAGCGGCCTTATTGCCGCTCGCGAGGAAAATTGAAGTCATCCCATCCGCCAACGTCCAATCTCCCCCCATGACTCCTCCCCTCAGAATGGCCGTGGTGACCGGCGGCGCCGGATTTCTCGGCAGCCATCTGACCGACCGCTTGCTGGCGGAAGGCTGCCGCGTCATCGGCGTCGATAATTTTATCACCGGCAACCGGGCCAACCTCGACCACCTGAAAAAAGAGCCGCGTTTTGATTTCATCGAGCAGGATGTGACCAAGCACATCGAAATTCCGGGCGAGGTGAATCTGATTTTTCATTTCGCCTCGCCCGCCAGTCCGATCGATTACCTCGAATTGCCGATTCAAACGCTCAAAGTCGGCTCGCTCGGAACCCATAACGCGCTGGGGCTGGCCAAAGCGAAGAATTGCTGTTTTTTACTCGCTTCGACTTCCGAATGTTACGGGGATCCGCTCGTCCATCCACAAACGGAAGAATATTGGGGCAACGTCAATCCCATCGGGCCCCGCGGCGTCTATGACGAGGCGAAACGTTTCGCCGAGGCCATGACCATGGCTTACCATCGCTACCATAAGGTCGACACGAAAATCGTGCGCATCTTCAACACCTACGGCCCGCGGATGCGGCTGAAAGATGGCCGCGTGGTGCCGGCCTTCATCGGCGAGGCGCTGAAAAACGAGCCGATCTCGATCTTCGGCGACGGAAGCCAGACGCGGAGTTTCTGCTACGTCTCGGATCTGATCGATGGCATCTACCGACTTTCCCAAAGCGATTTTCATGAGCCGGTCAACATCGGCAACCCGACCGAGCTGACGATCCGCGAATTTGCCGAGCGCATCATACGGCTGACCGGCTCGAAGAGCGCCATCTCCTTCCAGCCGCTGCCCACGGACGATCCGAAGCAGCGGCGGCCCGACATCACCCGCGCCTGGCAACGGCTGGGCTGGAAACCGGTTGTCGATCTCGAGACGGGACTGGCCAAGACAATCGAATGGTTCAAAAGCCGGGTGTGATAGCCTCTATGGCCCAAAATAAGGTGCCCATCTACGAGCTGAGCTTCTGGTGGTCGCGCTACTTGGGGGGAATCGCCGTGCCCGCCGTGTTCGCGCTGGGAGGAATTTGTTCCATTCTCACTCGCCACTCTTACGTTCTGGTTAGTCGTTTTCCTGCTTTCGCAACACAGTGGATGCCCGTTTGGATGCCCGTTGAGGGCGAACAAGCCATCCTCGCGGGCGTGGCCTATCTCGGCTTCGCCCTGATGTTTTTCGCCCAGTGCCATGCGCAATATCACGAAAAAATGGTTTTTTACTCCGACCGGCTGCTCGCTCTCGGTGCATTGCTGGCCGGCGGCGGTTATTTGTGGTGTCTCTGGATTTTCGCCGGTTTTTAAGAAACTTGACTCATGCCCCGCCGCGTCGTCATCGGAGTCGGTATCGCCTCTTACCCGGTTCACGCCGCCGGCAACACCTGGGCTTTTCTGCAATGGGTGCTCGGATTTCGCGCCGCGGGGTGGGACGTCTGGGTGGTGGAAAACCTGGCCCTGACGAAGTGCATCGACCGGGAAGAAAAAAAATGCGCGCCGGAAGCGAGCGCGAATCTCGCCCACTGGAACAGAGTGATCAAGGAATTCGGCCTGGAAGAACAGGCGACGCTTTTCATCGAAGACGAGTCGCCCGATTTGGAAAAACTGCTGCGCTTCGCGCGCGATGCCGAGTTTCTTTTCAACCTTTCGGGCCATTTTAAGCAACCCGAGGTGATGGCGGCGGTGGCCGAGCGGGTCTACGTCGATCTCGATCCGGCTTTCACCCAAATTTGGGCCGAGGTCTATGGCGCCGACATGCATCTCGATCTCCACACCACCTTCGTCTCGATTGGGCGGCGTCTGGGCCAAAAAGATTGCCGCGCGCCGCTGGCTGGGCGCCGTTGGCTGCCGGTGGGCGTGCCGGTGGCGCTCGAGCACTTCACCCTTCCCGGTACGGACAAGCCGGGTACGGCCTGGACGACCTTTACCCACTGGTACGGCTATCCGTCGGTCGAGTATACGGGCGAATGGTACGGCAACAAATCGGAGGAATTCGACCGCCTTGTGAATCTTCCGCGAAAGACCACGGAAAGATTAGAGATCGCAACCAATTTGCATCCGGAAGATCCCGCCACGCGCCGTTTTTTTGATGGCGGCTGGAGTCTGATCGATGCGGGACCGCTCAATGAACCGTGGCAGCGTTACCGCGATTATGCGGCGCGGAGCCGGGGCGAATTTTGCGTGGCGAAAAACGGCTACGTTCGTTCCAAGTGCGGCTGGTTCAGCGACCGGAGCGCGATGTACCTGGCGCTGGGCCGTCCGGTCATTTTGCAAGACACCGGCTGGACCGAATTTTATCCGCATAGCGAGGGACTATTATCTTTTCGCGACGAGACCGGCGCTGTGGAGGCCCTGGCCGAAGTCGCACGCGATCCGCAACGGCACGCCCGCGCCGCGCGCGCCATCGCCGAAAAATATTGTTCCGCGCCCGTGGTGGTGAATCAGTTTCTCGAAACGATTGGGAGGGGAAGGTAAGACTCTGGCGGTGGCATCGCCGCTTCACCCACATCTGTCTTCCATATCCTTAACTGATCTTGGATGCGTATGTGCCACATTGGACCTATGCGGGCGATTTCCGTGCGCGAACTCCATAGGCAGACGAGGCATTCTGTCCGCAGTGCTCAAACCGAGCCCGTGGTGATAACCGAGCGGGGAAGAACCATCGCCATTTTACAGCCCCCGAGTGGCAAGCAAATGCCGGGGCGTCCTTTCCCCCGCCGTACCTTAAAAGCCCTGGTGCGGGTCAAATCGGGCGATATCGATTCCACTCAAATAATTGCCGAGGATCGTGACCGGGAATGATCTATCTCGACGCTCGACCCCAAGCTTTCCCGCGCAATTCAGCCATGATTCTGGACAGGCTTTCAAAATCGAGTTCCAAGGCGGGCGGGCGGGCGACCCAGACGAGATAAGCCGTTTCCGGCCACTGCGCGAGATGCCTTCGGTAAATTTCCCGCATTTGGCGGCGGAGCCGGTTGCGCGCCGTCGCCGAACCGAGCCGTTTGGGCGTCAGGAAAGCCACCGCCGCGGCATCGGACGCGGCGGCATCCTTGGGCAAAATATTCAGCGCCATCCAGCGGTTGCCGAAACGGCGCCCCTTGGCCCGGGTCGCCTCGAAAACCGCGCGACGGCGGATGACCCGCGCGCGCGGCAGCGCTTGAGATGGAGGGGAACCGGAGGGCGCGGGAAAATTCCGCGCTGAAGCCGTGAGTCCCGCCACTAAAAAGTTTAACCCCGGGTGTGGCGGGCGAACTTGCGGGTCGTGTTGCGCCCGGCGAGACGGACGCGGCCCTTGGCCCGGCGGCGGGCCAGGATGGCACGGCCCGCCTTGGTGCGGGTGCGGGCCAGGAATCCGAATTGGCGGACCCGGCGTTTTTGCGAGGGCTGGAACGTTCTTTTCATAAAAGTAGCCTATATAGCGGAAGGGGCACATTACGGAAAGTGCCGCTTAAGACAAGAGGATTTTAACAGCTTCCTCGATCTCGGCCTCGGTATTGTAGAAGTGGGGGGAAAAGCGCAGGCAGGAGAGACCGGCGCGGGTCTGGCGCAAGGAGATGTCGACGTGGCGGTCGCGAAGTTTGCGGGCAAGCGCCATGGCTCTTTCCTGATCCTCCAGGACAATGGTGGTAATACCCGACTTTTGGGACCGGCGATTGGCAAACCCCGCGACGCGGAATCCCGCCGCGGCGAGTTTTTCCTCGGTAAGGGCGCGCAGGTCAAGCAACCGCGCTTCGATCTGTTTCACCCCGATGCCGAGGATCAGCTCCAGGCTCGCTTTCATGCCGTGCAAGGCCAGGAGATTGAGGGAGCCCGGTTCATAACGCCGCGCCGAATTTTCGAAAACAATTTCCGGCTGGGCGATATAACCGGGAGAATGGACGTTCCATGACCCAAGCAGGCTCGGACGCAATCTCTCGAAATGCTTCTGTTTAACGTAGAAAATGCCCGCCCCGAGAGGTCCCAGCATCCATTTGTGGGAATCGGCGGCGAGAAAATCGATATGCCGCACGTCGACGGTGGTCGCGCCGAGGGACTGGATGGCATCGAGGCAGAAGAGAATGCCGCGGCGGTTCAACTCTTCGGCGATTCCCTCGTAATCGAGACGGAATCCGCTTAAAAAATGGCAGGAGGCGAGCGCCACCAGGCGCGTGCGGGGCGTCAATGCCTTCGTCACGAGTTCCGGGGTGATTTCGCCGAGCCGTTCCGGCTGGAGCGGAATCACCCGCACGCCGCGACCAGCCAACGTTTGCCACGGATAGACGTTGGCGGGATAATCGTCGGGATAAAAGACGACTTCGTCGTTGGGTTGCCAGTCGAGCCCGTTGGCGACGAGGTTAAGACCGAGCGAGGTGGGACCGAGCAAGGCGATTTCATGGCTGGTCGCGTTGATGAGCCGCGCGCCGATACGCCTGATCGCCTCGACGTCGGCCAGAAAGTCGGGACCTTCCTGGGCTATGCCGGCGCGGTCGGCCTCGTGCTTGAGAGCGTCGATGGTCAAACCGGGCAGGGGCGCAACTCCCGCATGAGCCAAAAAAATGCGTTTGGTGGCGATGGGGAAAAGGCGTCGCCGCAACGATTCGTCAGCGAGAATATGGTCGATATTGAGATCGATCTGGCTTTCGTGCTTGAGGCTCACGGCCTCATTCTCGCTCACTTCGCAGAAAAAGCTAGCCTGATGCTGAAGCGAATCGTAGAGAAAATATGACCAAAAATTTAAGTCCAGTATTAATAAAGTTAATAGACTTTAGATGTTGAGGCGATGGAAAATTACAAAATTATTATTCAGATAAGACTTTGGTGCGCAATTTGTTCCAATCCGATTCAGCGACCATGTTACGCACGTCCGAAGACATCCTATTCGTCGGGTCTGGAGCCTGCCAAGTAATGGAAGCAAACTTGGGTCCATTGGCGGCAAAGTCTTCTCCCTCACGACGGCTTTCGAAATAGAGATCGATGACCAAGGCGGCTCGTTCAGTGGCGGTATGGCCCGTTTCGCGAGCGGCAGTACGGGAAATAACAGCGGAACCGGTATCGACCGCAAGATATTTGCCCAAACCGGAAATTGTCACCACGCTGCCATAGGGAATAATCGTGGGATCGACCGCACAATAGCCATCATGCAGGTGAATGCCGGTGGAACTGATGCCCTGGCTCGTGTAGTAGTCGCCTTCGCTGGCCCAATAGGCGGTTATACGAGCGAGCCGGTTGCCCGATGGGGGGCGGTTGCCATCCTGGGAAACATCCGTAGTCTTTGAGGGTGAGATAGATGCCTTTTTATTCTCCACCGATGAAGCTGTAACGGTCCGTTTCGGAGCCGAAGCAGGCGTGGTTTTCTTCTCACCGGATGAAGCGGTGAGTGAATGGCCTGCGGGTTTGGCAGATACTCCCCCCAGGGAGCCAGCAGTTTTGCCAACGGTCGTAGCCGCCGGCTGAACCACCCTGTTTTGATTGCCATCCTTGGAAACATCGGTAGTCTTTGAGGGTGAGATAGATGCCTTTTTATTCTCCACCGATGAAGCTGTGATTGAATGGTCCGCGGATTTGGAAGACACTCCTCCCATGGAGCCGGCAGTTTTGCCAACGGTCGTAGCCGCCGTCTGAGCCACCTTGTCCTCTTTGATCAAAGTGGGAGCTTTGATGATGGTCGCATCGAGTAATTTGGGCGCCTTGTCCTCGGTATGGGCTGGAATCGAAGTTTGGGGCTGGGCCGGAGCCGGTTTATGCCTGGCGTCGGGTAGAGACGCAAGTGTGCCGGCCTGCAGAGGCAGGCTTGCATAGGTCATCAAAAGTAGGACTCCAACCAAGCATCGAATCATAAGTGCAATTTTTCCAACTCATTAAATGAAAACAAAATACATGCAGTATCTCGAAGAGATATCTGAGGAGATCCAGTACCTAGCCGATAAGAAGAGTTGCCGAAAAACGGCTTCGGCTGTTTGGCTGTTTAGGTCAGGGTCTGGGGAATTGGCTCAAACGAACGCCAACTGCCGGGAACATGTATCGCATATTCATGCGACGAGGCCGAAAGTAGATATTCTTATAAACAATGCAACACTTTTTTTTACCCTATCAGGGAAGTTTATATTCGGGTCATCACGCGCCGACGGCGGACCGGTGGCCCCAAAAAAGGAGATTTTAGCTTCGGCGGATGTGATCTGTGGCAACCGTTCCGTTACCAGCCCCGTGCTCCGCCGAGGTGGTTTCCGGGTGCTCAGGGGAATCGTCGTCCTCGTCTTCCTCAATCTCGCGGCGCCAGGCCCGGGAAAGGAAGGGACGGAGGAATCCGTAGAGCAGATAAGCCAGGAACATCACCGCCGGCATCCAATGGTAGTAGAAGACATTGAGGCCAAGCACCGCCACCGCGAGCAGAAACTTCGGCGGGGAAAACTGGGTGCGCCAGTTGAAACCCTTGAAGCTGGGGTACTCGAACTTGCTGAACATCATGAAGGAAAGAAAAACCATGAGCACGGCGAGGCCGTACTTGGCGTAACCGATGGTCAGATCCTGTTGGTAGATGTCGAGTAGCAGCAGGGTAAGCGACGAAATCAGTCCGGCGGCGGCGGGGATCGGAAAACCGGTGAAATTGCGTGTGCCCGTACCGAGACGGTAGGTGGCGGCGACATTGAACCGCGCCAGCCGCAGCGCGCCACAAACCAGATAAAAGACGGCGATAAGCCAGCCGATCCGGCTGGGCAGCTCGTAAAGCACGATCTTAAAGACGAGCAACGCGGGCGCGACGCCGAAACTAACGATGTCGGCCAGGGAGTCGAACTCGATGCCAAACGGGCTCTCTTTGCCGCCCAGCCGGGCGAGCCGCCCATCGAGCAGGTCAAAGAGACAGGCCACCAAGATGCATTGGATGCTGGTGACGTAATAACCGGCCCAGTCGCCCTGGCCGCTAACCCGCACAATCGTTCCCTCAAAGATTTTAAGCACGGCCAAAAAGCCGAAGATGAGGTTTCCCGCCGTCATCAGGTTGGGCAGGAGAAAAATCTTGGCCGGGTTGTCCGGACGATGGGGAGGCGGTTCCATGGAAGCGCTTTTGATATCTATACCAGCATTAGAATCTATCTCAAGATTAGGGCCACCGCGCGATGGGCGTCGCCGCGCCTTTGACCCGGTCGCCCGGCTTGACCAGGATGGCGCATTCCAGCGGCACAAAGACTTCGGTGCGCGAGCCAAACCGGATCATGCCGATCCGCTCTCCCCGCGCCACCGCCTTGCCTTCGCCCGACCAGGCGACGATCCGGCGCGCAATCAGACCGGCGATCTGCCGTATAGCCACGGGACCACGCGAGCTCTCCAGACGCCAGGCGAGGCATTCGTTGCCGGTGCTGGCATCGGGATGGCGCGCATCGAGGAACTTGCCCGGCTTGTAGGCCGTTTTCGTTACCCGCGCCTCGAACGGAGCGCGATTGACATGAACATCAAAGACTGAAAGGAAAACCGCAATGCGGCGCATGCGACCAAGCCGAAAATCGGGTTCGTCCATCTCATCCACACCGGTGACCAGCCCATCCGCGGCGGAAACGATCAAATTGGGATCGGACGGAACGGTCCGTTCAGGGTCACGAAAAAAGTAGCCGATGAAAAGGGCCAGGAGAATGAAAAGAGTGAAGAGGCCCAGGACTTCCGGCCAGGTCCATGGCCAGAGCCACCATGTGACAAAAAGGAGCGCGTTGGTCAGGTGGAGTGGAAAGAGGAAGCGGCGGGCTTCTTGGCTGGCCGGCGACATAATCGCTGAACGTAGCATAAACCGCGAAAATGCCGTGCAGAAAATCTGGAGGTGGATGTCTTGTGTTCAGCCTGCAACGCTTTTTAGTCTCTTCCCTTATGGACGGATTCACGAACCCACTGGAAGACTTTTTGGATACTGGCGAAAGGCTGCTCTGGAGCGGTCAACCCAAGCAAGGCCTGCGTTTGCAAGCCACAGATTGGTTCATGATCCCATTCAGCCTGATGTGGGGAGGATTTGCTATTTTTTGGGAAATTATGGCCCTGTATCTCTTCTTTTCCCCTCATCATCAACCGGCCCGGCACCCAAATTTCCAATGGTTCGCGTTGATATTTCCTTTGTGGGGAGTTCCTTTTGTCCTGATTGGCCTTTATATGATCTTCGGGCGTTTCTTTTATGATGCCGCCACGCGCCAGAGAACCTATTTCGGCGTTACCGATCGGAGAGCAATCATGGTCAAGTCGCTCTTTTTCCGCAATGTGACTTCATTCGATTACGCCACCATGACCAATCTCAATCTCGTGGAACGGGGTGATGGCGGCGGGGATATTCTTTTCGGTCCACCGACACCCTGGTCCACCTTCTCTGGGGCCTCGTGGCCGGGGTCGGCGGGAAGCAAGTATGCTTCACCCGGTTTTTACCTGGTCCCCGATGCGCGTAACGTCTACAACCTGATTCGCGAAGCCCAGCAGCGCATCCGGAAATGACGGCTTTCGGCAAGAACCTGATTCTGGCCAGCGGCTCGCCCCGGCGGCGCGAGTTGCTCGGCGCCCTCGGTATGCCGTTCGAAGTTGTCACCACCGGGGTTGACGAAATCGAGGCTTTGCCGGCGGCGGATCCCACTCCATCGGGGCTGGCGCGGGAAAACGCGCGGCGCAAGACCGAGGCGGTCCGGCATTTGCGGCCCGGCCACTGGGTGCTCGGCGCCGACACGGTTGTCGCGCTGGGAAATCGTCTCTTCGGCAAGCCCGCTTCGCTTGAGGCGGCCCGCGATTTTCTTCGCGCGCTGAGTGGACAAACGCACCAGGTGATCACCGGTTGCGCGCTGGCCGGTCCGAAGAACGGGATGGAAATTTTCCACGAGATTTCGCGCGTGACGTTCCGTCAACTCTCCACTGAAATCATCGAGCGCTATCTCGCCGAGGTGCATGTCCTCGACAAGGCGGGCGCGTATGCCTTGCAGGAGCGGGGAGAATGGCTCGTGGAGCGGGTGGAAGGCTCGCGCGCGAACGTCATCGGCCTGCCGGTGGAAGCATTGGAACGCCTTTTCCGGAAGCATGGATGGATTTAGTGCTCTTATCAAAAATAGCCACGGGTGCGCCGGGAAACTGCTTGTCCTTATTGGGCGGCTCATTTCCACTTTGGAATGGGGAAAGCGGCAACTGTATCATTGGGGCGATTGGGCCGGCGCTGAGTCGATCACCGGCGATACGATCACCGACGTCGTAACTCCGGCTTGCTGTAACGGCATCGGCCCCGGCATTGCCGGCATGATCAGTGTGCCTCCTTGTGCCCAAGGGTGGGCCATCAGCGAATTTATACCGATGGAGAGGCGCGTATCATATTGTTCATCCACGGGAGCCTTTTGTGTAATAGCCGAATCTGCTCCCGTTGTTCCATTCGCGCCCGGGACAATGGTCCAGTCCTGCAGCATGCCGGCGTCCGCCGATGATTTAAAATAAGGATCCAACCGGGAGAGGTCGGCGGGAAATTGTCCCCCATTGGCCTTGGAATAAGCTTGCAGCGCGGCCATCAGATCGGCCGCATACGTTGTTTCAGCCTCCTGCCGGACAAGCGCCGCGGCTCTGCGATAATCATCTCCCGTTTCCAGGTTATTAGCCGCGGCGGTCAACCAGCCATTATCGGTAACAAGCCGAAGCTCGGGAATGTTGGCGCCGGGTGTTTGTTGTATGTATTGTTTGAGCTGATTGACCCTCGCCATCCAGGCTTTGGCGGCCATTTCGGACGGATCGCTTTCCTCCTGGGCGCGAGCGGTTTGATTCGATTGCGATTGCAATTGGGCGTTTTCCGCCTGCAACGAAGACAGTTCCGACGCCGTGTCGGTATGTTCTTTTTGCAATTTCTGGAGTTGTTCCTGCAGCGAGGCTTGTTGCTGCCGGAGTTTTTGATTTTCTTCGCGCAGGCCGCCCTGCGTTTGATATTGAATCACGGAATAGACCGCCAGCCCGGCAATAATGGCGCCGGCGATGGCGGTTTTGGCTTTGGTCCAGACCATAATTTTCAATGTTCCTTTGATGAGGTTTGAGGTTGCGGTGGAAGCCGTCGCCCCCTTGGTTAAGGCGACGGTTGTGACGGTTTTTACGAGCGCCACGGGCGCGGTTTGAACGGAATGGGCCGAGATGGCTCCGCTAATGGCCGAGGCGGTGGAATCGATCCCGTGTTTGAGAAAAAATCTCCGCAATTTTTCCACCGCCCGATGCACCCGGCTTTGCGCCGCCGGCTCGGTGACGTTCATGGCCTCGGCGATTTCGCGCAGATTTTTTTCTTTAAAAAATCTCAGCACCACAGCTTCGCGGTCTTTGGGCCCGAGCCGTCCCATTGCTTCATCCAACAGCGGCGCAAGTTGATTCCAGAGGGATGGATCGTCCGATTTTTCAAAGGTGGATCGCATATAAGCCTCCTGCTCGCGCATGTGACGCCGCCGCTCACCACGTAAAAAACTCAGCGACGTCCATCGCGTTGTTTCATAGAGCCAGGCGGCGAGGATCATGTTTGGGCGCAGGCTGCCGGCTTTGCGCGCGAGAATGACAAAAACGGCCTGCGTAATTTCTTCGGCATGCGCGGTGTTTCCGGTATGGCGGAGCGCGGCCGAATAGACCAAATGGATGTGCCGCCGGACCAATTCGGCAAAAGCCTCCTCCGAGCCTTGACGGCCATAATCCCGCACCAATTCCATGTCACTGACACCGGGCATCTGAGTATTTATTGCCGGTCAAGGCAGAATCAGGCATTTAATTTAGAACCTATCTGAAAATTGACTAAGGGCGCGTGGAGAATTTTGCTTATTATTTTTGCCGTGGGCTGCTTTTGTCCCTCTTGCGCCCGATAACTCACTTCCACTACGTGGGCATGGAAAATGTACCCCTGACCGGGCCCGGCCTCATTCTTTCCAATCACATCAGCCACTTCGACCCACCTTATCTGGCGGCGGCATCTCCGCGCGTCATTCATTTCATGGCCGATAAACCGTTACTCGAAATTCCCGTGGCGGGAAAGCTGATGACCTGGAGCCATGTTTTTCCGATCGACCGGACAAAAAATGACCGTGGCGCGCTCAAAACCGCGCTGGCCCGGATGGAAGCCGGAAACATTGTCTGCATTTTCCCCGAACGGGGCATCCGTCATGGCAACACCGCGGCGCTCAACGGCGCGGAGATGCCCGTCGGCACCGCCTCGCTCTGGCGGATGGCCGATGTTCCGGTCATTCCCATGATCATCATCGGCACGGATCAATTGTATGCGTGGAAGAAAGCCTATTTCCATCATCCGCGAATTTTTGTCCGCGCCGGCAAACCACTCCCACCTGACAAAAACGCCTCGCGCGAAGAACTACGCGACCGGGTCGTGGCCGCGTGGCTCGAACTTTTCGCCGGCATGAAACACGATTACAAGATTCGGCCCGAGGAACTTCCCCAGAGCGCGCATGCCCGCTGGGGCGTTCCGGAGCCGGCTCCCCCATCCGCCGCACCCAGGGATTGAACCTCCGCTTTTGCCGAGTAAACTGGAAACGCATGCAAGACTTTGGAAAATTTCTTGTCATCCTGGGGTTCGTCATCGCGGCGGCGGGCGCGTGGCTCTGGTCGGGGCGCGGTTTCGGCTGGCTGGGCCGGTTGCCGGGCGATATTTCTTACCAGAAAGGCAATCTCGGATTTTATTTTCCGCTGACCACCTGCATTTTGGCCAGCCTTCTTTTGACTCTTCTGGCCTGGTTTTTCCGGAGGTAAATGTCCATTTCGAGCACCAAATCGATGCCCGCCCTGCGCGCCCAAGCGCTTTGCGAGGCGTTCCCGCGGATTTACCCCGATGCTCACTGCGAGCTGAACCATTCCAATCCGCTTGAACTGCTCATCGCGACGATCCTTTCCGCCCAATGCTCCGATGTCCAGGTCAACAAAGTCACGCCCAACCTCTTCAAAAAATACCGCACGGCGCGCGATTACGCCGAGGCTGATCCGGATGCGCTTGAACGTGATTTGCGCGCCATCGGGCTTTACCGCAACAAGGCGAAAAATATCCGCGCGGCCTGCCGGATTCTCGCCGACCGGCATGGCGGGGCGGTACCGCGGAGCATGGAGGAACTTATCCAACTGCCGGGCGTTGGGCGCAAGACCGCGAATGTTGTTTTGGGCAACGCTTTTGGCCAGAACGTCGGGATCGTCGTCGACACGCACGTCGCGCGGCTCTCGACCCGGCTTGGACTTACCCGCCAAACCGATCCCGCCAAGATCGAGATTGCGCTGATGAAAATTGTGCCGAGGGAAAAGTGGACCCTTTTCTCGCACTGGCTGATTTTCCATGGACGCCGCCGCTGCAAAGCGCAGAATCCGGACTGTCCGGGCTGTGAACTGCGCCATCTTTGCCCCAGCGCCAGGATTTTGATGAAGCTGAAAAAATAGTAGCCCGCCTCTGAAAATCAGCCATGGGCTCGGTGGGATTTGCGCCGTAAAGCCAGCAGGCCCAAGGCGCCCAGCACCATCGCCCACGCCGAGGGTTCGGGTACGGGTTGAATCGCGAGGAATGTAGGCCCATCCAACCCCGAAACGAGCGAAGCGTTAATCGCGGTTCCATCGACGAGGTTGTACTCGCCAATTGTGTTGCCTTCAAAGTTCGTGACAAACAGATCCGATCCGGAGATGGCGATGTCAATGGGATCGTTCAACCCCGGGATAAACGAGGAGTTAGTTGTGGTTCCCGAGGTGGAATACTCGCCAACCGTGCTGACGCTACTATTGACAAACAGATTCGATCCGGAGATGGCGACACCGATAGGTTCATTCAACCCCGAAATAAGCGCGGCGTTAATTGCGGTCCCCGAGGTGGTGTATTCGCCAATCGTGTTGTTGGCAACATTCGCGACAAACAGATCCGATCCGGAGATAGCGATGCCATCAGGGTTATCCAATCCCGAGATAAGCGAGGCGTTCTCCAGCGTCCCCGAGGTGGTATATTCGCTAATCGTGTTATTAATATGGTTCGAGACAAACAGATTCG
>Ga0335072_10008152_pt1 | contig 15205 bp, 10 predicted proteins | sample Lox_Sample_21_FD_206725 | JGI IMG/M metagenome (GOLD analysis project Ga0335072, IMG submission 206725) | Soil microbial communities from Loxahatchee National Wildlife Refuge, Florida, United States - Lox_Sample_2.1 | ecosystem: Environmental > Terrestrial > Soil > Wetlands | place: USA... | reverse complement strand
GTTCACACTGGGTTTCGCCTTCCTTGTCTTCGCGCTGGCTGTTTATCTGCCGTTGTTTGGTCTGACTCTGCTCCTCGTTGCGCTCATCGAACGATTCATCCTGCGTCGTCTGCCGGCCGCCCAGCGATGGCTGGGATTGGCGCTGCCGAACCCTTCGCTTTAGCTTTCGCAGCGCAATGATTCTGTACAAAGTGTCCGCAGAGCGATCTCATCAACCGTTTCTCGTCACCCGGCCAAGGTACTGAAGATTCTTACCGTCGACTCGGGGAAAGCTGCCTTCGCACGCGGCTTGCGCAAGTCCGGCGAAACTTCGGAGCTTCGTAACATCCTGCAAATTTCCGTCGAACCGGCGCCCATACGAAGAAGTTTCGATCACCCCGATTGTCCAGCCGAATCGGCTCTCTGAACGTCGGTAGGTATCCATTATGGAAGCGTGGAAACCCGCACCAGTGGCCGAAGCTCGGCTGGCACTCTTGCGTAATCACCCCGACTTACGATCGCAGGCACAATCGGTTCAGGACCTGCCGCCTTTTGTAATGAGCCGCCTTGATCAGGAGTCAGAAGAAAGCGAAGAAAAGCAATCGCATTCACCCGATTCTCCGAAGCATTGAGAAGCGTGATGCCCCAGGTCACGCGACTGGCGGGCAGCGTTACCTTTGGATCGTCTTTGGAGAGACCCGGAATAGTCACGGAAACCTGAGCGTAGTATTTATCCATCGAGGAGTCGGACAGGGCAGTTTGAGCGGGAAGACGCGCGATTCGAATCGACGGGTCCCTTCGCGCCATCGCCAAAGCGCTCGATTCGTAGACAAAGCGGTAGTCCGGTGCGGGAGCCGGGGTTTTGCCGAATGTATCGTTGTTAAGAAGAGCATGGAACAGGTGCGGGCGATGATAGTAGATTTGCGCCAACCGCATGATCAGCACCGCACGATAGGCGCTTGGGTCCGCTCCCGGATTCCCGTCACCAATCCACACCCCGCGTTGGGAAAGAATCTTGTACCAGGACGGGACGACATTCGGAATGGAGGGAGGATTACGGTTCGGGTCAAAGGAAACTGCGGGATCAGCGATTTCCTTCACTTTGGCGAGGGGATTGGTATCGTCGGAACGATAGACGAGAACCATTGCGCCCTGCGCGAAGCGAATTGTGAAGGCGGCGTATTTGGGCTTCAGCAGAAGATCGATGTCCTGATAGTTAGCTGATGCATAGATGTCTGCCGGCTCATTCCCGACGGTGACGCGTCTTCCCAGATCCACGCTGCCGCCGAACCTGTCTACGATGTCGATCTCGGGATGTTCCCTAGCAAATGCCGCTTCGACATTCTTGAAAGAAGCGTTCAAGCTGCCAGCATGGTAGATAATCAGCTGACCGGTAACAGGGTTTGGTTGCGAACCCAGCAGCGCCTGAGCAGAGAGCGGCGTACAGAAGGCGCAACCCAAGCAAGCCAACATGTAAATAATTTTCGTCGTACAACCGCCTCCCGGGCGTGCAACCCGCGAATGCAGGTGCTGGTGGTGTCTCGGTCTAGAAGGTATATCGCATGGAGGCAGTGATGAGCCTCGGCTCGCCCAAATGCGCGAGGTCCGCGGCGCTTTGACCGGTAATACTGCCGGGGCCCAGCGTCGACCAATAATGCACGTTGGAGACGTTGTTGACGGTAAAGAGCCAGGTCGCTACTCGGCCGAAGACTCTGGCGCTGTAGCGGCCGCCAAGATCGAAGGTGTTATATTGCGGCACCCAGTAGCTGTTCCGGTCGTCAGCCGCGCGGCGTCCGACATGCTGCCAGTCAAAGGTGAAGAACGCTCCGGATAAAACGGGCAGCCGATATTCGGCAAGAATATTCGACTTGTAATCGTGAATGCCGACCAGATTCTTGTTATTCGTCACGTAACTGGGGCAGACCAGGGCACTGGCGGGAATCCCGGCAGGGTCCGTGCAACCGGGCGAAACGTTTGGATTGCCCGCGGGCAAAAGGACAAAAGTGTCGGTCAGGATGGGGGTCAGCGCGGTGAGTCCGCCGATCACGCGCAGTCGTTGCGTCAGGTTGCCGGAGAGCATGGCTTCGGCGCCGTGGTTGATCTGCTGGCCGACAATCTGATCGTTTTCACAGATATCCCCCGCCGGGAGGGGTGTTCCCCCGCAATCGTAGCCTGCGGAGGTGGAAGTCTCTTCCACATCCGCAAAAGGACGGCGGATGCGGAAGAGGTCAGCTGTGAAATTCAACCTTCTCGATTGCAGTTTGTATCCCGCTTCCCACTCTGTGCTGCGATAAGGAGGAAGCGCCTGATTGGCGTTCGCGACAATCACTCCGGTCGAGTTCGCGGGAGCGGTATCGGGAGCCTGAATGCTGTCTGCAAAGGTTACATAAGTGGTTTGGTTCGCAGTCGGCTTATACAACACGCTGCCGGTGGGACTGGCGGCCTGGGACATATAACCGGTCGTCTCATACGCCGGACCCCCGGGAGCCTTGTAACTGGTGGTCCAGGTCCAGTCCTGGCTGGCAGCTGCTCGCAACAGCCAGTGCGGAGTCAGGGTGATGGTATCGCCGAAATTGAATCCCTGCTGATGGATGATGCTGTTGACGTAGAGGCTATATTTGCCCGTGTAAGGGGTGTAACCCGGGTTTGCGTCCAGCACCGGCTTCGCGATGTTGGTATGGCAAACGGTCGGCGTCTCCAGTTCACACAGGAAAGAGCCGGGAACGGCGGTTTTGGGATTCCAGCTGGAGAATTTGTAACCGGTGCTTCCGATGACCACCTGGTGAGCGATCCCGCCGGTTTTGAAGTTTCCGGTCAGGTATCCCAGGTCGCTCTTGACCTGGAAACGGCCGGAGATGGTTCCCTGGAAGACGTTCTCGGCCTCGGTCTGGTAATCGCCCGTGGAGTCATAGAGCGCGTTGACGGCCGTGGTGAGATTGCGAACGCTGATCTGTTGCAGCACTCCGAGCATCAGGTGCCAGTTCTGGCTGAACTCGTGCGACGCTCGCACCTCGCCGATCTGATTGTTCGTGTTGGAGCCTAAGAATCGCTGCCCATAGCCCTGCCGGACCGGGTCGGGGGCATTGACCGGCACTTTGGAAAAACACCCCGATTTGTAGGCTACGGTGCAGGTAGCTGTTGGATTGAGAGTCGGGTTGTAGGAGAACCAGCCCGGATAGCCATGCTGATAGAGGTTGTAGTAGCTGTAGCCGCCGCCGATCGTGGTATGTGCGAAGGGGCGAAGATCGAAATTTCCCGCCGCCAGCTGACGCCGAAGCTGGCTGTTGGTCACATACCCTGTGCCATCGCCCAGAAGCATGTTGATGCGATAACCGAAGAGCCTGTTCGGCCCAAGCCGTCCGCCGAGGTCGACGTGCCCCGTGACGACGCTGCGGCCTTCATATTCCACCTCGGCCTCGCGCAGGGGCTCTTCAGTCGGAGCCTTGGAGACAAAGTTGAACGTACCTGACGGGTTCGACGGGCCATACATCGAGCCGCCAACACCGCTGAGCACCTCAATCTGTTCGTACTCCTCCAGGGCAAACGGTACGGTAACCGCGAATCCCATCCCATCCATGCGGTCGCCCTGCATATTCGTTCCCTGCATTCCCCGGGTCTCGGGACGCAGAATCTCCGGTCCCTGCATTTCCTGGAAGGAGACCAGAGGCAGGTACTTGGCCACTTCCTTAAAGTTTCGCGACATCGTGTCGTCGATAAGCTGCCGGGAAATCACATTGATCGTGTTAGGAAGGTTCACGATCGGTGTGATACCGAAAGGCGTGGCCGGCGCCAGTTTATTCACGCGATAGGCGTTTTCGAAGGAACCGGATCTGACCTCAACGGTTTGTACCGTCTGCCCGATTGAAAGCGCGAAATTCTGGCTCACTGCACTCTGGCCGGCAGCTACAACCACGTTCGCGGTCGCCGCATTGAAGCCTTTGGCCCTGACTTCGATCGTGTAAGAACCGGGTAGGAGTCCGCTGAAGAGATAGACGCCATTCCCGTTCGTCGTGCCCGCCATCACGACGAGATGGGACGAATCGCCGAGCGAGACCGCGGCGTGCGCGACGACGTTCGAGTTCGGGTCCGTGACGACACCACTGATTTGTCCCGACTGACCCAAAGCAGGCAGGGAGGTCAGGAAGAGCAAAGTTACCAACGGAAAAAGAAAGATGCTATTCAGGCGCCCTGCAAAAAAGCGCCCCAAAGGTGCAACGTCAAACTGAAGTGCAGGCACAAATCCTCCTGAAGTGATGAACATCCAACAATTGAGCCTCGAGTGAGGGTGACGACGTGCCAGACATCAGACGAATCCCATCGATCAGTCCAGCGCCGCGAAGCAGGGGAATGCTTCTGAACGGATCGATACTCGTCCGACCAACATTCTTGAGTGTCGCACAAAAATGTCCATACCTGACGAATGCTATCGTATCGAGTCGTTAGATCTTTGCGTCCTTTGCGGATTGGGTTCAGCACTCGGCTAGAAGATTCAGTTGACTCCTCGCCGTATATGCATGGCGCATACGGCGGCATTGTGACGTTCGTTGCGTGCTACATTTTTCGGCTCGGTATTACCACGCTGCTGCAGGAGTTTCTCACGCGTTTTGATAATCAACTGCTGCCAACTGGGTAAGGCGCTCATCGACAAATGCGCACCCAGGAGCACGGATCTTCAGAGATTGCCCATGCCCCCCGGTGATGAGCAGCTCGCTGCCTACCGAAAAACCGCATTCATCGGATGCGAAAAAGACCACCGCCCTGGTAATCTCTCGGGGGTTGCCAAATCGCTTTCCCGGGATCTGCTTTGCGAGCTGCGATTTCCCTTCCTGCGACATGCCGAGCTTGCCGGACAGCGGGTTTCGATCGCGCATCTCGACGATACCAGCATTGCGGAACAGAACATCGAGGCCGCCGAATTCCCTTTTCACAGTTTCAGCAACAATCTCCTGAGCAACGACACTGCCCGAGTCGGCCAGAACGGCCTTGAGCGGCGGCGCAGGAAATGCTTAGCTTGCCCCTTCCGAATCTGCCTGCCGGGACAGGCCCCCTAAAGCATCACGACTGCAACCGACCACGTAACTGCCAAAACGAACTCCTTCCGGTATGCCGAAGTATCTGGCTGTCTTCAGAAATGAGGGGTGCCTTCAAAAGGCGATCGAACAAAAACGAGTTCGGGGGCATCGTCTTTGTGCGGCTTGCGGCAAGCCCGGCAATCAGTGATATTGAATACGCGCCGCGCGATCTGCGTAAGCGGTCCCCCACTTGAGCAATTGATCGATCAGGTCAGCCCCAACTCCGGCCGTTCTAAATTGTTCCGCGGCCGTCCATACTTTGCCCCCCGAGATATCCCTTTCATCGATACGCGCCTTGTAATCGTCCTGCAGAGATCCAAGCGGAAGATATTCCTGAATTGGATACTGCAGATTCTTGTCCATCCAAGCAGAAAGCATGGATACAGTCAGTCTCTGTCGCAGCCCGACGGGCAAGGGCTGGAAGGTCGAGTTCCAATTCGGGCTGACCATGATGCGCGGATCCACGTTTTGATCGGGACGCCAGCCGCGGCTGTAGTCCTCAGGGCCGCGGCGTGGATCGGACGATTGAAGCGCTTTTGTGACAGCAATCAGGAGGCGCGTTGGCTCGGGCTGTTGCGACTGTGTGTACAAATCCCGGAATTCGCCGACCAGATACACCCAGTCGACGGGCGTACGGTCGCGGTGTTGATGGTTGCCGCTGTTCAGAATGACCTGGAGTTCGTACCAGGATGCAGTAGAGTATTCATTCGTGAGCGAGCTTCCTCCCACGCCATCCGGTCCGTTGACAATGCCGACGGCCGCCGGAGCCGTACTCGCCGGAATTGCATTCATCCACACGCGAGACTCACCATTCAACCCGTGCGTGTTGCCTCGATGCTCTTCGAGTCCAAAGTCCTGAGTCATTTCCCACGTTTTCGTCAATTGCCAGAGCTGCGTAGAATAGACCTTGTTTGTCAACTCCGGCGACCATACTGTTTCCCTCTTAACGAAACGACCCAGAAATTCGCGACGGGCTTTTGACCATCGGCCAAGCGCAGACTGAACGGTAGCGATTTCGGAATTGTTCTTTCCGGCAAGCGGAGAAGCCTTCAATTGAGAATCGCGGCTTTCGCTGTCGTATATCTCCGCAAATTCGCTTTTTTCGAAAACCGATCCCCACGCGTCTTTGGGATGGATCCGCGGCAGCCAGTCGTTCCAGTCCGGCAATTGCATGGCGGTGGGAATTTCACGAGCGTCAAGATTGCCGTCCGGGTCGAATACTTCAGGATGAACCTCCTCCTCCAGTGCCGCCAGCGAGTCCGCAGATTGTATCGGAGGCGGTGCAGACTCTGGCTCGTCTCTGAGTCGCCGATCCAGAAAATACGGTAAAGCCTGCGTGTCGCTCTTCAACACCCACGCAAGTCCGGCACCCGCGGCCCACGCCGAGACGGGTCGCCGATCCAGACCAGGTCCGGGCTGGTACGGCGGGTTCCACGGCCGCCCCGGATTCGTATAAGGCAAATTTCGTATATAACTGGCGATCTGTTCTCCCTCAAGAGTTGTTAGTCCATGAAACCGTGCCCGGGCTATAATGCTGAGATTTGAAAAATTAAAGTACTTCAGATCGCGCCCATCTCGGGTATGACAGTCGGCACAATTCGCGCGAATTCGCGGACTTCCGGGAAGGCCGTTCGCGATGAGGGACGCGTGTAGCCACAGTTGTTCCCCGGATTGTATCGACGATTGGTCAGCGAGCGGCGGCAGCCATGTTGCTGGCGTGTCGTCAACAAAGTCGGCCGGAGAAAGGATCGCTCGCCCCTCCTCCGACAGGAAGTTTAATGCCAGGACGCGATAGCCGCTTGCAAGACCATCGGACCTGTTAAAGCGAAAACACACCACGTTCGTACCGGCTTCCAAAGAGTCTGGCATGAGGGGCAGAGAAAGATCCAGTGTGTCGAATCCCCCGCCGATTCCGCCGAAACTCCTGTCGGGCTGATCAATAGTGACGGTGTCATTTCTCAGCGGGATCCATTCGCGCTGATTGATCCGGACACTTGCTTCCCCGGCGTATCGTAGCTCGTGGATTTGCAGGCGCATTGATTTAGCGGAACTACCTTGTTCTTTGCTAAGAAGGAAGGGCCGGCATACCGTCGTTCCGCCCTCACCAAGAACCTCGATGGGCAACAAAATAGGGCTGCTGTTGCGTACTTCAACTTTGCCCCCGACGAAGGGCAAGAAGACGAGAAGCAGAAACCGTAACCAGTCCGGCCACATAAGGATTTTATGAGACCGAATCATTACACGAAGTAACGAACGATTCAACGGTGGATTGAGACGCGGCGGAAAGCGAAGCTGGAAGCCGGCAGGGATTCACGGCACGAAAGTAATTCCTTGCACCCGCCGTCAGTTCTCGTTCCATCGGCCGCCGGCAACGCACGCCGCGCCCGCATCTCCCCACTTCACGTCAGTGAATCGAAGCAGATGCCGGAAGAGATCGGAAAGGCGGAAAACCGGAAGCCTTAATAAGGCCACTTCCAATGCTACCCGGCAATAGCAGCCCGGAAAACTGCCGCGATCAACGTCATGATTCCTCACAACCATGAATTTGAGGCTGTCCTGAGCCCAATTCCTCTTCTGGGCGTTCTCCCTGGCATGGCCTGCGAGGCAGAGCAGGAAATTCTGCCGGGCACGGTGGCAGATCGAATCTGCACCCCTGCTCTCAATTCAGAGTACGAGACGCCGCTATTTCGCTTCTGCTGGTTCCTTGTTTTGGCAGCCGCCTGACGACGCTGATGATTCTCTGAGCACCCCCTACCTCGATTCCTGAAGTCGCACTTTGTCGCGAACGGAAGGCTCCGCGAGCCAAATTCGCCGATGCTCTGTCCACTTTCGAATTCCGGTGACCGAAAGCGGACATATCCGTCGATCCGGGCTTCTGTTGATTGTCAACAGGTTCAACTACTTCTGTAGATTACCAACATGGAAAAGCGCGTGCATCCGGAGATGGCGGACAGATTGAATCAGATGTGTCCAATTTTTCTTTCAGGAAGGCTCCCGAGATGACTATCTGGCCTTTGGTGGTTTGGGTCCCGTGGATTATTCCTCTGACTCTCTTTCCTCAAAACACAGGAAAGGAACACCTGGTGCAGGCTCTCACACTGGAAAGACAAGGCCAGTACGCTCAGGCGGTCGGCATCCTCCAGCCAATAGCCACGTCAGGGAATCTGAGCCCTTCAGAGCTCGATCGGATCTGGACGTATATTGGCTATGCCCGACAGGAACAGGGCAATTTTCAGGATGCGCAGCGGGCGTACGAACTGGCGATTCAGATCGCTCGCACCCTGCCGAATGGCTCGGGAGATTATCCGACAGCACTGGATAATCTGGCAGACCTCGATCAGGCAAGAGGGGACCTCCGATCCGCTTCGCGGCTGGAGCGAAGTGCCCTGCACCTGTTCCAGGAGGACGGAAATCGTGTTGGCACTGCGTGGGCTTTGACGCACCTTTCCGTTCTTGAGCTGACCCGCCGGCATGAGAAGAACGCCAGTCGGTATCTGCAGCGCGCCGCACAGGAGGCACAGGCAGCGCCGCAGCTCGGCAGGGACTATTACTCGTCGCTGGCGTCAGCGAACGCCTGGCTGGCCGAACTCGAGGGGGATTCTCTGACCGCAATCGTGGAATATCGGCGATCGATTGCCTTGCTGACCTGGATGTCCTGTTGGGAAAGGCTTATGCCGAAAACGGACAGCTGGCTGAGGCCAGTGAGACGATGCGACTGGGGCTGACGATTTTGGCCAGCACCGCTGGAGAAGAGGCTCCAAAATATCTGGCCGCAAAGATTGCCTATGAGCATGTGCTGGACAGGACGGAGCAGCACAGCCGGTCCGTCGGGCTGAAGATGTCCGCACAGAAAGAACCGAGCACGCTCGACTCCGGTTCGGTGCAAAATATGCGATGAGCTCGAGGATATTCCGTAGCGGAGCTCTTCTCCTGTTGACATTCTACCGGTAGAAGGCGGACTCTGTGCGGGAAGGAGAGATTGTGGGGGAGAACAAATCGGACGTTCTGCAGGGGACGCTGGATCTGATGGTACTGAAGACGCTGGAGTCGATGGGGCCGCAACATGGCTATGGCATCGCTCGCCGGATCGAACAGGTGAGCAACGACAGTCTGCGATTAAACCAGGGGACCATCTACCCGGCACTGCTTCGTTTACGCCAGCGCGGGTGGATCAGAGCCGATTGGGGCACATCGGAGAACAATCGCCGCGCCAGATACTACTCCCTGACCCGCGTGGGACGAAGGCAGATCGGGAAGGAAACCGAGAACTGGGAGAGGATCGCCGCGACGATGGCGCGCCTCCTGGCCGATCAATAGGAGCCTGACGATGGAATTGCTGCGCATTCTCCTGAGTCGCTGCGTCGCGTTGTTCCGCGGACGCAGGCTGGACCAGGAGCTCGATGAAGAGCTGCAGATGCATCTCGAACTGGCGATGGAGGAGCATCTGCGCCGTGGGCTGCGGGCGGACGATGCGCGGGCAGCGGCGTTGCGGGACTTCGGAGGTGTGACGCAGACCCGGGAGCGCTATCGTGAGGGGCGGGGATTGCCACTGCTGGAATCGGGCTGGCAGGATCTGCGGTTCGGCTTGCGACACCTGCGCAGGAATCCGGGCTTTGCACTCACCGTCGTACTCTCGCTGGCGCTGGGGGTCGGAGCGACGGTATCGGTCTTCAGCATTACCTATGCGGTGCTGGTGCACCCCTATCCCTACGCGGATGCCGATCGAATCGTGTATCCACTGCTGGCAGACCAATCGGGCAGGCTGGATTGGGCGCAATTAACAGCGGCGCAGGTTCGTGAGCTCGCGACGTCGGATGTGGTGGAGAAGCTCTCGGCCAGGATCAATCGCAGCATGGCGCTGACGGACCATGACTTTCCCGAGAGCGTGACGGTTTCCTGCCAGACGGGCGATTCGTTCTCAATGCTGGGTGTGCCGGCGCTGCTCGGACGCAACCTTGGACCTGCGGATTCGCCCGATGGGCAGGAGCCGCAGCCGGTGCTGATGCTGAACTACAGGTTCTGGCGGCGACACTTCAATGGCGATCCGGACGTGGTAGGCCGAACTCTGGAACTGGATCACAAACAGTACACGATCGTGGGAGTCACGGGACCGCGCTTTGGGTGGGGCGGCAATAACGGGAATATCGATGTCTATCTTCCACAGAAACTGTCCAACGACCTGCCGGCCGATGTGAGTTTCTACGTATTTTTCAAATTGCGGCCGGGGATTCCACGTTCCGTCGCGGATGCCAAACTCCAGCCCCTTTTCGAACAGTTCGCGAAGGAAGTTCCAGGGAATTTCCCTCGTCGGTTTACGGTGAAAGTGCAGCGGCTGAAAGACGGCACCCTCCGCGATCTGGGCGGGACCCTGGACCTGCTGTTTGCCGCGGTGAGCCTGTTGCTGGCGATTGGTTGCGCTAATGCCTCGATTCTGCTGTTGGCGCGCGGCTCCGTCCGTCAGCATGAATTGGCGATTCGCTCCGCGGCAGGGGCCAGCGTGGCGCGCATTTTTCGGCAGCTGCTGACCGAATCACTACTGTTGTCGTTCGCCGGAACAGCTCTGGGTGTGGTGCTTGCCTATAGTACGCTCGGAGCCATCATTGCCTGGCTGCCCGTAAATTCGTTCCCCAACGAGGCGGATTTTCATATCAATGTGCCGGTGCTGGTGTTCAGTGCGGGGCTGGCGTTACTGACGGGAGTGTTGTTTGGGATTTTGCCCGCGTTGCAGATGGTCAGGCCGGAAATCAACCCGATGATGCAAACGGGTACCCATAAGATCGCGGGCAGCGTGCGCAGGACGCGCCTGCACGGCGCATTGATTGTGGGACAGATCGCGCTCACTCTGCTGTTGTTGACGGCGGCCGGGGGCGCGATTGAAGGCTTTGTCCGGATGATGCGGGTTCCACTTGGGTACGATCCGCACAATATGGTTTCGGTCAGCATCCCTTTGCATGAAAATACCTACACCCGGTGGGCTGAGCGCGTGGCCTATTTCACGCGATTGCGGGACAAGGTAGCAGAACTTCCCGGTGTCGTGTCCGTCGGGATTTCGACCAATGCCACTCCTCCTGACAGCGGGTGGAATCAGACCTTTGCCCTACTCGGAAGACCCGTCAACGAGGAACAGCAAGCGCTGGTGCACCTTGTCGGTCCGGAGTATTTTGGCACGCTCCATATCCCCCTGCTCCAGGGTCGCTTGTGGGATGCAGTCGAGGTGAAACGCGGGGCCACGCTGGTCCTGGTTAATCAGAGCTTCGCTGAGCGTTACTATCCGCATGGTGATGCGCCGGGGCACTCGCTGGAGGTACCGGGACTGAAGGGGCAGCCGCCCGACATGCTAGCTGCTCCGGGCAGCGACGGATGGATGCAGATTATCGGCGTGGTGGCAGACAGCGTGGACGATGGGGTGGACAAGCCGATTCGTCCGGCAATCTTTATGCCCTACGGCACTTTCATGTTTATGGGGACGCAGCTGCTGATTCGGAGTCGCAGCACCCCGGAGACGCTTCTGGACAGCGTAAGAAAGCAGATTGCGGCGGTCAACGCGGACCAGGAGGCTCTTGTGCATGGCAATGGCGAGCTCGAGTGGTGGATTCGCCAGGAGCCAGCCTGGGCGCGGGGCAGACTGCTCTCCGGATTGTTCGCCGCCTTCGCCGGCCTGGCGCTGGTGCTGGCAGCGGTGGGTTTGTACAGCGTCGTCTCTTACTCGGTGGTGCAGCGAACCAACGAGTTTGGGATTCGTCTGGCTCTCGGAGCACAGCGCAGGGATGTCTCGAAGATCGTGTTGGCCTCCGCTGGCCTGTGGGTGGGGCTCGGCATCGGTATCGGCTTTGGGTTGAGCTTCGCTTCCAGCCGCATGATCGCACACTGGGTTGAGAACAGCCGGGATGATGTGCTCGTAACAACTGCAGTTTGCCTCCTGCTGGTTGCAGTGTCCTCCGTGGCCTGCCTGTTGCCCGCCAACCGCGCCGCATCCGTTGACCCGATGACAGCGCTGCGGTGCGAATGAAAAAAGCAGCCTGGATCAAACGCCGAGACTGACTCAATCCGTACGGAGATTTCGCGCATGATTGGCGGGAATCTTGCCCGACAGCGATTCTTGTTTTCGCCGGAATCACCATTGGCCTGCCGGCAGCATTGGCCGGCGGCCGGCTGGTGGGAAACCTGCTTTATGGGATCAGCGGAACGGACGCCGTCAGCATGACGGCAGGAGTCGCAGTGCTGGTCGCGGCTGGGCTTCTGGCCGGTTACCTGCCGGCAAGGAGGGCTGCGCGCATCGACCCGTTGGTAGCGCTTCGATACGAATAGATGCCCGGAGGACATCGGGAGACATCCTTGTTGCGTTCAGAAACGAACTGAAGAGCCGTTTGACACGAGATCGCAACCTGGACGCGCTGTGGCATCAGCCTGGTCCTCCTGCAACGGTTTCAACACTATTACCGGACGCTGTACGGGCCCCTCTACCCGCGGTCTGCTTTATCCTCAACCCGCATTCCAGCTTCGAAATTCCGGAAACGTGGGTTCCCTGAAGTCTCCACTCCAGAATGACCGTTGTTGATTCCCTTAAATCTGCTCTCATATGCCGATTCTGCTGCCGACTCCTTCGCCGCCGAAGGCTGCGTACTCTCAGATGAAATGCGGGCTGAACCTCACGAAGCGAAGATCACGAACCGCGGCGGATGTTTATCAGCAAAGGTCTCAGCAGATCATGCCGATTCGGCCAGACTACCGCAATGGCATCAGAGTGAAACTGCGAATCGCAATTTGAGCGCCTCCGAGAGATCTTTCCCGCGAGAGCAGAAAAATAACCTCGATCTCATTGAAGTGGCGAATCGCAGGGTTCGCAGGTTACAAAGGGCTTCTGCGGCCGTGCGACGGTAGCTGATTGCCCGTGGGGCGAAGGCGACACCACCTTAACATCCCGGGGATGTTTCGGCCACAGAATCACTGCTACATAGGAGTCGTCAGAGCCGCCGGCTCTTTGCGCATTTTGGTAGCCTATGCTCTGCTTCGGAGTACCCATCTGTGCAGAAATTCCGTGATACGGCCTGTAAATCAACAAAAGAAGCCCAATGGCCGGCACCATAATGGCTGCCCCCACGGTCAGAAACCTACACGACCGGCTTCGGCGGTTCGTTCGATCTGACAGGTGAGACTCAGCACGATAGATCCAGGTGATCGCCGAGACTCCCACGAGAAGAAAAAGGCCGCAGATCGCGTCGTGCCCGGAAATCGCGGCCACCGCCGATCCCTCAGCACAAAGAGAGACAGAAAGCGCTAAACGGCTGCGCGTCCCCGTCTCCTCCGGTAAAGAACCTGTCTGAAGGATGGGCCCTGCTTCGCACCCGGATCGCGCCGGATCGGCGCCAGGCATCAGCTCCTCGGCAGAAACTGCGGATCCCTGATACTCCGGCAAAGAGAACATAAACGCACCCTGAAGCCAGCTGTGATCGGTCTCACTCGTATCGCAGGGCGTCACTTGGGTCGATCCATGCCGCGCGGCCAGCGGCTAGAACGCAAGCGCCGATCGTGCATACCGCAAACAGCAGGACTGCCACGATTAGACCGCCGATTCCTGCTGATCGGTCGCTCATCCATTGAGTGAGGATCCTGCGCAGGCAAAGATCAGTAATCACGCCAACGGTAATTCCAGCCGCCGCGCTCACAATAGCGGCACCGGCGGCCACCCGGAGAATGTGCATTCTGGAAGCTCCCAGCGCAATACGGACTCCGAACTCTGAGGTTCTTTGTGTAACTCCGTACGACACAACACTGAACAGCCCTACCAATGCCAGAATCAAAGCCACGGCAGAAAAGGACCCAAAGAGAATTGAGAAGAGATGCTGGCGGCTCCACTGAGGGTCGCTTTCCAGCCCAGATTCCAGCGTGGAAGCGCCCCTTGAGATTTGCTGATCAGGGGCAATCGAGGCAACCGCGGCGCGGAGCGCATGCATATACGAGAGTGGATTCCCCCGCGTGCGGATATTGAACTGCGCATAAGGCGGTAGCTGCGTCGTATAGGGCACGTAAACAGCCGGCAGAACCGGGTGGCCGAGTCCATCATCAGGAATATCGCCGACAACTCCAATAATGGTGCGCCACCCTGAACTGTCTGGCGAATCTGCCACCAGGGGAGCATTAAACACAAGATCAGGGACGCGGATCTGAAGACCGACAGGATTGCGTTGTGGCGCGTAGCGTTGGGCGAAGGCCTCGTTTACAACAGCAACTCCGTCGCCCCGGAGGTTTTCGGCCTCATCCCAGATTCGGCCACTGCGCAGCGGAATCCGCAGAGTCGAGAAGAAGTGCTGCCCTACCTGCAGCATCGCCGCATCCTCCTTCTGCGCAGAGTTGCCCCCGATAATCTCGATCTTTCTTTCATTCCCACCGAACGGAGGCGAGACGTCCAGGCTGATGCCAACCGAGAGAACACCCGGTATGGATGCCATCCTTTGTCGGATTTTCTCAAAGTACGCGGCGCGGGAAGAGCGCGACTTCACCGTTGCCCACTCAGCAGGATCCCGGAAGTGTGTCATGATACCTGCGTTCATCACATCGTGCGGGTTGTACCCCAGAGCGACATGAGTCACGCGCAGAAACCCCCCGACCGCGATCGCTCCCGTGGCCAGCAGCAGCAGAGTGAACGCTGCCTGGCCAGCGATCAGCACGCTCAGCCTGCCGTAACCGCGTCGCCTCGCGATGGGTTGAACGGTGAACTGAATCATCGGAGCCAGCTCGGGCCGCGAAAGGCGCAAGGCCGGCACGAGTCCAAAGAGAACCCCGCAGGCCAGTGCTATGCCGACCGAAACCCCAAGAACAGGCAGGTTGATGCGAACAACGGATTCCGCCGGAAAGGAATTCCGTGCGAGGTGCATAGGCAGTCTTGCGATCCACCAGGAAGCGGCAACCCCGAGAGCAGCTCCGGTAAAGGAGATGACCAGCCCCTCCACGACCAGTTGGCGAACAAGCCGCCAGCGGCTGGCCCCGAGAGCGGTACGCATGGCAAGCTCATGTCGGCGTGCTGCTCCGCGGGCCAGCAACAGGATGGAACAATTGGCACAGCCAATCAGCAGAACCAGAAGTACGCCGGCCAGCAGCAGGTACAGCGCAGGTCCGGTGTTCTGCGCGTAGGGCACCGCGATCGGCTGCAATTG
>Ga0335072_10008151_pt1 | contig 15205 bp, 14 predicted proteins | sample Lox_Sample_21_FD_206725 | JGI IMG/M metagenome (GOLD analysis project Ga0335072, IMG submission 206725) | Soil microbial communities from Loxahatchee National Wildlife Refuge, Florida, United States - Lox_Sample_2.1 | ecosystem: Environmental > Terrestrial > Soil > Wetlands | place: USA... | reverse complement strand
ATCAACGACTCAGCCGCTGCATCAGTTTCTTCATTGAGTCTCTCACGCTTTGGTTGTAAGCTACGAGTACCGCCAACGCCACCATAGTGACAGTTATAGGAGCACAAATACTCCAGAACTCCCTCTGCGTCGTCGTGTTCTGGTCATCTCCGGAGATATCTTGCACATTCATGCCGAAATATGACGTGAAGAACGAGAGAGGCAGGCTTTTAAAATCAGTCTGAATTATATAAAATTGGGTGTTTTCATATGCAAATGGCATTCAGGACCTGAAATAAGACTCACAACATGATGGTCGTTACCGTGAAGAGCAATATTGTCCTTCCTTGCTGAGCAGCTTGGCGGGTCTGGATTGCTGCTTCTTCGGCGCGTTGACGGGCGTATTGTGATTCGAGAAGATTTGCTTCTTTCTGTTTCAGGTCTAGGAGTTGAACCATCTAACTTGCTGTATCAGCAATTCTACTTGCTTTACTATGCGAACAATGTAAACCTTACCGCGGCTTGAATTTGGGAAGCATTCTTTATCAGGCGTTCCACATCTGACCTGATACGTTTAAGGTCATCGATAGTCTTTAACAGTAGCGGGAGTGCCTTTTCAGAAATATTTCGGCTGTTTCCCATGTCTATATAAGCTTGTTGCATTTGTCTGATTACCTTAATTTGACTATCAAGAACGAAATCAAAGGACTGTAATTCTTCGATAGTCATAATGATTTCCAGAAGCAATTGCATTTCACTGTGTCTTCCGTCGTAGAAAGTTTGATCACTGGCTTTGTCTCTGGAAATTGATGCCGAGAATGACGTGTAGGCATCAATTCGTTTGCCGGACTGAGGCTACCATCAGTGACTATTTAGGAAAAAGCTTGGAAGTGGTGTATACAGACCAATTCTGCGACCTTTTCTTCCAAGAAATGAACCATTGGCGTTCTCACCATGGGACCCTGAAGCTGGAGCAAGCAGGCTTGCCTTGCAAGACATGCCACCATAATATATGCATCCATGATCGGATCTGTATCTTTGGCATCTTTTGAGGTAAGACCGGGAATATCTGCCATCAGCGCCGTGTTTAAATCAACGTCTAGTTCACCGCCAGTGTGGGTAGGAGCTGCTGGATGATAGGACACAACTGTTCCTAGATGACAATAAGTTAGTGATACCACATGAGATATTTATCTGGATTATATTACTTGAGCCAGTTACGAATAGCCATAACTGGTGTACGACAAAGGGGAGGGAGTGTGGACTGCTCTTCTTGTGCTCATGCTCAACTGGGCTGTGGAAAATAGACGGCTGTGCATAGTCCCTTAGGTTAGGATATTCATCGGAGACGCTCCGTGAAGTTGGATCCCACTTAAAATATGGTATATATATTGCAAGTTGAGGATCCAGCTTGGCAGATCCTAATGGCGAATAGCCTATGAAGTGAGTTTCGCTATTTCCCTATTTTGTATAAAACCATGAAATACATGGAGCTTACCTGTCTCAGGCACTAACATTTCACAGGAGCTCTCAGCATACACCTGTGAGTACCGGAACCGTCCAAATCTCAAGGACGACCGCTCAAAGAGAGGTTTTTCATGTGCATCGGCGGATGGAGGGTCCGATCCTGAATTGCCTCCAGATAGAAGGTACTATGCAATACGCTTAGTTTCAATTCACGAATATAATCCAGTGTAGCAAAAAAAACCTTTAAGGTTATTGAAGAGTTGTTCTGGAGGGTACTAAAAGTTCATAAGTATCTAATAACATTCCGCCTCACTGCGTAAGAGGAACTCACATCCAACGCAGCTTCGTATTGTAGGCTCTTGGCTGAAGTTGATTCAACGGGAGATTAGTTCGTTCAGCGGCACCTGATCCATCGCTCGGAAATGTATCATAGCAACTTGAATAGAAGTCGTGAATGTCAAGGATACCATGTTGTTGGCTTGGCTGATGCGTGAAAGCCTTATACGCAGGAAGACGCCGGTAAAGCGGTTTTTCGGATGCCATGACACGTGTTGAGATGAATTTTCATGGATAATATGATGCTTCAATGGCTCGGCAGTGTAGAAAGTGGCCCGTTGGCCCCGCTTACTGCTACTTTCGGACAATTCAATCACATATCAATCAGCGCGGCGCACGTCTGGCGACATGGAGCTGCTATTATACATGAGGAAGAAATGCAAAATCGGATATGAGAGGTGCCATTGAGAACTTCAAAATCGAATCGCCATTCAAACGGAGGACGAATTATCACGAGAGGGTAGAAGACAATTGAAGCGAAAGTCCAAATTCGATACCGTAATGTCTTACATAAGCAGTCTAGTCCAAAAATAGGGTTAGCGGCCCTGGTTGCAGCCTTGTCCCTTCGACAAAGTCTGCAGCTTTCGACTACGAAATATCTTTTTCTGCGAAGAGCTCTATGAGCAATGCTCTTCACTGATTTGCTGAACCCTTGACTGACGGAATAAATCATGACTCCATACATCTATACACCCCTCGATGAAGAGGCTAAGGAAGTCAGGCTTATGACATTGCTTCCGGGCACACGACCATCCGAAATTAGAATAGTATTGGAGAATATTGCATTGGCGGAATATGAAACGCCTCAGTATGAAGCGTTGTCTTATGTCTGGGGTTCAGCGGAAGCTCTTATCAACATCCACATTGGACATTCCGACGAGACACTCGGTGTGACTCAAAATCTAGCCACTGCCTTACCGTACCTTCGATACAAGGATAAACCTCGCCGTTTATGGATTGATGCTATATGCGTTGACCAGCAGAATCTGGCCGAACGAAGCCAGCAAGTTCTGCGAATGTGCGACATGTATTGGATGGCTGAACGAGTTGTGATTTGGTTGGGTCCGGAATACAAATCCAGCAAGTTTGCCATTGAAATGCTCAAAAATCTCAGCTGTAAGATTCAAGTCGACTGGAAAACAACCGAAATGAAGCCTGCCTGCCAGGAAGATCCTGACTGGGCCGATAGCAACGTAAGGCTTCCCTATGACAAGGAAGCCTTAGACGCAATACATGATTTACTCAACCACTCCTGGTTTGAGAGACTCTGGATACAACAAGAAATCCGCCTTGCAAATCAATCAGCAGTGGTGATGTGTGGCTTTGACACGATACTCTGGCAAAAATTTTGCGACGCTACTTTGTGTATACGCTTAAAGCAAAAGGCAAAGGTGGACAGAGCATTCATGCAACGTCTCGAATTGGTCTCTCAATTAAGAAAAAACGTCTATGGTTTATCAGATCTGATTGATGGGACAAGACATTGCAAATGTTCTGATCCGAGAGATAGAGTTTATGCTCTTTTGAGCCTTGCAGTTAGGATTGAAGGTAAAATTGATGTCAAGCCTAATTACACAAAAACAATTAGCCAGGTCTATCAGGACTTTGTTCTCAAGTTTATACACCATTTAAAACATCAAGATATCTTAGCTCAATGTGAGCTACGAGAAAGACCTACAGATATGCCATCTTGGGTGTCAGACTGGTCTGTCCCAAGTGAGACAAACCGGCTTCTCCGCGGTTTCTGGGCTAGCGGATATTCCGCAAGCAAGACCCATTATGCAGGCAACGGGACCTTGAAAACTATGGGTGTACGATGCACAACTATAAATAAAGTCCAGCATGCTTCAATATTCAGCAATGAAATAGAGGATACTATCGATGCTGTCAGGAGACTGATTCCTCCGGAAGCGCTCAACTCTTCCAACTCCTATGTAGGAGGCGGCACCTTACTCGACGCCTATTGCCAAACTCTCTGCTGTGGTCAATTTGGGGACCGATATATGCCTCCCCGTGGCGCCTATCCCGATTTACAAAAATCCAAAGAAGCCTTCCGCTACGTTCTCATACACAAAGCAGGATGTCCACAATATCGTTCATCCTTGCGCATCAGATGTTGGAATTATGTCCATTTATTCAGCCGAGGGCGTTCATTCATAGCTACGAAGGAAGGATATATTGGGCTTGCGCCAGGGACGACAATGGCCGGTGATATAGTCTGCGTGCTCCTGGGCTGTAGCACGCCACTGGTTCTTCGACCCACAGGGAAAGGGCAATACAAGATAGTAGGGGATTGCTATGTTCATGGCTTGATGTATAATGAGGCAGTGCTTGGGCCACTGCCAAAACATTTTCAATTTGTATGGCGGTTTAATGAAAAACGTGGTTATTGGCCGGCTTACCTTAACCGTAAGACCGGAAAGGCGCTGTTAGAGGACCCAAGACTTGGCCCACTTCCTGAAGGATGGCGGAAGCAGAGCCATAGTGCGGAGCAAGCATATTCTTTATTTGTAAAGGATAGGGAAAGTGATGTAGAGGGAACACCAAGGGACCCCAGGTTGACCCCGGAAGCTCTCGCGGCACGAAATGTTGATTTAACTGTTTTCGAACTTGTGTGAATCAATAAATCGTCCCCATTTCCGTTAGCACTAACCTGTTGGAATAAAGCTCAAAATGCGTAAGTGACAGGCTGGGCAAGCGAGTTCAGCAGTGGAGCATGTTTCCCTAGGACGATTGGTTTTTGTATGTAGGCGAATCAAGTAGATGAGGAGAGAACAATTACCCTTGTTACTATAAAATCTAGCCTCTTATTCACTTAGCGAGACATAAATACCAATACCCCACTCCACAATCCGTCATCACCATTCATCATCGAACCAAGAGGCTGCTGTGAAGTGAGCTTCTAAATCTTACGCTAAAAAAGTTGGCCACCATCTTCCACTCCTTAATAAGCAGGCACAAGCTTTCTCTAAGACCATGAACGGCTCCCACGCCTCAACATAACAGATAATTGAGCTTCAAAAATCCTCGCCAATCTAAGCAGAACGCCTCGTGGGCTAAGGATACTCTTATCCCGCCCCGTGATCAGCCGCCGTAACCAACGACTTCCCATCACAAAAGAAGTCCACAAATCTAGCCATATATCACCTCCGTGATATCCTCATCCTCTGAAAAATAATAATCATCTTCGTCGTCGTCGTCATCGTCGTCGTCCACATCCAACTTCGTACCCTCATCCTCCTCAGGATCCGGCACGATCTCAATCCACTCATCGTACTCGTCCTCCCCATAATCGCCATCATCGAAATATTTCGCGCCACGGATCATATCTCGGACGCGCCAGACATAGTAGACTAAGTAGTCGTTTTGCGGCACCATTCTGGCGTTTCGCTAGCTCGGGATGTGCGATATCTTCTGTAATCGAGCTAAAAGTGATGAGGCTGTACATAGATAGGGATGCTGTCGCCAAACAAGAACCTTAAAGTCGCAGTAAGTCTATTGTTTGTATCGACTCTGAAGCGTATCACTGCGACTAGCGACATCAAATATCTTGTACTAGGTGATAAAAAGTCTGTGTGGCCAGCTGATTCCGTAAAGAAGAAAAGAACTTCTGCACCTTAGCTGAGGCTGAGCAGAGCATGCCTAATCGGAAGAAGCCTTTTTGGCAGAACTTTTTCTTTTTTCCGCGACTGCCTTAGAATTGTGGCTTATTTTGGCGTGTGATTCGAAAGAATTTGTATATGTCATCAAATGCTTTCTAATCTTGCTTAGAATCGCCTTGATATAAATTTGGCGCATCAACAGGGACCTTTAAGTATACAAGATGTTAATAAATAATATTAAAAATCTATTTTTGTGTTGCTTATATTTATTAATAAGCTAATTTTTTATACCTCAGGGAAGTAAACGACACATTTCTTTGGATATTTTATGTCTTCTTAATGCTAGAATGGTGACATAAGGCGAGTAGTAGCAAGATGTCACTGTTAACTTTGGTGTTTGACCCTAGGTGGAGATGTCTCTCGAGCCCCAGGAGACGAGGCCTAATTAGGTCATGGCATTGAACTATTTGACGCCCCGTCATTAGCAACTTAAGTCCAGATTATGCAGATACATCTCCCTTACTAGGAGCTAGCCGTTTTTCGTCGGTCTCAATACGAATAGGACTCTCCCGCAGAGGAGCACGCAGACTTGATCCCCCAGCTTCATTGTCCTTGGGTCAAGACCCAATAATCCCTCCTTCGTAAGATAAACTCTGTAATTATAGGACACCAATCTCATTCGCCACATCACCCATTTCTTGTCTAAGCACGCTTCTCCTTCGTAGATTCCTGGTTTCTTCCAGAGGGCAAGTCATCTTTGAGCTTGGGCTTTACTAGCCTTCAATCATGAAGGGAATTGTATATCTCTTCGGCAGCAGACTAAAAGCAGCAAGCAATCGCTAAACATTTAGTAAAAGGTTACCCGATTTTACGCAGCTTATCGCTAAATTTTCACGACATTAATCACTAACCTTTAGGACATGATATGTAAATCACCAGGGAACTGTTTAACATATAAGTTTCGCGGTTGGTAGATACCATTCACTTTGACTCTTATCAATAGGCTGCTTTGCGGAAGAGCAATGCAGCAGTGCGGGGCAAAAGGATGGCCAAGGAATAGTGGGTGGTCAGATGATCATGCACAGTCCGGGTTATTCCTGCACGGGCCGCATTTTTAACCGTTCACATGACTTACAGTACTGTAATCTGCTCTACGGATTACTTCAGCCTAAACCTCATCTACCCACCCGAAGTAGTAGTCACTATCTGCACCTTTACGAGTGTGCTATGAGGAAGTATTCCCCAGTCATTAGCTCGCTAAGTTTTGATGCATATATGATTGATGCAGAAGACGCGAAAGATTCCCCGTCGCCTTGCTTCGACCCGAAGCAGGCAGGCCTGTTTATGCTTTGCTCAAAATGCAACTCATTTCGCATGACAAAACCCACTATTATTCCTCCTAGTTTTCAGTCCTACCTGATCTAGACTCAATATCGCGCATTTTAATAGTCAAAGCTTAGCTCAATGTATAGATGTCGCTTCCATTGCGGAGCCTCCTACCAAGCTCTGGGTGTCTATAGATAGAGCGGGCATCTATAGGGCACTAGAACTCCTTGTGCCACACCATATCATGTCGGAAACTGAGCACACTGAAACGCCGACCAGCGTCGACATCTTGAGATCAGCGCTTCGAGACATGAGTCTTGCAACGTATATTGCGCCTTGTTCCCCCTTCCAGCAGACGCTAATGAGCTAGCTTACAGCATCTCCCAACCGGAAATCGATGATTTCATCGCCAAGATCTACACTGGAAAGCCGTATCAATCTGAGAAGAACGGAAATGCGGCGACGGCGGTGGAGGACCTGCTCAAGAGTCCAGCCCCTCTCGACGTGCGGAACATATCCGGGCCGAAGATGATGTATTTGGCGGCGGAAAAGTGGCACGAGATTGTGGTGAGATTGCTCGAGATTGGGGTGGATCCAAATATCCAGGTTAAGCATCGTCAAAAACTGATGGCATGGGCGGTACGGAACTGGCATGAGTCGGTAATGCAGCTACTGATCGAGAAGGAAGCCCACCCAAATGCTCAATACACCTCTATCCAGATACCACTGCACTGGGCAGCAGAGAATGGGCATGACGTGCTTGTGAAGTTGCTCCTCGACACCGGCGCCAATCCAAATCTTCAAGACGAGGGTGGATTGACACCGTTCTCGCTGGCGGCCAAGAATGGGCGGGAGGCTGTGGTGCGGCTTCTACTGCAGCTGGATGGTGTAGATCCAGACTTGGCGGACGCAAGGTATGGCCAGACGCCGCTATCATGGGCCGCAGAGAAAGGGCATGAAGTGGTGGGGAAGATGCTGCTGGAGCGGAGCAGCGTAAATCCAGATTCGAAAGACGACACATGGGGTCAGACGCCGCTGTCGTGGGCAGCGGAGAACGGACATGCGGTGGTGGTGGAGCTGCTATTAGAGCGTGGCGACGTGAATCCAGAGGCGGAAGACCATTGCGGCCGGACAGCACTGTCGAGGGCGGCTGAGGATGGACATGAGGTAGTGGTGAGGTTGTTGCTAGAGCGAGGCGGTGTGGATCCGGACGCGAGAGACAAGTGTGGCCGGACGGCGCTGTCGAGAGCGGCAGAGAATGGCTATGATGAGGTGGTGAGGTTGTTACTAGAGTGGGGCGTGGACCCTGATGCGAAAGAAAACAGTGGTCGGACAGCGTTGTCGAGAGCAGCGGAAAATGGGCATGAAGCTGTGGTCATGCTACTACTGGAACGGGACGACGTGGATCTAGATGCGAAGGACAATGCTGGCCTGACAGCGCTTTGGAAAGCTGCAGAGGACGAGCATACGGCAGTGATGGAGCTGCTTCTGCATAAGGGAGCCTATATAGATGCTCAGAATGAATTCAGATGGACGGTACTGCACCTAGCAGCGAAGGAGGGTCTTGTAGCAGTGGTCAAATTGCTTCTGGAATACCGACCAGACGTTAACGCTCGCACCGGACGCTGTTCGACAGCATTGATGCTAGCTGCGGAGTATGGCCATGCAGAAGTTATTGACTTGCTTTTAAGTGCTGAAATGGTAGATATTAATGCGAGAGACCACGGTGGTAACACCGCTCTGATAGCTGCTGCTTGCAGGGGCCAAATAAGAGCGTTGAGATTGTTGCTGACATCCACCAAGCTTGACCTAGAGCAAAAGAATAAGGATGGTCACACAGCACTCTCAATAGCTCTTGAAACTGGCCATGACGAGGTTGCACATCTTCTGCATTCCCATTACGCTACTGAATGCGAGTGATGAGGAATTGTGAGGTTGATTTCTCTAAATCTGCCTGTTTCTCGAGCGCACAATGAAGAGTCACGAACCTTCCCGATAAAGAATGATTTTGAAAGGGCATACAAGCGTTTTATAGCACTTAGGTTCCATTTTAATTTTCCACTTTACCGTCTTCGGCTTCGGGCATTAGCCCTACAATTCTGAGCTGTGCATCAGATTCAAGGCTCACTGATTGGCCTGATTAATATAAATCACGAATTGAATTGGAGTTTACAGGGCATCTGACGAATAAATCCAGATAAAAAGTAAGAGTGGCTCATTCTCCCGCTGTGGAAGAAAACGACATAATCGGAGGACCGCAAAAGAGTCACTAGTCGGACATATATGGAGGCGCATAAGAAGTTAAGAATTGTCGGTCAACTAGTCTGATAGAAGCATCAAGGGATCTGAAAGAACCGACTTTATGTTGCATGCAACCTCCGTATCTCTCAGAGGGATGGATGAGGTTAAATAAATTATCACGCAATACAACATAGCCTCTAGTTTGGGAAATCATTTAAACACCGACAAACGGCGATTAGATTTGAATTGTAGAAGAGCTACATTTCGTAGTAATCGTTAGACAAAGATTGTTGTCTTGACGGTTGATTGCACGGTGGCGTATTATAAAATAATCAATGCCCTCACTTCAATGCTCTCACGATGAGGATGTGGACAATCCGCACAGGGAGGTAAGGAGAAAGCGGCATGCGGTACGCCTATTATGTTCAGCACTCGATAAAAATAATCATAGCTAAGAGAAATACCTTGGAATTGCTTATCTGGGCATGCAGGGTTCCATTCTGCCATATAGAGCAGCCAAACCTCGTCAGGCCGTTGCTCTGACAGATAATAAAATCTTTGGTTTTCGTTATACTGAAGCTCATATATTTTGCCTACAGAGCTGTCTGATTTATCAAGGTCGACAGCTATGCAATCTACTTGATTGACTGACTTTACGTCGCACAACGCCAGAGGCATGTCTCGGACTGGGTCTGAGATGGGACGCCATGCGCTGAAAGTGTCAAAAGGTTGATATAATATAGAGAAAGTTGCTTCTAGCTCACTTTACGATCATCACTCGGTGTTTCTGTAAATCCAAATTTGCCTTGTCTAGGCCAAGGTGATCATGAAGAAGTTGAATGAGTGCGGCTGGTGTTTGGTCTTGGGAAGTCTACAGTTCAGTATCTATGGGCTTATGGACGATAACAAGTTCGAATTTGAGGATATTTACCTATATGGACGACTTTCGCGGGTCTGAAAGCGCCTGGCAATCTGTTCGCATTGCCTTGTGCATTATCCCTAGTCTTCACTACTGAGTTGGTTTGGCTCGATAGAAGTTTTTAGCAACTTACCACGCATCCAATAATTACAACTCTCAAGGCATGAAAACGTTCTTTTAGCAGTGCTTCCGTCTCTTTGAGGTATATATCCGTCACGATAGCCTTTGATGCAAATTCTACTTGTGAGAGTTGGGTCTGGTGTTTGAGAACCTCGAATCCGTCACACTCAAGGTTGAACGAGTTCTCCACCCCCCGGATATCTCGAATGAGAACCTGTCTTGTCTCGTGGACAACGTTAGTTTGCCGAGCATCCTTGACCGACTTAACTGAATAATCATGTATCGAAGGCTTCTCATTAACACTAGGCTCAAGTTGACAAATGAATTAGAGACTACCGTAGGTAGAGATTCTCTCTTGGGGTTTTCAAGCCAGTCATAACACTGGCGGCGAATTCCAGCCATAGTGAGTATTTGAACATCGAACTACGAGGCTTACGCGTGAGGGGGACTTGTGAGCTTTTAAATGTAATTCTACATATTTCACACCTCACCTTATAACGATGTTATATTTACGCCAGATTATCACCTCAGAAGCGCTAAAAGAAAAATCGTGCAGACAGAGATATCAGAACTTACAACATCTTCTTGGAATCCGGTGCGTGTCATTTCTCTGCCTAATCAGTAATGAAGTTTCGGTGACGAGAGGTTTTTTGGCTTTGCCAAATCGAGTTTGCACCATTAGCACGTTGAATTATCGCTTGGAGATTTCAATTGGCTACGTTCTCGCAAAACCCCACACTACGAATTTCAAGAAGGTGGGAATCCACGGCTGCAGCTGGTCTGCAAGTCCACTTTATTCGAGGATCGTAGCTAAGGGAATGCTCCATAAGGTGCTTCAAACTCGAACATTTCTCAAGCCTAGTCATTAATCTGAACTCCCTACTTGTTGAAGCTATGCATGCTCTTGGACGTTCGTGGAGGTTCTTGGATGGTCATGGATGTTCTTGGATGTTTCTGGATCCTTGGCATAACTCGGTTCATAATATTGTAAAGTAATTGTGTGCGACTTGACAATAGTAATCTCTGCTTTGATTCCCCCAAATGCCGCAGCCTACTGCAGCCGGCCAGGTTAGGAAACTTTCAGCCGCACCATCGTTGCTACCCCGCATCCTTTTCACACTGGGCTTCAACTGTTCTACTCTGTGCTTTGCATACCAACCATGAGTCATATCACTTCTTTTGTTAGGGACCAATTAATAGAGCACCCGCTCAGTCGAGAGCGTATTACATATTCAGCTCCTTATCGCGTCAACATTAGGTCCCATTACTGTGTCCAATACTTGCTTCTCCATTGGGTTCGTCCCCTATAATTTAGCCAATAGTACGCAAAGTTTCCGCCACCCACCAGGTGTAGGAACAGTTGGGCGTGGATGTTTCCATACCCCTAAGGTGAGCAGAGCCTCATATAATGGTATTGACAGAGGCTTATCGCGTCAGCTAGCTGTTAGTGAGTAAAAAGGCTTGTTGCCTTCAACAACATTTTCCTGTTTTTGATAAGACGCCAACTTATCCTATTCGTTGCGTTATCTTGGGGCGGTTTGCAGGTGACCTTTTGCATGCACGAATCGGTATTGCTTATCCCGCTTCTACGCTTTTTAGGGAATAGCGCCTTGCAGGTAGAAGTCTATCCCCCTGAAAATCATGGCACGCTAGAGCATCAATGACGCTAAGTTGAATATCTAATAGTAGACGGCTAATGAGCGGCTGCATCAATGACATGGATCTGCAGGCCAGTTTTCAGATCTAAGTATACCTTCCTCGGGGCCAAATTATTTGATTGACCTTCACGCCTGCCACATGAACTTGGATATCAAGTGGATATCAAGTAGGATGTCGAGTACCGTGGTAGCAGGCATTTGCGTTAGAATAGGAAAGTGGGTCTCCCACCCCCGTTGTCGAATTTTAGCGAACGCCACCAGTTGTGCCATCCGAAAGCAGTAATTTCAACCACAAGGTAATTCAAATGTACTACTGGCATTCGAAAGAAGTTACCCGATTTCGCAGGTTAACCGTGGGTGGCAAATTAACTCTAATAAAATTATTACTTTGAGGACAGAAGCAATTGCGCTACGTGATGCAGAGTCAGTGATTAGTGCTGGAAAATTCAGCGACCAAGGTACAAGAGTCCCAAGCTTGCAATTATCACTATGGAACTATGGAACTATGTGTATAATTAGTGGATTTGGAGGCATTTGTCAGTAAGTTCAGGCTATCTTGAATTTTGAGAACTGCGTTATTAACGGGTGTTCGACTATACTTTTACTCCGACGACAAACTGATTGTGTAATGTGCTTTAGTCAGTATTTAAAGCTACATCATTACTTACTTAAGTCTAGAGGCGCAGGAAGTGAGTGATAAGTCTCTCTGTCAATAACGTAGTCTAATTCGGTGACAAAATAGGAAAGCTTCGTCGGGTAGCGCGGCGTTAAAATTCGACGCCTGCTATAGACGTAGTCGGCCCTGAAGATGTTGAATCGTATGACTTTCCAGAGAGAAGAAAGGCCAACAGTGCAGGAGAAGATAGTTCAAAGAAAAATAGAGAGGCTGCAGATGGACGCCATTTCACATGCAAGTAGGCAGGTGACTCCGAATCTTACGCATGAGGACTTGGAGATAACTTTGTAAGGATTCATCGAACATCCCTGTCATATTCAAGCCCGCTGCGTGAACCTGGATATTAAGCAAGATATCGAGTAGCTAGATAGGTGAGTGGGTGTTGTATACTAGAATAAGCTGCGTCGTATGATTTTCCTAGGCTGAAAAAAAAAAGCAATTTAGTGAGCTGGTTCAAAGAAGATGGAGGTCTACGGCGATGGGATACCTAAAAAGCCGCAACATATATGATTTCCAAAAGACACCATCCCTCCACTTCTAGCCAGCCCATTGTACTCCACAGTTTTGCGAAGAAAATTCTTGTTTCTTACTCTACTCAAACTCTATCAACGATAGCGCCTTAGTCTACGACAGCATCATGGCCGGAATTCAGAATTTGGTGCTCAGTACTTCGATTCCGTTCGTTAACCCAGCAACAGCTCATTTTCATATATCGCTTCTTCGGAAGTTCGACGCGATTTATCACTGCCTCGAGCATGGTTCATCCCCTGATGATAACACACCAAACCTTTCTGTCCAAAGCTTCTTAGCCCTTGCCGAGTCTAGATACCTTCAATATCTTGGCTTGCTGTCCGATTTTGCGGCAAAGTTCGACAAGAAGGAAAATTTTGCAAATTCCATGCCACTCCCGCCTTGGTGAGACACCTTCATAATGGCCCAAGTTAAGTAAGTGAATTATTAACCTTAATTCAGGGATGTTGCAATAGTTTTCCATGCTCATTGTCTCAACCCTTTCAGCTTCACAACTGACTATACCACATTCTTCGAGAAGCTTCTTGAGGCTGGGATTGAGTTCCCTCTGGAACGACTTCACACTCTTATAAAGACTGGTATGAGCTCTGATATGGAGAGTGAGCTCCAGTGGAATAACTATCACTTGTCACATGGCCACGACATAGCAATGCTGCCGTACCAGCTCTGCACTGACTTGCCTTTCGCGCTTGGCGACATGGAGAGCTGGAAACCCACTGACATCTACGTTACATGTCCGCGGTGCAACATCGACGCCGTCTGCGACTTAGTATCATTCACCACTATGAGGCTTGAAGAAAGGCTTTCCAATTGCAGCATTTGTGATGCATCATCCGCATTCTCGACGAATCTTGTTTCGGCCAGTCTTCGCCAACGCAGCTTTGCCGAAAAAATGGCCAATGATTGGTTCTTAGGCCTTGATTCTCCTTCAAGTCTCGAAAAAGCAACTGCCCGCTATCGCAAGTTCATGTTTGTTGACATTGACATGGACGCGGAGAACGGCATCGTTCCGACGACAGACATCGACTTGATCTGGCATACTCACCAACTCTTCCCGGTTGAGTATCGTAGGTGGTGTTTCGAGAACCTGAACAAGTACGTCAATCATGATGACACGGTCCCTGAAAGCGATCTTGCGGTGGGTCTCAAGCAGACGATCGACATTTGGCAGGAAAGGTTCGGAGAGGAATACGAAGTCGATTATTTCCGCGTCACGCTTCCAGAGCCAATGAGTCCTCCAACTGCTAAATATTGCGAGTACGGCCCTTCCTGCTGGCCTGGAAATGATTGTTCTGAAAATGGTTGCGTTCCTCTTTCAGAGGAGGATCGACTCCTGAGTTGCCGATACCGATGTGGCAAGTGCTCGAAGCCTAACTGCCACAAACCATCAAAACAGACAGATCAACTCCTGAGCTGCAGGTTCCGGTGTGGTAAGTGCTCGAAGCCCAATTGCCACAAGCCATCAAAACAGACAGATCAGCTCCTGAGCTGCCGGTACCGATGTGGTAAATGTATGAAACCTGATTGCCACAAGCCATCAAGACCAGGCTATACTAAAACGGAGGCGAATTTTGATGAGCTTTATTATAAGCCTCCTATTGCGCCAAAGTTGATTAGTCTCTAAGCCTTTTGATATGCGATGAGACTTTTATCGTTCTATGTGCGCGCGGGTGATGCCACGATATCTTTCACAGAGGTTAACTTAGGTGTCTCTTTACTCAGGTCATGCGGTTGGCTTACTCTTATGTTCAAATTGACAAGTTTCGAGTTCTTGGGATCCGATTCCGTGGCAATTGATATGTATATTCACTTTCCTTGCTTTAACCATTCAACATAGTCGTTTCGGATTCAACTCCGGGATGCATAGGTTTATAAGCGTTATTTAGGTACAAATGAAAGCTTTGATTTAAGCATTGGCCAACCAACTCCGCTGAAATATCCGCCCTGTTGACCAACTCCAGCATTAGCGATTAAGTACGAAGTTTACGTAACAGCATAAAGGCTGTTAGATGATGGTTGGCTCCAACTCGTAGGAATAGATGTTGGCGATCGCACGACAGGTTTGCAAGGCCTCATGATCATTCCCGCGCAACCGCTTCCCTAAATATATGCTATGACGGGAAAGTGATGCTTAGCCTTCTCTTGAGTGCTCACTCACTTTTTGTTAGGGCGAAGAGCCGGTGGGTACAGGGGCTGAGAAAAAGATATTAAAGCATAGTACGTGGCTGGTTTGGGGAGAGAGGGAGAGTGGTGTTGGGGAAGCTACTGATTTGCGTGACAATGCTATTACTGAGAGTATTATATCATCATCGGCCATGGCCAACCCCAACTAGATTTCCCCTTGAAGATA
>Ga0335072_10008150_pt1 | contig 15207 bp, 9 predicted proteins | sample Lox_Sample_21_FD_206725 | JGI IMG/M metagenome (GOLD analysis project Ga0335072, IMG submission 206725) | Soil microbial communities from Loxahatchee National Wildlife Refuge, Florida, United States - Lox_Sample_2.1 | ecosystem: Environmental > Terrestrial > Soil > Wetlands | place: USA: Florida... | reverse complement strand
CGCGCGGAAGTCTCGGCCGAGGTCCGCGGCCTCGCGAACGCTGGACAGCGTCCCGGATTGGCCGTAATTCTTGTTGGGCATAATCCAGCTTCGGAGATCTACGTCCGCGGCAAAGTAAAGGCCTGCGAGGAAGTTGGAGTCTATAGCGAGAAGCTGGATCCGCCCGAGTCGGTCACCACGGCGGAGATGCTGAACCTGATTGATCACCTGAACCGCCGCGAGGAAATCGACGGCATTCTGGTGCAGTTGCCGTTGCCTCCTCAGGTAGATGCGAAAAAGGTTCTGCTGGCGGTCGATCCTGCCAAAGATGTTGACGGATTCCACCCCATGAACGTCGGCTTTCTGTCGACGCAACGACCGGGACTGGTTCCGTGCACGCCCGCGGGAGTGATGGAGATTCTGACGCGCAGCAACATTCCCATTGCAGGGCGCGAGGCCGTGGTGGTGGGCCGCAGCGACATTGTTGGAAAGCCTGCGGCCATGCTGCTGCTCAATGCAAATGCGACTGTGACGGTCTGTCATTCGAAAACGCATGATCTGCCGGGGGTGTGTCGGCGAGCCGATATTCTTGTGGCCGCGATTGGACGCGCGGGGATGATTACGCGCGAGTTTGTAAAATCGGGCGCGACGGTGCTTGACGTCGGCATGAACACCGTGACGGATCCCGCGGAGTTCGCACGATTCTTTGCCGGGAATCCGAAGCGGGAAGAAACGTTTCGCAGGAAGGGGTCGACGCTGATTGGCGATGTACATCCGGAGGTCGCGGAAGTCGCAGGCGCGATCACGCCGGTTCCAGGCGGAGTGGGTCCATTGACGATCGCGATGCTGATGTTCAATACGCTGAAGGCGATGAAGATGCGGCGGGGTAGGGTTCAGGGGGCAGCGGCCAGGGGTCAGTAACACCTGATTCGGCGGGGAAATTGAACTCTAAATTTTTCTCGGTGGTAACAGCCCGAGGAAGGAATCCGCCTAACTTAACGGTTTGCTGGCAACTGGGAACTGGAAACTGAACTCATGGTGAAAGTCGGGCTTACAGGTGGGATTGCGTCGGGCAAGTCGGTAGTCGGAGAGATGTTTGTCGCGCTGGGCGCTCATCTGGTACAGGCTGACCGCATCGCGCATTCGCTGATGCAGCCGGGCGAGCCCGTTTATAACGAAGTCGTGCGCCATTTCGGGCGGGAGATTCTCAACGCGGATGGAAGCGTGAATCGCGCGAAGCTGGCAGAAGCGGCCTTCGGTTCTGCTTCTAGCGGCGAAACCCGGCGCGTATCGCGCGTTGCCGAACTGAACCGTATTGTTCATCCAGCGGTGCTTCGCAGCCAAAATGAGTGGATGTATGCGATCGGCTCGAAGGATCCGGATGCGGTCGCGATTGTGGAAGCCGCGCTTATTCTCGAAGCGGGCGCAAAGAATCAGTTTGACCGGATCGTAGTGGTCACATGCGGCGAGGAGCAACGCATTGCCCGCTTTGCGGCACGACAGAAACTTGGGAACGAGGAGGCGGCCGCCGAAGTGCAACGGCGTATGGCCGCCCAGCTTCCGGATGCGGAAAAGATTAAAGCCGCTGATTTCATCATCGACAATTCGGGACCCTTGAACCACACCCGTGGGCAGGTCCGCACGGTCTGGCAAGAGTTGCAGGCGGCAGCCGAGAAACCCTAACCGCGCCAGCGGGTTAGAATCTAAATGGGATCTGTCACTGTCTAATCTGCGTATAGATCCAATGGCACGGCCTATGAAATTCATGCGACCTGTGATTCTCGCGCTGGCGATTGCCGGCGGATTTTTCTACTTCACGACCTGGCGATCGAACTCTGCGGGATTGTTTCATCCCTCGAGTTGGCTGAGCCGTACCGCGCACGTGGAAATCACCGAGGCTGCGCCAGGGGAAGCGCTAGACCCCGAAGAGCAGAACAATATTGCGGTGTACCGCAAGAATATTCCGTCGGTGGTGAACGTGACTTCGCGTGCCATGGCGTTCGACTTTTTTTATGGACTCATGCCGCAGGAGGGACAAGGCTCCGGTTTCGTCATCGATAAAGAAGGACACATCCTCACGAATTATCACGTCATCGCCGATGCGCGGCAGGTTGAAGTCACGCTGCACAATCGCAAGAAGCTGAGGGCGACGATTGTCGGCACCGATCCATCGCACGACCTGGCGGTGATTCAGATCAAAGCCACCGATCTCGTACCGGCGGTTCTCGGCGATTCGCATAATTTACAGGTGGGACAGAAAGTTTACGCGATCGGCAATCCGTTTGGACTTGCGGGAACCATGACGCGCGGAATCGTGAGCTCGATCCGTCCGGTGCGCGAGCCGAACGGGACGATGATTGACGAAGCGATTCAAACCGATGCGGCTATCAATCCCGGCAACTCCGGCGGACCTCTGATGAACTGGCACGGCGAAGTGATTGGCATCAATACGATGATTCTGTCGAATGGAGTCGAGCAGAACTCCGGCATCGGATTCGCCATTCCGATCAATACGGCGAAAGCCGTGCTCAACGATCTGGTTACGCTCGGGCGCGTGCGGCGGCCGGCGCTGGGCGTGAGCACGATTCCAATTGATCCGGAACTGGCGGATGAAATTGGGCTGCCCGTTGATTACGGATTACTGATCGTTCGAGTCACGCCGGGAGGCGCGGCCGATGTGGCGGGACTGCGCGGTGGCAATCAGCGCGCGTATCTTGGGAACACTCCCATCATGCTTGGCGGAGACTTGATCGTGGCCATCGACGGCCAGAAGATCGAAGACGAAGACGACCTGTCGCAGATGATGAACAAGCACCGCGCCGGCGATACCGTGCAGCTGACAATCTATCGCGGCAAGAAAAAGATGGAAGTCGCGGTTCAGTTGGGCGAAGCGCGGCAGCAGGTGTGAAAAAGCAGCCGTCAGCTCTCAGCCATCAGCAACACGCGGGTATCGGGTAATGTCTGATGGCTTTTAAACGGGGTCATCCTGTGCGCAACCGTTTTTCAGCCGAAGCGAACGATCTCCGACTTCGGGATGCCGCTTAGGTCTGGGGCCTCCCTCTTGATCCGCTTTACTTCTGCGGCGGGTTGGGATTCTGATTCGGTTGCAGCGGATTCTGCGGCTGCTGCGGATTCTGCTGATCCGGCGGCGTCGCGCCCTTAGGGATCTCCTTGCCCTGATACAGAATCTTCACGTTCGTGCCGTACCGCTTGTAGTCCTCATACTTCACGATTTCGCGGATGTGCACGTCTTCCAGCTTGAAGTGCAGTTCGTCGTCGGCCTTGGTGTAGACCGGAAACCAATACTGGCCGTCGATCTGCTGGCGCCACGTCGTGAACTTCGGAAACAGATTTTCATTGTCGCCGCGGTGCTTGACTTCGCTGCAGGGGCGGTCGTTGCACAGGTCGGGAACGGTCTTTCCGTAGGTCTTTACGATCTGCAGATCGTGGTCGTCGACCCAGACGCGTCCTTGAAAGTACCGCTTCTTGCCTTCGATCTTCTTGGGAGCGATGTCGAAGACGTAGCAGTGCAGTTCGTCTTCCTGCTGCTGGCCGACATAGAGAATGTTGTATTCGGGAAGGTCGTCGGTGGTCAGCACGAACGGCAGCATATGCCGGATGTCCTGCATGTCCTCCTCGGACATGTAAATTTTCGTGAGGCTCGATTGGGGAGCAAAGACGACATTTTCCATGCGATGGCCCTGATCGTTGAACATGACGTCGAAGACTTCGTGGTATTCGCCATCGACCGTGTCACCATCGACCGTCTGCACCTTCACGTCCTGACGATAGGTGTATTGATCGCGCGCCTGGGCGAATTCGGTTTCCTTGGCAGCGAAGCGCTTGACGATCTCGTCGGGGGTGATGCCCTGCGGCTGGACGGTCTCGAGCGGGCCCTCCTGCGCAGCGGCGGCAACCGCGCACAGCACCAGCGGCAAAGAAAAAAGCCAACGGCGTGCGACCGGTTTCATTGGTCTTAGTTTATCAATCTATCTATCGAATGTGGAACGAATCTGAAGAGTCAGATGCGCGCTGGGTGGGCCGCGTTTCCCGGCCTAGAAAGCGTTGGCAGCAACCGCGGCGACCCTCCCTCCGACCCCTCTCCGCTCAGCGAGGCCGGAGGGTAGGGTGCTGCAGTTCTGCCGTGTACTAGGATGCCCCGCTTCCCAAGAGGTTGCCAGACACGCCGGCGCGAACGAGAGCGGTTTCGCCCGTCTCTTCGCGTTGCGGATGCGTCAAGTTGTGCCACTGCATTTTTCATGCAACGGCTGCGAATTTTATCTGAGGAGCTTTTCCGGAACTGGCTCCCGAGAACAATTTTTTACGCAGATCCTTCCGAGCTTGAGTGACGAGGACGATAGATGCAAACTCTGATTCATAACAAGCGCGTGCTATGTTTCTCGTGCGCTGAAGAGCATTATGAAAATCTTGGTTTGCGGAATCTTCTACGTGCCAACCCAGAGCGCAATCGTCTGAATACTATCGCGCGCAGGCGAAGAGAGAGAAGCCGATTTTATTGCTGCACGATTTGCCCGGCCTTGGGATGAACCTGCTGATTCTGGATTTCGCTGGCATTCCAGCCTCCGCCGAGGGCCTTCACGAGATACACCGAACTGACCATCTGCTGGCCGCGCAACTGGGTTTCGAGACGTTCACTCTGCAGCAACGTGGTCTGGGCGGTCAGGACGTCCAGAAAATTGGTGACGCCACCAACATAGCGATTGTTGGCAATTTCCAGAGCCTTGCGGGCGTCTTGCACGGCAGCATCTTGCGTAGAGAGCGCCTGGGCCAGCGTGCTCAAGTTGCTGATGCCATCCTCCACCTGTTGAAACGCCGTGAGAACAGACTGGCGATAGTTGGCGACAGACTGGTCGTAAGCGGCGCGGGCCGCGGCAAGATTGGCGCGATTGCGGCCGCCTTGGATGACCGGCTGCAGGGCGTCCGCTCCCAACGACCAGAAAAGACTGGGAGCGTTCAACAGTGATGCAATCGTCGTGCTCTGCCAGCCTCCTCCGCTGTTACTGATGGTGATATGCGGATAGAAGGCGGTTCGCGCAAGACCTACTTCGGCATTCTCGTACGCCATCGTGCGTTCCTCGGTGGCGATATCTGGCCTGCGCTCAAGCACTTCTGAGGGAACGCCGAGGGGTACCGGAGGCGGGGTCGCCGTTAACGGTGCTACCGGCACGTTGAACGTGGATGCCGGCTGGCCAACCAGTACCGCGATGGCATGCTCATATTGCGCTCGCGATTCCTGCACCAGCGAGGCCTGCGAAATCGTGGAATCGAGCAACGTAGCCTGCTGCGCGACTTCCAATCCGCTGGCAATTCCCCCGTCATGGCGCTTTTGCACGAGATCGAGACCTTTGCGCTGTACGCCAACCTGCTCCTGAACGACGTTGAATTCGGCATCGAGCTCGCGCAAAGTGAAATAGTCGGCAGCAAGTTCGGCGGTCAAAACGAGCTGCACATTGGCGGTATCGGCCGCCGTCGACTGCAGCGATGCATTGGCAGCTTCGAGGTTGCGGCGCACACGTCCGAAGAGATCAGCCTCATAGCTCAATGAAAATGGAATCGTAAATACGTTTTCGGTGTACGGCGTTACTCCGGGGACAGTGAAACCATTCAAGGGACGGTTGCCGGCTCCGCGTTCACGATAGGCGCTGGGATCCGCGTAAATCTGCGGAAAAAAAGCAGCAGTGGCCACGCGCGCCAGAGAACGGGCCTGGTTCAGATTCGCTTGTGCCGCAGCCAAGGACTGATTGGCGCGAAGGAGTTGCTGCTCGTAATTATCGAGATTCGAATCGTGGAACACTTGCCACCATGCTCCCTTTGGGATCGTATCCTTGGGCGCTGCTTGCTGCCACGGAGGCTGCGTCTTCCAGGCATCCGGAGCGGGGGTGGGAGCCGGCGGACGGCTATACCGTGGTCCGACCGTGCATGCGCCCGCCAGAAAAAGCAATGCAAGGGCCGGTAGGGCAAAGAGCCGATGCATCACCCATTTCCCTTCTGTGTGGCGGGCGTCGGCGAAGGCCGGCCTTCATTTTCTCCAGGTGGGACGGGAGCCAGATTCACCTGCTGACCGGCTTCGAGCGAATCCGGTGGATTGATCACGACTTGATCGCCAACCGAAACGCCCGAGATGATTTCGAGGCTGGTTCCATAATCTCTGCCGATGTTGATTGGCCGGAGCTGGATTTTATGGTCGGGCCCGACGATGGCGACCTGCGCGCCCTGCGAGCGGAAAAGCAGAGCGTTGACGGGGACAGTGACTTTGTTGACGTTCGACCCCACGGAGAAATGAACCTCGCCAAACGAGCCCGGCAACAGCTTTCCGTCTTTGTTGGGAACGTCGACTTCCGTCAGAAGCGTGCGAGTGTTGAGATCGATAGAGTCGGCGGTTCGCACCACTCGCGCTTTGAACTTTTGGCCGGGAAACTCTTGTAGGGTGATATAAGATTGGGCCCCAACTTTAATGAAAGCTGCGTACGCCTGCGGCACGCTCGTGTAAACCCGCAGCGGATCGATGCGGGCAATATCAAAGAGTTCGAAACCGGTGGTTCCAGTCGCTGCCGCACCGGTTCCGGCTGCGCCGGTTCCGGCATTGATAAGCGCGCCGGGATCGACATTGCGCTTGGTAATTACCCCGGAAAACGGCGCGTACACTTTCTTGAAACCCTCCAACTGCTCGAGCCGGCGAACGTTCGCATCCGCCGCGGCCAAATTCGCCTGCGCCTGCTTGTATCCACTGGTCTGTGTATCAGCTTCCTGCGCAGAAACAGAGTCGGTCTTGCGCAAATTCTCCCATCGCTCGGAGCTAATGCGTGCGAGATCGAGTTGCGCCAGCATCTGCTGGCGCGCCGCACGGGCCTGATTCAATTCCTGGTCGACTTCCGGTGTGTCGATCGTGGCCAGCAATTCGCCTGCGGCAACGCGGCTACCGATGTCCTTATACCAGCGGACCAGATAGCCGCTGGTTCGCGCATAGATCGGAGAATTCTCGTAGGCGAGCAGAGAACCAGGCAGGACAAGTTCTTCGTCCGGTTTCTCCGCCAGGGGATGAACAATAGCGACAGTCGGGATGGTTTCGCGCTCGGTCTCCATAGCCAGGGCGCGTTCGTGAGTGGCACGGCCAATGAGAGTGGTCGCTCCGGCAACCAGTAGAACCAGCACAGCGACACCAACCATCACTAAAGCTTTCCGCGGCGCTGCAGGCGGAATCTCTGGCGGCCGCTGGATGGTTGGCGGCTGGTGGCGCGAACGCTCCTGCATCGCGGCAATTTCCTCGTCGCGTTGAGCCTGGGCGCTGTGTGCCCGCAGAGGCTGCTCGCCGGGGTGGGCGGTTTCCTCGGTCTCGCCATCCACCGTCTGGTTCAGTTCGCCTTCCAAACTCATGTTTGACTCCGATTCATAGGGCCCCCGCAATCGAAATGTCTCTCAGAACTCCCGTTCCCGTCGCGCTTCCCGGCGGCCATGCAGGATAGCGAAAACGCTGGGAACGAAAAACAATGTTGCCACGGTAGCAAACAGCAGTCCGCCGATCACGGCGCGTCCCAGCGGGGCATTCTGTTCGCCGCCCTCGCCAAACCCGAGCGCCATGGGCACCATTCCGATGATCATGGCCAGCGCCGTCATCAGAACGGGGCGGATGCGGGTATAACCGGCCGCGACCGCGGCCCGCAACGCCGGGACGCCTTCATCCATCTGCTCACGTGCGAAGCTGACCATCAGGATGGAATTCGCCGTTGCCACTCCCATGCACATCACCGCTCCAGTGAGAGATGGCACATTGAGAGTCGTGTGCGTCAGCAACAGGAACCAGCAAATTCCCGCCAGCGCTCCCGGCAACGCTGCGATGATGATGAACGGATCAAGCCACGACTGAAAGTTGATCACGATCAGCAGGTACACGAGCACGATAGCTCCCACCAGTCCGGCGCCCAGCCCGACAAACGACGATCGCATCGTCGAAACTTGTCCACGCACCACAATGCGCGTTCCGCGTGGCAGATGGCCATCGAATGTCTTCAGCACCTTGTTTGTATCGGCCGCGACCGAACCCAGATCACGATCCTGCGTGCTGGCGTACACATCGATGACCGGCTGCACGTTCCAGTGATTGACCGTCGCGGGCCGCACGGCCGGACTGACCTGCACCAGGTTGCCCATCAATTGCGGCCCCTGTTGTGACAGAACGGGAATATTCATCAAGTCTTGGAGATCGGTCATGCGATATTGCGGCGACTGTACGGCGATTTGATACGTGACATCGTTTTGCGGGTTCAGCCAAAAATTCGGCGCCGTCTGGAAACTGCCGCTAAGAGAAACCAGAGCGTTCTGGGCTACTTGTGCGGCGGTGAGGCCGACCTGCGTGGCTCGCGTACGCTCGATCTGCATGTCCAGAGCGGGCAGCGACATCAATTGCTGCACATGCACGTCGGCGGTCCCGGGAATGTGGCGCATCTTGTTCGCAATTTGCTGCGCAATCACGTAATTGCTCTGCAAATTGGTGCCGACGATTTGCACATCAATCGGCGCGGGCAAGCCGAAGTTCAGAATCTGCGTCACGATGTCGGCCGGTTGGAAGAAAAACTCGACGCTCGGAAAATGCCGAGGCAAGTATTCACGCAGGTGGCGCATCAGGTCGGCGGTGGGAACATGATGCTCCGGATCGAGAGCGATCAAAATCTCGCCATCGCTGCTGCCGATCGTTCCGTTGGAACTGTAAGACTGATTAATGCCGGAGTTTGGCAGGCCGATATTGTCGAGAATCGTCTGCAGTTGGCCCTGCGGAATCTGCTGGCGCAAAGCGGCTTCGATTTCGTCGCACAAGCGCGCGGTCTCCTCCACGCGCAATCCCGCCCGCGCGCGAATGTGCAGCTTGAGCAGACCGGCGTCGACATTCGGGAAAAAGTCTTGTCCCAGGAAAGAATACAGGCCGAGCGACAGGACGCAGAAAAGCAGAAAACAGAAAACGAACAGGCCCTTGTGCTCGAGAGTCGTTTCGAGCAAGCCTTCATAGGCGCGGCGAAAGTCTTCGAATTTGCGCTCGAAGCCGCGCTGAAAACGTCCCAGAAAAGTCTTCGCGCCGGCCGCGCGATGCTCGTGCCCGCGCATGATGTACATCACCAGCGTGGGAATCAGCGTCCGCGAAAGGAGATAACTGGCCAGCATGGCGAAGCTGACGGCCTCGGCCAGCGGCACAAAGAGAAATTTCGCCACGCCCGTCAGAAAGAACATCGGCACAAACACGATGCAGATGCTGAGCGTCGAAACGAAAGCGGGCACCGCAATTTGTTGCGCGCCATCAAGGATGGCCTGGCGCATTTCCTTGCCCATAGCCAGGTTTCGTTCGATGTTTTCGATCTCCACGGTCGCGTCGTCGACGAGAATTCCGACCGCGAGCGCCAGGCCGCCCAGCGTCATGATGTTGATGGTCTGCCCGATCGCGCCCAGCAGGATGATCGAAACAAAAATCGAGAGGGGAATGGAAATCGAGATCACGATGGTCGGGCGCCAGTCGCCAAGGAAGATGAGAATCATGATGGCGGTCAAGGCGGCGGCAATGATCCCCTCCCGGATGACTCCTTCGATCGAGGCTCGCACGAATAATGACTGATCGAACAACGAACTGATCTTCAATTGAGGCGGCAACGACTGGGCTGCCAACTGTACGATGCTCTTTACGCCAGCGACAATCTGGAGCGTCGAAGCGTTGCCATTTTTGTAGATCGACATCAGAGCGCCGCGATTTCCGTCTGCGCGGACGATGTTGGTCTGCGGAGCGAAGCCGTCCCGGATATGCGCAACGTCGCGCATATACAGCGTGGCATTGTTCAGCGTCTTCACAGGAAGATCGTTCAATTCCGCGATCGTTTGCGGCGTGCCGTTCATCTCCACGTCATATTCGAGCGGCCCCATCTTGATCGTGCCGGTCGGAAGAATGACGTTCTGCGCGTTGACGGCATTGACGATGTCGATGGGCGAGAGACCATAGGCTTGCAGCTTCGGCAGATCGAGATCAACTTGAACCTGACGGATTTTTCCGCCATAGGGATACGGTGTTGCCGCTCCAGGAACCGTGGCCAGATAGGTGCGCAGGAAATTCTGCCCCAGGTCGAAGAGTTCCTGCTCCGACAGAGTCTTGCTGCTGAGGCCAAGCTGAATGATCGGGGTTGTCGAAGCGCTATAGCTGATAACGAGGGGCGGCGTGGTACCCGGCGGCAAGCCTCGCACCGTCGTCTGGCAGATGGCCGTGATCTGCGCGATGGCCCCATTGATGTCGGTGCCAGGGCGGAAGAATACCTTGATCACACCCAAACCGTAGACCGACTGCGACTCCATGTGCTCGATGTTGTTGACGGTGGTGGTGATGCCGCGTTCGGAGTTGGCCACGATGCGATCGGCCATATCCGTCGGCGACATGCCGGCATAAAACCAGAGCACCGATACGACGGGAATGTTGATTTCAGGAAAGATGTCGGTGGGCGTGCGCAGAATCGTGATAGGCGTAAGGATCACAATCACGAGCGCCATCACAACGAATGTATAAGGACGCCTGAGGGCTAGGGCAACAATCCACATGAGTAAGCACCGGCACAGCCGTCAACCGCGGACATTCGTGCAAAGCCCGCTCCCACGAATGAAGAAATAGATTCGATACTAGCCGTATCGGATTCTAATTACATCGCAGCCATTATATGATAACGTAAGCTCATGCGCCAAAGCGCTTCCGTAACCGGGCATGGCGGAAATGGGAACGGCAAACGCCCACCGGGGCGGCCGCGCAGCGAGCATGCCCGCGTGGCGATCCTGCGCAGCACGCTGAAAATGCTGCAGGAGAATGGATTCGCCGAGTTCACGATCGAGGAAGTCGCCGATCGTGCCGCCGTAGGGAAAGCCACCGTCTACCGCTGGTGGCCGAACAAGGGAGCTTTGATCGCCGATGCCTTCGCCAGCAGTGTTACTCCAGACCTGCACTTCCCCGACACTGGCTCGATTGACAAGGATATGAGCCAACAGATGCGAAGGTTAGCCAAAGTTTTTAATGGTCCGCAGGGGCGAATCGTTTCCGCCATCCTGGGCGCGGGACAAAGCGATCCGGAATTGATCGAAGCTTTCCGCGAGCGCTTTCTCATGCCGCGCCGCCGCGAAGCGTACGCCACCCTGCGGCGCGCCATCGTTCGCGGCGAATTGCGCCGTGACATCGATCCCAACCTGCTTCTGGATTCGCTGTATGGCCCAATGTACATGCGCTTCCTGATTCGCCATGATCGGCTCACGCCGGACTTTATCGATCGTCTCTGCGCGTTGGCTTTGGCTGGAGCACGTCCCCGCCGCAGAAGCCGGCCGACATCCCGCCGCACGCGAACTCACCTCTCGAAGGCACACGTTTAGCCGGCGATTCTATCCCTTCACGGCCGAGCGGATCTTCGGAGTGCCAGAGACTGCTGTCTTCAGCTCAGGATCAGATTCCGTCAGCTCCAGCACTTTCCTCGTCATTTGCTCATCGATGTCCGGAGCTTTGCGGATATCTACCGGATAGCGCACGAGCAGTTCGAGCCCGGTATCGGCAAACTGCAGGCGGCCCTCGGGCTTGGGCGTCGCCACCTGGATATCCACGCGCCGCTCGATCATGGCATGCTGTCTTTCGATCGCGTGGCGATACTTCTCGTACACTTCGTCCACTGCGGCCACCAGTTTTTGTTGCGCGGCCTTATGGTTTCCATTCGGAGCAATGTTCACGGCCACTTCATGCCAGGCATATTCGGTGCCGGGAATCTGCTTGAACAGCGGTGTGCCTGCCTGAAAGAGAACAGCATTCGAGAACACAACGATCCTTCCCGTGGGATACAGGTCCAATCCCGTGCCCGCGAGTTCCATCAGGTAAAACCGCACCAGGCCGATATCGACCACGTCGCCCGTGACGCCGGCTACGCTGATCCGGTCGCCGACGCGGATTCCATATCGACCTATGATGAAGAAGTAGGCGGCCACCGAGAGCAGAACAGCCTGCAAGCCGACGGCAATGCCGGCGGTGATGAACCCCGCAAACGTGGCCAGAGAGCTGAATTCACTGACGAATCCGAGAGTCAGCACAACCATGACCAGGAAGCCGATCACCACGCGGCGCATAACCAGGAACTGGCGTCGCCGCCGCGGATCGCCGATATAGCGGAACGTGATGCGCCGCCAGAGTTCCGACAGAACCACAATCACTATCAGTGCGATCGCGATTCCGATCACGCGCAGCAGGACGGAGCGCAGCACATACTTTGACTCGCGGCCGATGGAGTCTCGCCATTGATCGAAGTTGGTTTTTGCATCATTTAAGACGATCGTTTCCTGGCTGAGCGGCAGCAGCACATCCGAAAGCTGCTTGAAACGCTGTGTCAACGCTTGAAAGGTCTCTCGCTGAAGTTGAAGCAGTTGCGGGTCGGTCACCGGCGGCTGATTCGCGAGTTGCTGGCTCTGCTGCATGGTGGAGCGCATCGCGGCGCGCAGGGGATCTCGCAACCGATCGGAGACCTCGCGTGTCTGCTCCGTGTCACGAATCAGGCCGTCGATTTGGTGCATGGCGCTCATGTAGTCATACAGAGTAATGGCCTCGCTGATCAGGCCGCCGGAGTTAGCGAGAGAGGGTTTCGCCGAGGTTGAGGCGGGTGCCGGAACATTTTTTTGCGAGGTTGCAGATGTGCCAAGAACTTCCGGAATCGATCGGGAGAGCTGATTGACCTCGCCCTCGAGACCACCGGAGATCTCGCCATTGGTTTCCACAAACGCCGCCATCTTCTGAATGGCTTCGAGTAGCGCTTTCTGCAGTTCCAACTCGCTTTGGGCGGCATCCCGCTGTGAGATCAGAGCGCGCCGTTTTGCGTAGGAAGCTCGGGGAATCTGCTCGTCCAGCGTCTTGATCTGCGATTCCAATGTATCGATCTGCGCGGAAGTCTTCTGCTCCAGCTGTTGCAGATTCTGCTGCTGCGTATTTTCGCTGGCGGCTTTTCCTGCAGCCCGTTGTTGCGCCGCGATGATGGCGGTTTCCGCTCGTGCCGACTGAAACGCCAGCTTCACCGCTTGTTCACCGAGATTTTTCGTGTTGTCCTGATAGATCGTGTCGCTGGGAAGGCCGACGGACTGCACGCCAGTTGTGGCGTGGCGATACCAGCTGATGATCTGATTCAAGTTATGCAAAATAGCATCGCCGTCCAGCTGAAGCGGAGGCAGTGGAGTAGGCTGGACGGAGCTGATCGGCGAACTTTTTGCATTTTGCGCGGCAGGTGTGGTTTTGGAAGGGGCGCTTTGGGCGCCAGCACTTTTTGACGCAGTGCTCTCAGTTGGCTGTTGCGCAGGTTTTGTGGCCTGTGCCCATAGAGCCAGTCCTCCCAGCAGAGAGACGGCCGCGATGGCAAACAGATACCCGGATGCCGGCAACCTGCGGTGCGGTCGGTTGGCCGTGGCTGCACCAACCTGGGGAACAATCGAAATAGAGTGCTGTTGAATCCAATTCCATATGCGCGTTCGCAAGCGTCTGATTCGTTTTATTCTCATAATCCAATCTGTTCTGTTCTTAACGCATCTTCTGGTCTATGAAACCTGGACCTATTCTGCCGGGGCAAGCCACCGAACGCTGTGGCTCAAGCTAGTTGCCGGCTTGCTATCGGTAAGCTTTGTCGGCGCATCGCTAGTCGGTTTTCGCTATACAAACTGGCTGGTCAGGGCATTTTACAGGGTCGCTGCTGTCTGGCTGGGGTGGTTGACCTTTCTTGTGCTTGCCGCCATTCCAGCCTGGATCGTGCTCGGCATTACCAAGCTTGGGTCGCTGCCGCTGGACTTTCACCGTCTGGTCGAATGGTTGTTCGGAGCCGCAGTTGCGACCGGCATCTACGCCGTCTTTAACGCGAACTGGGTCCGCACCATGCGAATCAGAGTGCAACTTCCAAATTTACCGCCCGCCTGGCGCGGCCGGCGGGTAGCGCTGATTAGCGATGTACACCTGGGACAAGTGCGAAATGGCGGCTTTTTGCGACGAATGATTTCCAAGATTTTACACGAACAGCCCGCCGCCGTATTGATTGCCGGTGACCTCTACGACGGCACGCCGCTCGATGTCGAACGCGCGGCCGAGCCTCTGCAGAAGTTGACAGCGCCGCGGGGAGTCTACTTTATTGCCGGAAACCACGAGCAGTTCGGGGACGACACAAAATACCTCAACGCTGTGGAGAAGGCCGGAGTTCGCGTGCTGCGTAGTGAGAAGGTGGACATCGATGGATTGCAGATCGTCGGCGTCTCGTATCGGGATGCCGCGAACGGATCGGTGCTCGCGTCCACACTGCGTGGTCTGGGAATCGATCGCAATCGCGCCAGCATCTTCCTGACGCACGCGCCCGACCACGCCGAGATTGCTGAGGCAGCGGGAGTCTCTTTGCAATTATGCGGGCACACGCACCTGGGCCAGTACATCCCGTTTACGTGGATGGTTCGCCGCATCTATGGACAGTTTGCGTATGGCCTGAGCCGCATCGGGAAGATGCAGGCATACACATCCTCTGGTGCCGGAACTTGGGGACCACCGTTAAGGTTGGGTTCAAATCCGGAGATCGTGGTTTTGGAATTGGAGTGAGCGGTCTTAACGAGCTACGATGCTTCCCAGTTCCGGCTCGCACCACCAGATTCCGGGCTTTTGAGCGACGGTGCGTTTTTCAAAATCAAATCCGCGCCTGGCCAATTCTTCCAGAATTGCCCTAATTGCTGCACCGACGGCCGAACGCACGGGTGCGCTCAACTCCTGCCCCGGTTCATACGATTTGCCCACGATCCCGACCAGCAGCACGTTTTCCGGGGCGCAGCCGAGCAGTTCGGCAGCCATGAGGCATTCCGAGAGCGCCGGAGAATGTGGATCCAGCCGCTCGGAAGGAATCTCTTGAAGAATGTCTGATTTTCGATAAAGCTGAATTGATCCGGGCGCGTCCTCGCTCACGACCGAATCCACAAGAATCACTGTGTCGACGCCTGAGATGCGATGCGTCAGGTCGAGCGCCGGCGTGCCGAGGTCAACAATTTCAACGTTCTGCGGGAACGTGTACAGTGCATCGAGCGAGTGCACTACGTACGGCCCAACTCCGTCGTCGCCCAGTAGAACGTTCCCGATCCCGCCAATGAGAGCCGTTTTCACAGGATCTTCGTAACTCCGATCTTGCGGCCGGAGGGCTCGAACGCGTGGCATGCGCA
>Ga0335072_10008149_pt1 | contig 15207 bp, 14 predicted proteins | sample Lox_Sample_21_FD_206725 | JGI IMG/M metagenome (GOLD analysis project Ga0335072, IMG submission 206725) | Soil microbial communities from Loxahatchee National Wildlife Refuge, Florida, United States - Lox_Sample_2.1 | ecosystem: Environmental > Terrestrial > Soil > Wetlands | place: USA... | reverse complement strand
TTACTCATCAGAAGTCAACCGGGCTACGATCAGCCCATGGCTGAATCCGAGCTGGAACCCTCGCCGCTTGCCGAGGCCTTGGCCCGGGTCGGCGACCGGTGGACCCTGTTGGTCGTGGAGGCGCTGCTGCCCGGCCCGCAGCGGTTCAGCGAGCTTCTCAGCCTGATCCCGGGCATCGCCGCGAACATCTTGTCCGAGCGCCTCAAGCGGCTCGAACGGGAGGGACTGCTGGTCGCCCGGCCCTACTCTCAGCGGCCGCCTCGGGCCGCCTACCAGCTGACCACCGAGGGCGCCGAACTCGCCGGCGCGCTCCGGCTGCTCGCTCACTGGGGGAGCCGGCACACCGATCCGGCGGATGCCCCGCGCCACCTCACCTGCGGCACCCCGGTCGAGGCCCGCTGGTACTGCCCCACCTGCGACCAGCTCGTTGACCACGAGCCGCATAACGCCCAGACGCACTATGTATAACGAGCTCCCCCGGTGGGGCGCGCATCCTCGCCTCTTAGTACGGCGTGCGGCATGATCGCGAGTTAACCAGCCGCCTTCCCCGGTTCAAGTGTCAGACCCGGCGTAGAGTCCCAGCCGACGATGCCGAGGACGGTCAGCAGGCGGGGCGGCACTTCGTGCAGCACAAGCCACCTGCCGTGGCTGGCACTGGCCAGCCGTATGATGGCGCGCAGCCCGGCCAGATCGCAGTACGTCACCCCGGCCAGGTTGAGGTGAATCTCGGGCCAGCGCGCGAGCTCTCCCAGCTGGCTTACCAGCCCGGGGTACGTGTCCTCGTCGATCTCCCCGGCAATGGCCAGGCCCGGTGGAGTTCTTGTCGGAGTCATCCTCAGCACCCCGTCGTCATAGACGGAATGCGCACCTTCGTCGGAGCACCCGAGCCCGAGAGCGAGCATGAGATCTCCTGGTCAGCAGCGGCAGAAGAGGCTCGCCGAGCGCTGCCAGAAGGGGTCGGTCACGGGTTAGTACCGGCCGACGCGATGACAGGCATCCGACGTTACGGACAACCGCGGGATCCTGGGCGGTGTCGTGACGACCATTTCAGTATGCCGGAAGCCGGGAAGGGATCAAACCGTCAGCCGCGTTCCGCGCTACGTACGAGTTCGGCGGACACGTCCACGAGCTTGCGGCGTTCCGACCGCGCCTGAGCCCGAAGCTGCACGTACGCAGCGTGCGCCGACACGCCCTGCCGTCCGATCAGGACACCCTTGGCCTGCTCGATGACAGCCCGGGAGTTCAGCGCACCCTGCAGTTGCGCAGCCAGCTCGGACTGCTGCTCGCCCTGCATCATGCTGGCGATCAGCAGCGCGGCTAGGTCGGTGAAAGCCAGCAGCGCCAGCTCTCCCTCGGGAGACCAGGGACGGCGGTCTTCTGACAGCACCGCGACCACGCCTACCGCATCCTGGTTGTAGGGCAGCGGGCTGGCCAGCACAGCGCGCACCCCGCGAGCCACCGCGGCCTCGTTGAACGACGGCCATCGCGTGTCCTCGGTGAGGTCCTGGGCCCCGACAAGTTCCTTGTCATCGAAGGCAGTGACGCAGGGGCCTTCCTGATGGCGTATCTGCAAGTCTTCGAGATACCCGAGCCGCGCATCGGATACCGCGACGTTGCGCAGGTGGTGGTCTGCATCGGCAAGCATCAGCCCCGCACCGTCTACGTCGAAGATCGTGTGCGTGGTTTGAACGATCTCATGCAACGCATCCTCGACCCGCATCTCACCGAAGCGCAGCTTGCCAAGTTCAGCCAACGCCTGCCGCACATCGTGCGGGGAGACTGCCATCCCTTCGCTCCTTAAAAACGGCGCAGCCCGGGCGAGCGGCACGCATCAAGCCCGACGAAGCATCGCTACGGCCATAGCAGACTCCCTCGAAACCGCCTGCATAAACCCTTCGGAGGCGGAGAGGGCAAGGGGTCAGCGGGGCAGGACCGAGGAGGGGACTTTGGTTGGGAGCGACAGAGCCCATGACGCAGGGGATTGCCGGCCAGACGCGGCGTTCATGGAAGCCGAGATCACTCGGTTGTCGGAACGATGGGACAGCGCGATCGGGGAGCTTGGGGTCCCGGTCCCGGCCAACCAGCTGCGAGCGTTGCTGATCATCGACGATTCTGGGGCACTGTCGCCGAGTCGTCTCGCCGCGGCGCTGGGCATGGCCACCCCTGGCGTCAGTAGTCTGTGCGACCGCATGGCGGCGTCCGGGTTGCTGAGACTCAATCGGGCTGCGGGTACCCGCCGGGAGATCACGCTGGCGACGACCGCGGCTGGCCAGAGACTGGCGGGCTGGATCAGGCAGCACCGCCGCGCGGTTCTCGCGCACGAGCTCGGCTCGATGAGTGCGGACGGCCGCCGAGCCCTGGCACGCGGCTTAGGCGAACTGGGAAGGCTATGGCCTAATCCGGACGCCGGTTCGAGCTAGGCGAAGTTGTCTCGGCGCACTGGGAGGCGGCGACCTGGGACAGCCTCGGCTACATCCACCACCAGCTCGGCGATCTCGACCAGGCCGTCGCGTGGACGCGGGCACTGTGCATCTTCGATGAGATCGATCACCCCGATGGCGACAGGATCCGGGCCAAGCTCCGGGAGGTGGTGACCGGCCCAGGCGTGTGAGCCGCCGCGCGCTGACGGCCCGCCAGATGGGCGGTTGAGCGTAAATTACAGGTCTGCCAATGCCGGAGGCTGGGGTTCGGCGCGTAGGGACCGGCCTCGCCGTGGGCATTGCTGCCTTAGAACGGCGGTGGAACGACGGTGGAACGCGAGTCCGGGGCGGTGAGCGCGCAGATGTCCGCCGGCGGTTCCCGTCGTTGACCAGCAGGTGTCGGCGCAGCTAGAGGGCCGGCTGCTGCTCCAGCGACTCTTCGTCCGCTTCGGTTCGGCCGAGCTTCGGGTGCTCGACCTGCCGGTCAATCGTGGTTTCAATCAGTTCGGCGAGGAACTCCTGGGTCTGCGGATCGGTGGCATAGACCACGGTGCCGACCACGCCGCGAGTCAGCAGGACCTTGTAGATGTTGCGGATGTGTCGCTCGTACTGCAGGTCGGTGACCGACCGCTTCTTGAACTCCGGGTCCCGGTTGGCGTCCCGGACGGTGATGACACGGCCATGGCGAGCGACGAGATCGGGACCGAGGATGACGCCAGACCAGTCGTACTCGAATCCCTGGGCGGTGTAGACGCAGCCGACCTGGTCGAAGCCGCCGTCCATGGTCGCCCAGAGCGCGCTGGGCGGAGCGGTGCCGACCGCCCGGTCGCCCTTCACGTTCCATGGCCTGGCCCAATCGCCGACGCGGACGTCGCTGACGAGCGTGCCATCGGGCCGGGGATCGCTCCACGGCCAGCAGTATCCGGCGGATATCCGCGCCGAATAGCCTTCCCCGAGCTTGCCGCGCAGGATGTGCTCCATTTCCCACGGCGACTCGGCGAGCGTGATCTCGAAATGGTCGTCGCCGGTCCAGGCTTGCGGGCCATCCGGTTCGAGGCCGAGCAGCCGCAGCACCCACTTTTCGTACTTCCGGCTGCCGCCGCAGCGGAACTGCTCGTCGAGCTGAACGTGGTGAACGCGCAACCCCAGGGACGACGCGTGTGACTTGATCGCCTCGACCGTTCCAATCTCGCCGGGCTTGACCACCTGGTGCTCGTCCAGCAGGAACACGGGGACCCTTGCCGCCGCGATGAGTTCGTCAACCTGCAGGCGGCCGGTTCGCTGCGCGGCCTTGGTGTAGCGGTTGGCGGAGGTTTCCCTGATGCGGTGGGCCTCGTCGCAGATCAGCACTTCAAGATCATTCTGGCGGGCATCTATAAAGCTGTTGAAGTACTTGAACAGGTTCTTGACCCGGGGGGTACCTCGGCCCACGTAGCGCCGCATCGTCTGGGTAAAGGACCGAGAGCCGGTCGCATGCAATGCTGAATAGCCCTGGCGGTACAGTTCACCGAGCAGCGACAGCGCGATGACGCTTTTTCCGCTTCCCGGGCCGCCGGTAACGATGACGACCTCCTTGGCGTCCGAACGCTGGGCCTTCCCGACCACGTGCAGGACGATTTCGTACGCCAGCCGCTGCTCGGCCAGCAGGGTGAACTGCTCGCGGTCCTTGATCTCGGCCGCTGCGAGCTTGAGCAGTTGCTTGGACGGGCGGACGGCGCTGGTCAGCAGCCGGTCGGCCGCATCGGCCCCGCGAACCGGCGCGAACTGATCGCGCAGATACTCGAGAAAGGCGCCGCGTCTGCTCTTGGTAAAGAACCTGGTTCTTTCGGTCGTTGCCAGTTCGAAGAGGTCGTCCACATCAAGGTCGGCAGCGTTGTGGAGGTACGCGACGCCGCGTACCGCGTCATCGTTTCCCTTCAGAGAGGCCACGAAGTCGGCGATGTAATCGCAATAGCCTTGCACCTGGAGCAGCGGATGTTCCAGCTCGCGGTGCATCCCCTCGACCACGACCAGCCGTTCGTTGCCCTCGTACAGCTCGGCCTGGCTCCACTGCTTGAGCTCGACCACGACGTACGCATCGCAGCCGGTGCGCCGGTCGACGCCCGCGAGTACGACGTCGGTGCGCTTGCTGGTGAGCGGAAGCTGGTACTCGATCAGCATCTCGATCTCGCCGAGACCGGCCTCCACCAGGTCATGAGCCAAAACCGGGAGGCTGCGCCGCCAGGACTTGCGCTCTGACTCCGATGGCGACCGCCCCGTGGTCACCCGCAGGTGGTCGGCGATAATTCCGGCGATCTGTCGTTCCATGGCTGAGCCCACCAGGCTCGAAGCAGAGACCCGCAGGCCCGTCACGGAGTTCCCCCAGGCAGCACGAAGAATTCGTGCGGGTGGGGGCGTGTCCGCGATCACAGAGCATCGGCGGAAGCCCGTCGGGCCGCATTTCCCTTGCGGGAAGCAGATTACCGGGCGGCGACTACTTACGCCTTAAGGACATCGGCGGAGCGATCACTTACACAGACGGTCGGACGCTCCCACGCCGCTGTCCTAGTGGCGCTGTTCGGGTTTGACCCTCAGGCCACCCCATCGCTTGTGTTATCAATCTGCCCAGCCCAGTAGTTGACGTTGCGGCGGGTGGACGCCGTGTAAGGGTGGTCGGGACCTAGAACCCGCTGATAGTCCGCCAGCAGTTCCCGGAAGGTGGCCGCAGCTCCGGCGGGATCCCCGGCTTCGCCTTGCCACCGGGCGAGGTGAGTGCGAGTGATCAGTGTGCGCGGGTGGTCGGGACCCAGCACTCGCAGCCGGTCACGCAGCACCTCCGCCATCTCGGCCATGGCACCGGCCAGGTCCCCCGACTGCCCTTTCCAGTAGGCCAGTCCATGGCGGCCCTTCAGGGTGTCTGGGTGCTGGGGACCCAGCACTCGCAGATAGTCCGCCACCAGCGCGCCCATGTCGGTCGCCGCACCGGCAGGGTCTCCCGCCAGTCCTCGCCACCGGGCGAGCTCGTATCGGCTGATAAGGGTGTCCCTATGGTCGGGACCCAGCACCCGCAGCCGGTCACGCAGCACCTCTTCCATTTCTGCCATGGCACCGGCCAGATCCCCCGACTGCCCTTTCCAGTAGGCCAGGTTGTGGCGAGCCTTCAGCGTGTCGGGGTGGTCGGGGCCCAGCACCCGCAGCCGGTCCCGCAGCACCTCTTCGGACGTGGCGACGGCACCGACTGCATCCCCCGCGCGGCCGCGCCAATATGCGTATTCGTGCCTGGTCTTCAAAGTGTCGGGGTGGTCGGGACCCAGCACTCGGAGCCGGTCCCGCAGCACCTCCTCCATCCCGGCTGCGGCGCCGGCCACATCCCCCGTCTCTCCCCGCGACCGGGCGAGTTCAAGCTGGGTCTTCAGGGTGTCGGGGTGGTCGGGACCGAGCACCCGCAGATAATCCGCCAGCAGTTCCGTCATCGCGGCCGCAGCGCCTGCTGGGTCTCCGGCCTCACCCTGCCAGTAGGCGACCTCGTAGCGGGCCGCCAGCGTGATGGGATGGTCGGGGCCGAGGTAGCGAAGGGAAGCGGTATGCAGGTGCTGCCAATGAGTTAGGGCAGCCGTGAAGAGACCAGCTTCCCCGAGGCTCCACGCTACGCGCAGGAGTACAGGGTGCGGTTGAGGTTCCCATAGTGCGCTCTGGGAATGGTCGGTGAGGGCGTCGGCATTGGACCGGAGGGCTTGGGTGAGGACGGTATCCCGTTCGACCTCCGGCCACGCGGCGATCAGGGCATTAGCGGCGGCGCGTGCCAGTTGGTCGCGGCGGTCGGCGGTGAGGGACTCGCGAGTGGCACGCTGGACCAAGCTGTGGACTCGCGCCGCACGGTTAGGAGTGTCGGGGGTTTGGTCTACCAGGCTGAGCCGATGCAGGCACCGCAATGCATCAGCCGCGTCCGCGGCCTCGATTTCGCGGCTGCCTCGCTCGGCACCGGAACCAACGGTGCGGTGTTCAGCGAGATATTCCAGTGCAGGATCGCTCATCAGCACAAGACTGGGGATGCCATTGGGATCGAGCACGCTGGCCAGTTCCAGCATTGGCCGACTCAGTCCAACCGGACGGAGCCGGTCGGCTGCTTCGATCGACAGTGACCACGTCGCCGCCACGGTGGTTCGATGGTCATCCGGAAGCCCGCTGTCGTCGGGTACCAGCTCAGGCAGGGTATGACGCCGGTCAGCAAGGCGTGCCCGGTAATCGGCACAATCCAGCCCAACATCGATCAGATACGCCGCCGCCTGCGCGAGCGCCAGCGGCAGATAGCCTAGATCGGCAGCCAGCCCTGCGATCTGACGCCGGTCATCATGCCTGTCATGGGCGGCGAGCTTCGCGGTGACATAATTGGCTGCTTCATCGGGGGTGAACAATCCGATATTGACCAAGTGACGGCCCTCACCGCTCAAGGCGGCGTCACGGCGGCGGGTGGTCATCACCACACGTCCGTCGGGATTCTGAGGTGGCCACAGGCCGCGCAGATCCGCCGGATCGGTCAGATCGTCCAAAACTACCAGCCAGCGCCGCTTGGTGGTCTCCAGCCAGCCCAGGAAACCAATCGCTGCCTTCTCTGAATCACGCGGATCAGCGCCCAGCACTTCGACCCCGGCCTGGGCATAGCCGGTTACTATCGCCTCCCGGTTCCCGGCGGTCACCCAGTCCAGCAGATCCACCATGTCGCCGTCCCACATCCGGCGAGCGTAGTGAGCGGCCAGCTGGGTCTTGCCCACGCCGCCGGTGCCTGCCAGCACCTGACAAATTACGGCCGTCCCCCCGGCGGCCACCACCTCGTCCAGGCGGTCAACGGCACTACGGTGCTGAAAACACTCTGCCTGCCGCGGAATCAGGCCGACCCGGTGTGGCCACGCCACCGAGACCGGCGTGGCGTGGTACTCCACTTTGTCGGCATGGCCGATTGCAACGCCACCGTCGTGGGCGTAGGCCGAGAGGTGGGCGTCAAGGCGCGGCCGGTCGATGCCGGGTGCGGTCAGCGCTGGTCCGGACCCGGCTGAGGAGGGTTTCCTATCCTCACCCCACCGTGGATGACACCCGCCGCCACGGAACCACCCTCAGCGTGAATGTCCACATCGCCCCCGACAGCCATCCCGCCCGTGGCGGCCGACACGCCGCCCTGGGCCAGTTCCACCAGCTCCCGCAGCCGCTCGGCGGCTTCCGCGCGCTCGCCGGGATCCAGGCTTTCCAGCAAATCCGTGAAACGGGTCTGCCATGCGATCTCCAGGCGGGTACGCACTCGCTCGACATCCGTCTCGTCTTCGGAGTCAGTAACGGCTTGCTCCAACATGACTGCCGTCTGATCCAACTGCTCCAGGGCGGCCTCGGTCTGCCGCTTGTGGCCACGGCCAAAAAGCCCGGCCACGCGTTCACGAAAAGTGACCCAAAGGTCCGTCCCGGCGGCTTGGATCACCGCGGTGCCCCCAGCCGCGGCCAACGCCGCCAATGCCTCCGCTGGCATTCTGTTCAGCTCCTCCCAACAGCAAGCAATGTGGCCAAATCTACGCCGGTCTCTGAGCCAGCATCCGCGATTACCTGTACGGTTTGCGCATACGTCCCGCGTGTCACGTGCGTCCACCCTTAGTGCAGGACGCCGCCTTCGCGTGCCGGTGCAAGAACTTGCGCAGGCCCGCGGCCAGCGACTCCACCGCCGACACGCATGACGACCGGCTCACCGCCCGCCCGTCAGCCTCCAGCACCCGCACCGAATGCCGCGACGCGATCCCCAGGTCGATCCCGACCAGCCGCCGTGGCCATCGCTGCGATGCCTCCGAGCCTAAGGCGACCCGTGCCCTCCGTCAGACGGACACCTTGCCATGGCAGAGTCGGCGCCGCGAGCCGACTCGACGAACGAGGTCGGCTACCGCCCGCCGGTCCACCGCATAACCGAGGACCTGCTGCGGGCCGACCACCGGTCCCGGCCTTGGCTGCGAGATTTCGCGCGCCACATCGGAGTGCCAGCAGCTTGAGCCCGCTCGGCACGTGCTGGTGCAGCCGCTCGGTGTGAATCTCAGTCAGCGGCCGGAGATCGCGCCGGGCGGAGTGGTCCGCAGGTCGGGGAGGGTGAACAGATCAGTGCCGCCGCGCAGGTGACTGAGGAGAAGCTCTGCGACTGGATCGGGTTTGAGATCGATGGCGGCAAGAGCCTCCTCGGTCAGCGGGATGATTTGCAGGTGGTATTCGCCCCGGGCAGCGTCGGCGAACTCCGGGCCGCTGCGGTCGCCGGGACTGGCTGACCAGGTGCGCGCCCGGCCGAGGTAGAAGTACTGGCGTTCGCCGCCGCGCTCGAGGACGTGCAGCAGGCTGTGGATGTCCGCAGTAGCGGCGATCTCCTCGCGGAGTTCACGGGCCAGCGCGGTCTCCAGGTCCTCCCCGGCATCGACTCCGCCGCCGGGCAGCGCCCAGTACGGGTCTTGTCCGGTGCGGACCCGCCGGATGGTCAGCAGGTCGCCGGCCGGTGTGATCAGCACAGCGCGGACGCGATCAGTCATGGATCTCCTCTACCACGAGCGGCCGTCTGACACGGTTGACCGGCCCGATGCAGGGCCGCTACTACCCCGGCTCGGCCAGGCTGGCAGCCGAGCCGACGGCGTACCAGTCCGACGGGCAAAGCGGCCGCCCGCGCGGCCCCACCCGCTTACCCGGTTCGGTGTCAGCGCCTCCATCTCGACAACCGCCCCGTCTTCCAAGAGATGGATCGTGGCCCAACGAGGTTGGCACGGCGAACGCCTGCCACACCGCGAAACCGCCCACCAGCACCACCGGCCTGAGCGATCTAGCAGAGTTCAGCCGAGCACAGTCGCGCAAATCACCGGTCGTGGCGACTTCAGGGCGCAGCAGCGGCGATGAATGGCCTCAGGATGGACGCGCTGTCGAGTTGCTCGTCAGCGAGGTCGCCGATACACGAGAACAGCACGTTAGCCAGAAGCCTGGTGTCCTTCGGGACGTCAAGCTCAGGCAGCAGTTCGGCCGAATACCAGAGAAAGGGATGCGCGGGCTCGCGGGCCGGTTCAGCGGTATCCGTGACGGCAACGTACTGGTGGTCCAGGTGCACGTGCGGCTCGCCGAGGTTGTTGTCGGCGGGAACGTGCTGTTCGGTGATGCACCAGGGAGGCGGCACCCGCTTGTGCGGGAACCCGGCCGGAAGTGTAGGAGCGGGCGCTTCGAGCAATCGCGCGCCGGTCAGGCCGGTGTCCTCGGCGACCTCACGGAACGCTGCCCCGGCCTGGGATTCATCGTCCTCTACATGGCCACCGGGGATCAGCAGTCGTCGTGGGCGCGGATGCTCGATCAGCCCGAGCTGCCATCCCTCGAGGCAATGGCTAAACAGGAAAACACTGGCGGTCGCGTGCTTCACGCTCATCTCATCACCCCCAAAACCCAGCTCGCCGGGTCGCTCCCGCTTCCTGACGGGTCCAGCATGGCCGGCGTGCTCCCAGACCATGCCGGTCCGAGCGATTCGGCGCGCCGGGCGCGAACTAATGCGGCAAATCGCGGGCGGCTGTTCACAGCCCGGTTGTCTGCGAGGCTTGAGCAACGGGCCTGGCCCGGGCGATGCGGATGGTCGCGACGAAATGCCGGTCTTCGGCACGCAAAGCTGCGAGCAGCTCGCGGAGCGCGTTGCTGATGCCTTACGCGCCAGGCACGGCCCGGGCCGGTGGATCGAATGCGAAGTTCTCGAAGACGGCATTCTCGGTGGGGGCGTCCGGTGGCCCGCGCCCTGACCGGCTGGCTGCTAGGCCCGCGTAGCTGCACCGACCGCCGCCCAGCCGAAAGTTTCACCGGTGAGCACGTTGGCCATGACGATGCCCTCGCGGGTCATCCGATCCTCGATCAGCTCCCGCGGGTACTCGGCGGCTCCAGCGTCGTTAAGGATCGGCATGTCGGTGGGATGCGGCTCCACCGCATCCCAGCGGGCCTGCATCACCCCGGCGACGTGATGACCACTGAATCGCTCAGGGACCTGCGCGGTAGCCCGGCTGCGGTAGGCCCACATCACGAAGTGGTGGCCTGGACCGAGGATCTCATACGCGCCGGTGAGGTCTAGGCCGTCGACCACGCAGCCGGACTCCTCGGCCGCCTCACGGCGCGCCGCCTCAATGATCGGCTCACCGAACTCAACCTTCCCGCCCGGCAGCAACCAGAACCCCGCGTACGGGCCACGTTCCTGGCGTACGAACGTCACCGTCCCGGCGGCGCCGGGCACCACCACCAGCGCCGCTGTCACCACCCGCCCCTCGCCTATCGCACCTCACCCCCTCATGCGGCACATGCTTCCCGCTGGCCCGCCGACTGACTGGCCGAGCCTACGACCGCCGCAACGGCCAGCGCCGGCGTTTCGCCCAACCCGCAGCGCGACCGGATACCCGGACCCTGCGAGGCCGTCGCTGACCTGCACGAGGTTCAGCCGCGGGCTGCCCAGGCAGCCAGCGCTCGTCGCGCGGCCAAACGCCTGCGCGCAGCCCGAGTCCCGAATGCCAGCACGGCCACATCCCCGCGCCATCACGCATTCCCAGCTCACCACTATTACCGGCGCATTGGCCGAGGAAGCTCGACCACTACGCGATCGGGATGAAGGACCCGGAAGGGAACAAGTTCGATATCACCTGACCTGGTCACTCCGGATAACGGAGACTACGCGCGTCAGCGTTTGCATCATTCCGGGCCCAATCGTCAACCGCCATGAACCGGCGCCGCCCCCGGCTGGGTTCGCGACCTGGAACGACTTCTACCGCGACCTCGGGCTGCCCGATGAGTACCTGGTCGAGGGGGCGGACCGGATCAGCGACCCCGACGGCCACGGCCCGGACATCTGGTTCCGCGTCGAGCCGGACGCCAAGACGGTCAAGAACCGGCTGCACCTCGACGTCCACGCCAGCGGCGAGCGGACCGACCCGCTCGAGACGCGCCGCAAGCGCGTCGACGCGGAGGCCACCCGGCTGGCCGGCCTGGGCGCCACCATCAGCGGCGCAATGTCTGAGGAAGGGCTCGACCACTACGCGGTCGGGATGAAGGACCCCGAAGGCAACGAGTTCGACATCAACTGACCAGGCACGTCTGACCAATCAAGATCGCAGTCTTTTACGCCCCGGCGCGGCGGAACCGGGGCCGCCAAAGCGAGAATCTAGGCGCCCAGCGAGGTCGGCACGCCGAACGGCCGCCACGCGGCGGGAGGGCGGGGCCGCCCCCGCGCGAGGCGGCCCCGGCCCGTCGATCGGTTACAGGTTGGCGGCGGTGTCCACGGTTTCCTCGTGGAAGGCCCCGGAGCTGTCTTGCCAGTAGAAGACCAGGTTGCCCTGGTAGTCCTCGGCGGCGAGGTTGACGCTGCCGTCGTTCATGGTGATGGAGGGGTCGCCCTCAATGCCCCCTGGCTGGAAGAATCCTTTGTAAATCACCGGGGTGTCCGTCCAGGCGCTGTTGCCGTCGACATTCGTGGTGACGTCCATGTCACCGAACAGTTCCCGGGCCACGACATGAACTCCGCCCGGGTAGGCAACAATGGAGGAAGCGCTGGTGTCTCCGTCCGGCATGGGCTCGGAGTTCCAAGTCGGGGAGCCGTTGATGGCCCAGTAGAAGGTCGATAGGTAGCCGCCCGCGTCGAGCGCGACGATGTTGACGCCGTTGTCGTGGGCGGAAATCGCGGGGGCCGATCCGGTGGTCCCGGCGCCGGCGACGACCTCGGGGTACCAGGTGGCGGTGCCGTTGATCGCCCAGTAGAAGTCCAGGCTGTTGCTGGGTCCCTCGGCGGCGATGTTGACGCCGTTGCCGGCGGTGTTGGCGGCGATCGCCGGCGCGGAGAACGTGGTCGCGGCGCCGGCCACCACTTCGGGGTACCAGTTCGTGGTGCCGTTGAACCCCCAGTAGAAGTCCAGGCTGTTACTGGGTCCCTGGGCGGCGATGATCGTGGTGTTGCCGTTCTGGGCGATCGACGGCGCGGAGTAGGTCGTCCGTATCGTGGCCACGGTCTCGCCGTGCCAACCGCTGGCGCCGTTGGTCTGCCAGTACAGGTCCAGGCTGTTGTAGACGCCCTCGACCGCGATCACGACGGTGTTGCCGACCTGGGCGATCGCCGGGTCGGAGAAACTGGTGCCGTTCGCGGCGACCTGCTCGCCGTACCAGTTGTTGGTGCCGAACTGGTTCCAGTAGAACCGCAGCCCGTCCTCGGAGGTCTGCACGGCGATCACCGAGTTGCCGTCGGCCACCGTGATCGCCGGATCGAACACCGAATCGGCCCGCGCGGCGGGACCGGCCGGCGCCAGCGTGGTCGCCGCGGTGAGGGCCAGGGCGCCAGCGGCCGCGAGAGCCAGCAGTCTGGGCCCGGAACCGGTAAGCCGGGCGCTGGCCCGTGGCCCCACGATTCGAAGCTTCATTTCTGCGCCCTCTCCGTCACCATTTCCGCGCCCGGCATCGTCGCGAGGCGGGGCCGCGCAACCGGCCCGGCGAGCGTCTGCTCACCGGGCTGCGGATAGGATCGGGCCCGCTGCATGATCTTGTCTTTGTGTGACATGGGGTGCTCCCTCCGTAGCTGACTGAACGCCCCACACGATTTGCTGCAGGCTCCCAGATCTACGCAGTTGCGGGGCAGAGGCCGGAATACCCCTCTTCGCCGGAAGCCCAGGCCGGGGTAGAAGTACCCACACGTCATCGCGGCTGGAGTCAAGGCCAGGCGGCCGACCATTGGAACGCGCGCTGGCCAGACGATCCCAAGAGCTTCAAGAATTTCTCGTACTGGGAGTTATGGCCCGCAAGCACAGGACATGCTCCCTCATTGGACGTGCTCGCCCGCCTGGCCGAGCTCTATGAATGTGGTGTAGCTGACCTGGTAAGCGACTGCCCTGACTTCTGCCATACTGACGCCATGTTCCGCTTGCACCAGCAAATGCCCCTCTTGGAGGATCCGGCTAGTTCGCAAGCATTCCAAGACCTCGTCACTCAGCTTGACCACATCGACGTTAACGAACTGGCGCACATGGCAGCCGTATGGGCACATGGCGGAGACAATGGCGTGAGCCGACGGTCTCTGCTGCTCAAACTCAGCGCGGCGTTGTCGCTGGCCTCAGCCAATTCGGTGCTTACCGCTGAGACGCGGCACGCAGCGGCTGCGAACTGGGGAGAAGGCAACTACTCTGGCATATGGCATAGCCGCTATGTGTATCCCAGTTCCGGGCGCGGAGAGTCCTTCTCGTGCGAGCACTATCTGGTCCCGCGCCAGCAAGGCGCGCGATTGATCGGGCAGAGCCTTCCCCACACGTCAGGTTCGCAGCTCAAAATCGAGATGGCCACCGATCAGTCCGTTGCAACCGGGACGTGGCGAGAGCGCACGGCACCGGCAGGCTATTATCATGGAGCCGCCTACCATGGCACCTTCCAGCTATTTCTTGATCCTTCCGGTCGCTCCATGAAAGGCATGTGGCTAGGTTTCGGCCATGACTTCACCATCAACAGCGGCGAGTGGCGCCTGACCTGCTGTGACGACCGGACCTCAAAGAACGCGCAACGCGAATACAGCCACAAAACATAACCGTTTTCAACTGAGAACAACAACGATGGCCGTCCCCGCCGAAAACCGGTCAGCCTCGATGAGGGCAAACAGCCCGTAGATCATCTTAGCTTCGTAGACCCAGTCCAGAACCACGCCATGCCCGTGCCTTAAAGTCGGCCACGAAAGCATCAAGAGCGGCGGTCTTCCTGGCGTATCCGCCGAAGTGGAAGCCACACTCTATCGACCAGTTTCCGGTTGCCGCGCCATAGGCATCGCATTGCAGTCGCTGCACGTCTTCGTTCAGGAACTCGCCGCCCTTAAGCACCGCAAATCCGAGCGCCCTAGCCCCGTTCCCGTCGACACCGGCCGCGATGCCGGCGAGCGTGCCGCCGGTACCGCAAGCACAGCATATGACGTCAAAATTTAATGCAATCTCTGCCGGCAACTCGGCGCAGCCCCGAACAGCGAGTGCATTGCTACCGCCCTCAGGTATCACATAACATGGCCCGAACTGGGCCAGCAGCCGGGAGACTACAGCTGGATCAGTCTTCTGCCGGTACTCCGACCGGTCCATATATGTCAGTACCATTCCCTGGCTTGCCGCATAGGCGAGGGTGTCATTCAGCGGCAGCCGCTCTTCACCCCGGATGACGCCCACGGTATCGAAACCCCAGATGCGCCCAGCGGCTGCGACCGCCCGGACGTGATTGGAGAACGCTCCGCCGAAAGTCAGCAACCTTCGGTATCCCTGATCTTTAGCCGCCACAACGTTGTACTTGAGCTTGCGCCACTTGTTGCCTGGCATGTCCGGGTGGATAAGGTCATCTCGCTTGAGGTAGACGCGCACGCCCTTGCCGCAGCACCGCTCATCCGCCAGCTCGTACAGCGGCGAGGGCAAGCACACGTCGGAAGGCCGGCAGGCTGGGCTATCGGCCGCCATGCTGCAAAGGGTAGTCCTGACTTCTGGATACGCCGCATGGTCTGGGAGAGGGAGCCGACCGGCGTGCTCAGGGCAACAGTGCAAGACCCTTCAAACGGGCCCGCCAGGCTGAGGGACACGCTTCACGCCCAAGCGAACACTGGCGGCTACGGACAGCCCAGACGCCTATTTCCGCGCCCGCAAGGCGGGTCGCCACGGTCATGAGGAGTTGAGGGGATTTGAACGCAGACCCCCTCGATGCGAAAGATTCATAGCTGCTCCTGCTGTCAGTGACGATTTGAGAAAGGCCAGGTCAGAGGCTCCTCTTCAACACCGTTGGGAGTGGTTTGGGA
>Ga0335072_10008148_pt1 | contig 15208 bp, 17 predicted proteins | sample Lox_Sample_21_FD_206725 | JGI IMG/M metagenome (GOLD analysis project Ga0335072, IMG submission 206725) | Soil microbial communities from Loxahatchee National Wildlife Refuge, Florida, United States - Lox_Sample_2.1 | ecosystem: Environmental > Terrestrial > Soil > Wetlands | place: USA... | reverse complement strand
CAGACGCGCTAGCTTGAGGTGCTAGTGCCCGTCAAGGGCATGCGGGTTCAAGTCCCGCCTCGGACACACGAAACGGTGCGATCTCCTCAAGAAGAGGCACCACTCGAACACGCATGCGCGGGCCTCCCTGTGCCCGGCCTTACCGGCTCCCGCTCCGCCGCTATCAGCGCTGTGAGAGAATCCCGGCACGCCCTCGAAGCCAGGCAGCTCGCCGAACTCGAGCGGCTGATCGTCCAAGACCATCGCTTCAACAAGGCCCGCCGAGCGACCCGATGACCGTTTTCCGCGAGAAGGCCGCAGTGCTCCGTGGGCACGCCTTCCCGTAACGGCGGCACTAAGGTCGCCGTGGGCAGCAACTTCCAGATCATCGTCGATGTCGCCACGAACCCGAGCTGAGAGTTTGGCCACCGGGTAGGCCGCGAGCGGACTGGCCCTGCGACCAGGACCAGCCCGATGTCGGCAAGCTCAGCCTGCGAAGTAGCCGGACAGGTCGGCGGCTAGGTTGACGCTGCCGGCGGCGTTGTAAAGGTCGATCTTGCCGTCGCGGCCGACCGGGACGATGACCAGGTTGGCGATCGTCTCGCCCTTGGTGAAGTTAACGCTGGAACCCTGCGCCGGGCGGGGCTGCCCGTCAGGGTAGGCCACCACCCAGCCGCTCGCGGTCGGGCCCGTCGCGGTCAGGTTGAGCACCACTGCGGTCACCCCGGTGGCGGGCACCCCGTCTTGCCCGGTCACCCGCAGGGCGATGGACTTGGCCGCCCCAACCGGACTAGTGAACCCGCCCGTGCCATTGCGAGTGTCAAGCACCCGCACCGGCCCGTCCGCCACGTACTCCGACTCGCCGCTGGCGCTGTAGTAGCCCTGCAGGTCAGCCACCAGATTGACGCTGCCGGCGCTGTTGTACAGGTCGATCTTGCCGTTACTGCCTACCGGGACAGTCACCAGGTTGGGGATCGTCTCGCCCTTGGTGAAGTTCACGTTGGAACCCTGCGCCGGGCGGGGCTGCCCGTCAGGGTAGGCCACCACCCAGCCGTTCGCGGTCGGGTCCGTCGCGGTCAGATTCAGCACGACCGCGCTCACCCCCGTCGCGGGCACCCCGTCCTGCCCGGTCACCTGCAAGGAGATGGACTGGCCCGCCCCGACCGGGCTGTTGTAGCCGCCAGTGCCATTGCGGGTATCCAGAACCCGCACGGGGGCAACGGGGGTGTAAGCAGCCGTCAGCGTCGCCGTCACCGTGGCCGACGCTGTGGAGGTCTCGACGAACGAGCCGTCCCAGTCTTGGACGCCAACGTATCTGGCGGTGTACCTGTAAGTACCAGTCGTCGACGGGACGTTGGTGATGGTGAGCCCGCCGGTGGAGTTCGTGTAGGCCGCATACGAAAGGATGAAGTTGTTTGGAGCCTTGATGCTGACGTCGACGGTCGCGTCAGCGACCCCCACCCCAGTCGCGTAGTTGAGTTGCCCGGTGAGGCTCACAGTGGTGCCGACGGTGGCGGTGTTTGGGCCGGTGATGGTGAACGACGTCGTGGTGGCAAATGGCGTGTCGAGAGTGTCCAGCGCGTAGGACCCATTGTTGTCGGTCACCGCGAGGAGGTTCTCGTTCGAGTTCTCCCAGGCCAGGCCCTGGGGGACCAGCCCGGAGATCGGGATGACGTTGTCCAGGTCGCCAGCCGGGCTGTATATGTACACGTCCCGCGCCGTGCCCACAGCCACTTCGCCGTAATTGGCCCCCGATGCCGCTACCGAGTTCGGTGCCCCTGACACGGGAAGGACAAACGGCTCAGAAAAGTCGTCCGAACTCTCCAGGTTGTAGATGGAGACCGAATCGGACGAACTGCCGACGAGGGCGAACTTCCGGCCGGCTGGAAGGACCGACGACCCCGACCCGTCGCTGAGGCCGGTCGCCGTCGGCTGGATCATGGTGGTGGCGGGAGAATTCTGCGCGTCATAAACCGCCGCCGTCTCGGGCGAGTTGCCCTCATCGCTGGCGACGAGCGTCCCGGTGCCATCGCTGTCGCTCGACAGGTCGGGCGCGGAGGTCCAGGTGTATGTGCCCTGGACAGCGTCCGGCACGAAGGTGCTGGACATACCGGACGCCATGGGGTCATCAGGGATGGCGAAGTCACCGATCGCACCGTCCGGGGCGACGGAGCCGTCGTTGTAGCTCACCCACAGGGCACCGGCCTCCACCGCAACCGAGTACGGATGTCGCCCGCCGGCATCGGCCAGGTGGTCACCAGGCTGTAGGTATCGGGATCGATCACCTGGATGGCGTCGGCCGTAGCGTCGGCGGCGAAGACGTAGCCAAAGTCCTGCGTTATGCCTTCGATGACATCGCCGCCGAAAAGAGTGGTCTGCAGGCTGCCGGAGGGCGTGACGACGGCGATGCCATCACCGGTCCCCTCGCTGATGTAGAGGTAACCGTCGCCGTCGCTGCCGAGGTCGCCCGCCATCTGGTGGTAGCCGTTGAGCGAGAGCGCGGCGCTGGTCGTGTCGGCGTGGGCCGTAAGGGTCAGGCCGGCGAAGCCGGCCAGCGTGAGTGCGGTCGTCAAGGTGGTGACGAGCACCCCGCGGGCGCGATGAAAGGTGGCCACAACAAACTCCCAGAAAAGGAGGGGTAGAGGAAGCTCAATCAGCAACCTTGGGAGCGTACACCTCCATGCGAAACAACATCACTAGTAACGAAAAACGACAAATCTGTTGAGGCTTGTCCCAAGCTTTCTTGAATCAAGGCAAAGGCAGTTGGGACTCGCCAGCGACCCTCAGCCGGCCTGCCCATCCGTCGCGGTCATCCTGCTGGCCGTCGCCGTCAGTGCGGTGCCGGCCGGCCCGGGTCCTGGCTCCCCCAGCCAGGACCCGAGCGCCACGCCGACCGCCTCCGGGCTGCGTGCCACCCCAGGCTCAGTCGCGCAGGCAGCGATACCGCCCGCCTACCTGGCGCTGTACGTGGGCGCGGCCCGCACGTGCCCGGGGCTTCCGTGGACGGTGCTGGCCGGCATCGGGACCGTGGAATCCGACAACGGCCAGTCCCGGCTGCCGGGCGTCGAGTCGGGCCACAACTACGCCGGCGCCGAAGGACCCATGCAGTTCCTCCCGGCCACCTTCCCCCAGTACGCCGTAAACGCCGATCCTGGCCGGCCGGTCAGCCCCTACGACCCGGCCGACGCGATCTACGCCGTCGCGGCGATGCTGTGCACCGCCGGCGCCCGCGGCGGCAGCACCGTCGGGATCGAGCAGGTCGTGTTCGCCTACAACCACGCCAGCTGGTACGCCGCGGAAGTCATGGCCAAGGCCGCCTCCTCGCGGCTCGCGCGTGGCGCCTGGCGGCCCGTCCGGAATAAATGAGAGCTGAACCCTCGTTTATATGAGAGTCAGACTCTCACTAGTGAATCGGGTCCTCATGATTTCTCCGCGTACCGTCTCCGAGCAGCTGGCCTCGTGGGTCGTCGGCCTCAACTATGGCGACCTACCCGCCGACGTCACCGCGATGACAAGGCGCCTCGTGCTGGACCAGCTCGGCCTCCAGCTTCGCGGCTCCGCCCTCCCGAACGTGCAGCCGGTGCGCGCGGTGGCAACCGCGCTCGGCGGCCGCGGTGAGGCGACGGTCACCGGAAGCAGCATTCCGGTCAGTGCCCCGCAGGCAGCGTGGGTCAACGGCACGCTGGGCCACAGCGCGGAATACGACGACGCGCACATGTCCGCCTGGCATACCTCGTCGGCGGTGGTGCCTGCCGCGCTGGCCGCAGCTGAGCGGGAGGGCCGTTCGGGCCGGGAGCTGATCTCCGCGGTCGTTGCCGGGGTCCAGGTCATGGGCATACTGGGCAGCGTCGCCGGAGGCGGGATGCTCGCCCGCGGCTGGCACGGCTCGAAGGTGCTGGGCGTCTTCGGCGCGGCCGCTGCCGCCGGGAGCATCCTTGGACTCGACGCTGCGCAGATGGCGAACGCGTTCGGCATCGCCGCCAGCGATGCCGGCGGGACGATGGAGTACGACAGGTCCGGCGGAGAGGTAAAGCGCCTGCACGCCGGAGCGGCCGCACGCACCGGCGTCGAGGCCGCCTTGCTCGCCCAGCAGGGGCTGACCGGGCCGGCGACAATATTCGAAGGGCACCGCGGGGTCTTCGCCATGTTCGGCGAGACCGGCGACGGTGCCGCGCCCGCTGAGGAGGAGTGGGACCGCTGGCAGATCCTTGCCACGATGTTCCGCTTCTACCCGGCCATAGCAGCCACCCACCCGCCCCTGGACGCGTTGCGCCGGCTGCGCGAGCAGGAACCGATCGCCCCTGCTGACGTGGTGGCGATCACCGTCGGCTTGCCTGCGTGGGCCGTGGGCCACGGGGCCGCGATCATCCGGCCGGCTGACGCCATCTCAGCCCAGTTCAGCCTTGGGTTCGGCCTGGGGCTGCAACTGGTGACCGGCGAGAACCGGCCGGAGGACTACTTCGACTCGCACCGGTGGAGCGACCCGGAGATCCTGCGAATCGCCGAGGCCGTCTTGCCCGTGGCGATGGACATCCCCGATGGCGACCCGAACCTGAGTGCCAGGGTCGAGGTCGAGTTGCGGGACGGGCGCCGCCGGACCGCCTATCAGGCCGGCTTCCACGGGCACACCGTGTGGCCAGCGACCGACCGGGACGTCGAGGACAAGTTCCGGGCCAACCTCCACGGCGTCACGTCCGGGGAGACCGCCCAGGCGATAATCGACATCGTGGCATCACTCGAGCAGTTCCCCTCGATCCGTGAGCTCACCGCACTGCTGCGGCTGCAGGACTGAGCTCGTGAAGCAGCCGCCACCGCCAGCGCGCCGTGATGCCGTCGAGAACCGCGCGAGGATCGTCTCGGCCGCCCAGCAGGTTTTCGCCGAGGCAGGCACCACCGCGGGCATTGATGACATCGCCCGCGCCGCTGGCGTCGGCCTGGCTACCGTCTACCGCCATTTCCCGACCAAGGACCACCTGATCCGGGCGGCCCTCGATGGCTTCTACCGGCACCTCCTAGAGATCTCCGACGAGGCGATCGCCGCACCGCCCGCAGACGGCATCGAGAAGTTCCTCGTCACCGTAGGGCACGAGATCGCCGCCCAGCGCGGCCTGGCCAGTCATCTTTGGGGAGACCTCGCTCCGGCCGACGTCCTGGACACGCTGACTAACCGGACGCGCGATCTACTCCAGCGCGCCCAGCAGGCTCAGGCCGTCGCGGACACCGTCACCCTCGATGACGTGGCCAATACCGTACGGGCCATGCGAGGCATCATCGAACTAGACGGCAGCGCATGGCGACGGCACCTCGACTACGTCCTGGCTGGCTTTCGGGAAGGACCCCGCGGGTCGAGTGACCGCTGACTGGCTGACCGTTGCACTGCGGTGGCTGGCCGGGTGGCTGCTCCGGGTACATGGCGTTGAGCCACTCAGCAAGAGCACAGGGCACTCCAGTACGACGAAGCTCACGATCAATGACCCGATGGAACCCCAGCAACGGCAGTCGCCGCGCATGCTATCGTGTCAACACGAAGTCCCAGATCCGGGGATTTCCTACCATTTTTCGGGCCAAGCGCCTCACTTTTTCGAGGGTACGCTGAGGCGTTCAGCTGTTGCTAAGGGATCTCTGGGGAGGGTCCGTGGAACCGGGGCCATTAGCGATTTACGACTGGGCCGTCAGCCCTAGCCTCCGGCTGGAAGCTATCACCCGCCGTCGAGGTGCCGCGGAACCTTCCGAGGGACTCTGCCGACAGGCGGAGTTCGCGACAGGCCAAGTCAGACGTCCCGGGCATCAAGCCGCACGCATCAGGCCGCAGCGACGCTCCCCGCCACCGAGGCGCATGTGGAGCGCACTCCGGGCAAGCCCCTGACACCAGCGGGCGATTCCGTCGTCCTGCCGTCGCACGTCCCGGTCGCTACCATCCGCGGCCTGGACGCCACCCCCATCGACTCCCCGCCCACCGACAACCGGCTCTCACCCGTCCTCCAGCCTGAGGGCGGGTGAGAAGTCGTCCCCCAGGAAGCTGGAAGGCTACGGTCACATACCATGTTTTTCGTTCTTCAAACTAACTACACGGTGTGAGAAGCAAGGGACCCGCTTGATGCCAGAGAAGGAGTTCCACGATCCCGCGCCGTGGGATGCAGGCCGGCGAAAACGGCAGCGGGTGCCTGACCCGGCTAGCTCCGCCGGGACAGCCACCGATCCCCCGGCCGCGCCCGGCACCAGGCCCCGAGGAGAACACCCCTCCAACCCTGGCTTCAGGCCCCAACGAGACTCCCCTCCCGCCCCCAGCTTCCAGCCCCGCGGAGACTACCCCTCTAACCCCGGCATACCGTCGCGAAGAGACGACTCCCCTCCTCCCGGGACCCGGGCACGAAGAGACGCCCCGCCCGCCCCCGGCACCCGGCCGCGAAGAGACGACCACCCATCCGACCCTGGCGCCCGGGGGCGAAGAGGCGACTTCCCTCCCCCCGGCACCCGGCCTGAACGGGATGCCCCTCCTGCCCCCAGCTTCCAGCCCCGCGGGCAGCACCCCTCTAACCCTGGTGCCAGGCCCCGCGGCGACCACTCTCCCGCGCCCGGCACCAGGCCTCGAGGTGACCGCCAGGAGCCGCACCGCAGGCATGGTTCCACCAGCCAGCGGGACGGACTCAGGCACCTGGCCCACATCGCCGCTGAGCAGGAGAACGCCCATGCCGGCGCGCGGGAGACGCTGAGGAAGTACGTCACCGCCCCGATGGCCGCGATGGTCACCGGGCCGATGGCCGCAGTGACGTCGCTGTTCCGCCCGCGTGACACCGGTGTCACGCGGCTACCGGGCATTACGGTCCTGATACCCGCCCACAATGAGGCGCCGAGTATCGCCCAGACGATCCGATCGCTGCACAGGCAGACGGTGCCGGTCGCGTCGATCATCGTCGTCTGCGACAACTGCACCGACGACACCGCCGCCATCGCCAAAGCCGAGGGCGCGGAAGTCATGGCGACCAAGGGCAACAGCGCAAAGAAGGCGGGCGCGCTGAATCAGGGCTTCGCGGCCGTCCTGCCCAGGATGCGGCCCGACGACCTGGTCTTGGTGATGGACGCCGATTCCCGCCTGAGCGACAACTGGATCGAGGAGGCGGCCGCGTGCATGGCCCGGGACAAGTCTGTCGCCGGCGCCTGCGGGACGTTCGCCGGCGAGCCTGGCAACGGCCTTATCGGTCAGCTGCAGCGGAACCAGTACGCCCGCGCCGCACGATCGCTAGCTCAGCGGGACAAGATCTGGGTGCTCTCCGGGTGCGGGACGCTCCTGCGTGTCTCCGCGCTGCGCGAGATCGCGCGCCGACGAGGTACCTATCTCAACGGGACGCCAGGCGAGTACTTCAACAGCACCTCGATTACCGAAGATTTCGAGCTCACCCTCTCGCTGCTAAGCCTTGGCCACCAGTGCAAGTGCGTGACTACGTGCGTCGCGTACACCGAGCTGATGCCCAACTGGAAGAACCTTGTTCAGCAGAGGCTTCGATGGCAGAAGGGCACCATCAGGGACCTGCGTAACTTCGGGGTCACCCGAGTAACGTGGGGGCACTGGCTCAAGCTGCTGATCGGCTACCTCACCTATCTGCTCCAGGTGGGGATCTTGACCGTAATCGTCCTCTCGCTGCTTCACCACCAGCGCTACAACCTGGCGTGGGGGGTCGGCGTAATGGCAGTGACGCTAATTGAGGGCCTGTGGACGTGCAGGAAGGCAGGCTGGAAGGGCCTGGCGGTTGCCCTCCTGATCCTTCCAGAACTTGGCTTTAACATCTTCCTGGCGATAGTCATGATTCGTGCGCTAATTACCGAGCTCGCAAACCGCGACATCGCATGGAACCACGTCGATGGAGACTCCCAGTGACATATTCCGTTTTGCATTTCGTGTTCGGAGTGAGCGGATGGGGAATCATCCTCCGGATAGCGACGGTCGCGTTCGTCGCGGGCTGCCTCGTGCGCTTGCTGCCGGCGTCGATCTACCCCCGCCGCAGTACCCGACTGGGCTGGATGGCGGCTATTGCTCTAGTAGCCGCCGTCGCCACCTTGGGCTGGGATGCCAGCGTCTATATGAACATGAAGGCAGACGCAGCCCGCCAGGCGGACAAGCTCGTGGCGCCTTCGGAGGCAGCAATGACGGGCCCACCGGGAAAGCTTAAGGCCTCGCCCGATTCCTACCTTGGTGTTTATGAGCCAGGCGAGGTGGGGTCCTATCAGCCGGTAAGCAATTTTGCTTCGCAAATCGGGCGTAATCCTAACGTGCTGCTTTACTACTCAACAATTACTACCCCCTTTCAGTCGATTTTCGCCGAACGCGCGCAGCAGAACGGCGCGGTCCCGCTCATCCAGCTCAACCCGGGCTCCGCGTCAATGCAGGACGTGGCCGACGGACGCGAGGACAGCTACCTCAAGTCGTTCGCGGAGCAGTTGCGCTCGTTCGGGCACCCAGTGATTCTCGCCTTCGCGAGCGAGCCTGACGGTACCTGGTACAACTGGGGGTACACCCATACGTCGCCATCTGTCTGGATCGCGGGGTGGCGCCATACGGTGACGGTGTTTCGCCAGGCCGGTGCGGACAACGTGACGTGGCTGTGGACGGTCAACGCCGAACTGGGGAGTGCGACCGGTCCACTGAGCGACTGGTGGCCAGGCAGCCAGTACGTCACCTGGGTCGGAATCGACGGATATTACTTTCAGAGCAATGCGACGTTCACGTCCGTGTTCGCGTCTACCATCCACGATATCCATGCATTCACCAGCGATCCGATCCTGATATCAGAGGTCGCGATTGGGCCGGTCGCCGGGTCCTCCAAGATCGCCGGACTCGTCCAGGGGGTCGAGAATAACAACCTCCTCGGCTTCGTCTGGTATGACCAGAAGCAGACTGGCAGCATCTACCACCAGGACTGGCGGCTTGAGGATAGCCCAGCAGCGATGGCCGCGTTCCGGACGGCAGTGAAGACCTACAAATAGGGCCTGACCGTGCGCACGCGACGTTCGGCTCCCTGAGCGGCTTGCTAGCTGATCCTGCTTGGCCTGATGAATGCCTGGTGACGGGCGTGGTCGCCCTGCCCGGTGAAGGCCTTGAAGTCGGCCAGGCGGTAGGCGTCGCCGGTCTTGCGCGGGTCAACGTCGATGTGGAAGTCCTGCCGGAGGTGAGACATGTGGCGCTCGAAGGCGGGCACGTCCAGCGACTCCGGCACACGGCGCAGGATCTGCTCCATGGTGAGGAAGCCACCGTCATCGCGGAGAACGGCGTACACCGGGTCGTGAGCTGAATTGGACTGCTCGACCAGGACACCGGGCATGCCCGTGTGATCAAGGGCATGCCGGATCTGGTCACCGAGGACCCGGGCGACGGGAGGCGGGAATGCGTTGCCTATCTGGCGGTAGGTGCTCGTCTTACGGCCGGTGAATGTCCAGCGGTAGTCGTTGTCGTCCCACCCCTGGATCCGGGCTACCATCGCGGTCGTGAGCCTGGGTAGCAAGCTAGGTGGGTCACTCGTTGACGGAGCCGCGTCCGCCACGCCCAGGGCGTCGACTCCCAGCTCACGCCAGGCGCGCTTGGCGCGAGTCGGGCCGAGGTCGGGACCACCATGCCTTTTTGACCCACCGACGATTGTGGGGGCGATGTCGTTCGCCCGCTCCGCCCACCCCTGCGCGCCGGGCCAACCATGCTCGGCCATGAGGTCGCGCAAGGTCTCGCCGACCGTCTTCGCCCGCTCGGGGTGCGGCTGCGGCCAGGCGAAGAAGCGGAAGTCATCCGGACGCATGGCGATGAGGACGAACCTTGGGCGCAGCTGGGGCACGCCGTAGTCAGCGGCGTGCGTCAGGCGCCAGTCAGCGACGTAGCCGAGGCGGGCCAGCCGGTCAAGGACATGCTGCCGGTAGGCCGAGAACCGCGGCAACGACAGGCCTCGGACGTTCTCCAGCATGAGCGCGCGCGGCTTTACCGCCGCGCACAGCTCGATCGCCCAGGCGAACAGGTCACGCTCGTCGGTGGCGCCAAGCTGCTTGCCCGCGATGGTGAACGGCGGGCATGGCACGCCGCCGGCGAGAAGGTCAATGCCTTCATACTGGGCGGGGTTCCAGACGGCAGGGCTAGCGACATCGCCTTCTGCCACCTTCCACTGCGGGCGATTGTGCCGGAGGGTGTTGGCCGCGTTTGAGTCAAGCTCTACGACGAGCTCGTGCTCGAAGCCCGCCACCTCAAGCCCTAGTGACTGACCGCCGGCTCCGGCGCAGATCTCCACGACTCGGTACTGCTGCACCCTGCCCTCCCTCAACAGCCCCGCCAGCCACAGGGTCCAACGCTTACTTCACATCTTGTCTCATCGCGACCACGGCGGCGGGCGACACCCCGGGACAGGCGCATACTGGATCGGTGAACGAGCCAGCCGCATGGACCATCGAGCACTTCAGCCTGGCCAACCCCAGGGGACAAGGCCAGGACGATCTACCGCTCCTGCTGCGAAGGGTCGCGGACCTCGTTGAGGAATCAGGGGTCAGTGAGGTCCAGGACCTAATCCTGCACTCCGAAGCCAACGAGTTCGGTGACTGGCCATCGATCACGGTTTACTTCCACCGGGCAAGCCTGCCACCGGGCCACCAGGCCAGGATCTAAGCGTCGGCCAGGTGCAGCGCCAGTGCCTGCCCGGGGCAGGCGTGGCGTCCTGCGCCGAACGGCGCGGCGGCCAGGTCGACCAGGATCTCGTGCCCGTCCGGTGCGATCCGGCGCGTCGCCGGGACGGCGGGCGCGCCATCCCCGGCCTGGAGCCGGGCGATGAGCGCCAGCGTGGCGGCGTGGCCCTGGACCAGCACGCACACCCGCGCGGCTGATTCCTCGCTACGGCCGCCACACGCGGCGACCAGCCGGTCGGCGGCGGCGTCCGCCTCAGGCGCCACCGGGGCACCGGGCTGATAGGCGAGCGCTACCGCGGCCACGTCGCCCTCCAGGTCGGGGGCCAGGCCCATCGCGTCAAGCAGCGCGGCCGTCGGCGAGGATGATCGCTTGGGACGGTCCAGTCGCGCGATCACCTGCTCGACCAGGACCCGCCGTCGCGCATGGGCATCGCCCTCGCAAAAGCGAGGCACCATGCACCGGATCCAGCCCACACCCGCTGCCGCCGCGGGGACAGCAGGCACCGTGAAAGCCGGATCCAGAAGTACCTCAACCCCAGCCATCTCCATGACGCCATCATCGGCCCGCGACGCTTCGCCGGGGACCGAATTATCGCCGCAGCTCAGTAGGAGACGGTGTCCCAGGAGATGAGATCGGCCACCACGTGGTGCTTGGAGGCGGAAGACGTCCCGTGGCCGACGCTACCGAAGCCGACCGCGAAGGTCAGCGCCGCTCCCAGCACGCCCGTCGCAACTGCCAGCAGCACCCGCCGCCGGGGGGACCGCCTGTGCATCGTTGTCATGTCCGCACCCCTCCCTGGTTGCGCCCCGCTCTGGGACACCGTGCCGAAACCGCAGCGGCGACTGCGCCGCACGACAAGCGGGACACACCAGCAGCATACGCCCGCAACCGGCCGGAAGCCGCCGACCCAGACCAGGCCAACCAACTCACAGCACTACCGACAGCAACACGCTAGCAGGTGCCCGGCAACCTGGGCATATCAGCCCGAATGAATTCCGCGGGACCTTCCTTCAGCCAGCCACAGGGCAGCGCCGTTCCTCGTGGCCCGCCGGTAGGTGGCGAGCTCCGGGCAGCACGCCCAGCGGGCAGACGGTCACGGAGCGGCTGGGCCCGAGGCCCTACCTGCGCCGCCTGAGCGCGGACGTGCCGCAAACCACCCAGAAGGCCCTATAGCGAAACGAAAGCCGCCGTCCGCCAGAGAAAGGACTATTCCCCCTGACGGACGGCGGTACTACCAGGTAATCGGGGTCAGAGCGACCGGACGTGCTCGGCCTGCGGGCCCTTTTGGCCCTGCGTGATGTCGAACTCGACCCGCTGGTTCTCCTCCAGGCTGCGGTAGCCGTTGGTCTCGATCGCGGAGAAATGGACGAAGACATCCTGGCCCCCGCCATCGACACTGATGAACCCGAAGCCCTTGTCCGAGTTGAACCACTTGACTGTTCCCTGCGCCACGCGCATTTCTCCTTGCCTAGGATGAGTCCCCGCACCGCGCGGGAACCCCTGTCAGTAAATCCGCGAGCGCGCCATGAAACACGTACACAGAAGCTACGACCAGCTCCATTTAACCACGCCAGGGGGCGTGCCATTCCCTTCTGGGAGGCATCTAGGCCCCCCAAGCCGCTAGCTACCCTGCGTCGGCACATAGTTACGTCTGGTTTGTGAGAGCTTCAGCCGCTTTGGGGTCGTCAAGTGGGCCAACGTCCGCGCGGAAGGCTCTCATCAGCTCACCGTGCCTGCCGGCGGCCCCCTCGACGAGGGCGAAGTGCGGCTCGTGGTGGTCGCGGGCCCAGTCGTACGACGGATGCGCGGTGTCGCCGGCCTCCCACACGGCCGACAGGCTGCTCCGGCCTCGGTGTATCAGGTAGCCGCCCCTGACGAAGGGAAACTCGGTCAGCCTCTCGCCCTGCGCCTTGGCTGACGTGAGCAAGCCGAGCGCGGGATCGCCCCCGTCGGCGAAGGGCTCGATCCCGTCCCGCCAGACGCGTGCGGGATCGATCAGCAGCGAGTAGGCCAGAAAGCGGTCGGTTTCATCCGAGGGGTCCCACCACGACTCGCCCAGGATCGCCGCATCCGTCTCCTTCGCTCGGAACGCGGCCTGCTCAAGCGCGTCTGGCCTGCTGATCACCGCGTCGCCCAGGCGAGCGACCGATAGGCCGTCCAGGCCAGCAGTGCGGCTAGCGGGAGCTCGGCAAAGCAGGCCATGGCAAGCGCCTCGACGTAGGGCAGCTGCGGAGCCGCCGACATCGTGTCAAACCACGCGTCCATGCAGAAGATCGCGGCCGTGGCCGCGGCGGCCGGACTGGTCGCCCGGTGCTTGCGCCGCATGAGCAGCGCGACGCTCAGCAGGCAGGCTGCCTCGAGGACATCAAGGCCGACCCAGGAGGCGTCGAAGCTACGCTTGCCCGCACGCCCGTGCAACTGCTCAACCAGTACCCCGATCCACGGCACGAGCAAAACGCCACAGATGGTGTACAGCCATGCGAGAGCACGCGATCGCCGATCCATGCGCCCAGTATGTCGCTAATCGTCCGCTCTGGCATTCAGGCCCCACGTACGTCATGTGCCGCTCTCGCCTCAGCGGCTGGTGATCGTACGGCTGCGCAGGGCTCATGCGCGGCCGGAAGCCGAGACCGAAACCTCGCGCTGACCTGCACACATGCCGCCCGGTAGGGTCCTAGTCACGTACCGCCCATGTGGGCCATACCGGGCCATGGCCCCTGGCCGTCGGAGGCCGAGGAAATCCCGGCCGTATCGGAACAATCGTTCGGATTCCACGCTCAACCTGCCATAGTCCTACTGGGCTATTTGTGGTTATTTGTCCGATACGGGGTTTAATGTCCTGTCATGCTGCTCCGTGAGCAAGACACATCAGGCCCAGCGAGAGGCGCACGTTGCCGGGTAGCTGGGCACGGATCCGGAGTAAGGCAGGTTCGTGAGGCTAGGACCCCGACCGAGCAAGAAGCAGAAGGGGCGGCACAGGCGGCCCTCAGCGGTACAGAAGGCAGCGCAGCGGGCGAGCATGGCCGCCCCGGTCGTCGTGGTCTCAGGGGCCATGGTGGCCTCCCCCGCGCTCATGACCGCACCGCACGCCCACCACGCGCCGGCTCAGGCGAGCACGCATACGGTCACTGCTCGCCTCGACGCCGTGGTGAAGCCCGCCACGCCCGCCGCGCACACCTATACGGTGCAGCACGGCGACACGCTGTACGCGATCGCCAAGCGGTACTACGGGGACGGCAAGTACTGGCACGGGCTGTACTGGGCCAACCGGTCCAAGATCCACAACCCGGACCTGATCTGGGCCGGCCAGGTGCTGACGCTCCCGTCGCGCCAGGAGGTCGCCAAGGCGCCGTCCACGCCCGCCCCGACCACCCCGGCGCCGTCCGCGTCCTCGTCCGCGTCGGCCACGTCGACGGCGAGCAGCGCGACCTCTCAGGGCAGCACGAGCACGCAGTCCTCCAGTGGCAGCTCCGCCGTTCAGACGGACATCGCTGACGGCAACTACCTGCTGGCGATCGGCCAGTACCTGGTGGACAACGGGTACTCCAAGGCCGCAGCCGCTGGTGTCGCCTCCTGCATCGACGGCGAGTCCGGCGGCAATCCCGAGTCGGTGGGCTCAGGCGGCGGCGGGCTGATCGGCTGGACGCCTCTCGGCTCAGCCGCGCCGAACGACAACATCATCACCGGCAACCCCGCGCAGGACATGATGACGCAGCTGGCCGACATCCTGTACTACAACTCAAACGAGATCGGGGCGTCCGCGGTGGCCGGGCTGAATGCTCAGACCGACCCGGTCGCGGCGGCCGACTTCTACTCGCAGAACTTCGAGCGGCCGGCCGTGACGGACTCCGATGTGGTTCCGTCCGTGGCCGAGCAGATCTACTCGGAGCTGGGCGGCTGATAGCGGCAGGAAACTAGCCCGCAGACGGGCGCCTGATGCTGGCATCATGCCAGCATCAGGCGCCCGTCCGGCGTTTCACCTGCCTATGCCCCGCTGCCAGGCGCCGGGGCGGGCCTGCTCACGCAGCTTGGCGCCGGGGCCGAGGTCAGGATTCCCTCGCCCATCGTGGTGCGCCCGCTGGTCTCGACGGCGAACACGAGGATGTCCCCGGCCGGGATGCCCTGAGCCGTCACGGAAGTGACGGATCCGTTGCGCGAGACGGCGGCACCCGTAGTCATCCGGTGACCGCGCGCAGGCACGGGAGGCTTCGGTAGCGAGCTGATGCTGGGGCAGCCCGCCTTGACCGGCACCACGAAGACCTGCTTGTCGCCCAGCTGATGGATCCGCTGGTTGGCTCCCGCTATCCCCGACGCCTGGTAGACGGCGATGGTGATCGAGCCGTCGGGGTTCTTGGTTACCGCATAGGCCGGGCTTCCGCTTCCGGCCACGAGAGTGCCGGCGATGGCGCCCGCGACGGCAAGGGTGCCGCCCCCGGCCACCAGGGTCCGGCGCGCCGTCCCATGGCGCCGGGGAGACGCCACCGGCCTGGCGTCCGCCAGCTTGCCAGGATCGAAGGAGCCGAAGCTGGTGATGGCCGTGACGAAAGGTGTCCGCCGTCAGGTCGGCGACCATGTGCG
>Ga0335072_10008147_pt1 | contig 15208 bp, 12 predicted proteins | sample Lox_Sample_21_FD_206725 | JGI IMG/M metagenome (GOLD analysis project Ga0335072, IMG submission 206725) | Soil microbial communities from Loxahatchee National Wildlife Refuge, Florida, United States - Lox_Sample_2.1 | ecosystem: Environmental > Terrestrial > Soil > Wetlands | place: USA... | reverse complement strand
CCGTCGAGGCCGAGCCTCTGGCGCAACGTCATTGCCACGCCTCGATGACCTCTTCGAGCGCAGCAGGCCACGATCCGGACCGGCTCCGAGAACGGAGCAGGATGGCCACGACCTCGGCGGCAAGTGCTGTGAGCAGAGCGAGCGGCAGGGCAAAAAACACGACCCCAAGGACGATCCAGAGCCTGTGCCGCGATGTGGGCCGGTCTGGCGCGACTGCCGGTTCAACGATCTGGATCAATGCTCCTTCGCGAGCTTCATCCACACGCGCGCCTTCATACTGGCGCGTCAAAAGCTCTTCGAGCGTTTCGCGATACTTCACCTCGCGCAGGGCGCGCTCAAAATCCAGGGCAGACTCAGTTGTAGTGCCTTTGGGTGCGATCAGGTCGCCAGTCCTGCGGTTGTTGTTCGCGTCCAGCTCCGCCAGTTGCGCTTCCATCCCGGCGGCCTCTTGCTCCGATCGCTGCAGATCGGGGTTTCCCTCAGCGGCAAACTCCCGCATGGCCCTGATCTCCACCTGTTTTGCCGCAAGTTGCCCGCGCAAAACGGCTGCCGACTCGATCATGGAACGGTCCTGGCCCTGGATATCGATGATTCCGGTGCGCTGCTGGGTCCGCTTCATATCTTCTTCGGCAAGCGATAGATCGTTTCGAGCCGCATCCAACTGCCTTTCGTAAAAGAGCCTTCGTTGCGAAGCTTCACTGATGGCAAGGGTCGCGGTGAACCGTCGATATTCATCAACCCATCCGTTGGCCAGTTCGGCGGCCCGGCTGGGATTTCGATCCGTGACGGAGACGCGGATCAGGCCATCCTTCAATCCGTTGTCGGTGGTCGTTACCTTTTCCCACCGCTTGCGCGCACTGGAAAGATACTTCCGGTGATATTCATCCAGCAGATGAAAGCGCGAAACCACGGCGTCTTCGACAACTCGGCTTCTCAGCAGGGAAATCTGCTGATCGTTCGGGTTCTTGATCCCCAGCCCGCCTCCCGCAGCTGCGGCGATGCTACCCATGCTGCTGAGTTGGGCCATCATGGCCGCTCCGATCGAATTGCCTTGCTGTGGAGGCAGAATAACCACGGTGGCTGTATAGAGGTTAGGAAGCAACAAGGCTACTGCGCAGCCGATCCCGATAATTGCGCAGGTTTCCCATAAGATAAGCCTTCTCCACCTGATCGCTACCTGAATCCATGTGAGCAGAGAGCTAGGGGCGGTAACGCGGGTGCGGTCGGTCTGCGGGGGAACTTCGATTGCCACTGTGGTCTTCTTTTCCAATTCGGTACTTACCCAGGTAACGGATACGGTTCCGTTATTGATCCCCATGGCAAGCGGATTCGATGGGAGAGTTGTTCAACTCTTCCATCTATGCCAAGTTTCATCATCTGACCGGAAAGCGCTGCACGGTCGTTTGGAGCTTGCAGTAAGGCAAGGATGACGATCTTCATCTACTCTATGGATCATTTATGAGCAACAAATGTGACGCCCATCACGCTCGGCGAAACTCTTGATTCTTACTCTAGATACTAGGAATGAAAACCCAAACCTATAAAAACCTTGTTCGGTTGCGTGTCGGCGCTGTTTCTCTGTTCATCTCAGTGATCCTTTTATTCTGCTCTCACGGGCTCCATGCGCAATGTCCGACAGGGGAAGACTCGGATACGCCCGGGTGCACAGCAACAACCCCTGTGCCTTCCTACAGTGCAACCCCTTCTGCGGCACAAACAACCATTCAGGAGAGCCCGCAGCCAGGCACGACGAATTCTGACATTCCCGCCGACAATTCGTTGGAGAGGAGACCCCCGAAGAACGGAAACCAGAAAGAAGATACGGCAGTTAAGTCGACCAGTCAACAGACCGCCTTGCCGTCTCCTGAAGCCCCTCCCACCGAATTCCAGAAATTTGTTTTGGCTTCAACCGGCCAGAAGCTCACAATATTTGGTGCAAAACTTTTCTCTTCGGCTCAGCCTTCGTTTGGCCCGCTCGACAATGGTCCTGCGCCCGGAGAAATGATCGTTGGCGCCGATGACGAACTGCGGATTCGAGTCTGGGGTCAGATCAACTTCAGCTCCAACCTCCGTGTCAGTCGCGAAGGAGAAATCTATCTCCCCAAGATAGGGGCCGTGCACGTTGCGGGGTTACCTTTCTCTGAGGTTCCTTCCCATCTGCGCAGTGTGATGGCGCATGTATATCGCAACTTCGAGCTGAGCGTAGACATGGGAGAGATCCATTCGGTTCAGATTTACGTTGCGGGTTTCGCACGCCGGCCCGGCGAATACACAGTGAGCGCCCTCAGTACACTGGTGGACGCGGTCTTCGCCAGTGGGGGCCCGGCTGCGTCCGGCTCCATGCGGCATGTCCTGCTGAAACGCTCCGGTAAGGTGGTCACCGACTTCGATCTCTATGCTCTGCTTGTGAACGGCGACAAAACCGGCGACGCGCAACTGCAAAACGGCGACGTCCTCTTCATTCCGCCCACGGGACCTCAGGTTGCCGTCCTTGGCAGCGTACGCGAGGCTGGCATCTACGAATTGCGCGGTGAAGAGTCGATTGGACGGTTGCTCGAAGACGCCGGGGGGAAAACCGCAATCGCTTCCGGCGGCCATTTGTCGCTGGAAAGGATTGAGAATCACTCGCACCGCATCGCCTTTAGCGTGAACGCTGATCCTGCCGGTTTGGCTGCCATTCTGGCAGATGGCGACATCGTTCGCGTCGATCCCATCATCTCCAACTTCAATCAGACGGTCACACTCAGGGGAGCGGTGGCCAGCCCGGGGCATTTTCAATGGCATGAGGGAATGCGGCTCAGCGAGCTGCTGCCTGATCGAGATTCGCTCGAGAAGCGCAACTACTGGTGGCGCCGCACACAACTTGGCCTGCCGGCTCTGCAAACTCTTCCAACTCCCGAGCGCGGCACACCTGTGGGACGCGACGACGCATCGCGGATTGACTTGCGTGGTTCTCCGCTTCCTGAGCAGGCTCAACCGACGGGAGAGTCCCAATCCTCCGAGTGGCGCGCAGCAGTCGAGAGTCCGGCGATCCAAACCAACTGGAATTATGCGGTAATCGAGCGGCTGGATATGGCCACGATGACGACTTCCCTGATCCCGTTTAGTCTCGGGAAGCTGATCTTGGAACACGATGAGTCTCAGAATCTTGCTCTAATGCCTGGGGACGTGGTCACTATATTCACGCAGTCGGACATACAGATTCCTGTTCATGAACAAACCAAATATGTAACTCTCGAGGGCGAGTTTGTACACCCTGGAATCTACAGCGTTTCGGCAGGCGAGGGGCTGCGCTCAGTGGTCGAGCGCGCTGGTGGTTTGACGAATCAGGCCTATTTGTACGCCGCCGTATTTACGCGTAAAAGCACGCAGACTCTGGAGCAGCAACATCTGAACGAATTTGCCGAACTGTTCCAGCACCAGGTCGAGCGGAACTCTGCTTCGCCGGACGGAGTTGCGCCCGGCACAACGAGCGCCCAGGCTCAATCGGTCAATCGCACATTAGTTGAGCACATTCGCGGTGTGCGCGCCACAGGCAGGGTCGTGCTCAATCTGCATCCTGATGGAAAAGGGAAATTTGAGCTGCCTGATATGCACGTTGAAGATGGAGATCGCCTTGTAGTTCCCTTTAAACCCGACACGGTTCAGGTCCTGGGCGCGGTTTTCAATCCCCACGCCTTTCTTTTCCATCAAGGCGCGAGGGTCAGCGAGTACCTCCGGCTCGCCGGAGGGTCCACCCGCGAAGCAGACAGAAAACGCATCTTTGTTCTGGCCGCCGACGGAACAGTCATCAGCCGCGAGTCCGATAGGTCGCTTTTTGAGCGCGGCTTTCGCGACTTGCGGCTTCATCCCGGCGATAGTATTGTAGTTCCCGAAAAGCAGATTCGTCCCTCCGCTCTCAGTCAGGCGCTTGCGTGGAGTCAGGCGCTATCTCAGTCGTCTATAACGGCCGCAGAGCTTAACACGATGCACTAGAACTTCGTTCAAATCGCTATGCCGCGTCATGATGCAGGTGCGGCAGAACAAGAAAAAGCAAGTCTTTATCCGCGATGTTTCCTTTTGTCAAAGCGGAGTTTATGAATTTGATTGAGTCGTGCATGGGACATGGTTCAACTTTCGATGCAGTTCTATTTTGGAAAATCAGAGTACGCACGGAACCCACGCACTTTGACTGACTGCGGTTTTTGTCCTAAAGTGAGGTAAGTCAAGCTTTCACATTAAGGCGCACTCTGCGGTGGCAAGAAGGGTGAAGTCCGTTGAAACAAGCAAGCTGTGTTTCTGAATACGAAGAGCTTAACGATTCAATCACTTTTGTTGGTTCCTGTGGGCGTTCCCAAAGCGCCTCGTTCGAATCCTGTCTCGAGAAACCTCCCGCGAGTCCGTGGATTCGGTCTTATTGCAGGCGGATCGTTGAAGTTCTCATCGCTCTCCTCGTGCTCACCGTTTGTGCTTTGCCAATGGTCATTATTGCGTTGGCTGTAAAGCTCACCTCCAAAGGAAACGCGATCTTTACGCAAGAGCGAGTTGGTCGTGGGGGGCGCCTCTTCCGGATCTATAAGTTCCGGAGCATGACAGAGTCATCGCACGGTTCCGCGGGCCCTGGACTTACAAAGGACGGCGACCTGCGTGTTACCCCGTTGGGTCGATTTCTACGGAAACTCAAGCTCGATGAACTTCCACAGTTCTATAACATTCTTCGCGGAGATATGAGTCTGATTGGGCCGCGCCCCAAGTTGCCCCAGTATGCCGTGGTATTTAACATGCCATACCGCCCCGGTATTTCAGGAGCAGCCACGATTGTTTTTCGCCGCGAGGAAGAGGTACTTCGTAACTTCAATGGTGACGAAGTCGAAGCGTTCTATGAAAGACACATTAAGCCTTGCAAGGCTCGCATTGACACGTGTTACATGTGCAAAGCCACCGCACTCACCGATATCCGTTTGGCTGGAGCTACCTTGCTTGCCTGCGTAAAGCCTGCCCTTTCTCCGGTTGACAGCCCGATCAAACACGCGCTGGGCGGCGAAGGGACTTCGCTGAGCCGCGGAACATCTCAGGATCGGAATTCGGTTGCACAATTGAAAGGTTGGCTCCCAAACTGCGTTGCCAATCTCTTCGAAGAGAATGGCGAAGTCTGAGTCTGGTCTGCGCCTCTTCGAAATCCGCACTGGCTCGACTCTCGGGCAGAATCTCGCGCAACGAATTCTGCGATCTCGTGTCAGCGCGATACGGTGGTTCCCGCATGACCGACTTCCCGGAGAAGAGTCCCGGTCATCGAGTTAAAGTAAATTGGGAAATCCTCTGGCCAAAGGTCATTGACCATAAGTTGGCACGGCCTGTTCAATCAGTAACCGGCCCTCAAATAATTTGACGGCCCTCAAACGCTCGGCGGCACCGGGGATGGACTGAGGTCAAATGATGAGAAATGGCGCCGTTCACCGTCGATCTCAGCCCGCAGCTCGTTCCACAATTCATTGGGAATTTTCAGGAACACTTCAACGACACTAGGATCAAACTGCGTTCCCGAGCAGCGCAGGATTTCCTCGCGGGCAGCATCGAAACTTCGCGCCTGGCGATACGGCCGATCGCTGGTAATGGCATCCAGCGCGTCTGCAATGGCAAAAATCCGCGCCCCGATCGGAATCTCATTCCCCTTCAACTTGCTCGGATAGCCATTCCCGTCGTAGTGTTCCTGGTGCGTATAAACGATCGCTGCCGCCTCGCTGAGGAAGGGAATCTTGCGCAGAATGTGGTACCCACGTGTGCAGTGGTCGCGCATGATGTCTTCTTCTTCCTCTGTCAACTTGCCGGGCTTGCGCAGGATCTCGTCTGGAATCGCCATCTTCCCAATGTCGTGCAGGAATGCGCCTCGCGCGATGACCTTGATCTCCACCGGGCTGATGCCCATCGCACGCGCCAGCGCAATCGTGTAGGCCGTCACCCGTTTCGAATGTCCCTCTGTCTCTGAATCCTTCAGATCCAGCGCATCGCCCAGTGCCTCCAGGGTCACATCGTAGCTGTGCTCCAGGTCTTCCATCGCCTGCCGCAGCATCTCAGTTCGGGCCCGCACCACCTGCTCCAGGTTCTGCTGGTAGTTGTGGCTCTCCTGCAGAGCCTGTCGATGATCCAGGGCCCGCTGCACGGTGGCCACAAGGTGTTCGCGCTCAAAAGGCTTCAGCAGGTAGTCATATGCCCCGCGTCGCATGGAATCGATAGCCACGCTGATGTCGTGAATTGCGCTCACCATCACCACGGGAAGATTCGGTTGTTCCGCGTGGATGCGTTCCAGCAGGGCAATGCCGTTCCCATCCTGCATCACGATGTCCGTCAGGATCAGGTCGAAGGATGTTCCCGCCAGAGTCTCCATCGCCTGCGAACCGCTTATGGCCAGATGCACCTCGTACCCCTGCCGTTCCAGCGTGGCGCCAATCATCGACCGGACAGGCGCCTCGTCGTCAACCACAAGAATCCGGGCAGTCCTGTACGTCCGCGCTCCGGCGCGCGATTCTTCTCTTCCGGCTTTAGGCCGAGTCGGGTCCATTCCGCCCAGATCCGCCAGGTTCGCTGCCAATCCTGTTCCCTTCCTGCGCACCGGTCGCCCTTGCTTCATTCGGGTCGGATTTTCTCTATCGAGGTTCGGTGCTCTCCGACCGCTGAAGCCCTTGCCCAATCAACCCAGACGAAACTCTGTTTCACGCAACGCAAAAGAAGGGAGAATTGCCCGTCTCGGGCACGATTCAATATGATTCCGCGCGGCCGGCCTTTTCACAAACCGTGCCTTCTTTGCTTGCTCGCCCCGACCGGCAGAGCGTATGACGAAATTACGCCAGCCGAGTCGCCTGCGCAAGCATTTCCACTGCAAGTACCAAATTATTAAACGAGAAACGCCGGTTTTGTCCAGAGCGGAATCGATTCAGTACCGGACGATTGTGTTAGTTCGTGACCGTACCAATCCTCCGAATGCGCGAAGGCTAGCTCCCCGTCTTTTGCCGTGCGCGTCTCGCCGCGGCCCATCCTTCCTTTGTTACCTGGCGGGATCTTCCCACGGCAAGTGCTCCCGCCGGCACATCCTTCGTAATGCAGGAACCCGCGCCCACAAAGGCGCCATCCCCAATCGTCACCGGGGCAACCAGCGTTGAATCGCTGCCCACGAATGCGCTATCGCCAATGCGCGTGGCGTGCTTGCGAACACCATCGTAGTTGCAGGTAATTACGCCAGCTCCGATATTGGTCCCCGATCCAATCTCGGCGTCGCCCAGATAGGTAAGGTGATTGGCCTTGCTGCCTTTGCCAAGCCGTGCCTTCTTCGTCTCCACAAAGTTCCCCACATGGGCGCCCTCGCCAATTTCGCTGCCTGGGCGAAGATGGGCAAACGGACCAATCATGGCGCGATCCGCCACAACGCTCTCCCCCAGAACACAATGTTGCCGCAACAGCACCTCGTTGCCGATCGTTGAATTCTCAATCACCGTATATGACCGGATGCGGCAGTCGCCTCCTATCCGTGTGTTTCCCAGCAGCTGTACATAGGGCTCGATGATCGTATCCGTCTCCACTTCCACGCCCGGGTCAATCACGCAGGTCTCCGGCCTGAAGATCGTCACACCAGCCGCCATCAATCGCCGGGCATTCTCCATCCGCATGGTCGCATCCAGGCTTACGAGATCGGCAATTGTGTTGGCGCCCAGCACCTCGGCGGCTTCGGCTGCTTGAATGGCAACCACACGCTCCCCCGCGGAAGAAAGCAAACCGGCGACATCCGTCAAATAGAGCTCGCCATGAGCGTTGTCCGCTGATAGCCTGCCAATCTGTTCCAGCAGCGGCTCGGTCTTGAATGCGTAAATTCCGGAGTTGATTTCAGGAAGGGAAAGCTGATCGGGTTCCAGGTCCTTCTGTTCCACAATTCTTTCCACTTCGGCAGAGCCCGACAATCGGCGAATCACGCGCCCGTATCCCGTTGGATCTTCCGGCGCAGCCGTAAGAATCGTCATAGCAGCCTGCTCGGTCTCGTGAAATCGCGACAGCTTCTCGATCGTTTCCGGACGGATCAGGGGAACGTCTCCCGAGAGCACGAGCACGTTGGCAAAGCCTCCAATCGCCTTGCCTGCACATTGGATCGCATGCCCGGTGCCCCGCTGTTCAGCCTGCTCAACGAATTGAACACCGGTGCCCTCCACAGCCTCCCGAACCCGCTTTGCCTCGTGGCCGACCACAACGTAGATGTCGCTCGGCCGTACGATCCGGCTTGCCGCGGCTACCACGTGGCCCAGCAGCGACTTGCCCCCGATCTCATGCAGCACCTTGGGACGGCGCGTCTTGAGGCGTGTTCCTTTGCCCGCAGCCATAATCACGACAGCCAGCGTGCCACCCGTCGTCGCCGCACGGCCACTTCTTTCCTTGCTCACAATCTTTCTCCTTTACGATTCCGGTTCTCTGTGCCGACAACCTCAAAGCTATTGCGCCGGTCGGGTCGCGTCAAACCCGACCCAAATTCCCGATCCAGGCCGCCCTCCTTTGCCCTCGGTGCATTGCCCTATACTGAACACTGCGTCTTGCGGCGTTGCAGCGCGGCTGCAGGGTGCGGCTCGGAGGGTTTTCTTTTGGCTTTGGATAGGGATTTGAAGGCGGCAGGAAGTTCGCGCATCCGATCCACCACCGTGATCTGTGTGCGTCGCGATAGCGACGTGGTGATGGCGGCCGACGGCCAGGTGACGCTCGGTGATCATGTCATCAAACACTCGGCCCGCAAGATCCGCCGCCTGTATCAGGATAAGATCCTTGCCGGTTTTGCCGGATCCACCGCCGACGCCTTCAACCTGTTCACGCGTTTCGAGTCAAAACTGGAGCAGTTCGCCGGCAACCTCAACCGCTCTGCCGTGGAACTCGCCAAGGACTGGCGCACCGACAAGATGCTGCGCAATCTCGAGGCCTTGCTGCTGGTCGCCGATACCGCCCAGACCTTTCTCATCTCCGGATCAGGCGATGTGATTGATCCAGACGACCAGATAGCCGCCATCGGTTCCGGCGGAAGCTATGCCACCGCGGCAGCACGCGCGCTTCTTGAGAACACCAGTTTGAACGCCCGCGAAATCGCCGAGAAGGCCATGAAGATCGCCGGCGAAATCTGCATCTACACCAACGACCACGTCACCATCGAGGAGTTGAAGGGCTAACAATCGAATTCCCGACGCCCGATACCCATGGCTATCTACCTTCCCGCATCCGCTGAAGAACAGGACATCTCGCTTGACGAGCTGACTCCGCGCGAGATCGTCGCCGAGCTCGACAAGCACGTCGTTGGTCAAAGAGCTGCCAAGCGCGCCGTCGCCATCGCCCTGCGCAATCGCCAGCGCCGACAGAAGCTTCCTCCCGATCTCGCCGACGATATCATGCCCAAAAACATCATCATGATTGGCCCCACGGGCGTGGGCAAAACCGAGATCGCGCGCCGCCTTGCCAAGCTCACCAACTCGCCGTTCCTCAAGGTCGAAGCGTCGAAATTCACTGAGGTGGGCTACGTCGGCCGCGACGTCGAATCCATGATCCGCGACCTTGTCGAAATTGCCATCGACATGGTGCGCGAAGAGCGCCTTGAAGAAGTGGAAGACCGCGCCGAGATGAACGCAGAGGAACGTCTGCTCGACGTCCTGCTGCCGCCACCGCCGACGTCGCCGCAGGCCTCCGACACATCTCATACGCTCCCCGCTTCCGACAGCAGCCAGCGTTCCCGCGAAAAACTTCGCCAGCAGTTCCGCGAGGGCAAGCTCGACGACCGCATGATCGAGCTCGATGTGCGCGAGCGCGGCAACCCCCAGTTCGGCATCATCTCCAACCAGAACCTTGAGGACATCGAGATGAACCTCAAGGACATGCTGCCCAACATCTTTGGTGGCAGCACCAAGAAACGCAAAATGAAGGTCGCCGACGCCTTTGACTACCTGGTCCAGGAAGAGGAAGGCCGCCTCATCGACATGGACCAGGTGAATCGCATCGCCACCGAGCGTGTCGAATCCAGCGGGATCATCTTCTTGGATGAGATCGACAAGATCGCCGGTCGCGAAGGCGGCCATGGGCCGGATGTTTCGCGAGAGGGAGTGCAGCGCGACATCCTCCCCATCGTTGAAGGCACCACTGTCAACACGCGCTACGGCATGGTCCGCACCGACCACATCCTCTTCATCGCTGCCGGCGCCTTCCACGTCTCCAAGCCCAGCGACCTCATCCCCGAACTGCAAGGCCGCTTTCCCCTCCGCGTCGAATTGAAGTCGCTCACCGTCGACGATTTTCTGCGCATCCTCACCGAGCCCAAATCGTCGCTGACCAAGCAGTACACCGCCCTGCTTGAAACCGAAGGCGTCCGCCTCGAATTCGCGCCCGAGGCTTTGCGCGAGATGGCCGAGTTCGCCTTCAAGGTCAATGAGTCCACTGAGAACATCGGCGCCCGCCGCTTGCACACCATCATGGAGCGCGTCCTCGAAGACGTCAGCTTCCTTGCGCCCGACGTGGTCCGACGCGACGCCGACAGCGAAAAGGCCGCCGCGCTGAGCGAGGCTATCAAGAACGAATCCACCACGCCCCTGCCCTATGCCGAGCGCATGACCGCCTCCGGCCCCGAAAAGGTTTTTACCATCACGTCGGATTATGTGAAATCCATGGTCGCCACCATCGTGAAGGATCAGGACCTCAGCCGCTACATCCTCTAGAGGAAAGAGCTGTGCCCATCTGATACCTCTTGTTCAGTTCTCCGCCCTCTGCTATTTTCATCTCGTACCTCGGCAGTCCGCGGCCTTGCAGCGAATCAGCGGGCTCTACCTGCACTCTCCTGCTTCTGAGGGAATGCGGCGGAGGCGTTCAGGAGCGCACTGGGAAGAGTGCGCCTGCGCCGCCACCCTTCCCTCGACTCCACGCAAATCACTCCGAAGGAGAATGCACCATGAACCAGTCCGCGAATCACCACAAAATCAATTACATCGAATTCGCCTCGACCGACCTCGATCGCGCCAAGAAGTTCTACTCCACCGTCTTCGGCTGGAGCTTCATCGACTATGGTCCCGACTACGCCAGCTTCACTGCGGCCTCGGCCGGCATCGACGGCGGCTTCTACCGCGTTCCAACCGCGCCCGAGCCGGCAAAAACCGCACCCCTCATCGTCCTCTATTCTCAGGACCTCAAAGCCACCGAAGCCTCGATCCTCGCCGCTGGCGGCGAAATCGTCGTCGCCACCTTCGAATTTCCCGGCGGCCGCCGCTTCCACTTCAGCGATGGCGCAGGCAACATCCTCGCCGTCTGGTCCGAGTAGTTTTCTGGCCGTTTGATCATGCACGAAAACGGGTGCCCCGGGTCTCAATTCTGAGACCTGGGAAAGCACGAACCTCGATTGTGCTCGGAAAGCGCGAAGTGGGTCTGCCGCACCGCAGGTGCCTAATTCACCATCGGCGGCAGCGCCTTGCGCCTCTCCAAATCTTCGCGCACCAGTGTGAGCCCAAGAATGCACCGCTCAAACCAGTCCGACAGCCGCGCAAACAGAGGCGCCTCCAGTTCGTACTCGAATAGGTTGAATTGGCTCACGATAAAGTAGCTTTCTTTGCCGGTGCGAATCAGCTCCGGCAAACTCGGGCGCGGACCGCGGCGCCGGTGTCCCGGCATCATGGCTTCTGGATACATGCCGCCCACAAACAACGCATAGTCGCCAATATATTTGCGCACCGAGCGCTCGGCATCGAACGAAGGCGCCGTGCCGTTCACGGGATCGGCCGCTGCTACCATCGTTTCGAGTTCTTCAATCGGGCGGCCGCGCAGGTCGCGCATCTTATATAAATTTTTTGCTTCAGAGAATTCGCACAGCAGGTGCGCCACATACCCGGTCACATCAGGATCGTTCAGTCCCAGCCTGCCCTCATAGCTGTTGCGCACTGCCTGCTGAAAGAATGGCTCCAGCGGATGATCATCTGACCCCATGCAACCTCCGTTGGCCACGAGCCAAATCTGCGCGCGCAGCCGGTTTGCTTTGCAGCTTGGCCGGGATACGCCGCACGTGCTCTGGGGAAGCCCAGCCACTGCCTGTTTACATTGCTTTGACAATCAGATTACTCGAAATGTTGTGCTTGCCAAGAGGGGGGCCTAACTTTTCTGGCACTGCGGTGCCGCGAGTGCAAATCAGATTTACATCGCAAGGCAACGCCCTGGGTGACTGCCTTTCAGGCAACCTTTCACGCTATGCTCAAGATCCGTTCTCTTAAGCTTCCGCCGGCGGCTGCGCTTTGACGGCAGCCAGCTCTTTCCGGATGAGCGAGAGGCCCAGTACGCATCGCTCAAACTGCTCCGAGAGACGCGCGAAGAGCGGCGCTTCTCTCTCGTACTCATATACATCGAACTGGCTCACCACAAAGTAACTCTCCTTGCCAATTCGAATGAGCTCTTCCAGCATGGCGCGATCACCCGCTGAAACCGCTTCTCCCTCTTCCGCCGTATCCAGACAAAGGCCCCCAATAAAAAGTGTGCTGTCGCCGATGTATTTGCGCATCGCGCGCTCCGTCTCGAACGAGTGGGCCGTACCGTTGACAGGATCGGAATCCCGCACCATTTGCTCAAAAGCTTCAATCGTGTGCGCCGTCGCTTCGTGCAGCTTCGACAGGTTCCTCGGTTCTGAGAATTCGCACAGCATGCGCGCCACGTAGAGCGTCAACTCGGGATCGTTGAGCCCCAGCTTACCCTCGTAGCTGTTCCGAACTGCCTGATAAAAGAATGATTCGAGCGGATGAGCCTCTGTCTGCATATACACCTCCACTGACCGCGCATGAAGCGGGGTTATAGCTTAAGCCCCCTGCAACGTGCGCAGCCCGAAGCTCATGCCCGGTCACCGCATATTTACTTGCTCGATGTACCACTGAGTGTACAGGCAATGCCGCGTTTGTGAGTGATGTAAATCACTACATCGGTGGGAATCAAGGGCGAAATTCCCTTATGTCATCCAAAAGTAAAGGGCAGCCGCATCAGGCTGCCCCTTACTTTTGTCATGCTTCATCATTTTTAAGCGCCACGCATGTCGAGATCAGCGAAGCACGTTCCTTTGATCGCTGTCTACACCGTCGTAGGTGTGCGCGATTCCAGTTCGGCCAGCCGCTTCGCAAGCAGCTTTTCCAGATTCTCCAGTGCGGCCGAGAAACCCTCGATGCCTTCCTTCAGTTTGTCATGGGCCATGCGATCCGCGGCGTGCATGCGATCGAAGGTCTCCTTGTCCACGTGGATTCTTTCGATCTGCATTGTCTTTGCCTTTTCTGGATCCAGCTTCCGTGGCAGATTGCCTTGGGTTGACTCCAGTTCCCCCAGAAGTTGCGGAGAAATCGTCAGCAGGTCGCATCCCGCCAGCTCCGTGATCTCTCCAATGTTGCGGAAGCTCGCCCCCATCACAACCGTCTTGTAGCCGAACTTCTTCAGGTAGTTGTAGATCGTCGTCACCGACTTCACGCCGGGATCGTCCGCGCCGTGAAAATCCTTGCCCGTGTCCTTCTTGTACCAGTCCAGAATGCGCCCCACGAATGGCGACATCAGCGTTGCGCCTGCATCCGCCACGGCAATCGCCTGGTGCAGCCCGAAGAGCAGCGTCAGGTTGCAGTGGATGCCTTCCTTCTCCAGCACTTCGGCGGCGCGAATGCCTTCCCACGTCGACGCAATCTTGATCAGTACATGATCTCGGCTCACACCAGCCTGGTCATATTGCGCAATCAGCTCGCGTGCCTGCTCAATCGTGGCGTGCGTGTCATACGAAAGCCGCGCGTCCACCTCGGTCGACACGCGCCCCGGAACAATAGCGAGAATCTTCTTCCCGAATGCGACGGCCAGCCTTTTGAATGCAAGGTTCGCAACATCCGGGTCTGTGGCGCTCTCGCCCAGCTCTTTTCGCGCGTCCATCAGCACCCCATCCACAATCGGCTGATACTGCGGCATCTGCGAAGCGGCCGTAATCAGCGAGGGATTGGTGGTCGCGTCGGTGGGATGGAACTTCTCCATCGCTTCCATATCACCGGTGTCGGCGACTACGGTCGTCATCTTGCGCAACTGTTCAAGCAAATTCTGCGGCATGATTTCCTCCTGGGGAAGGTGCGCTGGCAGCGCGTTCGGCTTTCAGTTTACAGCCGTTCCAGCGGAACATCTTTAAATTGTGCACCGCACCCTGCCTCTCTTTTTTGGATTCTCAGAATTGTCCGAGGTTGCATTTCTCTGCAAACTAAGCAGATTCCGCCCCAAACTCATTGCTCAGCACTTCCAACCCGTCAATCGACACCTCAACGCGATCCCCGGCCTTCAGCGGCCCCACACCCGCAGGCGTGCCGGTCAGAAGCAAGTCGCCCGGCTCAAGAGTAATGGCCGCAGTGATATACACAAGCAGCTCCGGAATCGAAAAGATGAAATCCTTGGTTGATCCATGCTGCTTCACTTCGCCGTTCACGCGAGTTTCCACGGTCAGCCCTTTTTCGGGATCGACCTCATCGCTCACAAATGGCCCCACCGGGCAAAAGGTGTCAAAGCCTTTTGCCCGCGTCCACTGCCCGTCCTTCTTTTGCAAGTCCCGCGCCGTGACATCGTTGGCGATCGTGTAGCCGCGCACATAACTCCGCCACGGCGCGCCCGGCCTCACTTTGCACGCGCGTTTTCCGATCACAAGCGCCAGTTCACCTTCGTAGTCCACCCGCTCCGAGGCTTTTGGCATCTGCACCATTTTTCCCGGCGCGAGCAGCGACGACGGCGGCTTGAAAAACAGCAGCGGCTCCGCTGGAACCTCATTCCCCAACTCCTTTGCATGGTCGCGATAGTTCCGCCCCACGCATACGATCTTCGATGGAGTCACCGGCGACAGCAGTGTGGCAGCGCTAAGGGGCATGGGCTCAAAATCGAACGCGGCGATTTCCGTCACCACGGCCTTCACCGCCTCGGCTCGGGCTCGCGCCAGATGAAAGGCCACATCTTCTTCCGGAGCCGCAGCCAGATCGACAATCCATGGCTCGCCGGCGCGCAGCTCCACCTTCCCGTAGAACGGCTGTTTCTCAAAAAGAAAACGGCAATATTTCATTGGAAATCTCCCGCCTTCCTGCCTCTGATCGCGACTCCTGATAAGGATGAGGATCTCCGAAGATCAGGAACTCGGAACCCTCTCCAGCGTCGCCGCTGACCGCGCGCTCTCATGCCCGCCCTGGTCAATCGCGCTCACAGC
>Ga0335072_10008146_pt1 | contig 15209 bp, 14 predicted proteins | sample Lox_Sample_21_FD_206725 | JGI IMG/M metagenome (GOLD analysis project Ga0335072, IMG submission 206725) | Soil microbial communities from Loxahatchee National Wildlife Refuge, Florida, United States - Lox_Sample_2.1 | ecosystem: Environmental > Terrestrial > Soil > Wetlands | place: USA... | reverse complement strand
TGCTAGAGCGGAGTGCCCATCCGTTGTGTGCTGCGATTGCGCCGACCCAACGCATCCGGAAAACAGTAGAAAGCATGTCAACATGATAACGAACGACGCCAGTAGACGCCATCGTGGAGTTTGAGGATGAGGGGCTGGGGAGTCGTGCATACAGGCAGAGATCTCTGAAAGCGTGGCTTGCGCGGTGGTCGATCCAGCCTTAGGATACCCGTTACCCTCGGGTACAAGCGCCGCCAACGACCACAGCCAGCGTTGAAGCGACGAGCGGCGGAACGTTGGGGCAAGTGCTGGGGGTTCAGCTGTGCGAGAGCGTAACCGGTGGCCATGCGAGGCCAGTATCGGTGGGGCCGTGCTCAGCCGCGACCGCCGAGGTCGCGAGCAAGCTTCGTCGAGTTCCTCTCCAAAGAGCCCGGCTGGCCGTCGGTCGCACCGTCAGCCCACTGGCACAGCCCCACAGGAGCCAGATCAGGACTTCCTGCTGCGAGAGGAAGGCGACGTCGACCAGGGCCACCATCGTCGCGATGCACGTCGCGTAGACGCTGAGCGCCACGATGTCTCTCCGCTTGCGCCAAGCCCCTCGGGTGAAGGCGAGAAACATCAATGCGAAGCCGACCAATGGGAGGTAGCCCCACGTCCATGCAGCGTGGATGTACTCGTCGTCGATTGACTTGTGGCCGAGAGGGCCAATCTGGCTTTCGGTAGTACCATATGGCTTTATATAGCCCGGTTCGAGCGCCTGTTTTATCAACAGCGATCTGTAGTCGGCGCTAGCTTCGAGTTTGAGCGATTCCTGGCCGGAGCTGCCGAGCAGCAATTCGTTGGTCTGTGGGACCGCAAGAACGATTGCTGTGCCCACCAGCACGAGTGCTATCAGATATCTGTTGCTACGGTTGAAGATCATCTTGAGACGAGAAAGGATCACGATCCCAGCGACGATTGCAAGCATCAACCATCCTGTGCGAGCAAGCGTGGCGGCCTGGATAGCGACGATTCCCAACGCAATATAGAGCCAGCGATTACTACGGCGGTCCTCGCGAGTCGTCCAGAGCACCAGTGCGGCGACCGCGGCGATGGCAAGGAACATCGCATAAGGGATCGGTTGTCCGAGCGCGCCTTGAGCGCGCGTGAGACCGAGGCGTTCCTTCGCGACGCCCAATCCCTTTTCCGCTTCGGAGCCAAAGGGGAAGATTTTCAGGAATAGATTGCCATAGGCGACCTCGATGATGCCAAACGGAATAGCGATCGCGCCGGCAACGGCAAAGGCCTTGAGGACCGCCTTGCGACCACACGAGCCGGTGATGGCGCGGGCGGCAAAATACGGGCAAAACCATAGGAACAAGACATGGTCGAAGTCGGTTTTGGTCTGGTGGCCGTAAGCATAGGAGAGCAAGCACCCTACGAAAACGACGAAGGCGGCGACATCTATCAGTGTGAAATGCAAGCGACGGCGAGGGAGAAGGCCTATGAGTGCCGCATAGGCGAGTATGATCAGGCCGACGACACCGGGGTGCAGTTGCTCTTTTGAAGGAAAGCCCACAATCGGGATCACTGTCAAGATTGCGACCGACGCGATCAAGAAGATCTGGCTATACCGCATTGCCGACCACAGCACACTTGCGATCAACATTGGTGCTATTAGCAGGAGAGCAGCCAGCGCAGCCAACAGCCCTGGGCTCAGGGTTAGACGAAATGCGATGGCAGGCGAGGCATTCACCGGCGCAGTGTCACGGCTTTGTGTTCAATCGCTCGACGTCGAGTCGAGCGATGGAATGGTTGTGGCGTGCTCGCACAAACGACGCCTAAGTCTTCGCGGCCGAAACGAAATCCTCGGAGGAAGTGCTCGAGGCCGGAACCGCCGGGGACGCCGACGTATCGCGTCCCGGATACGGTCGCAAGCCGCCGGACTTGGAACCGTTGGCGATCACCCCGAGCAGCGGCGCGCCGCTGCTGAGGAGAACCTGATGCAGTTGTTCGGCGGCGTCGCGGTGACTGCGATCGATGCGGCCGACAACCACGACGCCATCGACCTTCGCTAGTAGCGGGAAGGCGTCAGAGACTGCAGTCAAAGGCGGTGTGTCGATGACGACCAAATCGTACGCGGACTTCGCCTGTTCCAACACCATGGCCATAGAGCGGCTGTCGAGCAGCTCGCCCGGATTGGGGGGCAAAATGCGGCCGGCGGTCAGCGCATCCAGCGTGCGACCCTGACCAGTTTGCGACGACGTTTGTACGAGGACCGACTGGGTCGCCTGGTCTGTCGTAACGTCGCCAATGAGAACATCGACCAAGCCAGGGGCATCGATACCAAGCTGCCGCGAAATGGTCGGCTGGCGTAGATCGATCTCCATGAGCAACACCCGCGACCCTAGGCTCGCGGCGGCCATGGCTAGATACAGCGCGACGGTTGTCTTGCCGTCGTCCGACTCCGGTGATGCAATCATCACCGTGCGCAACTCGCGATCGACGTTGAAGAAGCGCAAGTGCGCGCGAATGAGGCTGAACGCCTCTGCCTCGGAAGCCGGCAGAGTGACCCGAGCTTTGCCGTGCGTTGCAGGTCGGGTCAGCGCGGCACTCTTGGGTATGACACCGAGCATCGGCAGGTGGTAGATCTCTCCGAGATCCTCGGGCTGCCTGATACGACGGTCAAAGCGCTCCAACAGGAACGCGATGGCTAGGCCTATCAACAAGCCCAGGGCCGCACCCAGGGCGGTGTTCTTGGAGGTTCTCGGTGAGGATGGTGCGGCGGGCACCAGGGCTTCCTGTGCAACCTGTACGTTGTTGTAACCCAGCTGGAGCAGGAGCTCGAGCGTGTGCGCACGAGTTTGGAGGTCCAGTGCGTCCGGCCCGACGCGCTGTGCCGGAGGGAGCGCAGCCAACTGCTTGTAGACGGCCGCGAGAGCCGCTTTGAAAAACAGATGATTGCTTTGCTGCTGGTCCTTTACGAACCGAGCCACATAGGTGTTCGCGATCGCGGCAGCCAGCGTCGGCGACGTGGAACTGGCGGTCACCTCGACGATGTTCGATTCCCCCTTACCGCCGATGCTCAGGCTTGCGCGAACCGTTTGGGGAGTTAGCCCCAGCAGATGAGCAGTCTGAACGGCGGTGGCGCCCAGCCTGACGAGTTCCAGGTCACTGGCTTGTAGCGCCAGACCAGTCTCGCCGCCGCTGGTGGACAGCCCCGAGATCTGTTGGTAGAGAGGGTTACTGACGAAATTAACCGCGGCCGTCGCTGTGTACTGCTTCGTCTTGTGCTTGGAGTAGCCGTATGCAATCCCAGCGGCAAGCACTACGCACGCCACGACCCACGGCGCTCGTCTGCGTAGAACGCCAAGAAACTGTTCGAAACTGACGTTTGTCTGCTGCTCGGGGTCCATTGAGATTCTTTTAGGGAATTCTTCCGATTGCCTTAGGCTGTGTGTTCGGGTGCCTTGCCAGCCGAACGGTGGCCACGTATGCTACAAGAGTCGGCCGGGTCGCGGTGCACAGGCGAGGTCTCGTGAGATCGTTCCGCGCGGGGCTCTGAAGCGCTCGCGATGACCGCTCCGCGTTGGCCGGGGCGCGAGGGGCCGTACTCGAGCTCGATGGCCACAGGTGCTGTGTCCTCCGGCTGCGGCTCCACGGCGAATCGAGTCAGATCATCGTAGAGGGCGACCGCCTCCTGATCGTCGACGAGCTCGCGCCAGTCCTCCGTGCGCGATCTGACTGTCCGCTCATCGAAGAAGCTCGTCGCCGTGCTCTTGCTGCAACCGAGCTCACGCACGCAGCGGATAACCTGACTGGAAAAGTCGGGCTCGTCGAAAAAGGCGATCGGACAAACATGAGACTCGGCGAAGGCGAGCAGCTCACGATTGTATACCTTCCAAAGATCGATGCACTGGCGGCGTGTCACCGGCTCGCCGCGTCGAACCAAGGACTCGGACACGTCGATTGGATTCCGGACAACCGCCATCGCCTTGATGGATACGTCCTCCCAAAAATCGAGCATCAACAGCATGCGCGGATCCTTCAGGACACACCGGCTCCCCTTGCACTGTTCGATCAAATGGTTGCGCTCGACCACATGGCCGCGGAGATACCTGAGGCCGGTTTCCGGCGGTCGATACCAGGAGGACGCATTCGCTTTGAGCACTCGCCGCAAGAGCCAAGTCAACTCGACCGGCTCGCGGGTACCGCGCTTGTTTTCACCGGTTCCGTCGGGGGGAAGGGTCGCGGGTACGGAAAAACCGAGATCCTCGAGAATGCCCACGGCGGCCGAGGTGCCGCTGCGGTGCATCCCGAGGACGACGACGATCGGGTCGTGCGGCGGCGCGCTGAGCTCCGGACGTTGATAGTGGAGACGCCAAGCCATTCGCCGGGCAGCGTATCCGGATAGCCGCAGCCATTCGGCGACCCGGTGTGACCGTTTAGTGTGACGGCGCGAGCTTGGCACTTGGATCAACCTCAATTGCTGCTGGTGCGCTGTTGCTGGGGTCGGGCCGGCCCGCCATGGCTTGGCTCGTCGCTCCGCCGGAGGTGAGCATCGTGGCAGAGCGGTAGTAGGTGTTGGTTTGCTCCAGTTCGCTGATTGTGTTGAAGGCGTTTAGACGGCCGTCGACGATCACCATGACCCGGTCGCACATGTCGAGCGTCGAGATGCGATGGGCGACGATGAAGAGCGTGACGCTGTGCTTGAGCGCGACCAGCGACTCCTGGATCAGCGCCTCAGATTGGGGGTCGAGCGAACTAGTCGGCTCATCGAGGATGAGGATTTCAGGCTGGGCGGCGAGGGCGCGTGCGAGACAGATCCGCTGCTGCTGCCCACCTGATACCGCGTCGGCGCGCGGTCCGACGACCGTGTCGTATCCGTTTGGCCAGCTCACTATGTCCTCGTGGATTCGGGCAAGGCGCGCGGAATGCTCAACGGCTGCATCGTCGAGGTCGCGAAAGTAACGTATGTTGTCGGCGACCGAAGCATGGATTAGGCGGGGTTCCTGGGGCACGTACGCCACTCTCGCCTGCCAGTCATCGCGTCGAAATTCCCGCACCGGCACGCCATTGACGAGGTAATCGCCCTCCGCGGGAGCCTGCAGGTTGAGCAGGATGTGAACCAGGGTCGACTTGCCCGCCCCGGACGGACCGACGACCCCGATGGCTTCGCTGCCACCGACCTCGAAGTTGATGTCAGAGAGCACCGGTCTGCCGCTCTGATATGCGAAGGAGACGTGCTCGAACCGGAGAGTCTGCACCTCGTTCATCGGCAGCCGGCCGCTGGTTGGGGTACTCGTGGCGTAGCGTCGCTCGGTCTCTTCGAGGCGCTCGACGAACGGGAGCGCCTGACGAGCGACCGTGTAGGAGCCCTGAATCTGTTGACCGTAGAGGCCGGCGCGGACGAGAAGCAGAACGACGGCGCCCAAAGAGGCCATGTGGCCGGTGCCCGCCGCGTACATGATGGCCAGCCCCCCGACCAACACCAGGTAGACCAGGCTCTGGTATAGGTTTGGCACAAGCCGAACGATGTACTGGGTGCGAAAGAACAGGTACTCGGCTGACGCGATCAGCTTGTCGATGCGATTACGCTGGGCGTCGGCAACTCCGAACACCTGCGTCTCTTCGGCGACGCGGTTGGCCTCGCCAACTCCGCCGGCGTGCAGCATCTGCGCCTGCGAGAACTCGCGTGCGTGCCGAGCGCCGACGGCATTGATCGGCCGCATGAAAGCGAACAGCATCATCGCCGCTACCAGGACGATGCCTGCGGCCACCGGATTCAGGATCAGGGCGCAGACGACCAGAACACCAAAGGTGAACATCGATCCGACCATCGCCGCCGCCTGAATCGCCCCCTGGCTGACCTGCATTATCTGGCTGGTCATGATCTCCTGAAGGTGTCCCTCACGATCGCGAGATTGCATGCTCCACGAGGCACGGGTGAAGGCCGAGAACATGCGTCGGCGGAGGTCCCCCTGCACTTCGGAGGCGATCCGGGCGGGGATCGATGAGATGAACACCTGCAGCGTGACGCGCATGACGCCCAGCGCGAAGGCGACCGCCAGCAGGTCCCAGATCGATGCATCCACGTGCAGTGGGCCGATTTCGATGTGTGTATATGTCACTCGCTTGACGAGGGAGGTCGCGACCTCGGCGACGATCGCCAGCACACCTGCTTCGGCGATCCCCGAGAATACGGAGCCGATGCCAAGCCCAACGATCGCCCAGGGGCGGTGGCCAAGCAGTGGGCGGAACTGTGTCCACGTCGAGCCTCGCCTCTCTGCGTGCGATGCTCGAGGCGCTGCCCGGCCATTGCGCGTGCCCGGCAGTGCCACTCGGCCATTACCCGTGCTCATATTCTCGGCCTCACGCCGTGTCGATTGGCGATGCTCGATGCGATCATTGTTGGTCATCCCAGGTGGCGGGGGCATCCGCCCGCTCCTTGCGTACCCGCCACCGGGCGGCCGAGCTCAGCAGCCGCACCCCGAACGGCATCCCCTCTATGAGGTATCTACGCGCGAGACGGCGGGTCGGTTCGTGTGCAAGGCGATATGCCCACTCCAGGCCAAGACTACAAACCCACTCCGGCGCCCGCGGTACGTCGCCCGTCACGTAGCTCAGACTGATACCTACGCCGAGGAACGACGTGCGGGGCAGCGCTTTGCGCAGCCGGCGGATCAGCACATCCTGCTTGGGGAACCCCAGTGCCACAAACACGATTTGCGGCGCCGTCTCGACCAACTGGCGCTGCAGGCGGCTCAGCTGCAGCTCGTCGTGCTCGAAGCCGGGCGATGGGCAGGCGGTTCCGGCGACCCGCAGGCCCGGGAAGTGAGTCTGGAAGATGCCCGCCGCCTGCTCGGCCACGCCCGGGTCGCCGCCCAGCAGGAACAGTGAGAGGTCGGCAGCGCCAGCGATCTCGCAGATCGACCACACCATACTAGACCCCGACACCCGCTCCGGCAGCGGTTCCCCCGCCAGGCGGCTCGCCCAGATCAACGGCATCCCGTCGGCGACGACCAGATCGGCTTCCTCGATCAGCTCGCGCTCCAGCGGGTTCTCGTGGTAGCGCCGCAGGTGGTCCAGGTTGGCGGTGATCGTCCAGTGTCCCTCGCCGGCTTCCGCCGCGGACACGATCGCGTGCACCGCGTGCGCTTCGGTCACGACCGCCATCGGCGCGCCCATGAGGCGCATCTGGCGCACCGGCCTGGCCGTCTGATCGGTCTGCGACTCTCTCGCTTTGAACAGGCTCATCCGCGTATGGACCCCAACCATGGGCAAACAACGGCGGCCCCGCGCACGGACTTACGGGCGCCCCGTCCGCTATCTGTCCACGCTGCGACGCGCGCCAGCGAAGGGCGCGTCGCCCTACGTCGCGGCCGACGCGGCCGGGACCTGGTCACGACAGGCCTCCTCACGCAGCGGCTCACGCGCCATATCCAGGCCGTCCTCCGGCCACCTGACCGTGCCGTGCTCCGCCGGGACCCGCGCAAAGCGTCCCGGGTGGCGCAGCGGCGCGAACACTCCCTGCCACTCGCTCTCGTCGATCGAGCCGGGCCAAAAACCTCCAACGTGCGTCCAAAGCCCTCAAGCGGGGCACTTTCTCGCCCGATAGGAGGTTAGAAAGGCCCAAACGGGGAATATAGCTTCTATCCGCACAAACTACCGGGTCCGCTAGCGCTGCTCATGCTCATGCTCATCCTCATCCCCATCGCGATCTTCTGGCTCCTGGTCGCCGTCGTGGTGCTCGCCGCCTGCCGCGCCGCCGCCGCCGGCGACGGGCGTGAGCTTCAGAGCCCCCGCCGGGCCAGGACGTGGGGGACCATGCGCAAGAGGATCTTGACGTCGCCCCCCGGCGACCAGCTGGCGACGTACAGGTAGTCCATCGCGCCCATCTCGTTGAGCGACACCCCGGGTGGTCCCCAGACCTCGACCCTAGACGATGGCTGAGAATCGTTGTAAGTTCAACGACGAGCGCTGCTCCGAGCGCCATAACTAGCGTAGCAATGCTGCTACACTCGCGCTGATGTCAGTCACGATCCCACAGCGCGAGCTCCGTAACCAGATAGGCGACGTGCTCAGGCGCGCCGAAAGCGGAGAGCGCTTCACGATCACCGTGGGCGGACGGCCAGTCGCCGAGCTCGGACCTCTGCCCGGCGTCCATAAGCCGGCAGCACCGGGTCGACTCGCGGCGATCCTCGCCGAGGCGCCGGCCGACACCGAGTGGGCCACACAGCTGCGCCAAATGCGTGAGGAAGACCTTGCGGTGGCCCAGGACACCTGGGCCACTTGACGGCACTGATCGACACGAGCGTCCTGATCGAAGGCGTCACGCCTGAGGTCGGCGAGTCATGGGTGGTGAGCGCCGTCTCGGTCGGCGAGCTCGAGGCGGGCGTGCTGCTGGCGCCTGACGGCACCACACGCGCCCTGCGGCTGCGGCTGCTCTCCGCCGTGCTCGCGGAGGCTCCTGTCGTCGATGTCGATCGCATGGTCTCCGCTCGCTACGGCGAGTTGCGCGCCGCCAGCGGAAGACGACCGACCAATGACCTCTGGATCGCCGCAACCGCGCTCGCCCACGATTTCACGCTCATCACGGGCGACGAACGCCAAGCGGCTCTGCCACTGGTCCGCGCGACACTTGTCCCGCACGACGCCTGACCCAGCGGCAGCGGGTCAGCGGATCGGCGTTCTTCGTGTCGTGCAAGCTGGCGTGCGATTTGGCGGTTATCGGCAGGCCCAGGCGGACCTTCAGAGTCCCCGCCGGGCCAGGACGTGGGGCACCGTGCGCAGGAGGATCTTGACGTCGCCCCACAGCGACCAGTTGGCGACGTACAGGTAGTCCATCGCGCCCATCTCGTTCAGCGGCACCCGCGAGGGGCCGAGGATCTGCCAGGGGCCGGTCATCCCCGGCATCAGCTCCAGCCGCCGCCGGTACCAGCCCTCGACGTGGCGGTCCTCGTCGAGCACCAGCGGCCGGGGGCCGACGAGGCTCATCTCGCCGCGGATGATGTTCAGCAGCTGCGGCAGCTCGTCCAGGGCGCTCTTGCGCAGCAGCCTCCCCACCCGCGTCACCCGGGGGTCCTCGGCGATCTTGAACAGGCCCGCCTGGGCCTCGTTGCGGTCGCGCAGGGCGTCCTTCATCGCGTCCGCCCCGTCGACCATCGTGCGGAACTTGAACACCCCGAAGGGCTCCCCGTGGCGGCCCACCCGCAGCTGGCGGAAGAACACCGGGCCCCGGCTGTCCAGCTTGATCGCCACCGCCACCACCGCGAACACCGGCGCCACCGCCAGCAGGCCCAGCGAGGCCCCGATCAGGTCGAAGGCGCGCTTCACGACCGTCGACGAGCGGCTCATCTCGAAGCGTTTCACGCCCATCAGCGTCACCCCGTCGAGGTCGTCGAACTCGACCGAGGAGCCCACCACCTCCAGCAGCCGCGGCAGCACGCTCACCCGCACCCCCACCGCCTTCAGCGTCCGCACCAGGTCGAGCATCTCCCCGCCGTCGGCGCTCGTCGGCGCCACGATCGCCCGGTGCACGTTGAGCTGGCGCGCCAGCTCCCGCACCTCCGCCAGCCGCTGCGGCGAGAACGCCTTCGCCGACCAGCTGCCGGCGTCCTCCAGGTCGATGTGGCCGACCAGCTCCGCCTTGATCGCCCCGTGGTCGGCCAGCTTGGAGCGGATCATCCGCGCCGAGACGTCGTCGCCGATGAACAGGCACCGTTCCGCCGGCAGCACCCGCAGCATCAGCGTCCGCGCCCCCGCCCGGGAGAGCACCAGCAGCACCAGCAGCGTCAGCCACAGCACCATCGCCGCCGCCCGCGTCAGGATCACCGTGTGGATCACGAAGCCGCCCGCCAGCCACGCCGTCAGCGCACCCAGGGTCGCCAGCTGGAAGAGCTTCGGCGCCTCGTCCAGCGTCGTCTTGTGCATCAGCGCGTCGTCGCGGTCGTACAGCCCGATCGTCTTCGCCGCCAGCAGCAGCGTCAGCAGGCCAAAGACACTCACCCAGGTCAGCTGCAGCGCTCTCTCCGTGAAGCCCGACAGCACCACGAAGGCGCCCAGGATCGCGATCGCGTCGGCCGTCAGCAGCGCCCGCCGGTAGCGCGATTCGCGCGACAGGTTCTCCAGCAGGCCCGGCGTCTCCGGGCGCCGCGCGCCCGTGATCCGCTGCCGCGGCCCCCGCCTCGCCTGCAGCTCCGTGAAGCCCGTCCGCGCCGGATGCGCTTCCGCCTGCGGGCGCTCCCGCGAAACCACCGGCTCTGTCTTGCTGCTGCTCATTCCCCCGCTCATTCGCTCGCCTCCATGCGCTCGAGTTCCCCTACCCGCCTGCCGCCGCCGCGCTCGTCTCCGTACCGCTCCCCATCTCGATCGGCTCCCCGCCCAGCGCCAGGATGCCCATCCCCAGACCCCGCTCGGAGTCCAGGATCAAGTTGACCGCCTCGTTGCGCGAGCGCACCCCGAGCTTCCCGAATGCCGAGGACAGGTGGCTCTTGACCGTGCTTTCCGCCAGGAACAGCTGCTCGGCGATCTGGCTGTTCATGTAGCCCATCACCACCAGCCCCAGGATCTGCTTCTCCCGCGTCGACAGCGCCGGCGGCGCGATCTCCCGGCCCTGGCGCCGAGGCACGCACACCTGGCCAACCCGCACCGCCTGCAGACACGGGCCCAGCGAACCCCCCATCTCCTCCTCCAAGACGACCCCCGCCGCGCCCGCGTCCAGCACCGCCCGCAGCTCCCAGCGCTCGATCGCCGGGCAGATCACCACCACCAGCGCCTGCCCCATGCCCCGCCGCAGCTCCCGGACCTCCCGCGCCGTCTGCGCGCTCGCCTCCCGCGCCCACAGCGCCACCAGGCCGCCGTCCTCGGCCGCCCCGCCCGCCAGCAGCTCCGCGACGTCCTCGAACGCCCTCGGCTCCCAGCCCTGCTCCTGCAGGATCGCCGCGATGCTCTCCCGCGGACGCCCCCCGGCGACGAGGGCCACCGCGACCCCGGGCTCCCTCAGGCGCTTGGCCTCAGCCGCACGTCCCGTCTGCGTTCTCCCCGTGGGCACGCCGGACTAACGCCCGCTTTGGCCGGAGACTTACGAGGTTCGCCCGCGAGTCCTCGGCAAACCTGCGCAACGCCCGCCAACCCTGAGACGTGCTGCAACGCCGCGCCCAGCATTGGCGCCGCCGCGAGCGCCGTCGGCCGCCGCGAGCCGGCGCCGGCGCTACAGCTCGACCAGGCGCCCGAACGAGCCGTCGCCCGCCGACAGCACCGGCTCGCCCTCGCACTCCACCCAGGCGTGGGCGTAGAACTCCGGCTCCGGCCGGGCCCCGATCACGAGCTTCGCCGCGATCCCCCGGCGGGCCAGCAGCCGTGTCAGCACCAGCGAGCGCGTCAGGCAGCGCGTGTCCCCGGGCAGCAGGCGCAGCGTGCGCGCCACCACCCAGCCCAGGCGGCGGGCTTCCTCCAGGCCCTCCCCGGGGTCCGCCGGGGGCGGCAGCGAGGGGTCCGCCCGCAGCGACGCGATCGCCGACTCGATCGGCGTCCGCCGCAGCTCCCGGCGGGCCCGGGCGTAGGTCGCCACCACCTCCCCCGCCAGCCGCGCCCGTTCGGCCAGGCTCAGGCTCCTCGGCGGCAGGCGCTCCCCCATGCCCTCACAACTCCCCCCGCCGAGCGATTCTTGCGGGTCTCGACGGGGGTCCGGCAACACACATAGCCGGCCCTCCCACCTGGGAGACCGGCTACGTGTACTGCAAAACAAGCTGTCGCCTACGGACCGCTCGTGCCGGGGCCGCCGGGCGGAATCGGTTCGCCGGCGTTGTAGGTCGAGTCGAAGGTGCCGCTCGGGTGGCCCGCCGCGGTCAGCTCCGTCAGGTCGCCGTGATCCTCGATCCGCGGGGCCTCGTACTCGGTCGTCTCGGTGCTCTTCTCCATTGTCGCCTCCTTTCTCAGAAGAGAGCCGAATTCTAGGGAGCGCTCCTCGCGGCTTTCAAGGACGGAAAAAGTAGGGGGGCTTGGAAGGCGGCCGCTCTGCGTGCTCGCGCTGCTTCGCTTCGTGGTTTGCAGACCATCCCGATCGCCCCAGAGACACGTATAGCCGGCCTCCCCCGCTGGGGCGACCGGCTATCAGTGCGCTGCCTGCAAGTCGTCTGCTACGGACCGCTCGTGCCGGCGCCGCCGGGCGGGATCGGTTCGCCGGCGTTGTAGTGGGCGTCGAAGGTGCCCGCCGGGTGGCCGGCTGCGGTCAGCTCCGTCAGGTCGCCGTGATCCTCGATCCGCGGGGCCTCGTACTCGGTCGTCTCGGTGCTCTTCTCCATGTCGCCTCCTTTCTCTGAAGAGAGCCGAATTCTAGGGAGCGCCCGTCGCGCCTTTCAAGGACGGAAAAAGTAGGGGGCGGGAAAGGTACGGGAGCGGGGAGGCGGAGACGAAGTCGATATCGAATTCTGGCGCGAGGCGCCAATGGTCAGTTCGCGGCTCGCTGGCCATCAGGCTGCCAGCTCGCGTCCCTCGGACAGCGCCGAGTGGATCACGTGTCCGTGCACCCCGTGCCACTCACGAACGCTCTCCTCGCTGACCACGATGACGTCGGCGAACACCTCGAGGTCGTCAAGCTCGCTGCGTAGCCGCGCCGACTCGCGTCCCCAGCTCTCCACCTCCGGCTCAATCACTAGAAGGTCCAGGTCGCTGTGCTTACCGGCCTCGCCTCGGGCGTGCGAGCCGAACAGGATCACCCGCGTGCCGGCCGGTGCGGCGGCCCGCAGTCGTCGGCCCGCCTCGGCTATGACGGGACTCGTCGAACATCAAGGAGATTGTACCGGCAGGGTGTCCGCCTGCGCCAGCAGCCAGCGGTTGGCGATCGCCAACCGCCACAGCAGGCCCGCGCCGAGCAGCGGGCGATCGGCCGGGGTCAGCGCCAGCCAACGCTCCAGGGCCGCCGCCCCGACGTACCCCCGCAGGGGGGCGTCCGGGCGGCGCAGGGGTTCGATCAGCTCGCCTTCCTCCCTGCCGATCCCGGCCAGCACGAGCTCGGTGAAGTGGCTCTTGGCGTGGCGCGTGCGGACCTCCTCGGGGATCAGGCCGCGCAGCGCGTCCCGCAGCAGCGGACGGTCGCGCGAGGCGTCGAACTGGGCCTCGGGAGGCAGCGCCAGGGCCGTCTCGACCAGGTCCAGGTCGTGCAGCAGCGGGTGGCGGATCGCGAGCCCCGCGTCGGCCGCCTCGCGGGCGAAGTGGCCCGCCATGTCGAGCTCCTCGCGCATCCCGATCAGGGCGTGCGCCTGCATCCGCCACCACACCGGGCCCTCGCCGGGCCGTTCGGCGGCCTCCTCGCGCAGCGCCGCCAGCGCCGCCCGGTCGGCGGCTGAGATCAACGCCGCCGGCGCCGATCGCGCCCGCGCCTGCGCCCGGCGGCGGCGGATGGGATCCGGCACCAGCGGGCGCAGGCCGTAGTGGCGCAGCACCCGCAGCCGGGCGCCGAGGCGGCCCTCGCCGTAGGCGCCCATCCCCGGGACGCCGGCCGTCAGCGACCACGCCCGCAGCCAGCGCCCCCCGCGCAGCCGGTCGGCGATCACGTACGGCGCGAAGCCGAAGACCTCGTCCCCGCCCTCCCCGTCGAGCAGCGCCTCGACGCCGAGCTCCCGCGCACGCGCCAGCAGCGGCCGCCACAGGAACAGCGTCGGCGAGCCCGGCGGCAGCCGCCAGCGCTCGACGTGGGCCAGCGCCGGCTCCAGCATCGAGCGCCCCGGCTCGTGGGGGACCAGCTCCAGCCTCAGGCCCGTCCGGCCCGCCGTCGCCTCGATCAGCGCCCCCTCGTCGGCCTCCGGCTGCGCCGCGAACGTCCCCCCCAGCGCCACCGCGCCGCCGCCGGCGAAGCCGCCGGCCGCCAGACCCGCCGCCACGCACGAGGAGTCCAGGCCGCCGCTCAGCCTCACCGCCGGGCGGCCCGCGCCCGCCGCCGCCCTCGCCACCGCCGCGAACGCCGCCTCCCGCAGGCGCTCTCCGAGCTCCGCCCGCGTGCCCCCCTCGACGCCCCCGTAGCGCGGCTCCCACCAGCGCTCCACCGCGACGCCCTCCCCGAGCGCCAGCCGGCCGCCGGGAGGGACGCGCTCGATCCCCTCGTACAGCGTCCGTCCCGGCGGCGGCATCCCGCTCTCCAGCCAACCCAGCACCGCCAGGCGATCGGGGGCAGGCGTCGCCCGGAGCACCGCCAGCAGATCGCGCTCGTGCTCCGCGAACAGCACCCCCCCGGCCACCCCGGTGTGGACCACCGGATGGGCGCCCAGCCTGTCCCGCACAACCCAGCAGCGATCGCCGGAGCGGTCGTGGGCAACCGCCGCGAAGCGGCCCCAAAGCATCATCGCCAGGGCCCCCTCCCCGTTTCTCGCCAGCGCCCCAGCCAGTGCGTCCGCCAGAGCCCTCCCGCTCATCCTCCCCGCGCCCGCCGGGGCCTTCCCGCTCACGCTCCCCGCCCCGGCCCCCGGCTCGCCGAACAGCCCGCAGCACCAGTCGCCCTCGCTCCCGTCCGGCGCCCCCGCCATCGCCAGCCGGCCCTCCCGATAGCGCCCCTCCGGCAGCAGCTCCCCCGCCCGCCCGCCCCAGGCCCCGAGCAGCACCGCCCTCGCTCAGAGCTCCGCCAGGCGCTCGCGCACCACCGCCGCCAGCATCGTCGCGTCCACCCCCGGCTGCACCCGCAGGCGATGGACCACGCCGGCCGCCGCCATCGCCGCCACCACGTCCAGCTGGCGCGACAGCCGCTCCGGGGTGCGCACCGACAGGTTGAACGTGCACCCCAGCAGCGCGAACGGGCTCACCGCCGCCAGCCGCTCCACCGCCGGCTGCTCCGCCGAGCGCTCCAGCAGGAACAGCGCCCGCAGCGGCGCCGGCCGCGGCGCCGCCGCGCTCACGTACCGCCGCTTGCCCTCCACCGTGCCCGCCGGCTGCCCCAGGGCGGCCCGCTCCGGAGCGGATAGCCGTTCGTCCTCGGGCTCCCGCAGCTGCAGCGCCAGCGAGCCCGCGTGCGCCACCAGCGCTCCCCCGCGCGCCTCCAGCGCCACCGCGTCGTCGCTCAGCAGCTGCCCCCCCGCGCGCACCAGCGCCGCCGCCAGCGAGCTCTTGCCCGCGCCCGCCGCGCCCGTCACCAGCACCGCCCCCCCGTCCAGCACCACCCCCGACGCGTGCAGCACCTCCAGGCCCCGCAGCGTCGCCGCCAGCGGCAGCGCCTGCGCCGCCACGATCGCCGTCCACCCCGCGTTCCCCGGGTCGGGCTC
>Ga0335072_10008144_pt1 | contig 15210 bp, 15 predicted proteins | sample Lox_Sample_21_FD_206725 | JGI IMG/M metagenome (GOLD analysis project Ga0335072, IMG submission 206725) | Soil microbial communities from Loxahatchee National Wildlife Refuge, Florida, United States - Lox_Sample_2.1 | ecosystem: Environmental > Terrestrial > Soil > Wetlands | place: USA... | reverse complement strand
TCGAAAGAGCGCCCCGGCCGCGGGGTGGGAGGCGAGGCTCAGGCAGTGCGCGGCGTCTACAGTTACTTGCTCGAACGGTACGGAACGGTGTGATCATGCGGAAAAAAACCAGACTCGGCGCAGCGGCACCCGCCGCAGCGGCGCCCCGTGACATCGACACGCGCAGCTACTCCCGGATCGTGGTGGACGGGATCAAGCAGACGCCCGCCCGCGCGATGCTGCACGCCGTGGGATTCAGCGATGCGGACTTCGAGAAGCCTCAGGTGGGCATTGCCTCGACCTGGAGCAATCTCACGCCGTGCAACGTGCACATCGACGAGCTCGCGCGGCTCGCGGCCGCGGGCGTCGAGGCCCACGGCGCAAAGCCGGTCACCTTCAACACCATCACCGTCTCGGACGGCATTTCCATGGGCACTCCCGGCATGCGCTACTCGCTGGTATCGCGCGAGGTCATCGCCGATTCGATCGAGACGGTGGTGGCGGCACAGGGATTCGACGGCGTGGTGGCATTCGGCGGCTGCGACAAGAACATGCCGGGGTGCCTGATGGCCCTCGCGCGCCTCGATCGTCCGGCGGTGTTCGTCTACGGCGGCACGATCCGCCCGGGGGCGGAGCGGCGCGACATCGTGTCGGTGTTCGAGGCCCTCGGCGGCTACGCCAGGGGCACGGTCTCGGAAATCGAGCTCAAGTTCATCGAGCGCACGGCGATACCCGGTCCCGGCTCGTGCGCCGGCATGTACACGGCGAACACCATGGCCTCGGCCATCGAGGCGCTCGGAATGAGTCTGCCGAACAGCTCGGCCCAGGATGCGGTGTCGGATCACAAGCGCGCCGACTCCACGCGCGCCGGGGCGGCCGTGGTGCAGCTCATCAGGCGCGGTATCCGACCGCGCCAGATCATGACGCGCCGGGCGTTCGAGAATGCGATCACCGTGTGCATCGCGCTCGGCGGTTCCACCAATGCCGTGCTGCATCTGCTCGCCATCGCCTCGGCGGCAAATGTAAAATTGCAACTCGATGATTTCACTCGCATCGGAAAGCGCGTGCCGGTGCTCGCAGATTTGCGTCCCAGCGGCCGCTATTCCATGTCCGAGCTGGTCGCGATCGGCGGCATTCAGCCCTTGATGAGGACGCTCCTCGACGCGCATTTGCTGCACGGCGATTGCCTGACCGTCACCGGCTCGACGCTGGCCGAGAATCTGCGCGACGCAGCGCCTTACCCTGCGGGGCAGCAGATCGTTCACGATCTGGCCACGCCCATCAAGAAGGACAGCCATCTGGTGATCCTCTACGGCAACCTCGCTCCGCAGGGGGCGGTGGCGAAGATCACCGGAAAGGAAGGGCTTCGCTTCACCGGCGTGGCCCGGGTGTTCGACTCCGAGGAGCAGTCCCTGCAGGGGATTCTCGGCGGCAAAGTGAAATCGGGCGATGTGGTGGTGATCCGCTACGAAGGGCCGAGGGGCGGCCCGGGGATGCGCGAGATGCTGAGTCCCACGGGCGCCATCGTCGGCAAGGGGCTGGGTGGGGAGGTGGCGCTGATCACCGATGGCCGTTTCTCGGGCGGCAGCCATGGATTCGTGGTCGGGCATGTCGCCCCGGAAGCGGCGCTCGGCGGTCCGCTGGCGCTGGTGAGGAACGGCGATGAAATCACGATTGATGCACAGCGTCGTGAAATCAGCCTGCACGTGAGCGCAGCCGAGCTGAAACGCCGGGCCCGCGCGTGGCGCGCGCCGAAGCCCCGAGCACGCCGCGGCGTTCTGGCGAAGTATGCCAAGCAAGTGAGCAGCGCCTCGCTGGGCGCCGTGACCGACCGCGAATGAGCGCGCCGGGCTCCAAAACCTGCTTGCAGTGCGGGCGGGATGTGTGTCAGTCTCTTTACTTGCCGCAGGACTTGTAGGGACGCCGCTGAAAAACAGGGGCGGTGCGCGGCTCGCGCGCTTCATAAAGCATGAAGTGCGCGGCAGCATGCTGCAGGCGGCATGCGTACCAAGCGACGACGCAGTTATTATCGCTTAGCATCTAGTTAGGGGCGAAGGTCGAACACAGACTTATGTACAAATACGAAGAGCCGTCTATATTTTCGGGCCCTCGGGGCGCGGCGCTCATCGCCGTCATCATTCTGCACATCGGCATCGTCTGGGCCTTCTATACCGGGTTGGCCGGCAAGCTGGTCCAGAAAATCATCCCCCCCGTAGAGATTGCCCAGATCGAGAAGCCCAAGGAAGTCGACAAGCCCCCGCCGCCGCCGCCGAAGCTCGAGGAAGTCAAGCCGTTCGTGCCGCCCCCGGAATTCGTCGACATCCAGGCGCCGCAGCAGCAGTCGAACGCCATCACCGAAACGACCCAGGTGCGCCGGCCCGCGCCGCCCCCGGTGGTCGCGCCGCCGGTGCACCATGAGCACACCGGCGTTGCCATGGATCCGAGGCATCCGCTGAAGATCGGCGAGGACTACTACCCGGACGCCTCGAAGCGCGCCGGCGAGGAAGGCCGCTGCGTCGTGACCATCACGGTCTCGGCCGATGGACGCATCAGCAACGAGTCGATCGCACAGAGCTCGGGCTTTCCGCGGCTCGACGAGGCGTGCCTCAAGGCCGTGCGCGGGCAGCGCATGAAGCCCGCCACCGAGGATGGGAAGCCCATCGACACCACGGCGCAGCTGCCCATCGTATGGAAGCTCACGAACAGATAGCCACCCGACTTGAATGCTCAACTCCAGTGTGAATCGCGCGTATTACTACGCTTAATCTAATGTAGAGGGAATCGGTCAATGCAAGAGACAGCTGTTGAAAACCCATATGGCCTTGGTGCCCTGATCGCGAATGGCGACATAATCGCACGATCGATTCTCGTCATTCTGCTGTTCATGTCGCTCCTGACATGGTTCATCATGATTACCAAGTTCTTCGATCAGCGCCGCATCCGGCTTCAGGCGATCGCCGCGGAGCGGGAGTTCTGGTCCTCCTCGAGCCTCACCGATGCCATCAGCAAGCTGAAGGGCAACTCCAATCCGTTTCGTGCGCTGGCCGAGACCGGCAAGCAGGCGTATGAGTACCACGAGACCAACAAGAGCCGGCTCTCGGGCGCCATCGGCACGAGCGAGTGGATCACCGAGTCGCTGCAGCGCACGGCCGACACCGTGATCAGCCGCATGCAGGCCGGCCTGCCGGTGCTCGCCTCGGTCGGCGCCACCGCCCCGTTCGTCGGGCTGCTCGGCACGGTCATCGGCATCTACCATGCGTTGATCGCCATCGGCGTCGCCGGTCAGGCTTCGATCGACAAGGTGGCAGGTCCGGTCGGCGAGGCGCTCATCATGACTGCCATCGGTCTGGCCGTCGCGGTGCCCGCGGTGCTCGGCTACAACATCCTGCTTCGCCGCAACAAGGGTGTTCAAGAGCGCGTCAGTCATTTCACCCATGAGCTGCACGCCTACCTGATCGCCGGCGCCAAGATGGGCCTGGGCATGGACAAGGGCGCGCCGCCGCCGGTGGTCAAGCCCGCGCCCGTGGCGGCCCGCTAGCGAGGGAACGCGGCCATGGCGATCAACATCGGCGGTGGTGAGGAAGCCGAGGCGATGTCCGACATCAACGTCACGCCCCTCGTGGACGTGATGTTGGTGCTTCTCATCATTTTCATCATCACGATTCGCGTCATCGTGCAACAGATACCCGTGCAGCTGCCGAAGGCCACCAATCTGCCCACGCAGACCAAGCCGGAGAACATCACGATTGCCATCGACAAGGAAGGCAACATCTACTGGAACACGCAGAAGCTCAGCGGCACGGACGAGCTCAAGGCGAAGCTGCGCTCGGTGGCTCGCGAGGAGCCGCAGCCCGAGGTGCACATCCGCGGCGACGCGAACGTGCGCTACCAGTTCGTGGGCCAGGTGCTGGTTGCCACGCAGCAGATCGGCATCCGCAAGGTGGCGTTCATCACGACGCCCGATCACTTCGGCCCCGGGACGTAGGAGCTATTCACCATGGCGATGGCAGTAGGCAGTAACGAAGGCCAATCCTACTCGGACATCAACATGACGCCGCTGATCGACGTCATGCTGGTGCTTCTGATCATTTTCATCATCACGATCCCGTCCCAGACGCATGCGGTGAAGATCGACAATCCACTGCCCCCGCCCCCCAACCAGCCGCCGCCGCCGCCGCCCGAGGTGATCGACCTGTCGATCGACTTCGACGGGACGCTGCTGTGGAACAAGACGCCGGTGAATCGGGCGACGCTGCAGTCGTACATCTCGGAGGAAGCTGCCAAGGACCCGCAGCCCGAGGTGCACATCACCGTCGACAAATTCGCGAAGTACGAGATCGTCGCTCAGACGCTGGCGGACCTGCAGCATCGCGGGCTGAAGAAAATCGGGTTCGTGAACAACGATTATTTCTGACGGTGTCCCAGCGGGTGTTGCGGCGCGTCAACCCTGCAGAAAGGGTTGGCGCGCCGTTCGTTTCGCAGATGGCCCAGGGCGCAGGCGCGGTGCGCGGGCTGCTAAAAATCCAAAATTGAGCGATCTGAAGGTGTGATCATGAGTCCATTGACGAACAACAATGCAAAGCGCTCGCACGGGCGCACCCTCGAGGGCATGGCGCTCGGCCTTGCCGTCGCGCTGGCGGTGGCGATTCACCCGGCCGCCTCGCATGCGGCCGAGAAGCAGCCCTCGATCAGCTCCAACATCTACAAGGAAATGAAAGGCGCTCAGGAGGAGCTGCAAAAGGGACAATGGCAGGAAGCCATCAAGAATCTGGATGCGGCGCTGCAGAAGTCGGGGCTGACCACCTACGACAAGTTCAAGATCTACGACTTCAGGTCCTATGCCGACGTCAAGCTGCAGAAATACAAGGACGCGGAAGCCGATATCGAGGCGGCGATGGCGACCGGTCAGTACTCGCCCGAGGATGCGCGCACCCGCACCAAGGAGCTGTTTCAGCTCGCCGCCCAGAACGGGCAGTATGCCAAGGCCGTCGACTACGGCAGGCAGCTGGCCGACCAGGGGGTGCTCTCGGCGAACGACCTCAACATCATGGCGCAGCTCTATTACCTGCAGAAGGACTGCAAGAACGCGGTGATCTGGGCCGACAAATCGGTCGCCGCGTCCAGGAAGGCGGGCGAGGCGCCGAAGGAGAGCGCCTTTCAGTTCAAGCTCCAGTGCGCCTCCGATACCGGCAACATGGCGAGCATGGAAGGGCCGCTGATGGACCTCATCCGGCTCACCAACAAGGTCAATTACTGGAACACGCTGCTGCGCATCGAGCGGCAGGATGAGCGCGACGATCACAACACGCTCATGATCTACCGCATCATGTACAACACGCAGTCCATGAAGGAAGGCAGCGATTACATCGAGATGGCCCAGCTGCTCGGCGACGCCGCGCTGCCCGAGGAGGCGGTGACGGTGCTCAGCAAGGCGATGTCGTTGGGCCTGATCAAGCCCGAGCAGCAGGAGCGCACCACGCGGCTGCTCAATGCTTTTCAAGCGCGCGCCGATGCGGACAAGAAGCAGCTCGCGTCGGAGGATGCGGAGGCCAGCAAGAGCCCGATGGGCGAGCTCGACGTGAAGCAGGGTGAGGTGTATTACGGCCTGGGCAATTACCAGAAAGCGATCGACTTGATCAACGCCGGCCTGCAGAAGGGCCAGATCAAGCATCTGGACGAGGCCTACGTCTATCTCGGGCTTTCGCAAGCGCAGCTCAAGAACTATGCCGATGCGAAGAAGGCTTTGGCCAACCTCAAGAATGTCCCGAACATCAGCCCGCGCGTGCTGAAGCTCTGGGATCTGTATGCCTCTACGCTCGGCATGCCGCTGGTCGCGGCCAGCAGCTGATTTGCCGCCACGTCAGGAGAATTTCGATGACCATCAAAACTGGCGATAAGATGCCGGAAGGCAAGTTCACCCGCATGACCAAGGACGGCCCGCAGAAGATCACCTCCGAGGAGCTCTTCAAGGGCAAGACGGTGGTGTTCTTCTCGGTGCCCGGGGCCTTCACCCCGACCTGCGACGCGAAGCACCTGCCGGGATTCGTCGAGCTCGCGGACAGGATCAAGGCGAAGGGTGTGGACACCATCGCTTGCACGGCGGTCAACGACGTGTTCGTGATGAACGCCTGGGGCAAGTCGAGCAACGTCGGGGACAAGATTCTCATGCTTGCCGACGGCAACGGCGAATACGCCAAGGCGCTCGGCCTGGAATTGAACGCCACCGGCTACGGCATGGGGATGCGCGGCCAGCGCTTCGCCATCATCGTCAAGGATGGCGTCGCCGCGCACGTGAACGTCGAGGCGCCCGGGGAGTTCAAGGTGTCGGCGGCGGACTTCGTGTTGCAGCAGCTCTAGCGCTCGAGCTTTGCTCGCACTGCGCACCGCTCCGCCGGTATTCACGGACGCACAGGCGGAGCGCATCGCGCGCAACACCTACGGTCTCGCCGTCTCGGTGCGGCCGCTGCCGGGCGAGCGCGATCGTAATTTCCGCCTGCGCACCGCCGATGACCGCGACTACGTGCTCAAGATCCTCGACTTCAATTCGAGTCCCGAGACGACCGACTGTCAGCTGCGGGTGCTCAGGCACCTGGCGGAGCAGGATCCGCACTTGCCGGTGCCGCGGGTACTGCCCACTGCGCTCGGCAGCGACCTGGGCACCGTCACCGGGCGCGAGGGGAGCTATGCGACCTGCCTGCTCGAATTCCTGCCGGGCACCTTGCTCGCCGACCATGAGCTCGATGCGCCGCTTCTGCTGAGCCTGGGCGACACCCTGGCGCGTCTCGATCAGGCACTGCAAGGCTTCTTTCACCCCGCCCTGGGCCAGCGTCTGGCGTGGGACGTGAGGCGCCTGCCCGAGCTCATCGAGCACGGCGCGCTGATCGAGTCGCAGGCGCTGCGCCGCCGGGTCGAGAGTGTGTCGGCGGCGCTCAAGGAGCGCCTCCAGGCGGTGCGGGCGCTGCGCAGCCAGGCGATCCATGGCGACTGCCACGCGCAGAATCTGCTCATCGACGCCGAGGCGCGTGTCATCAGCGGCATCCTGGATTTTGGCGATATGATCCATGCGCCGCGCGTGCTCGAGCCGGCGGTGGCGATGTCGGAGCTGCTGACCGAGGATCTGGCCGCGCTCGAGGCGCTTGCACCGGTGCTCGCAGGCTACGCGCGACGCCAGCCGCTCGAGAGCGCCGAGGTGGAGATGCTCTACGACCTCATTGCGGCGCGGCATGCGCTCATCGTGCTGGTACATGCCTGGCGGGGTCGCCACGACCCGCAGGGAGCGCAGGTGCTCGAGCGGCCGATGAGGCATGCCGCTCGCTCGCTCGCCCGGCTCGAGGAAGCGGGCCGCGAGGCGCTCACCGGGATCTGGCGCGATGCCGCCGGCGGGGATGCCGGCGGACGGCCTCCTGTCCCGCGGCCCATCGATCTGGCCCGGCGCCGGCGCCTCCTCGGCTCGGGTGCGGAGCTCTTCTACGAGCGGCCGCTGCACCTGGTGCGCGGCTCCGGCGTGTGGCTCTATGATGCCCAGGGTCGCGCCTATCTCGATGTGTACAACAACGTGCCTCATGTCGGGCATGCGCATCCGTCCGTCGTGGCAGCCATCCAGAGGCAGACGGCCTTGCTCGCGACGCACACGCGCTACCTGCACGGGCGCATTCTTGACTACGCCGAGCGTTTGACCGCCACCATGCCCGCGCATCTCGACGCATGCATGTTCGTCAATTCGGGGAGCGAGGCGAACGATGTGGCGTGGCGCTTGGCGCAATTCGCCACGGGCCACGAGGGCGGCGTGGTCATGCGGCACGCATACCACGGGATCACCGACGCCGTCGCAGCGCTCACGCCGAGTACCGGCGAGCCGCGCGATCCGCGCGTGGTGACGCTGGCGGCTCCGCCGGAGCGGTGCAGGGCCGAGGCGGCGCTCGAGCCCGCGCAGCTCGAGGCGGTCATGAGCGATGCGCAGCTCGCCGTGCGCACCCTCGCCGGGCGCGGCTTCTCGCCCGCCGCGTTTTTCGTCGATACGGCGATCACGAGCTCGGGGATATTCGACCCGCCTGCGGCGTGGGCGGATGCGGTCTGCGCCCCGATCCGGGCGGCCGGCGGCCTCATCGTCGCCGACGAAGTGCAGTACGGGCTCGGCCGCTGCGGCTCGCATTTCTGGGGTTTCGAGCGGCGCGGGCTCACGCCGGACATCGTCACTCTCGGCAAACCCGTGGCGAACGGCTATCCCATGGGCGTCGTCGTGGCGAATCGCGCGCTCATCGAGGCCTTCCAGAAAGCATTCGGTTTCTTCTCGACCTTCGGCGGCAACCCGGTGGCGGCCTGCGCCGCGCTGGCGGTTCTCGAGGTGCTCGAGGCCGAGCGTCTGGTGGCGAATGCCGCGGTCACGGGCGCCTATCTGGGGGAGCGGCTGGCCGCGCTCGCCTCCAGTCACTCATGCCTTGGCGCGGTGCGCGGAACGGGCCTGCTGCTCGGCCTCGAGGTCAATGCCGCCGGAGCGCTCACGGCGAGGCAGTGCGCCAAGCGCCTCATCAACGGCGTGGCCGAGGAGGGCGTATTGATCGGCTACGAGGGTCCCGAGGCCAGCATCCTCAAGCTCCGTCCCCCCATGCCGTTTCGCCGCGAGCACGCCGACCGGCTGATCGAGGCGATCGAGGCGGCAGCGGCGAGCGTGGAGAATTGATATCGCCCCGTCCCCTCAGGTTCCCACCAGCTTCTGAAGCTCCGGCATGACCTGAAACAGATCGCCCACCAGGCCCACGTCCGCCACCTCGAAAATCGGCGCTTCGCCGTCCTTGTTGATGGCAACGATGGTGCGGGCGTCCTTGATTCCGGTCAGGTGCTGAATGGCGCCGGAGATGCCGACGGCGATGTACATTTCGGGCGCGATGATCTTGCCGGTCTGTCCGACCTGCATCTCGTTGGGCGCATAGCCGGCGTCGACCGCCGCGCGCGAAGCACCCACAGCCGCGCCGATCTTGTCGGCAAAGCTGAACAGGAGCTTGAAGTTCTCCGCGCTGCCGAGCGCGCGTCCACCGGACACCACCTTGGAAGCCGTCTGCAGGTCCGGCCGATCGGTCGATCCGGACTTGGCGCCGACGTAGCGGGTGTGGGAGGGCAGGGCGATGCCGAGGCTCTTGGACTCGATCGACGCGCTTCCGCCGCCGCCAGCCGCCTCGAACGATGCGACGCGCACGGTCGCGACCAACTTGCGCGCCGGATCGGCCTCGACGGTCACGATGGCGTTGCCCGCGTAGATCGGCCGTCGAAAGCGATACGCGCCCTCGACCGCCATCAGGTCGCTGACCTGCGGGACCTTCAACAGCGCCGCGACGCGCGGCATCAGATCCTTGCCGAAGCTGGTCGACGGACCGAGCAGATGGCTGAAGTCGGCGGCGAGGGCGGCGAGTTGCGGAGCGAACGTGGCCGCCAGCGGGTGCGCATTCTCCTCACGATCGATGCGCAGCACCGATTTCACCGAGGCCAGTGCCGCGGCTTGCGCGGCGACTGCGGCGGTGTCGGCGCCCAGCAGGGCGATGCTGATCTCGGCGTCCGCAACGGATCTGGCGCAGGTGACGCACTTGGCGGTCGCCGGATTGAGCGTCTTGCCGTCGTGTTCGCCGACGATGAGTATCTTGTGCATTAGAGCAAACCCTTCTTCTTGAGCACCGCAAACAGTTCCGCGACATCCTTCACCATGACGCCTTTCTGACGCAGCGGAGGGGGGTCGGTCTTGACGATCTTGATGAGCTGTCCGGCGCTCACCCCGAGCGCATCCAATGTGGTGACGTCGAGCGGCTTCTTCTTCGCCTTCATGATGTCGGGCAGCTTCACGTAGCGCGGCTCGTTCAATCGCAGATCGACCGTGATGACCGCGGGCAGATCCACCTCGATGGTCTCGAGGCCGGCGTCCACTTCACGCGTGACCTGCGCTTTCGCTCCCTCGATCTGGACCTTGGAGGCGTAGGTGGCCTGCGGCCTGTCCCACATCGCCGCCAGCATCTGCCCGGTCTGGTTGGCGTCGTCGTCGATCGCCTGCTTGCCGAGGAATACCAGATCGGGCTGCTCCTTCTGCGCCACGGCGAGGAAGGTCTGGGCCGCGGTCAGCGGCTCGACGGCCGCGTCGCTCTGCACCAGCAGGGCGCGATCCGCGCCCATGGCGAGGGCGGTGCGCAGCTGCTGCTGGGTATCGGCGACTCCGATGCTCACCGCCAGCACCTCGACGCCGCCGACGCGCTCCTTGATGCGCAGCGCCTCCTCGAGCGCGATCTCATCGAAGGGATTCACGCTCATCTTGACCCCATCCAGCATGACGCCGCTGCCGTCGGGCTTGACGCGCACCCGCACGTTGTAGTCGACGACCCGCTTGATACACACCATGATCTTCTGCATTGATGTCATTCCCAGGCGCCGCGCGCCGAAATTATTAATAACGGGGTCGGGGCGACCCCGCCCGAATTCTAACCCGCAGCCTCAGGCCGTCGCCTCGGGCGCCCCCGGTATGCGTGCCCCGGCCTGTTGCTCGACGAACGAATTGCTGATCTTTGCCGCGCATTGCTTGAGCCTGGGAAGGAAGCGCTCGAGCGCCAGCTTGAGCGGAACGGCCGCGGCGGTGAAGCGTACGGACAGGCACGCCAGAACGCGCTCGCCGAGCATCACCGGCACGCTCACGCTGATCTCCTCCACCAACCGTCGCGTGCGTGAGGTGACGGCATAGCCCTGCGTCCTCACCTCGGCGAGGATGCGCTGCAGGTCGGTGCGTGGGGCACGGGCAAGCCGGTCCTCATCCTTGATGGAGCGCGACAGGATGTCGATCAGCGTCTCGCGCTGCGCGGCCGAGCAAAAGCTCAGATAAACGCGCCCGCTGGCGCTCGAAAGCAGCGACAGCCGATGGCCGGCCGAATAGCGCTCGACGGCGAGGGGGCTCGAGTGATCGGTTGCGGTGCGCACGGTCAAGGTCGTGCCCAGCAGCGTCGCCATCGACACCGGCCAGACGATCTCGCGGCTGAGCTCCTCGGTGAGCGGCTGGGCGATTCGCGACACCCACGCGTCGTCGTCGAAACCGGCGCTCAGGGAGCGCACCATGACGGTCAGGCGGTAGCGGTCGTCGCTCGCGTCGCGAAACACGAAGCCGGCGCTGCACAGCGTCTCGAGAATTCGGTACACCGTGGTGCGCGGCAGGCGGATCTCGTGGGCGACTTCGGACACCGTTGCGCCGTCGCGCACGTTGAGCACGACGAGCGCGTCAAGACCGCGCATCAGCGCACGTATTGGACGTGTTGATTCCATGTAACCTCGAGAGGTGAGGGCGTGATTCTAAGGATCGCGAGCGCCCTTGTCCACCTTGCGGTCAGGTCGCCACCTGCGGCAGACTCGGGCGCCGGGAGTTGATCCGGCGATAGAGGTCGAACGGCCAGATATCTCGAGGATGCTGCGCTACTTCATCAAACGTCTGGCCGCGGCGCTGCCCACGCTTTTCATCATCGTCACGCTGAGCTTCTTCCTCACGCGATTGGCTCCCGGCGGCCCTTTCGACGAGGAGCGCTCCCTGCCGCCGCAGATCATGGCCAATCTGCAAAGCGCGTACGGTCTCGACCAGCCGGTGTGGGTGCAGTACGGACGCTATCTGCGCGCTCTGGGGCGCGGTGATTTCGGGCCGTCCTTTCGCTACAAGGATTTCACGGTGAGCGAGCTCATCGGCCAGGGTCTTCCGGTCACGCTCGAGCTTGGCTCGCTCGCCCTGGCGCTCGCCTTGGGGATCGGCATCCCGCTGGGCACGATGTCCGCGCTGCATCGCAATGCCGCGGCCGATGCATTGGCCGTGTCTCTTGCCGTGCTCGGCGTCGCGATTCCCTCGTTCGTCCTGCTGCCCCTGCTCGGGCTGCTCTTCGGCGTCACGCTGCACTGGCTGCCGGTTGCGGGATGGGAGCGCGGCTCGATCCGGCACCTGGTTCTGCCGGTCGCCGCCCTGAGCCTGCCCCCGCTCGCCTACATTGCGCGCCTCACGCGCAGCGGCATGCTCGAGACGCTGAGCAGCCCGTTCATCCGCACCGCCAGGGCCAAGGGACTGCCGCTGCGCGCGATCATCACGCGGCACGCCTTGCGCCCGGCGCTGGTGCCGGTGGCCGGGTATCTCGCGCCCGCCATCGCCTCGATCATGACGGGCTCGCTGGTGGTCGAATCGATCGCGGGTCTGCCCGGCGTCGGGCGCTACCTGGTGCAGGGCGCGCTCAATCGCGACTACACGCTGGTTCTCGGAATGGTGGTTCTGTATTCGAGCGTGCTCATCGCGATGGGTCTGCTCGTCGATCTGCTGCACGCCTGGCTCGATCCGCGGGTGCGCTTCTCGGCCCCGCAATGACACCGACCTCATGGCGCGCCGCCGCGCGGCGCCTGCGCGCGAACAAGGCGGCGGTCGCCGCCCTGTCCGTGATCGTGAGCCTGGTGGCGCTTGCGCTGCTGGCGCCGTCGTTCAATCCCAACACCGTCGAGGCGCTCGACTGGTCGCACGTCGCCACCGGCCCGGCTCTGGTGCACGCGCATTGGTTCGGCACCGATCGGCTGGGGCGTGACCTGTTCGTGCGCACTCTCGAGGGCGCACGTACGTCCATCGCGGTCGGCCTGGCGGCGGGCGCGGTGAGCCTGAGCCTGGGCCTGGGCTTCGGCGCCGTCGCCGGCTACGTCGGCGGGCGCACCGACTACTGGATGATGCGCCTCATCGAGATCCTGAGCGGCCTGCCGCTCATTTTCTTCGTCATATTTCTCACCGTGATCTTCGGGCGCAACGGCGCCGTGCTTTACGTGTCGATCGGTGCGGTCGGCTGGCTGACGATGGCCCGCATCGTGCGCGGACAGGCCCTGAGCATCCGCCGCCAGGAGTTCATCGAGGCTGCGGTGGCGTGCGGCGCAAGCACCGCCCGCATCATCGGCAAGCACGTCGTCCCCAACGTCCTCGGGCCGGTCATCGTCTATGCGACCCTCACCGTGCCGCAGATCATCCTGCTCGAGAGCTTCCTGAGCTTCCTGGGTCTCGGAATTCAGGAGCCGCATGCAAGCCTCGGCACGCTGATCGCGGAAGGCGCGGCAGAGATGGAGGCCGCTCCATGGATCTTGCTTGCGCCCGGCCTGTATCTCACCGTGCTGCTGGTGTGCCTGAACATCTTCGGCGACGGCCTGCGTGATGCGCTCGATGCCAGGGAGCCGGCGTGAGCGGGGCTGCGCCATGAGCGCGGCGCCCGAGCCGGCGCGGCCGCCCGCATTGCATGCGGACTCGCTGCAGGTGTGCTACGCCCAGGGCGCCGCGACCCTCGCGGCCGTGCGCGACGTCTCCTTCCGGGTGAGCGAGCACGAGCGTGTCGGCATCGTCGGGGAGTCGGGAGCGGGCAAATCCCAGGCATTCCTCGCGGTCATGGGTCTGCTGCCGAAGTACGCACGCATCTCGGGCAGCGTTCGCTTCGAGGGGCGCGAGATCCTCGGGCTCGAGCCGCGCGCCCTCAATCGCGTGCGCGGCTCGAGGCTGACGATGATCTTTCAGGATCCGATGAGCTCGCTCACGCCGCACATGAAAATCGGCGCGCAGCTCGCCGAGGTGCTGGTGCACCATGCCGGGCTCACCTGGCGCGCGGCGCAGCTCGCGGCGCTGGAGATGCTGGATCGCGTGCGCATACCCGACGCCCGCCGCCGCCTGCGCCAGTATCCGCACGAATTGTCGGGCGGCATGCGCCAGCGGGTGATGATCGGCATGAGTCTGCTGTGCGACCCGGCGCTGCTCATCGCCGATGAGCCGACCAGCGCGCTCGACGTCACCGTGCAGGCGCAGATCATCGAGCTGCTGCGGGCGCTGCACGCCCAGTCGCGCATGTCGATCGTCCTGATCAGCCACGACATGGGCGTGGTCGCCGCCATCGCGCAGCGCATACTCGTCATGTATGCGGGCCGGATCGTGGAGAGCGCGCCGGCAGGCAAGCTGCTGCGCCAGGCACGGCACCCGTATTCGGCCCTCCTGATCCGCTGCGTCCCGAGCCTGCGCGAACCGCGCGGTGAGCGCATGGCCTGCCTGCCGGGACAGGCACCGGGTGCGGCGGACCTCGAGCGCGGCTGCGCGTTCGCGCCGCGCTGTCCGCGTGCCTCGGCGCGCTGCCACGAGGAGCGGCCGCCCCTGCGCGCGCTCGAGGCCGATGCGCAGGTCGCGTGCCATCACCCGCTGGAACCCTGAGCTTGGCCGGCGCGACTGCATTGCTCGAGGTGCGCGGCTTGCGCGTGGCATTCGGCGCCCATGTCGCGGTCGATGATGCGAGCTTCGATCTCGCACCCGCCGAGGCCCTCGGCCTGGTCGGAGAATCAGGCTGCGGCAAGTCGACGCTGGCGCGCGCGCTGCTGCGCCTGGTACCGGCAGCGCGCGGCGTGGTGCGGTGGCGCGGAAGGGACCTGCTCGCGCTGAGCGCGGCGCAAATGCGGCGCCAGCGCCGCGACCTGCAAATCATCTTCCAGGATCCGCTCGCGAGCCTCGATCCGCGCATGACCGTGGGCGAGATACTGGCCGAGCCGCTGTGGATCTTCGAGCGGGCGCTGTCGGCCGGGGAGCGCGCGCAGCGCATCGATCGGATGCTCGATCTCGTCGGTCTCGCGCCGGCGGCGGCGAGCCGCCGTCCGCGCGAGTTCAGCGGCGGCCAGTGCCAGCGCATCGGCATCGCGCGGGCGATGATTCTGCGGCCGAGGCTGTTGATCTGCGACGAGCCGGTGAGCTCGCTCGACGTGTCCATCCAGGGACAGATCGTGAATCTGCTGAGCGATCTGAAGCGTGAGCTCGGCACGGCGATGCTGTTCATCAGCCACAATCTCGCCGTGGTGCGCCATCTGAGCGATCGGGTCATGGTCATGTATGCAGGCCGCATCGTCGAGGTGGCCGAGCGCGACGCCTTGTTCGCGGCCCCCGCTCATCCGTACACGCGCGCATTGCTGGCCGCGGTGCCCGAACTGCCCGGCATGCCGGCGCAGGCCGCCCAGGGGCGGCCGGACGCTCAGGGCGGGTGACCCGGCTCGAGCTCGTGTATTCTTGGCGCGCATGAGAGGATCGGAACAATGCATCCGCGAGCGGGTCGGGGTCGCGAGCCCATGAAGGAGCGCCGGGCGATACGCGCCAGCGCGGGCTTGAGCAACGTGCGCTACGAGATCCGCGGCAAGCTGGCGCGCCGCGCGCTCGACATGGAGCGGCTGGGCTACGACATCGTGTCG